>Ga0105243_10000402_pt1 | contig 45530 bp, 62 predicted proteins | sample KBSM34metaG_FD_81525 | JGI IMG/M metagenome (GOLD analysis project Ga0105243, IMG submission 81525) | Miscanthus rhizosphere microbial communities from Kellogg Biological Station, Michigan, USA - KBS M3-4 metaG | ecosystem: Host-associated > Plants > Roots > Rhizosphere > Soil | place... | reverse complement strand
TGCCGCTCGGCGCCGTGGTCGCAACGGCGGATCTGGTGGACTGCTATCCGACATCCACCTGCCGATGGGTCTCTCCCGGGATCATGGCGATCAGTCCCGAATTTGTTGAACCAGGCACTCATTTGATCTCCATGACAGACGCCCTGCTCGGCAACTACTCCGAGGGCCGGTTCGCCTTCCAGTTCGCGAACATTCGACCGCTGACCACCCCGGTCCCGTATCGCGGCAGCCAACGCTTCTTCGAAGTGCCCGACGATCTACTGCGGGAGGCCCAACAATGAGAATCGTCCGCCGTCCACTCACCACCGGATCCACACGCGGACGCATCATCCCGATGCCCTTCGATGCAATCGCGGTTGATCGCGCGTCCGTGGGCGCCGGCAAAACAGAGGACGGAGGAGACCAGGTCGTCTTCCTCATCAACGACCTCCACAAATTCGCCATGAGCCCCGAGCGCGCCCGGGCCCTCGGCGACGCGCTCTACTGCTCCGCGCTCGAAATCGAAGCCGCCCTCTATCCGGAGGTCGGCCCATGCTAACCAGTCCCGGACCGCTGTCCGTCAGCCTCACCCACAAGGGCGACTCCTACTGGCTGCGCCTCGCAGACAATCCCAGCGTCGCAGCCGTCGCCACCGTCTGGAAACACCGGCCGCACACCGAAACGGCCCTCGGCAACGCCGTCGCAATGGCCCACGCGGGCGCCCTTATAGCCCTCCTGGATGAATACCGCCAGGTCACAAATCGAGGAGACGTTGAAGCCGCCAACAACAAATACGATCGCCTCAAGCAATCGATGAAGGAAATCTATGATGCACTCGCAGCCGGACATTCAAAATGACCAGCTCACCTCATCACCTCATCACATCATCACCGTTACCCCCCCCCTCAGACCTACGCGCCCGGGCAGCGGGTTCGCGCACTTCAGAGCGGGCAGACAGGCACAGTCGTATGGAGCAAAGAGCTCGCTGGGGGAATCTGGGCAATGCTTAAAATGGACTATCCCGCCGAATTCGATCGACGCCGGCAGCCGCGCATGCAGCGCCATCTCGTCCGCAAACTGCAGCTCATCGCCGGACCATGGATCGGAGCGGATCCCGCCTATCTGGGCCGCCTGTGATGAAGTCGCAGCCCATTCAATGCAACCGCGAGCACTGCGCCCGGGCGCTCCTGGATCACTACGGAAATCTCTTCCGCCGCGCGAAACTCCGGGAGCTCGAGCAGAAGCAGTTCATCGGTCCCGGCGGACGCATGTACAGCGTCGGACCAACCCTTCGGATCATCGCCGAAGAGCTCAAAGGGCGCGGATCGGAAACTATCTACCCGCACGAGCAGGCGGCAATCAATCTGCTCAATATCGTCGTTCAGCAGCCGGAGTGGGATACCCCGGAAGCCCAGGAGGAAACCCAGTGAGAATCAACTCACACATCGATCCAGTCCACGGCCGAGTCGTCGTAGATCCTTTTGCGCCCGTCGAAGAGCCCCAGCGCTACGATCCTCTGCCGCCAAAACCGCAAAGCAGCTGGCTCGCCGCGCACCAGTGGCAAATCGTGGCCCTGCTCCTCTGGCTCATCTTGCCGATCGGCACGCTCGCCGGCTTAATGGCATTCGGATTCTGGCTCCTGCGCCACGTCACCATACACTAGCTAAAACGCAGATCGGCCCGAAGCTGCTTCCAGACAGCTCCGGGCCGTGGAGATTTTGCCAAATGTCCAGGTCTATTGTACCAAGTGCCTCCACTCCGCACCCGGGAGGACAGTAACCATGTGCCAAAATGTCCCGCCGCTGGAGCTCTACGACGATGAGCTCTTCGGCATGCTCCGCTCCACATGGCAAAACGCCCTCGTACGAATCTGCGTCCGGCTGCACAAATACGGCGACGCCCAGATCTCCGACGAATGGCTCGCCAAAAAGCTCCTATCCGCCAAATTCTGGCCCGAATTCCGAGCCCTAATGCTCACCTGGGGATGGCTAGAAGAGGATCCGTCCAGCGGCAACCTCCGCCGCGCCGGCATCCTCGCTCCCCAAAGCCTCCCCCTTACGAAGGGGGAGGTTGGAGGGGGTCTCTTGTCATCACAGAGCGCCGAGGCATCCCGCAAGCGCGAAGAACGCCTCCTCGCCAAAATCGACGCCAAATTCGAAGACCTCCGCCGGGAACTCGGTCTCGCCCGTCAAGCAACCCCGGTCGACCGGACATACCACACCTATCCCGACCATCCTGTCCGGAAATCGGACGGACAAACCGAGCCCGAAAACCGGACACCCGACACTAGCTATTCTAGTCTAGTCTCGAACGACTCGAACGAGTCGACTTCACATAGTGAAGAATCTAGCTCGAGTTCGAGTCTCGAAGGGCCGCCGCCCCTCACCGTCATTCAAGAGCCCCAGCGCTTCGACGTCCAACAAAAGCTGCTTACCCTCGGCTTCTCATCATCACAATGCGAAACGTTCTTCACACTCCGCTCCATCGCCGACATCGCAGACGGCCTTCAGTTCCTCGCCGAAAACGGTTGGCCAAAGTGTAAGAACCCGCTCACCACTTTCGACTCCTACATCCGCCGCAAAATCAGCATCAGCAGCCAATGGCTCAAGAAGCGCGAAGCCCGCCGCACCCCCGCCGGCGCAGCCGCAGCCGAAGGCCAAACCGCCGCCCTAATGACCGTCGACAACCCAAAAGTAGCAGACCCCAAAGTAGCAGGCACACTCCGTGTGCCGTCCGCCGAATCTCCCGATCCCAGAACCGGCGGCGCAACCTTCATCAGCCAGATCAGAGAATCCGCCGGCATCCGCGCCGCAGGAGGCACCACATGAAAAAGCCCGCAGCCAAAAGCCTCCCCCTTGCGAAGGGACGGGGGAATGCGCGCCCCGAAGGGGATGAAGCGCAGGGGGCCGGTCCCCGGGTTGGAGGGGGTCTCACGTCCGATCCGACCGATCCGTCCAATCCGACCGATCCCCCCGCGCCCGATATTTCGCGCGAAATAGACGGTCTCTGCCAGCTGCCCATCAACAAAGTCCTGCGCTCAGCTCTCAATCCGCGCAAGCACTTCGATGAAACCTACATCAACGAGCTCGCCGAAAGCATCCGCACCCACGGCCAGCTGCAGCCCATCGTAGTGCGCCCGACCCTGGGAGGCTTCCGAGGCTTCTTCGACATCATCATGGGAGAATGTCGGCACCGCGCTTGTGAGCTCGCCGGCCTCACAACCATAAACGCCATCATCCGCGCCGACATCACAACCGATCAGCAGCACATCACCCTCGCCCTCATCGAAAACCTGCAGCGCCGCGATCTCGATCCCATCGAGGAGGCCCGCGGCTACAACGAGCTCGCCAACCTCGGCATGCCCCAAAAAGAGATCTGCGCCAAAGTCAACAGATCCCAGGCCGCCGTCTCCAACGCCATGCGACTTCTCAAGCTCCCCGAGGAAGTGCTCGAGCTCATCACCGCCGGCGCGCTGCCCGTGGCCAGCGGTCTCGCCCTGGTCCGCCACGCCGCATTCCCCGGCGTCGTAATCGCAATGGCCCGCTTCGCCATCAAACAGAAGGTCCCATCCAAAGACCTCGAAAAAGACTCCCACTGGGGACTCTGGTACGACCTCTTTGGTCAAAAGCTCGCCGTCGAAATCAACGGAATGCAGGGATTCACAAAAGCATGCAACGCCTGCCCGTTCGGCGCCTTCCTCAAAACTGGAGACAACTCAGGACGCTGCCTCAAGCCCGAACACTACGCCGAACTAGAAGCCGCCGATCGCGCCATCCAGGAAGCCAAAGTCCGCAAGGAGACCGAAGCCCTTAAGAAGCGCGCCGAATCCAATCCCAAACTCGCAGAGAAAATTTCGGCAGCAGGTTTCGCGAGCCTCACGCCACAAGCGCTGACCAGTAAATCCTCCAAGGCGCTCTGGCTTAAGGACCTCGATTATGGCAAGTATGAGCGAATATCAGGAAGCTCGGATCCTGTTGCAGGCTGCACGGCTGCCTGCGAATGTCGGGCCGTCGCGCTGGATACGAATGGTAACCCGTGTCAGATCTGCATCATGCCCGGCCACCGCAACGCCCTGAAAGCTCAGGCAACCCGCGAACGACGCAAAATCGTCAAGGCCGAAGGGGAACAGACCGTCTCCACGTGGAGGCAGGTATGCGAGGACGGCACGGCGCCAATAGGCTCGCCGGCGCACAAGAGAATCACATTCAGTCCCGCGCTCCGGTCCATCGCCGTCGCCGCCTGGACAATCCTGCGCAGCTCTCCGGTCGAAATCAAGCGCGCGGTCGCAAAGCCGCTGCCCGAAGGTCCATTCAAAGCGCTCCTCTGCCAGGTCGGCCACGAAGTCAAGGCTCTCGACGCCTGGCAAATACTCGAGGCCGAACCCTGGTATCTCATCTTCGAAGCCCTCGGTGAAATCCGGCTGCGCGAAGAAACCGCTGGCCGTATTGAAAACGCCTATCACCGCACCCCAATCCAGGACTATCTGCTCAACCCCCGCAAGACCGCATCGGCCCCCTCTGCCCACTCGGGAGAGGGTGAGGAGGAGTCCACACCATCCGCGCGCGCCGAAATCCCGCGCTACATCGAATGCTCTGGCTGCCTAGGGCTCATGCGCCTGGTCACTGTCGGCAACGGTCCAACCAAAGTCACACGATACGAATGCGGCTGCGGCCTCACCGAGCTCCCCTGCGGCAAGCCCGCCGCCCCCAACCCCGGCTTCGACCAGGCCGTAGTCACCTCATCACCCCCTCACCCCTTCACCCCCTCACCCCCTCAGGATTTCCCGTCCTGCGGCTCCCCCCTCGACGCCGACAATCGCTGCGGATGCGGCCACGGCCACGACCTCCCGCCCACCCTCAGAAGAGAGAAGGTCAAAGCATGATACGACACCTGTCAACCAAAGAAATGTGGACCGCGCGCTGCGGCGCCTTCACCAAAGATCAACCCGGCCACCTGCTCACACGCGAAGCACGCCGCGTCACCTGCCCGAACTGTCGTAAGCTAGCGCCAGTCCGCCCCTCACATCATCACATCATCACCTCATCGCCTCATCAAGACCGCGGAGCAAGCCAATGACCACCGAAGCCCAACCATCAGCTCAGGCCGCGCCGATCAAGCTGTTCGAGCTCTACGTCTTCAGCTGCGCCGCCTGCGGCAAAATCCTTGCCGGAAAGCCCAGCTACCCCATGCACCACGGTATAAACACCGCAAACGGCTACTGTCCCGGCTGCGGCGCCTTCCTGCACATCCAAATCGCGCCGGATCTCCAGGGCTGCATCATGGTCTCAGAACCATACTCCGCCTATCTCGCCCGAACCTATCCGGAAAGGGCCGAGTCATGATCCGCGCTCGCCTCATCTCACTCGAAGCCTGGCCCGGCCAACAAACCACCAATCGTCGGAACGGCACATTCCGCGTCGACTACACCAAGCTGCTCGACGATTTGTCGAACGAACTCGAGCTCATCGAGGCCGATGATGTAGTCCTGCTGCTCGACATCCCGGACTCCACGCGCCGCAAAGTCAGCCGCTCGTACGATGGCTGGCCAGTCTCTCAGACCAAGCCCGGCTACGAGGGCGTAGTCCTCTCGTTCAAAGCCAACGAGAAAACCCTCGAGTTCGCGTGCGATACCTACTGGGACTGGAAAGACAATCTGCGGGCCATCAGCCTCACCCTCGAGGCACTCCGCGCAGTCAACCGCTACGGCGCAACCCGCCGCCGGCAGCAATACAAAGGCTACGAAAAGCAGATTCCGCCGCCGCCGGATCCGAACGGAGAAGCGCTTCGCGCAGCATTCTACATCGCAAATCTATCTGGCCGCAGTTCCAACGCCATACTCAACGATCGCGAAGCGTTCTCATCGGCCTTCCGGGAAGCCTCTGCGCGTGTAATCGCCCAACACGGAACCGACTCCAAAGAGCTGCGCGATCTCAACGCCGCCGCCGATTGGCTCAAGAAAGCCCTGTATCAATGACCGTCCCGGCCAGACTTCCCATTAAGGAGCCCCACAAAATGCCTGATCAACCGATCTCAACCCTAAACGCCTACGCCGTCGCTCGCCAAAACGGTCAAACCGTCATCATGAGCCAACCCATCTACCAGATGTCGCCCGAAGAAGCTCTTCAGCTCGCTGCCTGGCTCGTCGCAATGAACGTCGAACACAAACCCGCGTTCGAAGACCTCCTCGAGCGCATACTTAGCATCTGAACAAAGTCCGATCCGACCGATCCGACCAATCCGACCGATTCCCGGAGCCCAATCCCATGAACCCAAAACTCCAATTCATCGTCGCCGAAGTAACCAAAAACTGGCATCCCGACCAGACCGACGCCGAGCCAATCTGCGTCAAGTTCGAACGCATCATCGAGCTCAACCTCGAGCGCGGCTACGAGCTCCACTCCTTCGACCTTAACCAGGTCATGACCAACGAGAAGACACTCACCGAAACCATTATCGCCGTCTTCCACTCATTCAAATAAAAAAGCCGCCGCAAGGATGTCCCCTCGCAACGGCTAAAGCGAACAATCTCGATCAGGAGATCACCCGCCATGAAAACATTACCCGAACCGGTCACCAGATCCCGCACCCGGGCGCACAGATCCCGCTCTCTAGACCCCATCCAGGATCTCCCACTATACATCGGCTGCCCAAAGTGCCTAAGGCTGCTCGAGCGCAAAACCCTCCCGGATGGAACGCGGATCTACACCTGCAGCCCCAAATGCGGCCACACCCAACCCGACCCCGCCCAACCCACTTCCGAATCCCTCCGCGCCTCCGCGCCTCCGCGTGAGCCCGAATCCGAATCACCTCATCACCTCATCACCTCATCACCTCATCAGGGGTTTCCGAGAGCGTTCGTCCTATTTCACGATCGCAACCCGCATATCTATGAAGCCGTCGTGAAGCACGCCCGCGAGCTCAAGCGCCGAGGCTTCCTCAACGTCGGCGTCAGGTACTTATTCGAGCATCAACGCTACACCGCCGAAGTAATCCACCGAACCGACCAGACACTCGCCTACGCTCTCGATAACAACATAGCGCCCTACTACGGGCGCCTCATCGAGCATCAAGAGCCGGATCTCAGGGGCTTCTTCCGCATGCGCTCCACCCGCGCAGAGCTCGCCGCCGGCACCGGCCCCAGAGCCCACAACCCCGCCCAGGCCGAAATGGAATTCGATTGATGCGCCGGCCAATCCCAACCCGAACCCTCATCAGATTCGCCGACGCCCCAGACATCCAATACTGCCTGGAAACCTACGTCAATGCCAGCACATTCTGCGAAGCCATCTGGCTCTGCCTCCAAGATTCCCACCCGCCAGTCACATGCAGCGGCTGGAACCTCGAGGCAGTAGAATCCGGCGCCATCTCAGCAATGGACGCCCACCTAGCCCACCTACTAGCCAACCGCCGCGCCCAAACCGAAATGGAGCTGCCCCAATGAAAGCCCGATTCGTAACATCCATGTACCTCGAGGCCGGCATGCAGTCCGCACTCGACGCCGGCGTCAATGCATTCGGCGCCCAGCTATTCGCAGAATCGCTCGAGAAGAAAGCACCCGAGATCCAGACAGCCGGTGTGACCCTTGTGGTCAAAGACCACCTCGGAAAGTGCTGGTACGTCACTGCCACCACCACCGAACCGGAGTTCATAGAAGTGAACCCCATTCGACCCGGCGATCCAGACGAAAGAGCAGAAGGAAGGTGATGCCATGCAAGTAATGACAACCCCAGCCGGCAACATCTGGTCCGGAGTAGTCGCGCCGGCACTCTGCCTCGATCTCGACGGAACCGTCCGCTATAGCAAATCCAACGGTCTATTCATCCAGGATCCAAGCGACATCGCTCTCTTCCCCGATGTCGAAGCCCGAATCTGGGAATACCGCGATAACGGGTACATCATCATGGCCATCTCAAACCAGGCCGGAGTAGCTCACGGATACAAAACCGTCGAACAGGTCGAAGACGAGCTCTCCGTCACGATCTCACTATTCAACAGAAACCCCTTCCACCTGGCCAAGCAATGCTATCACGATGGCGCTGGGAACCGGTTCCCGTACAACAAACGCTCGCTGCTGCGGAAGCCCGATATCGGCATGCTCGCCCTCATGGAAGTCGAAGCCTTCCGGGCCGGCTACCTCATCGACTGGGACGAAAGCCTCTTCGTCGGCGATCGCCCCGAAGACGCAGCCTGCGCTGCCAACGCCCGCATCAGTTTTCAATCCGCCACAGAATTCTTCCAGCGATCGGAGACACCCCATGCCTGAATCCTCCTTTCACATATGGGCAAACGAACTCCGAGCCCGTGGTGACGCAGAAGAGTGGAAACAACCGATCGAACTCACTGGCACTCAAGTACTCGCGTTGCTCGAGTGCATCGACTTCTATCGTGAAGCAATGCGGTCATGCAGGGAGAGTACTCGGTATTGGAAGCGCGAATTCCAAGCCGCCCGAAGCGGCGAATGGATGCCGTAGCCCCAAACCAAAAAAAAGCGCCGGTCGAGAGATCTCTCCCTCGACCGGCGCCTTCCCATTTTTCGTGTATTTCGTGTGTTTCGTGGAAGACACTCACTGCACATCCAACGCCACCCGATCACTCCGAATCTGCGCATCCGTGCCAATCGTCACCGTCAACTCCGCCCAATAAATCCCCCGCGTCTCAGGCACCGCCCAAAGCCCCGCCAGCACCTGCGCCGAGGCCGCAACGTCACTCTCCAGATCCGGAGTAAAAGTGTCAATCACCAACCACTCATCCTCCACAATCTGCAAGATCGTAATCAACCCCGCGCTCGGAACATCCACATCCTCCCCGTCCGAGCGCGAGATCGACCACTTCAGCGGAGGGAACTCGCCGGTCAGATAGACCGACCCCTCCGCAAACTCGATCACATAGTCCGGATGGACCACAACCATCAGGCCCGCCGGAAGCTCCTCGCCCTCCCAGCCGCCCGGCGCCTGGCCCTCCGCCTGCCCCTCCAACCTCACCACAGGATCCGACATCGCTCCCCCTCTCACCCCCACTAGCCACTAGCCACTAGCCACTAGCCACTAGCAACTAGAAGCTGGGAAGATTCGACGTCGTATAAGTCCTCGAAGTAGTCCTCGCGAACGTGTTATCCGTGTAGGTCGTCACATACGAAAACACCGTCGCCCCATCGCTCGCCCGGATAAACGGAACCGTAATAGTCCACGGCGCCGAGCCCGACCGCACCGGCAGCCCGAACTTACCCGCCTGTCCCAGGAACGCATTGTAAATCGCCTGGCCCAGCGTCAAACCGCTCTCGCCTGGAACCGCAAGGTTCACGACTTGCTCTTTGGGGCTCATCCCTGTGGCATAACCACCCACGGTCACATTGCCGGAGGAATCTATCGCCGGAAGTGCCTGAAGCCCAACAATGTAGCCACTGCCATTCGTCGGCGCCGTAACCCAGTTCGGCGAAACAGTCGCCACCTGCGTCGCTCCCACGTACCCGGTAATGATCCTCGTCTGGCCCGCCCCAGTGTTCGATTTGATCGTAACAGGCATGCCGACGTAGTAGCTATTGGTCGCAACCGCTCCATCGAGTTTGATCGTAGAGATGCTTCCTGCAGAGGTAGACCCGGAGAACAGATAAGCAGTCGGAACCTCACCAGCCGAAGGATTGATCTGCCCCGTTCCAGTGCCATACGTCAGCAGCCCGCCTGCCGCATTGGGCGCAGCATTCGGAATCCGCGTCAACAGAGAAGTCACACCAGCCGAATCGCTCTGAGCAGTCAGCGTTCTCGCGCCAACTCCCCAAACCGCACCCGGAATCGCCGCGATATCCGCCGACATCGATGCACCCGCCGGAGCTCCCAACCGTGCGTAAGCATCCCCGGTCTGCGGCTGAACAACTCCAGGGACCCTGGTCAACAGCGTAGTTACACCGCTCGAATCGCTCTGAGCAGTCAGCGTCCTCGCGCCCGCAGCCCAAACACTCGTAGCGCTCGCCGCCGGAATCGCAGCAATATCCGCCGAGATCGATGCCGCCACCGGAGCTCCAAGCCTGGTGTAGGCATTGCCGGTAAGATAGGTCCCAACAATGAAGCCCGCTGTCCCCGAGCCATAAGCCCCCGGAAGAGCAGTCGACCACGGATCCCCCGCAGATCCCGCCGCCGAAAGCGTCTTCGCAGCGCTTCCCGCCGCATATCCGCTCAGAGAGTTCGTAGTCCACACACTCTGCGCCACATTGTAATGCTCATTCGGCAGCAAAGCCCCCTGAGTACGAATGAGGTACACAGTGTCCGTCGAAGGCGTCCCGTTCGGCCAGCTGGCCACCGTTACCACCTTGGTCGACGTGTTATAAGCAGTAATCAATGTTCCCGCGGAGGGCTTCGCGCCGGTCCCCGAGAGCAAATAGATATACTGGTTCGTCAAATCATAGCTGGGCGCGCCCGCTCGCAGCGGCGCCGTGGTCGAGCTCGGAACGCCGATGATCGTTCCGTAATCCACCGAGAACGAGTTGATGATCGCGTCCTCGTTACCCGAGAGCAGCACGCTCGCCCCGATGTCCCGCGCAGTCTGAGTAGTTCCACCCAACCGCACCGTGTTGACATCGATCTGCCCGTTATTCGCCTGATTTATCTGCCCCGCCCCGGTCCCCCGGGTATACAACCCGCCCGCAGCTTCCGCCGCAGCATTCGGCAGAGCAGTCAGCCCCAGCCTCACCGCATCATCCGGATTGTAGGCTACGACGTTGATCATCATGTCGGTCGGATCAGCGCCCGCCGAAGTCGCATGCAGAGCCAGCGCGCCGAGCGTATTATCGTCCGTCGCATTCCCCGCGAGCTTATACCACCCGCTGGAGATCTCCGTAACTGCTCCCGCGGCAGCGCCAAACGCAGCGCCGTTTTTCGAGAGCGTCACCGTCACCGTCAAGCCGGTCTTTCCGGTCACATGGTCCGACGAATCCACCATCAGGAACACAATGTTCCGGCTCGTGGTGCTCTGCTGCACCACCATTTGCGCCTGAGATCCGCACGCCATAAGCGTGAGAAACAGGCAAACGATAATTGACCTTATAGTGCGCATAGGGCGCCTCCAAATCTCTTGTTGAATTCTCGCAGATCCCAGTGAATAGCGCCCCGAGTGCCAGCCTTCGGATGGTCGGCCCCACGTCGAGCCTTAACCGTCCCGCCCGCAGCCGGCGCAACATACAGCACAAACCCGTGACTCGCCGTCACGGTCCCCGAGCTCGCCGAAGTCACCACCTGCAGGCTCAGCAAATTGTCATCAGCAAACGTCAGTGTATTCGTCGTGTCGCTCTGATTTGGGTTCGAATTCGTCGCCGTCGTAGTTGGAGATCCGGTCGGAGACGCACCTTTGCGAATCGTACTGACCGCATTCTGCCCCGCCGCAATCCCCGTGATCTTCGTATACAAATTCTTCACATCGCAGGCGATCAAGCCGACCTGGCAGTTCGATTCAGTAGTGTTATAGCTCCCCGCCGTCATCAGGAAGTAGGTCGTAGCTCCCGAACCGATCGTCACATTGTCAGCTGGCATTAGGCAGACACACTGCCCATCCGTGGTTGGCTGAAATCGCATGGATATCGCGATCCTGGTGGTAGCTGCAGACGCGCTGAGAACCACTTGGAAACTGATCGTATCGCCGGCTGTCACAGAGACGGAGTTTGTGGTATCGTGGTCCGCCGTGGTCGAGCCCATCAACTGCTTCGTGAGTGCCGAAGTCGCATTGTTCTTCATCAATGTGACAGTGTCGGTCTCGCTTCCGCCGGGGGCAGTCTCGACTTGGATGTAGAGACTGTCAAGCGTCCCCGAAGCAGGAAACGGACACTCCACGGAAACATTCGTTGCGCCTCCGACCCCGCCATAATACATGGCGCCCATATAGGAAGTCGCATTAGAAGCGACCGCCGACGCTAGAGGCAGCGCCACGATCGACTGCTGATTGCCAGTCGGAGTAAACCGCAGCGCAATGCTCCAAGGCCCGCTATTGGCGGTAGATGCATCACCATCATATCGGATCGTGACCACATCGGCTGCCGCCACCGTAAACGAGTGAGTTGTGTCAGATCCCGAAGTCGTATTATCAATATCGACCTTGAGAGTCTGGTCCGTCGTGCGCCCCTTCCGACACGTAAAGTGACGCATCCGGCCTCCGGCGCCGGATGCCGTCGTAATCTTGACCCGCATGTAATCCACCGTGCCTGCGCACGGGATTACAATGCCTCGCCTGGTCTCCGTGGCGGTCGCAGTCCCACCGCACGGCGAGATATAGGTCGTAACGGTCGAAAGATCGGTATTCGCCCCAGACAGCCAAATCGAAGGCGTCCCAGCTCCCCAGGACGCCCCTCCACAAACCGCAAACAACAAACCACAAACCAATAGCCTCAAGAATCTCATATATCCGTCCTCACCACTCCAGATCCTATGTCAGTCCGCAGACCCCCACTCCCCATATCCGTCCTGCCCGTCCCGGATCCCATGTCCGTCCGATTAGTCCTCGTCGGTCCACTGGCTGCCGCTGGGTACAGAACCCGCCGAGGACGCTCAAAATGCTGCCACGGCGCCGCAAACACGTCGTAGATCTCCTGATCCGAGAAGCAGCGCGAATAACCACGATGGCCCGCAAACTCTGCCGGGCAAACGGTAATCGCGTTCGCAGCGCTCGGATTCAACTTCCACCCGCTGCCGTACCAGAAGTGCCCGTTCTCCGCAAGAGACAGAGGAGAGGAAGGAGCTGTAATGCCAGTAGTAGAACTGTTCGCACCGAACGATTTGTCAATGTTCGCATCCGTGAAGCTGAACTGCTTCACCGGATAGTTAACTTGAACCCCGGCCAACTGGTTCGCCCAAACCTCCGCCCGCCCTACAGATTTGTAGGGGAAGTATCGAACCAGCACCCAAACCCACTTGGAAGCCTCATACGTAAACCGATTAACTCCCGAGTCCGAAGTCGCATTGGTCCCATCGGCCTTTTTACTGGTGATCGCGCACGTCGAGCCTCCAACCGAGAACGGATGCATCCCCCAGCAGTCGCTCCCGTCGCTGTCTGGAAAGTACATCAACCTCTGCGTCGAATCGCCCGGTCGAAACCAGCCCATCCATGTTACGCCGCCGCCCAGGTAGCTCAGAGGGTTCTGGAACAACTCCGGACGGTTATTGCCGAAAACGAGCGTGTCAACTGCTGTCTGAACAGTCCCGTCACTCGGAGTGAAATCGATCGTCGGATCGGCCGGTCCCCAGTGCCACCCATGCTCGGGTTTGGGCATCGAGCGCTTATACTCCACCGGCTGCATTCGAAACGTATCGCCGGCCTTCGTTATGCCCGCGAAGGACGTGTCCAAATTGAGAACGTTCGGCGTAGCCAGGGTTATGGAACCGATGTGCTTCCGCCCAGTGTTGCCATTCACAGAAGTCAGCGGGACAAGCCAGCCGCCGGAGTAGTAAGATTCGTTGAACCCTGTGACCTTGACCGTATTGACCGCGCCATCCGCGGACGCCGTGAAAACAGGAGGCGAAAAGGGACCGCCCATGATCTTTCGCGCGTAGTCCCAGACGCCGACGCCCGAGACCTCGTTGACCACGATATCAAACAGGAGATCGCGCCCGAATCGGCTCGACCGATCGATCCGTGCCCCCGGCCTGGGCTTATAGGTCCCGTGCCTCATCCTAGTAGCTCACCGAGGTCCTGATCGTCGCCCATGCTCCGAAGATAACGTCATCTCCAGCGGCCTGGGTCAGGTAATCGCAATTGACATGGATCCTGCCGCCAACCGGGACGTCAACGGACCATACATCGGCCAGATTGGTAATCGTGTCCGCGTTGTTGTGTGCGATTCCCAACGGAGTCAGCAGCTTGATCGACGTGGTCGACGCGCTCAGTCCCAGCTGCACAAACTCACATCGAGCCGCAGCAGCGCCGAATAGCATCGCCCACTCGCCGTTTGTGAGATTCGCTTGCGTGTAGGCCGAAACCGTCAGAGTATTGGCAGACGCGCTATGGGCGCCGGTCAAGGTCGACTTTATGGACGCCTTCCCCAAACGTCCAATCTGCGAGTAGAGCAGCGAGGGAGCGCCAATCTCAGCCCCGGCGCCGTCGCCCTCCTGACGGAAGACCCGCACAATAACTCCGGACGTCAGGTCATTCGCGGAATCGGTTTTGCCCACCGCAAACGTCAGCGTCGCACCCAGAGCGCCCGCATAGGTCCCCGAGCTCAGATCCAGCACCGCGTCGATCTGACTGCCCTTCGCCAACACCGCCGGCGCCGAAACTATCGCCCGCCCATAAACATCAACAAGATTCCCCACGGTCATCCTCCACCCAACAAAAAGGGAAGCCACCGGCTCCCCTCACATCACCACATCACCACTTCACCCACTCCGCGTGGAAAGGGCATCCGTGCCCGTCAGCCAAACGAAATGAACCCAAACACATGCGCCAGCGCTCGCATTCGCTCGAACACCCCGTCTCCGTCCGCCTGGCTGCCAGCCTGGCCCGAGCTGGTATTCCCCTCGACCGTGTAGATCCATTCGCCGGCAGCGGACTTCACGAAGCCCACATGGTGAGGCTCGCCGGTCCCGCCAAAATCAAACAGAACCAGATCTCCTGGAGACGGGTGAAACGACTTCGGCTTCTGAATCCCCCGAAACTTCGCGGATCCCCACAAACCGACACACGACCCCGAGAGCCCGACCATCATGCCCGAAGTGTCTCGCACATACCCCTGCAGGAAAACCCGATCCTCCGGAAGCCCGCGAACCCGCGCATGCGCCTTAATCAGGCAGCTGCAAACAAAGTCCGCGCACCACGCATCGCCCGGGTGACCGCCCAGCAAACGCTGAAACGCCTCCACCTGGTCACCGCGATTATTCCCGCCGCTCTCCCGAATCCCCGCAGCCGCATACCCCAGCGCAATCGCCAGCGCCGCCTTCGCCACATCCCGCCTAGAAATGATCATCAGTCCACCCTCTCACTCACTCAAGCCACCGCCGCATTCCCAAAGTAGCAGGCACACTCCGTGTGCCGTCCGCCATCAAGCGCCCGGCGCCGCATTCCCCGGAGGGGTGGGAGCTTGTCCGCCGCCGGCACTTCCGTCCTGGTTCCCATCCTTCGGAGGTCCAGACCGCAGCGGACTAGGACAAAGCACGCCGATCGCCATCGTCGCCAACCCCGTAAACGAAGCCGCCCCATGCTTCCCCGTCCACTCCAGCGCAAAACCCAGACCGGCCCCCACCACAATCACAATCCCCAGCACCACGATCATCAACCGATTCCCAGTCGCCATCCCCTCACCCGCATCCCTTTTCGTGTATTTCGTGTTTTTCGTGGAGAAGACTATCCCCCGAGCTTCTTATCCACCGCGGCGCCCACCTTATCGGCCAGCTGCGCAGCGCCCGCCTCGGTCGCCGCGTTCGCCTTCGCCTCAAGGTAACCATCAGGCTTCCCCAGCGCCTTATCCAGCGCCTTCAACTGAGTAGCCTTCAAATGCACCCGGCCCGCCAACCACCCCGCCACAAGCGCTCCCAAAATCGCACCGATCATCACAACCCTCCCAACATTTCGCGCGAAATAAAAAAGGCGAGGGGCTCACCCCCTCACCCTCTCACCCGATCACCCTCTCAGTTTTCCTTTGTGCCTTCGTGCCTTTGTGTGAGCCCCTCTTACTTCCAGAAATGAGCAAACACCGCGCCCAGCACACCCCCGACCACCGTCGCGATCGCACCGAGCCAAAGCCCCCGCACACGCCCGCGCCCGTTCCGCGACTCCATCTCACCGCGCACCCAGGCCTTCAGCTCAACAACGGCCGTCTGGATCCCAACAGTCGCCGCCTGGTCCGCAACCAAACGATCCACCTTCGTCTCCAGCCGCGCAGTCCGCTCGACGATGGCGCCCAGAGCAGACCCCACCCCGCGGAACTCCCGAAGCAGCTCCCGAAACCCCTCATTTATGTCAACGCCCCCCGGCTCCGCCATTTCAGATCCCCTCAACCTCAACTTCTCAACTTCTCAACTTCTCAACCTACCGCAACACCCGCTCCGCCGCAGCCCGCAAAAGCCCCGCCAAATCAGGCCGCTCATTCCCCAGATCCGCCTCGATCGTAATCGCTTCACCGATCTGGTACCGAACCCTCGAAGGGAACAACGCCGGCGCCTCACTCGAAGCCGGCAGATTCACGATCTTCACCGTGCCATCCAGCTTCAGTGGCGCCGTAGGACCAAACAACGAAAGCCGCGCCTGCACCGCCGGAACAGCATGCACGTTGTAATAACCGATCAGAAAAGCATCCATCGTCGCAGCGTCCAGGATCTGATCGTTCTGAACCTCGTCCTCCCGCAGACCATAGTTCGTAATCGAAGCCGAAGCCTCCGCGCTGATCGATCCGCCATAGTCCGCGACCGTCGAATGCTTCGTCAGCGCCTGGTCCGGATACCACTGCGTCGGCAGGTTGTTCTCCCAAACCCCCGCCGCATCGATCGACGCCGGATTATTGTTGTAAAACCGCAGCCCGATCTCCAACTTATCCGCGCCCGCCGTCGTTCCGAAGTAGCTCTCCAGATGCCACAACCCGCTCGTCACGCTCACCTGATTGCTCACAAACGTCCCGAGCAGCGTGTCTCCGGAGTACGCCCGCACCACAAACGCGATCAACGGAGGCGACACCACATCGCCGCTCACGTAGAAAGCAATCCAGTACGGCCGGCCATCCTTCACCGCGATCCGCGCCGCCGGCGTCGTGCAGATCTCCACGTACCCGCCGCCGCCCAGGATGTTCGGCGTCACCCGCACCGAGAGATCCCCATCGTAGGCCGCCACCGCCGTGCTCTGCCAATCCAGCGCCGCAAAGTTCGCCAGATGGCTCTGCCCCCGCATCCAGCTCTCCGGAAGAACCTCCGAGAACCACAGCGCCACATCATCCAGCGCAAACCCGATCGCACCGCTCTCCGCCGCGCCCGAATTGATCGTAATCCGCAGCGAAACAGCCCCGACCGTCGAAGGAAGAGTCACCGAATCCGCAAACCGATACCACGTCTCATCAGCCGCGATCGCGAAAGCGGTAAACGCATGCGACCAGAGCGAAGCCCCTCCGCCGTCGATAAGGTCAAACGTCACCACCACGTGCCACGTCTCGCCCACCGGACACTGCACGTAAAGCGCGAAAGCCCCCACAGCCGGCAGCGCCGGCAAAGCCACATCCTGGTAGATAACCTCCGTGCCCGGATTGTTATCTATGTCCAGCGAAACAGATCCAGTCCGCGATCGCGAAGTGTCTGCAGTCGGATTGCCCGTCACATTCCAATTCGGTACCGACCCGCCGCTCGCATCCTCAAACGAGGGCGAAAGCAGCAGGTTCGAATCCTCACCCGGCAGCGCCGACTTCTCGAAAGAAGGATTGGGCGCCAGGTTTGGGTAGAACAGCTTCCCGCCCGTCACATACACCGCATTCACAACCTGGCTCGTGTCCTGCGGATACACAAAAGCCTTGACCGTATCACCGACCGCGTACTTATAGGCAACGGTCTGCGACCGAGGCCTCAGATAGACCCGATCGTTCCCAGAGCCGTCCACATCACAGCCCCAGATTAGCGACCCGGGCGACAATCCCACCAGGTCATTCAGCGCCTGCGTCACACTCTTGCCGGATCCATCAAACGAGGTCAGCGTCAGCCCCAGGGCCGCGACTCCCGTCACATCAATCACGATTGAAGGCAGCCGTCCGGTCCGCTTCACCCACTGATTCACGATGTCCGTAAAAACCAGCTCGATCGACGTCGCCGAAGCATACGCCAGATTCCGCCGCACCCGATACCCATTCAAAGTCTCATGCAGCCCGTACAGCGTAGGCGACTTCCGCTCCGGATATCCAATCTCGCCCTGAGGGATCCGCACCCAACCACGGTAGATCAGAGAGCCCCAGAGATAAATGTCGACATGCTCGCCGCCCGTCAGCTGCAGCGTCTCCCACTCAACCAGGAGCTGCATCGTCCCCGTCTGCATCCCCCCGGCCTCGCCAATCTCAAACTCCACCGAGTCCAGCCACTCCTCCGGCATCCGCACCCGCTTACCGCTGGAGTCATACAACCTGGCTTCCCACTCACGACTCATCGATCACCTTCCAAGCGCTAAAGCCTCCCCCTGTTTTTAAGGGGGAGGTTGGAGGGGGTTCTTCTTCTCACCCTCTCACCCCATCACCCACTCACCCCATCAGTAATAGCGATTCGCCCACGCCACCGCAACAGAGGTATAACTCCCGGCGCTCTTCGCAAACACCACCGAATTCGACCCGACATCCAGCCTCGGGAACTGTCCATCAAAGATGGTCATCAAAGCAGTCCCGTTCTTTTTCACCGTCAAATTCAAACAATCGATCTCAATCGAATCCCCCGAAGTGAACGCCCCCGTGATCGAACAGGCATCCCCGTTAGTGGAATTCGTTATAGAGAGTGTATTGGTACCCGTCGTGCCCACCACGATCGTAATGACCGGCGCCGCCTTCGCATTGCCGGCATTGACGCAAGTCTTCGTCCCGCCCGTAGAGGTAATGGATCCCGACCCCGTAGTGGTCGCAGTCTCATAACTGAACGGATCCCCGGTCACAATGTCAAACGACACATTTACATAGTTCCGGAGCGACGTCGCATCATAATCATCCGAGTAGGCCTCATGCTGGCAGTTCCGCCAGTACCGGTCGCTCTCCAGATAGAAATTGCACGGCCCCTGGGAGAGACCCCCATGCAGCCCATCCAGCAGCGACCGAAGGTAGTTCGCCGTAGTGGTCCCCAGCGGACGAATCAGCGTCCCCCGCATCGAGATCTTCTTCAGATTCAGGAGACCCGTCAGCGTGTGGGCCCCATCATACCGCGCCGAGTTCGCCATAGGCACTCGCCGCGCCATCGAAATCGATCCCGCCCAAAGCGCCTTCGGCAAATTATAACTTCCAAACACCGGCTGATAAGTCATCTCACCCCTACTGGGAGCGCGGGCGTCCCGCCCGCTCTGGAAAGCCTCCCCCTTGCGAAGGGGCAAGCACGAAAACTAAAGCCTCCCCCTGTTCTTAAGGGGGAGGTTGGAGGGGGTCCGTATTGCCTCACCCTCTCACCCCATCACCCTCTCACCCTCTCATCTTCAGCCCGTTCCCTGATACTGCACGCCCCGCGTCTGCAAATGCCACGCCAGCTTATTCGCCACATCCCGAATATCCATTTCGTGAGAAATCTTGATGTCGCTCATATGCACCGTGATCGGCTGCACGCTCGCCGCTCGCCCGCCGCCCGCCGGAACATTCCGACCAGCAAACTCCTTGATCCCCCGCGTAAAGTGGTCCGCATAATCCGAACCCCAGTGCTGCGCCTTCCGATCGTTCCCCCAGTCATCAAACCCGAGAAACTTACCTAGACCACCCTGGGCCGCTCCAAAGCTCCCACCAGTCAACACATTGAGAATCCCGAAGATCGCCGCCTTGGCTAGCAGCTCGGCGACCATCTTTTCAAGCATCTTCACGAATCCCTGAAGGACATCTTGAAAGAATTTCCCCCAGCCCTTATGAAATAGATCCGTAAATGCATTCTCGAAGACTTCTGTCATCGTGTCTGCCATCCGATGCATCACCCGACGCCAACGCCCGAACTGTCCCTCGGCCTCTTTGGCCGGTTTCTGGGCGTTCGCGTGTACGATGCCACCGATCTCCTCATAGAGCTTCCGCCACTCCTCGCTATAAATCCGAGTCGCGGCAATTTTCTGTTCGAGGATCTTCAGGTACTCGCGATAATCACGATGATCTATCTCATAGCGAACCCGAGCCGATTCCTCATACGCTGCCACCGTCTTGGTCATATAGGCGCTAGCCTTACTCGCCATCGACCCAAAGTCAAATCCACCAGTGAGTTTACTAATCGCCTCGCTCGCCGACGCTGCAATTCCTTGCGTCCGGATCGCGTTGCCGATCTTCTGCCACGCATCGGCGGTTTCTCGCGAGACGATATTGAAGCGCTCGTCTTCGTCGACCGCCTTCTGGATGGCCTTACTGATTTCTTCAAAGGCTTCCTTCGTTTCAGTCGAGATGAGGTTGGCTTGCTTCTCGCCTTTTGCCCTAAACGCCGCCTCATCCTTGCTGATCGCAGCTGCCTCGGCGCCCAACTCTTGGGTGGCCAACCCCACCGGCACACCGCTCTTCCGCCGATCGTAGAACGCATCCAACGCCTGCCGGCGCCGAACATCAAACTCGTTGTGCGTCAGCTTGTAGATGCTATCCAGCGTATCCTTGATCGCCCGATTCGCCTCCTCAGCCTTCTGCTTGATATCGTCCAGCGCTCCCGCAGCTCCGCCCTTACCGCCGCCATGATGCCCACCACCGCCGCCGCCCAGGCCGTGCCGTCCACCACCAGCACCACCACCAGCACCGCCGCCCGTGGTTTGATTCAACAGCTGCCGGGCCGTGTCGCTCACGGCCTTCATCGCCCCGATCGTATCATGCACCCGGTTCACAACCGCGTCCGCACTATTTGAGATGGCCGTCCCGACCGCCGTCACCGCAGTATTCGCGATCGCACCCAGCATCGGGTTCAGCGCCCGCAGCGCGCCCACCGCCGTATTGACGCCATTCTGGATCGTCCCGGTGATCGAGCTCATCATGGTGGCCACGATGGTCTGCAGCGTCACGAACGCAGCCCGTCCTGCCGAGACCATGTCATTCCAAAGCTGTTTCACCGCCTCGACCGTATGCGCCCACCCGATCCGAATAAACGGCTCGACCCAGTGCATAAACCCGGTCACAATGCTCCGGATCCGCAGGAAATCATGGTTCCACGCAGCTGCAAACAGCGCCAGAGCCGCAATCCCGCCCGCGATCGCCAATCCAACCGGCCAGAACGCCGCGGCCACCGCTCCCAGCGTAGTCCCGGCTGCGACCGCCGCCGCCGACATCGTCGCGAAAGCCCCCGCCGCAACCAAAATCACACCACCCAGAGTCACCGCGCCGGCAGCCAGAGCCGCAAACACAACCACGCCTTGCTTCACCCAGTCAGGAAGAGCCACAAACACATTCACCAGATCCTGCACGCCTGTCACCAGGCCGCGGACGTACGGAAGCAGCACCTCCCCGATCTGTATCGCCAGGATCTGGACGTCCTTCTTCAAGATCTCAAACTGAGCCGCGGCGCCCTGGTTCTGCCGATCAAGAGCAGCCATCGCCGAACCCGCGCCCTTGCTCGCCGAACTCATGCCGGCCAGCATCTCGTTGAAGTCTTTACCCTCGTTTTTCGACAGCGAGAGCAGTGCTTTCATCGCTCGGTGCTCGGGCATCAACTCCATCATCGCCTGCTTGTTGCCTCGAGTCTTCTCGATAACTTCGGCCAGCCAGCCTGCAAGTCCCTTACTTTCAAGTGCAGCTATGCCGTACTCGATTCCAAGCGAGTGCATCAGCTCAGCAGCATGTTGCTGAGGCTTCACTGCCTGGATAATCAAGTTGTTTAGTGCCGTTACGCTCTCAGCCGCACTGATGCCGCCCCGGGTCATGACAGCAAGACCCGCCGATATCTCCTGAAGGCTTATTCCCGCATTTTGCGCCGTTGGCAGCACGTCTCCCAAGGTTGTGGCCAGCTCCCCAAACGTGTTGACGCCGAGGTCGACCTCACGGAAGAGGACGTCCATAGCCTCCTTCGCAGAGTTAACCCCTGATATCCCGGAGTTCAGGACTGCCATCAGCACTTTGCTCGAAGTAGCCGTGTCCGTCATACCCGCGGAAGCGCCGATCGCCGACTGCTTCAAGTCCTCCAGAGCAGCTCCGCCGGAGGCGCCCGAAGAGTAAATGTCATACAGCGACTTCGCCAGGTCCACCGGACCCTGCCGGATCTTCGGATCCTCCGCGATCTTCAGCGCGTTATCATGCAGCTCGTTAAACTGCTGCCCTGTCAGCTTCGCGATCGAGTCGACGTTCCGCAATCCCTGATCGAAATCAGCTGCGACCTTCGTAGCCTCGCCCAGGCCCGCCAGCACCGCCGCGCCCGCCACCGCCATCCCGGATCCGATCGACGTAGCAAAGCCCGCCGCATGCTGCTGCATGCTAGCGCCCAGCTCCCCCATCAAGCCTTTGGCCAGCTGCACGTCAACGCCCAACTGCGTCAACGACAACCGCACCATCGCACTAATTGTCCCTAACGACTGATCCGGCAACCTCTCAACCTCTCAACCTCTCAACCTCTTAACTTCTTAACTTCTCAACCTTGCAAAACCACCGGCACCGTATAAGCCACCGGGTTCTTTGCCACGAATCGTAAACACTGCCGCCACTGCGTCCTCCGCAGCTCGGCGACCTCGTCAAAAGTCCAACCCCACCGCTCCGTTATCCGGCAGAGGATGTCTCCGTAGTCGGGAGGACCAGCGTAGGGTTTCCCTTACCCTCAGTAGCCCCAAAACCCGACACCGACTTCACGATGTCCATCAAAGGATTCGCCCGGAAGTTATCCAGTAGGTCATCTTCGGTAACTGGCACAATATCGCCATCGCGATTCTTCCGGAAGATAATCATCCGCGCGATCGGCAGCGCAGCCCTCAGGACTGCGCTCGGCTTCGCACCCGCAAGGAACTGCAGCTCATCAGCCATGTCCGCGAGCTCGATCTCCTGGCGCAGCGTCATCTCCCGCGTGAACCAGCCCGGCCGGCCATCAATTGGGAGGTACCCGCCCAGCATCCTCTGGATCGGCGCCGCATCCACCGCATCGCTCGTCGGACCGCTCTCCTTATCCAGGATCGGGAATCCGTAGTCATCCACCGGCCCATCGATCTTCAGATCGTCGACATTCACTGCACCACGTCCCAAATCGCACCTCCTGAATTAAAAGCCTCCCCCTTACGAAGGGGGCAAGTCCGAAAACTAAAGCCTCCCCCTGTTTTTAAGGGGGAGGTTGGAGGGGGTCTCTTGCGCATCCCCCTATCATTTCGCGCGAAATATCGCAAGGGGCATCTCGTACTGCCCCTTGCGGAAGAGAGGAGGAATGCAGAGCCAACCGAAGTCCCCCCGCACCCGCTCACTCTCTCACATCATCAGCCCTAGAACCTAGCCCGAGAACACTTGGTTCAAGAACGAGCTCTTCCCAAACCACTCATGCATCTTCGCCGGCGTCACCGAAGTGTCACCGTAGACGTTGCCCGTGATCTTCTCGCCCGTCCAATCACGCAGCTTCAGCGCATTGGATAGATCCGTGCACACGCACCCATAGACCTTCAAATTGCGTCCCGAGCCATCCAGCGGATTCATGCAGTGCACCGTGAAAGGCACCGGCTCATCATAAGCGTAGTGCGTCTGAACATAGCCCGCGTTCAGAATCTGCGAAGTCGCGAGAGGAACCTGCGCAGTCGCAACGCCATAAAGCACGATGTCAAACGAAGTGCCCGCATTGTTAGCGATCCAATAGACAGGAGCCGCCGCCGCCAAAGGCGCCGTAGTATACGAAGCCGAGCTCGCAAACCAGTCCACCGAAGTCACACCCGCCGGCAGCGCGCCCAGCGAGGTCACTGTGATCTTCTGGCCACTGGTCACGGTCGCATCGGTCAGCGGGCTCATCACCGTCGCGCCGAACGAATTCCGATAGGCATAACCCACCGCAATATGACCAGCCGTGAACGGAGTCGACCCCGAAGCCGGTGTAAGTGTCGGACCAGCAGTCGGCGAAGCCACCGAGGCCTGCACCGCCGGCGCAGATCCGCCCAAAAGCAGCTGATACCGCTTGAGCGAATAAGAAGCAATCTGCAGGTCGATGGTGTACTTCCGATCCGAGATCCCCACGCCTGTCGCCGAATACTGCTCCGGTCCCATGCTCTCCTTGAGCGCCGTCGCGATCTTGTAGTCAAACGACTGCAGCTTCGCGAACGGCACATCGTCCGCGTTCGTCAAAGTTCCAAACAGATACGCCTCGCCAAACTCCTGCCCGGCTGCGGCAATAACAGGTCCCATACGTCCTCCAATGCCGCCAGAAGGCAGCGAAATAACAGCTTGCGCCGTTCGAACATTTACAGCATAAGGCGCCCCGCTGGCCGTGGCCGTCAGGACGCATGTGCCCACATTGGGCGATCGATAGTAAAACGAAACCGAGCTCTGTCCCGCCGGCACAGTCGCCGTCGAAGAGGGCGAGAACGTCCCCGAAAGATCCGAGCTCGTCAGCGCAAACGCCTGCCCGCCTCCACCCGCCACCGCCGGATCCGTCCCGTTGAACAGCTCAATGGTATAAGCCCCGGTCAGCACATTCACATCAGCCGAGTTCGATGCCGGCGTCAGCGTAAACGAAGTCGGTGAAGGCGGCGAAGGCGCCGTCACCACCACCCAAACAGCCTGTGCCGGCTCCGCAGCCAGCATCCCCCCGCTCGGCGCAACAATAATCGCGTAGGATCCCGGCGTCGCGTTCGCGTAGGTAAACGACCCCGAACCAACTCCCGGCCCCAGCGTCAGCAGTGTCGGAGAAAACACTCCGCCCGCGCCGCCGTCCGAAAGCACAAAATCCTGCGAGCTCCCACTGATCACCAGCTGCGTAACAGTGATCGTAGCCGGCGACCCCGCCACAACAGTCTGCGTCGGCGGCGAAACCGAATACCCGCCACCCAATACCGGCATCACTCACTCCCAGTAAAACAAAGCCTCCCCCTTGCGAAGGGAGTCGCATCAAAGCCTCCCCCTGTTTTTAAGGGGGAGGTTGGAGGGGGTTCTTCTCCCCAGCCACTAGCCACTAGCCACTAGCTACTAGCTACTCACTCACCTCAATCACATTCCACCGCGACAGGCCAAACCACCCGTTTCGCTGATCGTCGTACAGCACGTTCAGCCCCACCAGCGGATCGATCCACGCGCACTCCCCCGAATCCAGCACCGGCGCCGGACACCCATACCGCCGATCGATCAGCCTGGCCATCGCAGCAAAGATGTCCGTCACCGTGTTCGCTGTCCCGTACCAGCTCCAAATCTCAATATCGTAGATACCATCATCCACCGCGCTCCCATGCGCGAACCGATGATCCGCCGTCCCACCGGAAGGCCGGAAGGTAATCAACGGCATCAGAATTCCGTCAGCATCCTTCACCGCGGGAGCGTCGTTCATGTTTCCGTGGTAAACATTTGGCAGCGACGTGTCCGTATCAACCCCCAAAATCGACCCCAGCGTCTGCTGATATCCCAGCCACTTCCCCGAAAGCGTCTCGACCCCGGCCAGCCGCCTATAAATCGCAGTATTAAGTGCCGAACTCACACGCCCACCCTCTCAAAGTAGCAGGCACACTCCGTGTGCCGTCCGTCAACGTCCGATCCGTCAGATCCGACCGACCACCCAACAAAAAAGAGACCCGTCTTCGGATCCCCTTTCGTGTATTTCGCGTTTTTCGTGGAGTCTATTCCGCCGCGCGCCCATTCCCCAACCGCGTCACCAATATCTTCCGCAGCCGCTCCTTGTTCGCCTCAAGCGCCGGCCACAACCAGGACCACTTACCCTTCTTCGCCAACTCCAGGAAGACATCATAGTCCATCCCCGCGGAAAGATATATCTCGATTATCTCCCCGCCGTCGACTACAGTACCGGCAGTCGAAACGTTCGTGGCCCCTGTCTCAGGCTTCCACGGATGATGCGTCTTCGCATAGTTCGCGAGCAGCTCCGCAATCTCACCCGCGGCCAGCAGCGCATTGACCCTCAGCCCCTCCGCATAGAGCTCCAAGTGATCAAAAACAACCGCCAACCCCTCCAACTGCCCAAATTCACTCAACTTAAAGCCTCCCCCTTGCGAAGGGGGAGGTTGGAGGGGGTCCGAATCCCTTCACCACTTCACCACTTCACCACTTCATCAAGCGATCAGCTCCGTATCCACCTGCATCGAACCATCATAACGCCTCGGCTCAAACTGAACCACCCACCGCACCCCGTCCGGATCCACCAGCCTATCCTGGACCCGAATACTCGGAAAAGGCTTCGTCTCAAACACAAACAACTGCTTCGTCGCCGTCGCCAGGCCCGGCCCCTGCGCGTTATGCGTGGCCTGCTCAAGCCGCATCAAACTCGTCTTCGAGTAATAGTTCTTCGTGGCCATTCCGGATCCAACCGTCCGCCACGACTTAGCCTTCCCCCCAGCCCCATCCCCAACCCGAACTTCCCTCTGGATCCTCACCAGCACCGGCGACAAGCTCACATCATCACCTCATCACATCATCAAATCATCAAATCATGCGCGGCGCCATCATCCGCAGTCGACGCCCTGAAGGCCTCTTGTAATCCCGCAGCGCCGTCAGGAAGCCATCGTGCCAATCCCGCATCGTCTCCAGCGCGTAGGTGTAGCTCACGTCGCCCGTCGTCTTCTTCAGCACCCGGCCATCCTGCTGAAATAGCAGCTCGTTGCTGATCGAGCTCATCATCTCGCCGCAGGCAGCCTCCCACAGATCCGCGGGAATCTCCGCCGCAAACCCGAACTTACCGATCACCTTGATATTCTGCCGGCCAACCGGAAAGATCGTGCGATACGGAAGGAACGCCGCATTCGTCGCATACGCCGGCAGCGACCCCTGGGCCACAATGATCCGCGTCCGCGCGATCGCCTGGTCCTCTACCAGCAGCACATTATCCAGCGTATAGCCCGGATCCGACTGCAGCCCGATCACAACCACGGAGGAGAGCGAGACCATCTCGTCCACCTCCTGCTCCGCCGCGCCCGTGCCGTCGTAGAACCGCTCCTCGTCATCCGCCCCGGCCACAAACTGCCGATGCGTTTTCCGCAGGATCTGCCCGATCACATCCGCGCGCGCCCGCTCAAATCGATCGGCAAAGCGCTGCGGATCCAGCCGCGTCTCAAGCCCCGCTGACTTGAGCAGCAGCTCCCCATCCGCCTTCACCGGCCAATCCGTATAGTCCGCCATCAGTCACCACCCAAAGTAGCAGGCACACTCCGTGTGCCGTCCGCATTGCTCCCTCTCCGCTTGCGGGGAGGGCTGGGGAGGGGTCTGGTCACCCGCTCACCCCATCACCCTCTCACCCCATCATCTCTTCTTGCCCGGCAGCTTCGGCGCGCCCATAAACGAATCGCCCGCCGCATCACTCAACGGATCGCCCGTCCCCGGCTCAGTCGGCTCCGCGCGCGCCGGCGTGCTGATCATCGCCAGGAACTCCGCGTCATCAATCACCTCGAAGCGAGGATTGCCAGCCCAGCTCTCAGCGACCTCATCGCTCACCTCAGCAATGGCCACAAAGCAGCCCGTCCGCTTGTCCAACACAGGACTGAACTGCACCCTGTTCACCGTGTCGTAAAACGTCGAAAAATTCTCCATCCGCACTCTCGGCATAACACCCTCCCAAAGTAGCAGGCACACTCCGTGTGCCGTCCGCCAGAAACAAGGGGACCGGTCTCCCGATCCCCTCTCTTCACTAGCTACCAGCTACCAGCTACTAGCCACCCACGCGCCTGTCTAGATCGGATGATAGTGAATGTACGCATACCCAACCAGACCGGCGCACGCACCGGAGGCCTTCGAAGCGGTAACCCACTTACCCGCGGCCAGCTTTTGCTTCGCCTTACCGTTGGTTCCGGCATCGCCAAGGTTGTCGAACACGCCCGCTGCAGTTCCAACATCCAGGCCGTCCATCAAGTTGTCGCTCGATGTGGTTGCGTTCGTCGCCGTGGTGCCTACGTCCACAGTCGACGCGGCTGTCGACTTAGTGGTCACGTCGAATTCGATTCGATCAATGATGATCGAAACCGCCTCCGGATTCTGCCACGCCAACACACCGCCGCCCGTATCCAGCGCCGCCAGCGCCACCTTGGCAATGTTTATATGCCGATAGCCCGATCCGAACCGCGACAAATCGCCGTCCTTGTAGATGGCATCCGAAATGCCATCATTCTCAATCTCAATCATGTATCACGCTCCCCAGCCCAAACCGCGTAGGGGCGACCCTTGTGGTCGCCCTCTCACCCTCTCACCCACTCACCCTCTCCAGCCCTACGCCAGGTCGACGGTCGGCAGTTTCACCAGAGCGTGCATATACTCCGGTCCGTGGGCAATGCCCAACTGGCCGTAGATCTGCGTCTCATCCGAGGAACCCTGCTTGTACAGCGCTTCCTCGAACAGGATGCCCTTGCCCGGAACCGGGAGGCCGACAATGCCGGCGACACCCAGATTCAGAATCGCGAAGTAGTTCGCGGGCATGTCAGGCTCCAGGACCAGGTTCAAGATTCCGAACCGGGTGTAGATCTGCCGCAGCTTCAGGCCGGCGATCTCGCGATCGTATGGCGGAGTGGTCTTGCTCTCGTACGCCGCCTGCACATTGTTGAACTGGATCGTGTCGCACATGATCGTCCACGTGTCATCCGGATTGTAGCCGGTGGTGGCCACCAGCGCCCGAAGCGCGCCCTCGACCTCGGTCTTATACAGCGCGGCAGTGTTGACCGTGCTGCCCGAGTGGTCGATCAGGTTCGTGGTGATCGCCGTGAGAATGCCGCGAGTCTTGAGCGCCGTGCCCGAAGGATCCGCCGGATTGGCGTAGGTGCCCCGGAGGAACGAGTAGTTCGCATCCTGAGCGATCGTGTTCAGCGCCGCCATAACCTGAAACGCCTCCGAACGAGGGTTCTGTACCTGGCCCTGGGCGCTCGCCTGCGGAATCGGCACAACGCCGGAAACCGCCTTGTCGCTCTGGGACAGGTAGCTCAGCGAGACCTTCTCATGGAAGAGCTGAACCACGTTCGTAGTCTGCGTCAAACTGCGGTACTGTGCCGCCGGCGCCGCCGCGCCTTCCAGAATGGCCGGCTGGGCAGGCGCCCGCAAATCATGGAACACGCCGATCGGAAACTCCTTCGCAGCAGTCTCGATCAGCCCACCATGAATCCCGCCGAGCAATCGGAGCAGCGCATTCGGCCGCTTCGAGCTCTGAAACAACTCTCCTAGATACGGTACAGAGTTGTTAACTCCGACCTGTGCAGTCCCACTCATCGAACATATCCTCCTGGCCCAAAGGCCCAATAATCCGCATTAGCTCCCTCTCCCTTCATGGGAGAGGGCTGGGGTGAGGGTGGGCCTATTGGCTTGTCACCCCATCACCCACTCACCCTCTCACACGCTCACCCGACCGATCCCCGCCCGCTCCCGCTTCAGCGTAATCGCGAGCGCATGGTTCCCGGCCTTCTCCGCTGCAGCGATCCGCTCGTCCGCAGTCGGGTTCTGCTGCCCCGGAGGCGCCGTCTGAGTTCCCGCCTGAAGAGGAGCCCGAACCACAAGCCCGGCGAGTTTCGTCGCCGACGCCCGCAGGCCCGCCTCATCCTCACCCTGCAGAAACTCCAGCGTCTCCGGAGACAGCGACATCTCTGCCGCTATTCTGCGCTTCAAGTTCTCACTCTCCAGCGCCTTTACTTTGGCTTCAGCCTCATCCGCCCGCTTCTGTGCCTTCTGCGCTTCCGTCAGATCGGCCTCCTTGCGAGCATTCTCAGCCTGCTCCAACTGAGCCAGCCGCGCTTCCGAAGAAACACGCTTCGCCTCCGCCGCCTCAAACAGCCGCCGGAACTTGTTCTCATCGTTCCCGCCCTGCCCATCAGCAGGAGGAGTCGTCGCCGCCGGCGTTCCCGCAGCCGGAGCAGTCGTTTGTAGTGTGGGGGCTTGTCCCCCGCCGGCATTCGCCGCGTCGGCCGCACCAGCAGCCGGAGTAGTCGCATCAGCCATTCAATTCATCTCCTATCGGGTCTCGGCTCTTACACTGTGCCGTACAGGTGTTATAGAAAGAGCCCGGCCACCACGGCCAGGCCCGAACATCCAAACCAACATTTCGCGCGAAATAAAGTAGCAGGCACACTCCGTGTGCCGTCCGCCTCACTACTCCGGAGAAGCCGCCACAGGTCCCTCATCCGCCATGATGATCGCCTTGTTCGCCCACATCGAAACCTCTTCTAGCTTCGTGATCGCAACGGCGCGCTCACGGCCCGGCGGAATCACTTCGAGGATCCGCGCGTGCATCGCCTTGCAACCATCCCGTATGCCAGCAATCTGCTCAACCTGTGCCGGGCTCGGCCGGTGATAATCAAAAGGATGCTTCAAATCTCCCCTCCCGTCATAAGTAAAGCGCGTTCTCTCAATGGCTGCACACGGTCCTTCGTGGCCGGCCACACGAGTACAGAACCAGCCAGGTGGAGGCAGTTTACAAAGTGCGGCCATTGGCTTCACCCCTTCTTCACCCCATAGTAAACAAGCTGCCCCTCCGGAACTTCCTCCGGCTCAGCCTTCTTCACCACCCACTGCTCCTCCGGAAACAACGTCATAATCGACACCGTGAAGCACAAACACCTCGGATGCCCCGTGGGCAGCGTATCCGGAAAGTAATTCCCCGGACCCAGCCCGTCCGTCTCATCGCTCGCAAACACATCGCAGATGCAAATCCGAGGATGAGCCGCCGAGAGCCTCCAACCGATCGCGCTCACATACGGCAGCAGCTTCCCGTGCTCATCAATCACACTCTGCCGATGAGCCTCACGATACGCCGTATTGATCTCCGTCCGCGAGATCGTCATCGCCTTCAAACGAGCATTCTTGACACCGTCCGTCTCCAGAATGGGAGCAATCCGCTTCGCCAGGTTCCGCGCCGATTCACCCTTCGCGATCCCGTCCAGCACCGTCTCGGATATCTGATCGTGCAGGTCCGTCTTCAGCTTGTAAAGCCGATCGTAAAGGTTCCGCCCATCCGAAAACAGCCGATTGTAAACGATCTGCAATACCCGCCGGTCGATCGATCCCAACCGGACCGACGCCTGCAGTCCATCAACTAACCCGGCGCCCTTCCGAAAGACAATCCCCTGCTCCTTCAGACTGACTTCGAGCAGCGCGATCTCCCGCGCCTCCGCTGCCCTGGCCATCTCACTAATGCCGGCGTCCAGACCGAGCTTGTACTCATCCGAAAACGACTGGACCACTCTGTCGAGGCTCGCCAACATCTCACGCCGGTACCGATCGCTCAGGATCCCCCGAGGGACATTGCGAATGGTCTCCCGCATCTCCGCGGCAGTGTTCGAAAGCAGCGTCTCCAGCTTCCGCACCGCCTCCGTGTCCAACCGGATCTGCGTCCGCCGAGCCTCCCGCACGATCTCCCGATAAGCCTGCGCATTCGTTAACTCAGGAGCCGCCTCAACCGCCGGCGCCGCTCTCTCAATTACTGCCGCATCAGACAAGTCTCAAAAGCCTCCCCCTGTTTTTAAGGGGGAGGTTGGAGGGGGTCTCTTCTCACCCTCTCACCCATCACCCCATCACCTCATCAGGCTTCTGGATCGGCATCGCCGCCGCGTTTGTCGCCGTCGACGTCGCCAGCACCGGCTCCGGCTGCTTCTCCAGCTCGTCCTCCAGCGCCTCAACATCCTCAATCCCCTCCAGCGCCGCAACGATCCGGATCGCCCGGGCATGAGGCAGATATCCTGCCAGCTCCTCTTCCTGCGTCCGGCCCACGGCCGCCGTCAGCTCGTCCTGGCTCAACTGGAAGTAAGCAGGCCACTTCAGCTCCGCTGCCCACGTGGACTTATCCTTGTCGTTCACCCCGAGATCCACGCCGGCGCGCTGCAATCCCCTCGCCATCTTGCCCAGGAAAGGAATCAAACCATCGGCGCCATAGCTCCGCTTCTTATCCTCAGTCACCTCGATCTGAGGCAGATACAGCTGCGCCAGCACCGCATTCGTCAGGTTCCCTTTGTTCGAAAACTCCGCCTGGTCCACCCACACGGATCCCGCGCTGTCCAAAACTTGTTTCCGCAGATCCTTCGCATACTCCATCATCGCAGGCCGCAGCCCGTTGCCCGAACTCGGAAATACCACCTTGCCCTGCGATCCATCACTGCCGGCGTTCTTCGATTCCAGCGAGAGCGCCTGGCTCGGCTGCAAAGGCTTCATCAAATCGTCATCGTCGACGTCGAGATCGATGTAGATAGGATTGACCGTCGAGTCGAACTGGTTCGATCGATCCATCAAGTGATAGGTCAGGTGGATCCGGTCCAGCACACGATACAGCCCGCCGTCCGGCTCATCATCGATATCCCACAGATCACCGGCGCCCCAAACGTCATCGGTCTCGATGTTCTTGATCCGATGAAGGGGTATCAGTTGAAACGGATTCGGCCGTGAATACGCCTCATCGATCACCCAACCCTCGTAAGTGTCCGGATCGCTCCGATGCATCGACTCATCCTTCACAGGATAGTAATGCACCTCGCGCGCCTCCGTCCACTCCTCGCGGTACCAGTACGTGCAGGCCTCGATCGGATCGTAATAGGGATACTGCACCCGCGCCATGAGCAATTTCTCACGATTGTGCGGATGAAAGTACAGCCGAACCTGATTCGTCAGCGAGAGCGACTGAATCGAGATCGCCGGCTCTGCCAACTCATCGTAGGCAAACTTCAGCACCACGCCGCCGTCCAGGCCGCCCTGCCGCGCGATCGCCGTCAACCGGGAAGGCATTCGGTTCTCGTCCCACACCTCACGAACACGCTCCTGCAGACTCTCATTCCCCGGAAACGAGATTTCCAGCGGCTTCCCGAACAGCCACTGGGCGCCGCGTCGAATGATCGCCTTGGCGATCGGCATGCACCTCGGCAGCGGACCCCTGTCCTCTTCCTTCCAGTTCTTGAACCACCAGAGCGGATACGGCTTCAGCACGTGATAAGCGCGCGCCTGGCTGGCCAGCTTCTGAATCGACATCAGTCCCGGCGGAAGCGTCCGCGTATTGATCAGCCCATCCGCCAATTGCGCGTCCGTCACATGCACACTTCCATCCCCCGCCCGCATCTAGCAAGCAACCACTAACCCGCAATCAGCAACCGCTCAGACCGCTCCCCCGCGCCCGCGCCTCGCACCCTTCCGATTCAGCGTCCCCATCACCCGCATCAAACCGTAAACGAACGTATCCGTCAGATCCTTGAACTTCCCGTTCGGAAACGTCGTGATCTGGTGCAAAAAGTCCGTCACCCAATCCCGAGTGTCCGGATAGATCCCCGGATCCGGCAGCACCACACGGAGCGCCTCGCACATCGGAGTAACACCCTTCGCGCGCGCCTCTTTATCCGTCTCCGCGGCAACCCCTATAATCGCCAGGTCAGGCCGCGATCGCCGGATATACCGGATCAGCGTGGTCCCACTCACCTTGTCTTCGATGTACTCGCCCTTGTACTTGTCGCCATATACACCGCGCAGCCAATCCGCATTCTCAACCAGGAACTGCTCCACATCCGGAGTGTCCCAGTGCCCGGATCCCGCGCGCAAGATCGGAACGTCGCCATTCTTCAGCAGCCCCATAACGGTGAAGGCCGACTCATCGTTCGATTCCTTCTCCTTCAGCGCCGTATCCCAGCAGGTCCACACCTCCAGGAGATCGTCGAGCTGCTTGTACCGCCGCTCGAACCACGCCTTCTTGAAGATGTTTCCTTCCGCCGGCGACGGCCGCTGCTGGTGCTGCCCCGCAAACCCGTCGCTGCCCAGCTCCGACTTCAGAGAAACCAGAACCTCCGGATTAAACATCTCCGGGAAGAGCAGCTCGTCAGGCTCCGTCCGTGGATCCGTCCAACCGATCGAAGTAGCGCTTCTCCGATCGGGCTCAAACTCAGTCGGCAGACACAGATGCTCGTAGCCGCCCCGGGCCAGCAAGTGCCCGGTCAAATCATCCTCATGCAGCCGCTGCATGATAATGACCTTCGCGCCCGTCCGAGGATCGTTCAACCTGGTGGGCATAACTTTGTCCCACCACAAAATGCACTCTGCCCGGGCAGCGTCGCTCGGCGCCTCTTTGGCGTTCAACGGGTCATCGCAAACGATCTTGTCACCGCGGAAACCCGTCGCCCGCCCGCCGACAGACATCGAAAACCGGAAACCCTTCCGGTCGTTCTCGAAGTGTCGCGCTGCGTTCATATCGGCCTTCAGTTTCCACCGAGGCCGAAACAACCCGCGATACCAATCGCTCTGCACCACATCCCGGCAGCGCACCGAATCCCGCAGCGCCAGGTCCATCGCATAGGAGGAGAACAGCGTCCGAATCTCGGGCCGATCTATCCACTCCCACGCCGGCCAGAACACGCTTACGATCAGCGACTTCATGTGCCCGGGAGGGATGTTGATGATCAGCCGCTTGATCCGGCCGTCCGTCACCGCCTGCAAATGCTCGCACACCACATCGATGTGCCAATTCCAAAGCAGCGGAGTGCCAGGCTCTACAATCTCCCAGCCCTGCCGCACAAACTCAGCAAGCGATCGGCGCGCCTTCTGCGCGAGCAGCGCCTCCTCAGTCTCAGCCGGCAGCCAGGGAGTCAACTCCTCCTGCAGCTGAGTGGAGAACGAGCACACGTCGAACCGCGCCTGCGATCCTTTCCGCAATTTCAGGGTCCGCCTTTGCAATCTCGGCGAGCAATGTCTCCCGCAGCAGCTGCATCGATCGCGCGTCAGCCAGCATCTGGGCGAGCTCAACCAACTGCCCAACCGTCGCGCGAACCTCCCGCGCCGTACTCAAAATCAACTCTCGCGGATCCGCATACGTCTGCTTCGATCCGACCACCATCCCGCCGTACCGCTCTGCCCGCTCGAGCAGCTCCTGCAAGCTCGCCTTCGCCTTCTTTGGCTTCTCTTCCCTGAAGTCGAGGTAGGTCACCATCACCTCTTCACTTCGAGGTCCGATGTCGTACCGCGTCGGATCATCCACATCCCGGAGCCACCGATCGCTCGCATCCATCAGCAGCGTCGTCTTCTCCAGCGTCTCCCGAATCATGTCCAGCGCGTCCAGCTGCCCCGCGACGAACCGCGTCGACTCCGGACCGCTCACCACCGCCACGGCCGCAGCCTGAAACTTCAGATGTTTCCGCCGCTTGTTCACCGCCTGCCGGCTGATCCCGCGCCTCTCCGCAATTTGAGATGAAGAGAGCCCCTCCGCCAGGTCCGCAGCCAGCTCCGCATCAGTCATAGCCATGCAAAACGGAAACCCTTTCGGAAACCTTGGTGCGCGGTCGTCTCGACCGCATTCACCCTCTCACCCTCTCACCCTCTCACCCCATCACGGTTTCACGCAGCTCACCAAACCCACGCAGCCTCTTCAACGCCGACGCCCGCAGCTGATACACCCGCGACTCCGAAATCCCCAGCTCCTTCGAGATATCCAGCAGCGACCGCCCGGCCTGATAAGAAGCAAACACGATAAACCGTTCACGCTCCGGCAGCAAATCGAGCGCCCTCAGGAGCGCCGCACGCTGCGCCTCACCCAGCGCCAACAACTCAGGGCCCGCAGCATCATCCGCCATCAAATCAGCGTACCGATGCCCATTCTCCGAACCCGCCGCCGGCAAAACCGAATTCTCCAGCGAGACAGGCCGCGTAGCTACCAGATCCTCGCCCTGCTTGATCCGCTCGCGCACCGATCGAGGAGCATAATCCCACTTCCGAGCCTGCTCCAAAACCGCGCCCCGCATCAGCGCGATCGCATACGTCCGAAAGGAAACACGCCGCGCCGGATCGAAAGAACGCGCCGCCTTGCACAGTCCAAATGATGCCGCGCCCTCTAGATCATCAATCTCAAGACCGTCCTGCGCATATCTCCGCAGCGCCCGGGCCGTCACCTTTGCCAGATGAGCATGCTCCCGAATCAAACGATCTTGATCACAACTGCAAAGAGCCGCCACTAACGCCTCCGAGCCTCAGACAACAGTGCAAAGCCAAAGCAGATAATGAAGACCAGCAGCACCACAAAAGCCCCCTGGCCATCCACAATCACGTCATCCCATCCCGTTAGCATCGCCACTCCAGATCCAGCCCACGCACCAAAAAGCCCCGGAAACTTTCCCGCGAAAGTCCGGAGCCCTAAAACCTGAAACGTGTAACCTGAAACCTGTCCTACTTACTAATCACGTTTTTTCGCCAAAATGCACAATTCCCCCCGAAAATAATTCCCGAAGCCGCCAAACGCCCATAATGTATAATGTACCCATCCCGCAGACACCCGTTTCCGTTCAATGCAGGAGGCGCCACTTGCCTACCAATCGCTCCGATGAAATCGACCAGATTAGAACCCGCCGCCATCAGGCAATCGATCGCGTGCTGCAGGAAGTCAGAGACGAACTGAGAGCGCTGCCCTACGGCGAGGTCCACATCACAGTCAACGATCACAAGGTAGTTCAGGTCGACGTGCTCAAGAAACGTCGATTAGTGTAAAATACTATCGGAAGAGCCGCAGAACCAAAAGCACCACTCGACCGTCACACATTCGCGCAGCGTCACTCGACAACGAGAGCGCTTCGTTCCCTGTAACCACTCTCCGGAGACCGTTTAACCGACATCGGGCGACGATCACAAGAAGGATCGTCGCCCGATGTCACCATTAGAACTCGCGCCCCTGCTTCCGTCGCTCCGCCCAAAACTCCACCGCACCGCCTTCAAACGCACCCGCGCCAGCCGCGAAGATCTCGAAGACATCGTCGAAGACACGATCGTCATCGCCCTGGAGAAAGTAGCAGGCACACTCCGTGTGCCGTCCGCCGAATCTTCCGATCCATCCCATCAGTCCGAACATTTCGATGCAGTCCACTGCTGGCTGCAAGCCATACTCAGTAACGTCATCAAGCGCTTCCAAGCCGCCCGCGCCAAAGCGCCCCAAACCGTTCCACTGGAAACCGCGGTCGAGACGCCGTCGCCGCCCCCGCTCGTTCCCCGAGATCAGGTCCTCAAGGCCAAAATCAACCAGCTCCCCGAGAAACTCCGATGGCTCACTCTGGGATGGCTCGACGGCCGCACCCAACAAGAGCTCGCCCGCACATTCGAAATCGACCGAAATACCGTAGCCAATCGCCTGGAGCTCGCCTTCCAGCAGCTCGGCAGCGCCTGCCCCGACGAAGACGAACTCACCTACTCCACTTCCGATATCGACTACTGCTCCCGGCACGCAATCTATCACAAGCCCGCCGGCACATGCGCCCGCTGGATGCACACCCATCCCCCCGACCACCGCTTCCCAAAAAACCACTCCCTCTCCCCTTGTGGGAGAGGGCCGGGGTGAGGGGTCCACGTGCAATCCGACCCATCCATTAAAGAATTAACAAATTTGTTAAGCCAGGAGAATCCGATGAACACCCACCACCGCACCAAATCCAAGCGCCTCGCCGCAGTCCGCCGCGATCGCGCCAATGCACGGCCGCCCCTAAACAGGAAGCCCAGGCCAGATCCAATCGACAACTACCACATCAAAATCGGCGTCCATCTCTACCTCGTCTGCACCCACCAGCGTCCAACCCCAACCGAGCGCCGCCAATACGAATCTATGGTACTCACCGGAAAAGTCGAAACCGCGAAGCGCTTCGCCCAATCCGACATGGACCGTTCTGAACGCCGTCGTAAAATGAACCCTGCCGCCGTCGCAGCTCTTTTCTCTTTCCTGGGAGCAGGATCCGGCATCGCCCGCCGCCGACACACCCGCCAAAAATCCGGCTAACCCCCAAACAACAAAAAGCCGGCTCACCCGAGCCGGCTCATACGACCTATTTGACCCATACGACCTATTCGATCCGCTCCGTTGCCGCACGAACTTTCAGCAGATGCCCATCCACTTCGGTAACCAAGTAGACCGTGCTGGCAATATCAATATGGCGACCAACCAGGCTTTCAAGGAACTTCGGTTCCACCCCAGGCCGTGCGTAAAACTCGCCGGACAGGTCGCCCCACGCTCCCGAAAAAGCGGGCCTTTTCCCGCCCACTGCCACAGGTACGTAATTTCCGTGTTCCGTCTCCTGGCTCACTCTTACTATCTCCTAACCCACGGATCCCCAACAGTACTCGGCCGCCCCGCCGCCTCCTTCTGCATCTCCAACACATCCTGGGAGCTCACCTGCGCCGCCTCAGCCTCCTTCCGCGTCCGCTCCTGTCCCCGAAGCAACACATACCCGAAGAGCCACACACTCGAAATCAAACAGACCAACAACCCAATAATCAACGATCCCTGCCGCTGCGTCATCTCACCCTCCTTGTGGCCCCTCACCGCCGATCAGTCGAAACCAAAAGCGCTGCACCTATCTCCTCGATCCGATAGGTATGGGCAGGAGCGCTGCCGGGCATCGCGTCATCCAAGGCATGCGCGATCTCAAGGTAGCTCATCGTCACGTGCTTTTTCTCTTCCATCAGCTCCTTGCATCGGACAATGCTATCAGCCAATCCTTTCCGATCGCTCTGCGTCTTATGTTCCAACTTGTTAAGGACGCCCGCGAATTCGCCGATAGCGGGATCACCGCTAGAGACCGTCTGACCCGCGTTCAGGCAGGCAAGACGAAACTCCCACCGCTCATCTGGTACCGGCTCGCTTTTCGCCGGCTTCTGATTCGCAGCAGCCGCAGGCGCCGCTGGAACCATCACTTCAGAATCGGGAGGTCCACCATTGCCTCTCGACGTAAACACTCCAACCGCAACGAGGCAAATGATCGGCACAATCCACACCGGAAATCCGCGTTTCGCCCTTACAGGCGGCAGCGGAGGAACAACCGGCCCCATCATTTCACCACCTTCTTCGGACGGCCGCGCGGCTTCACGCCGTCCGGCTGCGTCCTCGCCCGATATTCCTCGAGGTCCGCTTCCGAAACGACGTCGCGATCAAACACCTTCGCGGAGACCAAACGCCCGTCCGCGATCGCATTTCTGATCGCCTGCGGGTGCACGCCCAGTCGCTCGGCTGCCTTCTTAACAGATATCCAGCCCGTTGTTTCCATGGCGAAAGTATAGCATAAAAAAGATTTTGTAGATAAACCATTATTGTGATTAAAAGGTTGACTATATAAACCTTTCCTGTCATAATAATACCAACCTTCGAACTCAAATCAAGGCCCCAAACCGGGCCGCACACGACAGAAAGGAAGCCGATCGATGCCCGATACCGAAACCAGCAACCAGCAGCCAGCAACCAGCAACCAGCAGGCCGCACTCCACGCCGCGCTCGCAAAAGCCCAGGGAGAATTCCTCCCAATCTGCAAGAATCGCACCGCCACAAACTTCGATCCAGACGGCCGACCCTACCAATTCCGCTACGCCGACCTCGAAGAAGTCAACCGCGCCACCCGTCCCGCACTCAGCGTCAACGGGCTCTCCACCACCCAGTTCATGCGCGCCGGCTGCCTCGTCACCCAGCTCCTCCACTGCGATGGCGGTATCATCGAATCCGAAACCAAACTGCCCGCGCCCGACCACTATAGCCACGAAAAACTCTACGGCGCCGCCATCTCCTACTACCGCCGCTACGACGTCACCATCCTCCTCCAGGTCGCCGCCGACGATGATCTAGACGTCTCCCCAACCCGGCTCAACCACCCCGGCCCTACTGGGAGCGCGGGCGTCCCGCCCGCATCGGAAGTCATCCTCACCATCGCCGACCAACTCCGGTCCGCGGGCAATCACCAGCAGCTCGCCCAAATCATGAGCTCACTCACCATCGATCAGCGCAAGAACTTCTTTCCGCTCTATAACGAAATCGCCCAGACCCTGAAAGGATCCTACAATGCAGCAGCTTAACTCAACAATCACCCTCTCACCCTCTCACCCTCTCAATGGTACATCCCGAGTTGACGAGCGCGGAGTCATCATCTATGACGTCGAGCAGCGCTCCGCCGAATGGTTCGCCCTCCGCGCCGGCAAAGTCACCGGATCAGGCTTCGAGAAGGTCCTCAACCGCCTCAAAAACGGCAACGAAGGCGCCGATCGGCGCAACTACCGCACGCAGCTCGTCTGCGAGCGCCTCACTGGCCAGCCCTGCGAAGACCAATACCAGACAGCCGCCATGCGCTGGGGTAAAGAGCAGGAGCCCATGGCCCGCATCTCCTACATCGCAACCACCGGCGCCGACGTCGAAGAGATCGGCTTCGCCCAGCATCCGACCCTAATGGTCGGAATCAGCCCGGACGGCTTCGTCAACCGCGACGGCGTCCACGAAATCAAGTGCCCCCAGCAGCCCGCCCATCTCAAAATACTCCAGACCCGCGAACTCCCCGAGGAATACAAGCCCCAGGTTCAAGGCCAGCTCTGGGTCTCATGCCGCGAATGGGCCGACTTCACATCCTACAATCCACTCTTCCCGAAAGGCATGGACGAAGTAACCATCCGAATTTACCGCGACGAAGAATACATCCAAATGCTCGAGCGCGAAGTCATCCAATTCCTCGGCGAAGTCGACGCCGAAATCGCCGCTCTCACCGGCAGCGCAATCTCCACTGGGAGCGCGGGCGTCCCGCCCGCATTGTCCGCTCCGACCGTTTTACCGATTCTCGAATCTGTAAAACCTGAGGAAAAAGCGACACCCGTCGAATCCCTTAGTGCCTTAGTGCCTTTGTGTGAGCCTCTCCCCGTCACAATCCCGCCACCCGCCGTCGAGATCGTGTCCGAATCTCCCTTCCTGGTTTCCGATATTTCGCGCGAAATACTCGTCGAGACAGCCTCCGTCCCGCTGCCGGTATCATCTGTCGAAACGCAGGATCCGCCATCACATGATCAGCCATTCGCTGCATCGTCCACGCCGCCTGAAGCGCCGCCCATCCCAGTTGAGTCACCATCTCGTCAAGAGCCATCCACCGCTCCTCCCCTTAGTGCCTTTGTGCCTTTGTGTGAGCCTGCTCCCCCGCCTCCGGCCCGCACCATCACCATCGCCGAATTCATCGGATTCGAGTCCGCCCTCACACAGCTCGAGAACAAATTCCGCGCGGCGGCCTTCGCCGTCGACACAGCCGAAGGAATGAAGCAAGCCAAAGAAGCGCGATCCCAGATCAAGAGCAGTCGCTGCGCCGTCGCCAACATGAAGAAGCTCATCAAAGAAAAGCCTCTCAAACTCTGCCAGCTAATCGACGCCGAAGCCAATCTTCTCACCACCGGCCACGAAGCCATCGAGAATCCCATCGCCAAACAAATTGACGACCAGGAGAAGCTCGAGGCCGAAGCAAAAGCCGAAGCCCTCCGCATCGAGGCCGAACGCATCAAAGCCGAGGAAGCCCGCATCAAGGCAGAGCAAGCAGCGCTCGAGCGCGATCGCGCCGAAGTCGATCGCCGCGAAGCAGCAGTCACCGCTGCCGAAACGGATCCACTTCCTCCCAGTGCAGGCAAGCGTAAAATCGTATCGGCCCGAACCGAACAGCGAATGCTCGAGCAGGCACTCACCGCCGCCGGCAACGATCCACTCCTGCGAGGCTTCGTCACCGCCCTGGTCGCCTACCGCGCAGCCGATGAGCAAACCGTCGACGCCAAATTCAGCCAATGCGTCAGACTATACAAGGACGCCCTGCAGCTCAGCAGCCTGATCGGCCCACCCAACGCCGTCTAAAGCGTAACGCCCGTGTAACAATCGGACCGGTCCGAAACGTCCGACCGGTCCGCCTGATCTTAACATACGACCTAATCGACCTATACGACCCATTCCTAAGGAGCAACCAATGCGCAAAGAATTCCTCGTAGAGCGTAACGGTAAGACGTTTTGCCTCTACGCCGGCCTCCTCGCCGAAGCACATGAGCGAGGCCTCAAGTCCATCATCACCAACCTCGTCCAGGCCCCGCTGGATGAGAACAACCGCGTCGCGATCTGCCAGGCGACAGTAGTGCTCGAGGGAGAAGGCAGAGAGCAAGTCTTCACCGGAATCGGCGATGCCGCACCCAACAACGTCGCGCCGGCAATGCAAAACTGCCTCCTCCGAATGGCTGAAACAAGAGCCAAAGCCCGCGCGCTGCGAGACGCCATCAACCTCGCCGCCGCCGTCTTCGACGAATGCGGCCCCGAGTGTGACCCGTCCACAGACTCCACTTCGTCCACGACGTCCACTCCCTCCACCGCATCCCGCCGTCAACCCGCCGGCCCGCGCGTTCTGAACGAATCCGGCGTCCAGTGCCCAACCTGTCACGCGCCCACCGGCCAGCGCCACGTCCCCGGCTGCGCCGCCGTCGCGAGGATTGCCCAATGACCCCACAAAAACGCCGCCGCCGCCTCAAGCGCTGGATCCAGAACCTGCCGATCACGATCGCATGGTATCTCATCCTCCTCGCCGCCGCCGCCGAACTAGCCTACGCCCTGGTCTGCGACCCGTAACACTTCGAACCAATCTGGTGCTAATTTGTGCTAAATCAGCACCAGATTGATTCACCCTCTCACTTCCTCATCATCCGGTCCACCGGACTATGCTGCCGATGCTGAGCAACCACATCCGCCTGAGCGATCGCCACATACCGCTTCGTCATATCCAGGCTCGTATGCCCCAGAAGCGTCATCAGTGTAAATTGGTTCCCCCCGTTCCGGAGGAAGTAGATCGAAAACGTATGTCGGAACGTATGAGGCGAGCAGCGCACACCTTCGATGCCGGCCGCCTTTCCCAGACGCCGAATCATCTGCAGCACCCCGTTCGGCCGCAGCTCCTCGCCCGAATTGTGCCCACCCTCCGCGATAAAGAGCGGCTCATCCGGATCATGTGGCCGCGCGTGCAGATACTGCCAGAGCGCCTTCTTCGCATTCTTCCCAAACTGGATCCGTCGCGTCTTGTCGCCCTTGCCCGTCACCGTCGCCCCGTACCCCATCATGTCCAGATCGCAGAGCTTCATGTCACAGAGCTCCGACACACGCACCCCAGTATCGAGGAGGAAAAGGAGAATCGCGCGATCGCGCTTCGGATGGTTCGATGCCGCAGCAGCGCGCAGCAATCGATCCACCTGGTCATCCGAAAAAGGCTGGATCTGATCATCACGATTGATCGCCGGCTCGACTTTATCCATTGGAGAAGAATCGCGATCCTCCTCCTCCCGGTACCAGTTGAAGAAAGCCCGCAGCGTCCCGTGGAAGCTATTGACCGTGGAAGGTTTCGTCTCCCTGGTCCACCCGGCGCCCCAGCGCCCGCCCGCTTCTTTGTGGCCATGAGAGACGTAATGCAGGAAGTTTCGGCACGCCATCCGGTCAATTTCCGCAATCTCTCGATCGCGTAGAAACCAGAGGAATTTAGACAGCAGCAGCTTCCGTTTTTCGATCGTCCGAGGCGAGCAATTACTCACCTCATTCGTCAAAATCCAGCCGTCAATAAGCCGCTGAAGCCCTACCGTCAGGATTGGGGGATCATTCGTCGAAGGTAGCTGTCTAGTTTTCATTTTGCCCTCAGATTTGGGCGTCTGAGAGCGTACGGACAAGAGGGAAAACACGCAGGTCTGAACTCAGAATTGCAGTCCTAAATCCAAACCCAAGCGGGAGACGAGACTCGAACTCGCGACATCTACCTTGGCAAGGTAGCTGTCCACGTTCACCTCGTTTCCACAGTTTTCCTTCTTAAATCGCTCCGACGATCATCCCCAAATTCTGCCGAAGGTAGCTGTCCAATTTCCGCCGGGAACGGGAAGTGCCCGAAATCATGGCCCACCGCAGCCCGAAGCAACACCCTCACGGCCGACTGCACCTCAAGCGATGCCGACCTATAATCCCGGAGCATCCCCTCAACGTCATCATCCCCGTACTTAGGCATCCCTTCAGCAACCAGGTTCGCTGCAACCTCCGCCTGATACGCAAACCCCGCCAGCTTAAATAGCCGGTTGCACTCCTCGAGCGACTCATACTCCAGCGCTCCAGCAAGCCGGACCACCGTATCGTAATCCGTCCCACTGATCGCTGTCTCAATCCTCGAGAGCTGTTTCTCCGTGATCCCGGCCCGGTGGGCAATGTCCTTCTGAGTCACCCGCCGGCCATACCGGCGCCCCAGCGACTCGCGCCGAGCAGCCAGCTCGGTACCGAATGGGATCCACCTCGACAACCTCATGTAGCTCAACTTATCCTCAGAGCAAGCCCGCATGACGAAACTTCCTGAGGAGTATCGTACATTTGATGTACCGGACATTACAAGGGGAACTTCAGTACATTTGATGTTGACTCTGTCGAATGACATCGCGTATAATTCCCGGCATGGATAAAACAGACTACAATCCGCACACAGTCAGGGCCGCCCGCATTCGATGCGGAATCGCCACCCAGGCCGACGCCGGCAAGCAGCTCCAGGTCACCGAGAAAACCATCAGCAGGGTGGAAACTGGAATAGCCGCCTCGTTCGATCTCCTCAAGCGGATGGCCGCACTCTACGGCGCCAACCTCGGAGACTGGATTCGCATCGACCAAGAAGCAGCCTAATTTTTTTTCTTGCCGCGTAGTACATGAAATGTTGACAATAGGACATTGTATGTACTATAATGGCCGCCGTGAGGTTTCGTGACACTTCACCACCGGAATCGGAGCTAAATGACCAGATCAGTCGCAATCGCACCCGCCCAACCGCTCACCGCACGCGAAGCCCGAACCCGGCTAGGTCTCACCGCCGAGCAGCTCGGCAAACGCATCCGCGTCACCGCAGCATACGTCCGCCTCTGCGAGCGCGTCGGCTGCCCGTGCTTCTCAATGGCAGAGCGACTCAGCGCCGCACTCGGATGCGAAATGAAACTTTTCCTGCCCAAAGCTCCCACCAGACGGAAGAGCCCAAAGCAGGCGAACGGGAAGCCGCGCCACCGTTAAGCGGCGGGCAGTGTGAGGGCGTTACGGACGCCAAGAGGGAAAACCGCGGAGGATCAAAACACAAAGGGTCTGGACCGGTTGCAGCCGGCCCAGACCACTCTACAGCGAAACCATTTCCAGCGAGGATAACAAGATGCCCACCCCAATTATACCAGCCAACCGAATAGCGGTACACCGTCACTCGATGATCTCCGGCAGCGCGCCTTCGGAGGTCGTATCGTGATGGCACAATGGCGACCAGACCTAACCCGCGACTCCGATGAGATTACCGAGCGGCCAACCGCTCCCACCTCCCGGCCCGCCGACGCCGCGCTTATCAAGGTTTTTCGACAGATGCGCGCGGCCCAAAAAGCATACTACGCCGAGCCCAAAGGCGAAAACAAACAAGGCCTTCTCATCCGCTCCCGTCAGCTCGAGGCCACCGTCGACGCCATGCTCGCCGCCCATCCCGATCCGGACAAAACCCCGGACCTATTCGACAGCGCCCCGAGTGAGGTCGCGCCATGAGAACCCTCAATCTAAAACCCACGACCATGAACGAGGAAATACTCAGCCGCCTCTCAGCTGCCGAACCGCAGGAGCGCTGCGTGTTATGCAGAACGCCCGTTTTCATCGTAGTCGGCAGCGAAATCAACAGCGTCCGAATTGGCGACACCTATCGAACCCCGCAAGGCAGCGTCTTTATCGGGAGATCTGACTTCACCGAAGCGCGCTATTGTCCCGGCTGCGCCGCATCGATAAGAATCTGCCGAGTGTGCGGCTGCACCGAAGAAGTGGCATGCGAAGGCGGGTGCTGGTGGATCGAGCGCGATCTCTGCTCAAACTGCGAGGCCCAACAGTGAAGGCCCTCTCACTCTGGCAGCCATATGCGTCGCTTGTTCTTCCGGACTATAAGATCCACGAAACGCGCCCGTGGTCGACCTCCTATCGCGGCCCCCTGGCAATCCATGCCGCGAAGAGGTGGGACGCAGAAATTCGCGACCTCTGCCTGAATGATCCGTTCTGCCGGTACCTGGAAGAATTAAAGCTGTTGCATATCACGCCCGACTCTTTCGAATTTCAACTGCCGCTCGG
>Ga0105243_10000401_pt1 | contig 45735 bp, 39 predicted proteins | sample KBSM34metaG_FD_81525 | JGI IMG/M metagenome (GOLD analysis project Ga0105243, IMG submission 81525) | Miscanthus rhizosphere microbial communities from Kellogg Biological Station, Michigan, USA - KBS M3-4 metaG | ecosystem: Host-associated > Plants > Roots > Rhizosphere > Soil | place... | reverse complement strand
TACCGGTGATGATGAATTTGACGGTGGCGGAGATGCATACAGCGCTATCAACAAGCGTTCTGAGCAGGTTTCAGATAATTTCTTCAACGCTACTTTAGGACTTTCCATCAAGTTAGGAAAACACGAATCTCACTTAATGTGGCATGACCCACTTCAGGAAATCTATTACAAACTTGACGTTCTGGCTAACAAAAACCAGGATATTGAAGTATGTAAAAAAGGAGATGCTGATAATGACGGTGTATGCGACGACTGGGACAGACAACTTGACACTCCTGCAGGAGCAAGAGTGGATGGTGCAGGTGTTGCTCTTGACACAGATTTAGATGGCGTTATTGACCTTTACGATAAGTGTGTAACTGTTCCAGGACCTGTGGAAAACAACGGTTGTCCTACAACTACTACAGGACCAGTAATAGAAACAGAAACTAAATTGGAAGGTATTGAGTTTGACTTAAATTCTGACAGAATTTTACCATCAAATACTCCAATCTTAAATAATGCTGTTAATTATATCAATTCTTCAAATGGTTCTTACAGTGTAATTGGTGCTACTGATACAAGAGGTACTGACGCTTATAACCAAAAATTATCTCAAAGAAGAGCTAATAATGTGAAGAACTATCTGATTAAAAACGGAGTTCAAAATGGTAAACTTAATGCAGTAGGAAAAGGTGAAAAAGACCTTAAATACCCTGAGTGTGAGCCAGCTACAAAATGCCCTGAATGGAAAAACAGAGCAAACAGAAGAGTATACTTCGAAGCTAAATAATAAACTTATTAAGTATTATATAAAAGTCACGCATTGCGTGGCTTTTTTTGTTATAATACTTTCCTTATTTTTACCCTATGATTTCTCCACAAGATTTTCAAAAGCTAAAATATGATACTCTTAAGTATTTCTGGGGTTACAATGACTTCAGAGATTCTCAGGAAGAAATTATCAATTCTGTTATTAACGAAAAAGATACACTGGTCTTACTGCCTACCGGTGCCGGAAAATCTTTATGCTATCAGCTACCGGCTTTGCTAAAGGAAGGAACCTGCCTGGTTATTTCCCCACTGTTGGCATTAATGAAAGACCAGGTAAATCAGCTTAAATTCCGAAATATTGAAGCAGAGTACCTGTCTTCAGAATTGGATGAATATGATGCAGAAGCTATTTATGGCCGCTGTAAGGAAGGGCTTACAAAATTGTTGTACGTATCTCCGGAAAGACTTACCAATACCCAGTTTTTACAAAACATCCAGGATATTCAGCTCTCATTCATTGCTGTGGATGAAGCCCACTGTATTTCAGAATGGGGACAAGATTTTCGTCCCAGCTATCAAAATATAAAGGACTTCAGAAAAAACAATCCTGAAATCCCTTGCCTTGCATTAACAGCTACAGCAACTCCAAAGGTGCTGGAAGAAATTAAAAACAAACTTGAACTTAGGAAGCCTTCTGTATTTCAAAAAAGCTTCAAAAGAGACAATATTAAAATTTTCACTGAAGAAGTTGGAGATAAATTTCAGCGTGTTTTTGACATCCTTAAATACAATACAGATTCCGGAATCATCTATGTAAGGACCAGAAAGGAAGCAGAATTATTAGCAGAATTTCTGAAGAAAAACCAGTTGAAAAATGTAGATTATTTCCACGCAGGTTTAACAACAAAAGAGAAAAATACAAAACAAAATACCTGGAACAAAAGTGACAATCACGTTCTTATTTCTACCAATGCCTTTGGAATGGGTATTGACAAAGACAACGTACGTTTTGTCCTCCACTACTCTCCTGCTGCTTCTCTGGAGAACTATTACCAGGAAATAGGTAGATCCGGAAGAGACGGAAAAGACAGTTTCGCTTTTATGCTTTGGAATAAGCAGGAGCTGCTGAACTTCGATCAGATCTTAAAAAATCAGATTCCCAATAAAGCTGAGTTTTTAAAAATTATCAGTTACCTCTACTCTATTTTCCAGGTTGCTGAATTTGAGCAGCCGGAAAAAACCTTTCAGTTGAATATTGTCGGAATTCAGAATTTCACCAGACTCTCAAAGGCAAAAATTAATAATGTTCTTAATTTCCTTCACAATCAGGAAATCATTTACTATAATGACAACAAAAGTCTTTCTTCACTGGAGCTTTTTATGAAAGCAGATGAAATAGATCAGCTGCCACAGAAAGACGCCTATTTTATTGAACTTCTTTTCCGGACCATATCAGGTCTCACCACTCATAAAGTAATGTTCAGTGAACAGCAGGTAAGCAATAAGATTGAAGTAAGCATTCCTTTGATCAAAGAACGCCTGAAAGAGCTTCAGCAGAAAAACTATCTGGAATATATAGATGGTGCGCTTGCCAGCATCAAGTTTTTAAAACCCCGTGACGAAAGAATCATTACTCATAGCTATTGGAAACTTTTTGAGCATATTCAGAGAAACAAAATCCAGAAATGGGAAGAAATGAAGTTTTACGTGGAAAATAAAGACTACTGTAAAATGAAACTGATCCTCTCCTATTTTGGTGAAAAAAACTCAAAAAACTGTGGTCAGTGTTCTGTATGTGAAAAGAATAAGCAATCTATTTTCGGAAAAAATATTTCTCAGCAAATTATCAATTTACTGGCTAAAAGATCAGCTACTATTGAAGAACTTTCGGTGCAGCTAAGCTATCATTCTAAAGAAAACATTTTAGAAAACCTGATTTATCTGCTGGATTCCGGAAAAGTAAAAATGCTTAATTTCAGAACATATGCACTGAATCATGAATAGGCAGATATAAGACTGGAGACTTAGATATGGGGATAAAGATATATTTTTGATAGACTGATACCTTCTATCCCATTCAAACCTGCAACTTTCCGCGAAAAACTTATCTTTGTATTATGAAATCATTGAAAGTTGTTTTTTTAGGAACTCCGGAATTCGCAAAGACTTCTTTGGAGGCTATTCATCAATCTCATCATCAGGTTGTAGGTGTTGTAACCGTTGCAGATAAAGCAAGCGGACGTGGGCAGAAAATTCACCAGTCACCTGTAAAAATATATGCTTCGGAAAATAATATTCCTGTTTTCCAACCTGAGAAACTGAGAAACCCTGAATTTTTAGAAGAGCTTAGAAATCTTGAAGCTGATGTTTTTGTGGTAGTTGCTTTTAGAATGATGCCTAAAGTTCTTTTTGAAATGCCGGCCATGGGAACATTTAATCTTCATGCCTCTTTATTACCTGATTACAGAGGAGCAGCTCCTATCAATTATGCCGTAATTAACGGAGAAGAAAAAACAGGAGCCACTACTTTCTTTATCAACGAAAAAATAGATGAAGGGAATATTCTCCTACAGGAAGAACTTAACGTTTTACCTGACGAGAATGCAGGAGCTCTTCATGACAGGCTGATGGAAATGGGTTCAAAACTGGTGGTTAAAACACTGGATGGATTGGCTGAAAACACCATCAAAGAAAGACCTCAGCCACAAGTAGAACATCCAAAAAACGCATATAAAATCTTTAAAGAAGATACCAAAATCAATTGGGATGCTCCTTCTAAGACCGTTCATCAGTTTATCCTTGGAATGTCTCCTTATCCTGCAGCTTTCACCACTCTAAAAATTGGAGAAGATGAAAAAGGGTTGAAAATATTCAGTGGGAAATTTGAAATTTCAGACCATGGAAAATCTTCCGGAACTCTAGATATCTCAAAAAATGAATTTAAGATTTATACCCAGGATGGAGTTTATTTTCCACAGGAACTTCAGTTGGAAGGAAAGAAAAGAATGACCGTAAAAGACTTTCTGAACGGCTTCAGAAATTTTGACGAAATAACATTATAAGCCTGGCTATATATTAAAACTTCAATCACAAAAGGCTTACCATCTTATTTCAAACAAAAGATAAAGCCTTTTGTGGTTAATACTAAGTCTTACTTACAATTTTCCTGCGTATTCTGCTTATAAACTCCGGAGTTACCCCCAAATAGGCTCCAATTTGTATATTGGTAAGACGATGCGCTATTTCAGGATATTCCTTCAGAAAATCAAGATAACGTTCATCTGACGATTTGCTTAGATTATCAATAATTCTACGTTGTAATGCAATAATTGACCGTTGAAACTTCAGTCTCATCAATCTCTCAATCTCAGGAATTTCCAGATAAAACCTTTCTTTATCTTGCTTTGAAATAAGAAGAATTTCACTGTCTTCAATAGCCTGAATATTAAGTTTTGATGGAATACCGGTAATGAAGCTGTCTATATCTGAAAGCCACCAGTTCTCAATCCCAAAGTACAGTATCTGTTCTGCACCATTGTGGTCGGTATGGGAAACTTTAAAACACCCATTCACAACAAATCCTTCAAATCCACAAACATCTCCTTCTCTTAAAAGAAAATCTTTCTTCTTTATTTTCTGAAGATGAAAAGCATTGCAATATTGCTCCAGTTTTTCATCTGGAATATCTACATAACCTCTGATGTGTGTCTTTAAAGCCTTAGTCATGGTTTAAAAATAAAAAAAGGTTTAGAAAAATCCTAAACCTTTTTTCATTCATCAATATATTCGCAGCAAAGCCGGTCCTCTATTGATCATTTATTTGTTATAACTGAACCAGCTCAGTAACTTCTACATCATATCCTCCAACCTGAGGTTTGATATTAGGGTTTTGAGTGATTACTTTAAACTTATTAATTCCTAAATTCTTTAAGATCTGTGTTCCAATACCATAATCTCTGTAGTTGTATGCTAAAGTAGGATGCTGCTCCTGCCCGTCCTGATAATTCAGGAACTGCTGAAGTTTTCTCAATGTATTTTCAGAGTTTGAAACGTTATTGATGAAAATAATTGCTCCTTTTCCTGCTTCGTTTACCATACCGGTTACTTTTTCCAATAAAGGTTTTTCTCCGTTATTTAATCTTGTCAGCACATCAAAATAGGAATCTGAAGACTGTACTCTTACTAAAACAGGCTCATCCACAGTCCATGCTCCTTTTGTCAAAGCAAAGTGGATCTGGTCATTTGAAGTCTCTCTGAATGCGTAGAAATCGAAATCACCATAATGCGTTTTTACTTTTTTCTCTTCAAGTCTTTCAACCAGATTTCCTTTTTTAAGCTGATAATGAATTAAATCTTCAATAGAAACAATTTTCATATCGTGCTTTTGGGCGAATGCGTGAAGTTCCGGTAAACGAGACATGGTACCATCTTCATTCATAATCTCACAGATTACTCCACCTTCTTTCAATCCTGAAAGATGGGTAAGATCAATAGCAGCTTCAGTATGTCCTGCTCTTTTTAAAACCCCTCCTTTTCTTGCACGAAGCGGGAAAATATGTCCGGGTCTCATAAAATCTGTAGGCTTAGATTTTTCATCCATTAAAGCCAGAATTGTTTTAGCTCTGTCACCAGCAGAAATACCGGTAGAAGTCCCGTTACCCAAAAGGTCAACAGATACAGTAAAAGCAGTTTCTTTAGGATCGCTGCTTCTGCTTACCATAACCTCTAATCCAAGCTCATCACATCTTTTTTCAGGAAGAGGCATACAGATCAATCCTCTACCGTGAAGGGCCATAAAGTTGATAATTTCCGGAGTTGTCAGTTCAGCAGCACAAAGAAAGTCACCTTCATTTTCTCTATCTTCATCATCTACTACTATGATTATTTTACCATTTTTAAGGTCTTCAATAGCCTCTGGAATAGTATTTAATTTAATATCGGACATTTTTACTTTTTATTTTTGCAAAGATACTTATAAAAATAAGCATCTGCCAATTAATATCAATGGTTTATTGTGCTTGAGATAAAGAGTTGACCGCTTCTCTTATGATTTCGTAAGATGTCAGTCTTTTCTGATGATCATAAATATGAGAATTGATGATCAGCTCATCTACGTTGAATTTGTTTTGGAAATCTTTAATTTTTTCCTGAATTTCAGTTTGATCGCCTATAAAAGTATATCTCAGCTTCTGTAAAACCATAGATTTCTCCATAGGTGACCAGATGTCATCCATATCATCTACCGGCGGTGCAAAAGGCTTTCTGTCATTCCTTACAATATTGATAAATGCCTGGAATAATGTGGTAGAAAGCTTATGAGCTTCTTCAGTAGTTTCTGCTGCTACTCCATTCACACAAGCCATTACATAAGGCTGATCTAAGTATTGAGAAGGTTGAAAATGTTCCCTGTATATTTTAAAGGCCATTTCCATTTGCTCAGGAGCAAAATGTCCGGCAAATGCATAAGGCAGTCCAAGCTCTGCTGCTAGCCATGCACTGTCTGTGCTTGATCCTAGTATATAAATAGGAACATCAAGACCTTCTCCCGGAATAGCCCGTACCATTGCATCAGCATTTTCTTTGGAAAAATACCGCTGAAGCTCTAAAATCTGTCTTGGAAACTGTTCATTAATAATCGCTGGATTTCTTCCCAATGCCTGAGCCGTTAATCCATCTGTCCCTGGAGCTCTTCCCACCCCGAGATCAATCCTTCCGGGAAAAAGAGATTCCAAAGTTCCGAATTGCTCTGCAATAATCAGAGAACTGTGATTAGGAAGCATAATACCCCCTGAACCTACTCTTATTTTTTTTGTTCCATTGGCAATAAAACCAATTAAAACTGAGGTAGCAGAACTCGCAATACTTTCCATATTGTGATGCTCGGCAAGCCAGAATCTTGTATAGTTTAAGTTTTCAGTATGACGAGCTAAAGATAAGCTATCCTGAAACGTATCATGAATGCTTTTTCCCTGCTTTACCGGAGCAAGGTCTAAAACAGAAATTTCAAAATTTTTCATAATTATAAATTGGGGCTTAAAAAACCAAACAAATTTAAAACATAAAAATTGCATTAGTTACTTTTTGTAATTGATAAGTCTGATCGCCTAGTTCAGGCAAAAACTATTGAAATTGAAACGCTGTTTGATTCCTTTTGCTTACAGCTATAAATTAAGTAAATTGCTCAAGAAAACTTACAATCACGAAAACAAAAATAATGTATATCGAAAACAAGTCCTTTGGCCACTATGGACCGGCTTGGATTGGTTTTGTAGAATTTTCAAAATCCGGACAAACCTTTTATTTTAATGATAAGGCATTAAAGAAACTCAAAAGACCTGAATATGTTGCTAATTATTTTGACATAGAAACCGGAGAAGAATACTGGGTTTCTGGTGTTAAAAAAAATGGACAAAATAGGCATCAGTTCGGTGGAGGAAAAATCATGCTGGATAAAAATTCGGTTGATGAATATCTGAAATTAGTAGATTTTAATAGCATTGATGTTAATCACTTTGAGATCGTTGAGTTCATCACCATGGATAAAAGAAGATTCAACACAATAGAAAACTCAAAAACCGAATACCGGGATAACAGTTATCATGCTACTTTTTATGATAACAACCGTAGAAAATTAATTTTAGATATCTGAATTTTAAAGAAGCTGTTTCAAGTAATAAATATAAAGAAAGGTTTTGGCTGCAGTCAAAGCCTTTTTCTTTGATATAACGTTTAGATTTTCTCTTTTTTAATGTCTATAATTAAAAATAACTAATTATCACAATAATCGATATTTTAATAAAAATAATTCATTTATAAGAGAAATAAATTATTATATTAGTACTTTAAAAAGAAAATAAATACATTTTAGCACCACTTAAAAATATTCTTATGAACAAAAAATTGAATGACTTACTGTATCGGAAGCTGTTGACAAAAAGAACGGTCTTTATGAGCTTCATTATCGCTGCTACTTTAGCATCCTGTAGTAAAAATAACGATGAAATGGCTACAGAGACCCAGACCAATGCTTTACAGCTCGAAAATGTTAAAAACGGACGACTGGGAGGGCAAGATATTACGTATGAAAGAAAGAATGGAATGAATTTTTTCCAGGGAGACATTGTACTTTCCGACCAACAGTTGGCAGGAGATAATGCTCTTCATAAAGGAGGTGCCAGTTTCTCAAGATGGCCGGGAGCTAAAATTTATTATACTGTTGCGGGTAATATGGGTTCTATCAATGCCAATAAAATAACTACAGCGGTTAATGAATATAATTCCAAAACCAATACCCAATGGATTCCGCGTACCAACCAGACCAATTATGTAGAATTTATTTTCGGAAGTTCATCCGGATCAGATGGGTGGGCTCATATCGGATATCAGGGAGGAAAACAAACTATATCTTTGGATCAATATATTTCTGTGGGATCTGTGATCCATGAAATGGGGCATACTGTAGGGCTTTATCATGAACATGCCCGTAAAGACAGGGATCAGTATGTGAGTATCCAGTGGAACAATATTCAGGATGGACAGGCTTATAATTTCAATATGTACAATTCCGGAACAGACATAGGCCCTTTCAATATTAATTCAGTGATGATGTATTGGCCTAACTCCTATTCTAAAAATGGACAGCCTACGATTAAGAGGGCTAACAATACTACGTTTACCTACAACAGAACAGGTTTTACAACCGGAGATATTAATACAATCAATGCGATGTATCCTTAGTTTTTGTAACCAAGATATCAATTAAAAAAGGAAAAGAATTCTTATGAATTCTTTTCCTTTTTATAATTATAGTGATTGATCAGAATCCTGATCTCATTAAATTCAAAATTACTTGGCAGTACATTCTTCCATTCTGTCAAAGTTTCCTGAGGATTTTTATAAAACTCTGTTTCAAAAGCTTTGATTTTATCGGAAGTAATGACTCTTGAAATATCCAGCAATCCCTGTTCTGCAAATTTAGCAAGGTGACCGATTACGGTTTCTTTTACCAAGCCTCTTTCCAAAGCAATTTCTCCAATGGTTTTTCCTTGTTCGAATAACTGGAAAGTTAAAACCTGTGAAGGCACTTTAGCGATTTTCAGATTGATTTCTTTATCATTCTTTTCATCTAAAAGCTTCGTTTCAAGAAGGTGAATATCTTTCAGGCTGTTCAAATATTCCTCAATATCCTCCAACCAGTTTCTGAATTCATCATTATACTGTTTTAGGCCTTTGGCTCCTTTGATCTCAGCATAAAATTCTTTTAAAGGATTAAAAATTTTATCTCTGGTTTCTACAAAGAAAAAATTAACTGCCCCTTTTGTTTTGCTCTCAATTTCAGCCCATTCTTCTTTTTTCTCAATAAAATTATTAACCTTCTGGAAAATAACCCTTTCTAATTTCTCAAAGATCTTTCCAAGATTTACGCTTTCATGTTTCAGCTGAAGGTACAGCTGATTGGTTTTAACATGGTCTAAATTTTTGGTAACTACAGACAGCTTATTCCAGTCTTCCACCTCTTTTAAAAACCATAAACAATCTACTGTACGAAGTACTTTTCTGATACTGTAATCATATTTTTCCTGATTCAGGATAGATTCAATATGATCATTTGCCACTGTATCTGTATGGAAATGAAGAATCCTGTTGTCTTTAAAAATAACTTCAGGAGTAATTTTTGATTTTAAAACAATTCCTTCCAATGTTCTGCAACGGGACAATGCTACATATACCTGACCGGCAGTAAAACTTTTTCCTGCATCAATGATCACCTTATCAAAGGTTAGTCCCTGGCTTTTGTGGATGGTAACTGCCCAGGCCAATTTTATCGGAAACTGCTCAAAACTCCCCAATACCTCTTCCTGAATGGTTTTATCGGTATCCAGGAAATATTTTTTCTGTTCCCAGGTCTCTCTTTTCACCGTAATTTCAAGCTCACTTTCATCCAGAACAACCCGGATTTCATTTTCATCCAACCCGATAATCTCCCCCAATTTCCCGTTGAAATATCTCTTTTCCCCAGAAATATCATTCCTGATGAACATAATCTGTGCTCCAATTTTCAATTCTAAAAATTGTTCGTTTGGGAACTGATTTTCTTTAAAATCTCCTACAAGTTTAGCCTCATAGGTTTGAGCATCTACTTTTATTTCTGCTAATTTCTCCTGATTGATCTCATCAGCCATTTTGTTGTGAGAACAAAGGTAAACGTATGATTCTTTCCCAATATTGAAATCAGGATCATATCTTTTATTCAGGTAATCAAAATCTATATTCGCCACATCACCATCACGGATAGCATTCAGGATTTCCAAAAATTCTTCATCAGACTGTCTGTACACTTTCGTCAGCTCAATGGTAACCAAAGGAATATCTTTAATAGCATGGCTATCAAAAAAGAATGGTGAATTGTAATACATTTTTAGGATATGTTCATCCCTCACTACCGGCGGAAGCTGATAAAGATCTCCGATAAACAGCATTTGTACTCCTCCAAACCTTTGGTTATTCCTTCTGATAAACCGTAAAGAGAAATCCATCATGTCCAAAACATCTGCTCTCAACATAGAAACCTCATCTATAATAATGATTTCAACTTCTCTTAAAAGCTTAAGTTTATCCTTCCGGTATTTAAAATGGGGCATCAGGTCAGCTATATTATTAGCCAAACTGGTATCTATCCTTTCCGTAGTGGGCAGAAAAGTTCTCAATGGTAAACCAAACATCGAATGGATGGTAACACCACCTGCATTGATTGCGGCAATACCCGTAGGTGCTACCACAACATGTTTTTTCTTTGTCCGTTTTACAAAGTCATTAAGAAATGTAGTCTTTCCTGTCCCGGCTTTTCCAGTCAGAAAGACACTTCGGTTCGTGTGCTCTAATAAGTCAAAAAAATGATTGTTCATCGTTGTCAAAAATACGGAAATGAATTTGATTTTCTTACCTTGGCACAAGTTTTGAAAATTCTTACTAAGAACAATGTTTATAATGAAAAAAAAATTTATCCTTATTCCTGCGTTAGTATTATGTACTACATTCAGTCTTATTTCATGTAATACCTCAAAGAATGCAAATACCAATCTTCCGAAAGATATTTCTGAAAGACCTGCTGATCAGGACAGTCAAAAATACGACCAGGCATTATTGGATAAATTAAAAGCCTCTATTGAATCTGAAGTTTCCGGTGAAAAATGTACTGACGCCAATGAATGGGCATTTGCTCCAATGGGATTAAAATCATGTGGCGGACCTCAGCAGTATATTGCTTACCCAAAAAAAATAGAAGCCTCTATCGTATCAAGAATCAAAGACTATACGGATAAGGTTAGAATTTTTAATGAAAAATATAATATTGTGTCTGATTGTGTGGTGATCACTCCTCCTACCTCTCTTAAATGTGTTAACGGAAAGATAAGACTCATCACCCCGGATACCAATTAAAAATAAAGCAAAGGTTCTATAATCAAATCATTACAAATTCTTTTAAGGAATTTTTATACTAGGATGATATACAAAGCTCCATCTTTTGATGGAGCTTTGTTGTATATTGATGTAACGATAAATGAAGTTTTGGTTTCAGAAAAGAAAATTCTTTCCATCCCGAAACCCGCAACAGATATCCCCAATTATAATTCGTAGTCTTTTACATTTTCCTTATACCACGAAGAGTATTTCACATAATTATCAGCAATTCTGTTCACTTCTCCTTCCAGCAATTGGGCATTAATATCCTTAATTTTCTTGGCAGGAACTCCTCCCCAAACTTCTCCGGATTTAATGTGAGTTCCCTGAGTCACTACAGATCCCGCCCCTACGATAGAATTTTCTTCCACCAGGCAGTCATCCATTACAATAGCTCCCATTCCGATCAGTACATTATCTTTGATTGTACATCCATGCACAATAGCATTGTGGCCAATGGAAACATTGTTCCCAATATTCAAAGGATGTTTCTGATAAGTACAGTGCAGCATTGCATTATCCTGAACATTTACTTTATCTCCCATTTTAATATAATGTACATCACCTCTGATCACTGCATTATACCAAACACTGCAGTCTCTTCCCATAGTAACATCTCCAATAATGGTTGCTGTTTCTGCTAAAAAAGTATTCTCTCCAATCTGTGGTATTTTCCCTAAAAGTTCTTTTATAAGTGCCATAGTTTTAATTTGAAATTTAAAAAATAAGCTTACTTGAAAATTATAATTTACCTACTTCTATTCAGTGTATCTAACTTCTAAATTAAAGCGATAGCAAAAATCTAACTCTCAACTTTCAGCTTCTAACTTCTAATGCGTATTTTTGTATCTCAAATTTAACGAAAAAATGCGTACCGTACTTATAGAACCAACTGAAAATCCAAAAGTGATGAAGTTTGTAGCAGATTACAATCTTATCCCGGGATCTTTAGAATTGGACAGAAACTCAGATATTTCAGAAATTCCTTTAGCACAAGAGCTTTTCAATTATCCTTTTGTAGAAAGAATTTTTATTACAGCTAATTTTGTAGCTATCGCAAAACAGGATACCATAGAATGGGAACATGTAGCTGAAAGTCTGAAAAATGTGATTGAGGATGAGCTATTGGCAAACCCAAGAATTTATCTTCAGAAGAAAAAGGAGATGTATCAGATTTATTCTGAGATGACTCCTAACCCCAACGTGATGAAATTTGTGTCAAGCAAATTACTGATGGATGGTTTCGTGGAAGTAAAATCAAGAGATGCAGCTGCTGAAGTTCCTTTAGCAGAAGCGATCTTCAAAGAATTTGATTTTGCTACTGAAGTTTTTATTTCTGACAATTTCGTGGCTGTTACTAAAGATCATTCTGTAGAATGGCATCAGGTAATGATGACCGTTCGTGCCCAGATTGCAGAATATCTTCAAAACGGAGGGGAAATATCAAAAGCTGAACCTCAGAAACATGAAAATCCTGTTGAAAAAATTATCAACAGAGAGTATACGGATGATGAGCAGAAGATTTCTGATATCCTGAATGAATATGTTGCTCCCGCAGTAGAAAATGATGGTGGAAAAATTTCTTTAATGGAATATGATGAAGCGAGTAAAACTGCAAAAATGCTTCTACAGGGTGCTTGTTCAGGATGTCCAAGCTCTACCGCTACTTTGAAAAACGGAATTGAGAACATTTTAAAACAATTTGTTCCTGATTTGGTAGAAAGAGTGGAGGCTGTGAACGGATAACAGAAATAAAAATGCCTCCCAGAAATAAAATCATAGTAGTTATTGGAAGTGCTTCAAAAAACTCCAGTAATCAGAAACTGATAGAACAGGTGCTGGAACAACATCCATATGTTGATTTCAAAATGATTGAAGATCTTTCTGTTCTTCCTCATTTTGATACCGCATTAACAGATCATCATACGCCGGAAGAAATACTCAGCGTAAGAGAAGACATCAAAAACTCAAAGGGCGTTTTATTTTGTACACCGGAATATATTTTCAGTATTCCGGGCAGACTAAAAAATCTATTGGAATGGTGTGTTTCTACGACTGTTTTTTCTGACAAACCTGCAGCAGTCATTACTGCTTCGGCAAATGGAGAAAAAGGTCACGAAGAACTATTAATGATTTTAAAAACTCTCGGAGCAACAATAGCAGCAGATCATCAGCTGCTGATAAAAGGAATAAAGGGGAAATTAAATAGCGATGGCTTAGTTGAAAATAATACATTTGCCAAAGTCTCAGAATTAGTAACAGATTTCAACAAGTCTGTTTCATAATTAAAATAAAAAATATTGGATAAAAAAGGAATTTTACTGGTAAATCTTGGATCGCCAAAGTCTACAGCGGTAAACGATGTAAAGGAATATCTTGATGAATTTTTGATGGATGAAAGGGTAATTGATTACCGTTGGATCTTTAGAGCACTTCTTGTCCGTGGAATTATTTTAAACACAAGACCTGCAAAATCTGCCGAAGCTTATAAAACAGTTTGGACAGACGAAGGATCTCCACTTATCGTTATTACTGAAAAAATTAAGAAGAAACTTCAGAAAGTTGTAGATGTTCCGGTAGAAATCGGAATGCGGTATGCCCAGCCAAGTATTGAAACCGGTATTCAGAAGTTGGTGGATCAGGGCATTTCAGAGATCGTGCTTTTCCCACTGTACCCTCAATATGCGATGAGTACAACGGAAACAGTGATTGAAATGGCAGAAGAGGTAAGAAAGAAGAAATTCCCGAAAGTAAAGATCAATTATATCCAACCTTTCTATAACAGGGATATTTATATTAACTGTCTTGCAGAGAGTATTAAAGAAAAACTTCCGGAAAACTTTGATGCACTGCAGTTTTCTTATCACGGTGTTCCAGAAAGGCATATTTATAAAACAGATCCGTCCAAAACCTGTAAAATTGATGATGCAAACTGTATCAACAGTCAGGTAGACACGCACAACGCGTATTGCTATAGACATCAATGTTATAAAACCACTGAAGCAGTCATTGCTAAAATGGGTCTTCCAAAAGAAAAAACAATTGTTTCTTTCCAGTCAAGACTGGGAAAAGACAAATGGATCGAGCCTTATACAGATGAAACCTTGGAGACTATTCCTAAAAAAGGAGTAAAAAACCTTGCTGTAGTTTGTCCTGCTTTCGTTTCGGATTGTCTTGAAACCTTAGAAGAAATTTCTGTGGAAGGAAAAGAACAATTCCTGCATGGCGGAGGTGAAAACTTCCATTATATTCCATGTCTGAATGATGAAGACCGATGGATTGAAGTAGTAAAAACGCTTTGCGAAGAAAAGCTGAATGATTTCTATTTGGTGTAATCCACTTCACTAAAAACATACAAAAGGCCACAAGTACTTTACTTGTGGCCTTTTTTAATTGACTATATTATAACTAAAGGATTATTTTTTAATCAAGTTTCCTGCATTCTGACCATTCACGGTTACAACGTATACACCAGGAAGGATATTAGAAGGAAGCTGTATATTGATTCTGTTTCCTCCGTCAGTAAGGTTCACTTTTTCAGAAAGTTCTCTCTTACCCGTTAAACTTACCAATTCTACGATTCCATTTCCGGCTTTCGCTTCAAATTCTACCGTAAACCTGTCTGTAGCAGGATTCGGGCTGATGGTATATGGAGAAACTTTTGATGCAGAAGCAATAAGTCCCGCAGCAGAAGTACCTCCTCCAACACCTACAGCATTCCAGGCATTTGTAACCTGTGTTACTTCATTGCTTCCTGCTCCATACAAATCTGTGGCTGCCTGAAGAGAATAGGTTCTCGCATTGGCATAAGTAGAAGCAGAAGTAAGATAAGTAGTCAGTGTTCTGTAGGCAATTGCTCCTGCCTTATCCAATCCTACTCCTGAAACATTATAAGCAAATCCATTATCATTAGTTCCTGAGCCTCCTGTTACTAATAAATAATACCAGAAATTAAGGACTCCTGAATTGGTATGAACTCCACAATAATCGTTTGTTGTTTGTCCCGGTACGGCACAGCCTGTAGTAGTAGCATCTTTCCAGTATTTCCCTTTATAAGTATCCGGCTGACTATAAGCATTAGGATTGGCCATATCTCTGATAACATAGCTGAAATCTTCTCCTAAAGTCCAGCTTGCCTGAGTAGGTCTTGCCCAACGTTCGATAGAATTTCCAAAAATATCGGAGAACCCTTCATTTAATGCCCCCGGCTCTCTTTGATACACAAGATTAGCTGTTTTAGAAGTCATTCCATGGGTGATTTCATGACCACAAACATCAATCGCTGTTAATGGCTTACCTCCATTTGTAGTGGAACTTCCATCCCCATAAGTCATTCTGGAACCATCCCAGAAAGCATTGAAATAATTGGTTGAATAATGAACATAGGATTTGATCGCAAAATTATTGTTGTCAATACTTTTTCTTCCAAATTTTGTATACAGATAATCTAAAGTCATCTCTGCTCCCCAATGGGCATCTGTAGCATACTGATCTTTATTGGTATTCACATTATTCCATACATTATCAGTATCTGTAAAATCTACAGCTGATGAATAGTTGGTCCCTTTTTTCAAATTATAGGTTTCTACAGCTGTCCCTGCATTTCTTCCTGTTTCTCTTAATCTGTAGCTTCCATTGTAAGAGTCAGCTACGATATTCCGATTTCCGCTGTAACCGGTAGTAGCTGTTCCTGGAGTATTTACTTCATGGATGATGGCATCTACTCCTAACACTTTTCCATTCTTAGCATCTACAAAAACATATTGTCTGCTCAATGGTTTCTCTGAATAGATATCAAATTTATACGCTAATACTAAATCATTCAGCTTTTCATCAGTAGGATCTGAATAATATACCAGTTCACCTTTTGGAGCAAAGCTGGCGTTGGCATCATTAGATTCTTTTTTAAGAAAATCTTCCTCTTCTTTATTCTGCCATTTATAAGCGTCTGCTCCTACAAATGACAACGCACTCTGTAATGCTATATTTTCTGAGATATTTGCTTTCTTCTCAATTTTTTCAGAAACTTTAAGAATCCATTTTCCGGACTGCCCTACAATTTTACCTCCTTTCGTCTGTACAGCCATCATTCCGTATTCTACAGGAATACCATTAACGGTCTGTTGAAATCTTTGAGTCTCAAAACCTAGTGCATCTTTTTCAAGTCCTAATTTACGAGCCTGTCCGGTAGAAAGTCTCTGAGAAGTTTCATCAAATAAAACCGGGCTTCCTTGAAAAGTGGGTGCATTTTTATCGAATCTCATGAATTCTGCATGCAATCCGTCTTTACCCGGAATTAATTTTGATGGTGTGTTTTGTCCAAAAACAAAAGAGCAGGCAGCAACGCTTGCCACTAAAATAAACTTTGTCTTCATAATAATTTTTGTTAGTGTGAAAAACGAATTTATAAACTTTTCACAATAAAATGATTAATTCAATGAATAAAATTCAATAGATATTATAAATCAATTAACAAAACACAATTATGATTTTATAAAAAAAATGATTAATTAAAGATAATTTTATTATTAAAAAAGATTTTAATTGATAATATTAATACAAATCAAAATTTTGTGAATTAAAATTTTAATTATGCTGAGCATTATATTTTACACCTGAAATAAATCGCTCATTTTCTTAAAAACCACTATTCATAAGGCTTCACAAAAAACAAAGGCTGTCTCAGATAAGACAGCCTTTGTTTTACATATACTAAATAATATTTGTTAACCTCTAAAAAGTAAAGAATTCGTTAGCGTTTATTGCCAATTGGAGTTCTAAATTCTCCATATCCCATCAGGCCATCATAATTTCTTCCGAAGGGAGCATAATATAAAAATGCCTGATATAAGTTTTCTGTCTGCCAGAAATTCCCGTTGACTTCACCAAAATTTAATGATCCATCACTTTCTTTAGTTGCCAAAACATAATTATAAAACCCTTGCTTAAGGAAAATTTTAGCCACATATTGTTTAGTGGCGGCATCATAGAGCATCTGATTTTCTTTGCTGGGTTTGAACCCGTTAAATCCTCCCAGAATATATATATCTTTATCTACAGGATCCGAATCCAGGTAAAAATATACCCATGAATAATCTGCTTCTCTTTCAGCATCTCTTTCTCTTCCTAAATCATTTCTTCTGTAGTACCATGCTCCGTTTGCATCGGGTTGATACTGATAATTTAAAGGAAAAGCCCAAACCGGGTGTAAATACGTCTGGTTCACTCCATCTTTCACTTCTACGGTACGAACCATATCCGCTGGGGTATTCATATTTTTATTATCAAAATAATAGAATTCATTATCTCCCGGAAAACTAAGGTTCATCTGCTGAAAAAGTAACTGGTTTCCTAAAACACTACTTGCCTTCAAATCCGAAATAGTCATATTCGGATTGTTATTCTGCATCACATTCAGGGTCATAGAATTAACATTGGAAGAAAGATCACCTCCGTTGGGCACCGCTTTTACCTCTACCCTTTGATTGATATTAGGTTTCTTGGCATCTGCTATTCTTGTAATGTTAAGAGCTAATGAAGCAGCATCTTCTACCAGGTAAAATCTTCTTTTGAAAAGCGGTTTATCTGCAGAATCTTTATACACAATCAGCTCAAAATTTCCTGAAATTTTCGCTTGAATTTTATCATTGGGAAAAGTCAGTTTATAATGAGTATAAGCCTGTAATGTATTAAAAGAATATTGAAACTGATCAAGAAGTGCATTCATACTTCCCGTGGCAAACTCTGTAAAAAACAGATTGTCATCATTCCAGTTTCTGTCGTAATGTTTAATCGTATATCGATAAATTTCACTGGCATTAGTGAGATCATCAAAGGTGAGCACCAGTTTTTCATCTGAATTAAACCTAATGACAGGAGTTTCATCATTCGTTTGTGGGTTGAATAATTGGATACTCTGGATATTTTGTCCATACACCAATCCGCCCAAAGAGAGTAAAAGTATTCGCAAAGTTTTCATTATGACGAAGATAACGAAAAATAGCCATTTTCTTAATAATATCGTATTTTTGAAATAAAAATATTCAGATATGCTTCAGATTCAAGGTTTCGTTTTCAATTTTGCGAGCGAAAATACATATATCATCTACAACGAAAATAAAAATGCATGGCTTATTGATCCGGGTAATATGAGTGCACAGGAAACTCAGGCTATTGACAATTTCATCACGGAAAATGGATTACATATTCAGAAAATACTTCTGACACATGCTCATATTGATCATGTTTTAGGACTGCAGTGGGCTTTTGACAAATTTAAAGTACCTGTCCATATGCATCATGAAGACCAGGAGGTACTGGATATGCTTCAGGCCAGCGGACTAAGATTCGGAATGACTATAGATCCTGTAAAAGTAGAGGTAAATTATGTAAAAGAAGGTGACGAGCTGGATCTTGATGGAGAAAAGTTTAAGATCTATCATGTTCCAGGGCATTCTCCTGGAAGTGTAGTGTATCACAATGAAAATCAGAAGTTCATGATTTCAGGTGATGTACTTTTTGAAGGTAGCATTGGAAGAACAGATTTATATAAAGGAAATTATGAACAGCTGATTGAAGGTATCACCAAGAAACTTTTCGTACTGGACGGTGACACTCAGGTATTTTCAGGCCATGGAAATCCTACCTCAATCGGTTTTGAAAAACAGTATAATCCATTTTTTAAATAAACGGGATACGAGACTAGGTCAGCGAGTACAAACATCCGCCCATCTGTGAAAGCTTATAAAAATAGAAACCGCCAGGAAAATCCTGACGGTTTCTTGTTATAAAGAAATAGAGTTTAAAAATCTAAAGTAACGGATGCTCTGGCTGCTGCACCCATAATAGGTCGGGCCATTCTTATATTTGTACCTGTAACTGTTTGAGATCTTGGATCTCCTTCGGTAATTCCAATAGTGTTAAAAATATTGGTCCCATCTACAGCAAAACGAATTTTCCCTAGCTGGTAAGACATTCCTGCACCAAATTCTGTAAATGACGGTAAAATATTATCATCCGTATTTCCTTCATTCTGATAACGTTTACCATAATAATTCATACTAACATACGCTCTCCATTCTTTCGTAATATTGACTGCCGGAGAAATATTGAAATAGAACTTAGGAATTCTTCTTACCAAATTACCATCATAGTCAAAGGTAGATCCATCTTTATTTCTTCCAGTAAAATCTTTATATTTTGGATTTTGAATCGTTCCATTAAAGGCTACCTCAAGGATATTATTGAACAGTCTTGTATATCCTTCAATTTCTACCCCAAAATTGGTTGTATTAGCAAATTTATTTTCAGAAGTTCCGTCGGAGAATACATCTGTAAATGAAAGGTTTTTAAGAGTCGAATAAAAAGGAATCACAGCAATATCAAAGGTACGCGAATAGTATTTGTATCCCACTTCCAACTGATTGGTCTGTACGGGCTTAATTTGGCTTAAATCTGACATATTATTGTAATATGCTTCTTCATTTGGAGATCTGAAACCGTTAGAAAAACGGGCATACACAGCATTTTCTCTGTTGATCTTATAATTGGAAGCCAAAGTATAAGAAACCTTATTGACATCGTAGTACCAGTAGGTATATTTATTACCCAGCACTGCCATATTATCATCTGCCGTTGTAGTACTAAAACCATTTGTCCCATCTACCGTCAAACCGGAATTATTTAGATTCGCAGTGGTTGTATTTACCCCATATCCTTTATAAAAGTCGCGGCTATAACGCATGCCTCCATTGAAACTCCAAGCATCCGTAATATTATAATCCAGGTTCAGATAGAGATCATTCAAGCTTCCCTGAATTTGAGAATCTCTAATTAAGAAAGACATATCCATTACACCGTTATATGTTTTTGAATATCCTACATCTGAAGGATTAAGTGAAGGGTTTACCAAGTTCAACAATTGAGGTCTATCTGTAGCTGTAGTCAAAATATTACTCCAGTTCCAATACTGATGGGACTTCCAGCTCGACTTATAAAACCCTGCTGTTACATTTCCTTTATCAAATTTATAATTAAGCTGTAAGTCATTTACAAAATTATTCATCTGCTTGTCAATGGCCCAGAATCCTAATTTTTGAACATATTGGGGATTTACAGCAGTCCCATTACTTACAAGAGAATACTGATAATTACTCATTCCTAATCCACCATCTTTTGGATCGTCCTTAGCAAAATTAGAAGCCAATTTCGGAGCCCCAGCAGGGAAAATCCCTGTATAATTCATATTGATATTGGTATATCTGGTCTTATTTAAAACACTGAAATTATTTCCCAGATCATATTTGAATTCAGCCCCTACTACATCCACTTTCGGGTGAATTCCATCTTCCAGATTTCTATTAAAAAATCCTCCTCCGGCCTGAGGGATATTCAACTGACTGATCGCTCTATAGCTATACGTGCCGTAGTTAGGATCAAAGCCAGGGAATTCTTTTAAGTTATTTCCGTCCTGAATCAGAGGAATTGGAAGATAAAATGTATTTCTGTCGTCCAGTTTTTTATAATATACTTTCACATATCCTTTATCAAAGACATATTTCAGATTCATTCTGATCTGACCTCCATTATTGGCTTTGAAACCTGTTTTTCTGATTCCGTCATCCGTTCTGTAGAAACCTCCTATATTGAAGAACAACTGATCTTTTACCAATGCTCCTCCTACATTGAGGTCGGTACGCATTAATCCATAAGTACTGGTTTCAATTTTTGCCGTTCCCTTAAAGTCGTTAGTTCCTTCTTTAGTAATAAAATTGATTAATCCACCGGGAGAATTATTGGCATAAATAGAACCCGATCCTCCTCTTAAAGCCTCCAGGCGGCCTACTGTATTATCTACACGAAAAAAATTATCTGCATTGGCAAACTGGAGCGCTCCATCTTCAAAAACCGGAAGACCATCCTCCTGTACCTGTACAAATTCGTAAGCTCCTGCAGAAGGAATTCCTCTTGCAAAAAGGTTGTTACCTACCTCCCCTCCGGAAGTTTCTACCGCAAACCCGGGAACTCTTTGCAGCAAAGCAGCAGCACTGATAGGATTTTGTTTTTGAATTTCCTTAGCACTGAAAGTAGAAATCGCAGTACTGGATTCTATTTTTTTCTTTGGATTAGAATTTCCCGTAATAACGATCTGATCGATAGAAGAAACTTTCGCAGAATCTTGCGGTGTTTCCTGAGCATACACATTATTGAAATACAATGTAGCTGTGGCGGCAATTAAAAAGATTGATTTATTTTTCATAGCCCTATTTTTTTGTTGTTAGTTTCAGTTTTGTTGTAATTTTAAATACACTCCATTGGTCCAACCGAATCCATCCTGATTGGGGTATTCCCCTCCGCCTGCAATTGTTTCTGTATCTAATGCATTGTATTTTTCCATAAGTTTTCCGGTATTGTTGTAGACTCTTTCTACATTCAAACACCAGTTATTTTTTATTTTTTCTGCCAGCTCATTAAACCCATAATTTTTCATAGATTTAAAACCCAGCCACTGATAAGGAGCCCATGCATTGGGTAAATCCCATTGCTGCCCTGATTTTTTTGTTGTGGTAACCAATCCTCCCTGGTACAGGAACTTTTCAGCAATAATTCCGGCTACTCCTTCAGCCTGTTCCTGATCTGCCAATCCCAGAAATAAAGGGTAAAGAGCAGCAATATGCTCAGACGGTGTTTTTGTGTTTTTTTTAGTATGATAATCCTTATACGTCTTCGCTTTTTCATCCCAGAAGTATTTATTGATCATCTGTCTTCGCTTTGCTGCTCTTTCAGTAAAATAATTTTCCTTTTCCTTTAGATTCTGAAGTGCTGAAGATGTTGCCAGTGTGGTCTCCAAATGCCATAACAGGCAATTCAGATCTACTTGCGCAAGGTTCAGCGTTTCTATGGTCTGTATATGTTCTCCGTCGGCAAACCATCTGCTGGAAAAATCCCAGCCGGATTCACAGGCGCTTCTTATATTTCTGTAAAATTCATCCTCAGGAGCATTTTCATGATCCTCAATATCTATCAGGTAACTTTCAGGACGTGGTGTATTTTCTGCATCATAATAACGGTTTAAAATATCACCATCCTTGGTTTTCACCACTCTTTTGATGCATGAACCACTCTCAAGCTCTTCTTCACCATTCATCCAGAAAGCATATTCCTTTTCTAAAGTCGTATGATATTGTATATAAATTTCATTATTCCCGGTAGTTTCAAAAAGGAGATCCAGCATCAGCGAAAAATACGGAGGCTGTGAACGGCTTAAAAAATGAGTTCTGCTGGCATTCGGAACAAAACCGACATGCTGGATCAGATAAGCACAGTTTTCCACAATATTCTCCATCATTTCCAGTCTTCCGGAAACCTGTAATCCAAGCATGATAAAATAGCTGTCCCAATAGAAAAACTCATTAAAACGCCCTCCGGGAACAATATAAGGTTTCGGTAATTTCAAAAGGGTTCCTTTTTCTTCATAAGCCGTACGGGTCAGTTCGTCCCATAATTTTTCGATATGCTCCTCAATAGGAAGGTGATGGTCTCTCTGAACCAAGATTTTTGCCCCTAAAAAATCAAAATGGGTCATCACAAAATCTTTCAGCATAAAACCTTCTGTTTTTTTGGCCTCTTCATACTTTTTATTGATTTCAGTGATCGGAAATAATGGAACCGCATCGGTCATCATTTTTTGATCTTCAAAAATCTCAGATTTCTGTACATCATCAAAAAGAGTCTGAATTTCGTTGATATAAAGTTGATTACTCATTTTTATTTTTTAGGATTTATTTTTAATTTATTCATGAAAATAGCGGAAGTGATCAGGAGTGAAAGTGGAATTAATGAAAGATAAAATGCCTGCTGTCCACTAAATTCCTGAAATACAAAACCGGTAATAATTGAGCCTATAGTTCCCCCAATTGCTGAAAACACAACAATAAGTCCGGACATGGCACTGTGTAAGTATTTGGGTATTGAAGCCAAAATCACAGAATTAATACTGGGATAAATAGGAGCCAGCAATCCACCCATTAATGGGAACAGATAGACCACAAGAGGTGCATTCAACCAGTTGGTATCTGTACCAATATGAATATGATGAGTTAATGGCAATACCAAAAGTAAACTTACCGCAAAACCTATCACGCAAAATGAAACAACATAAATCCAGCTGAACTTTTTTGAGAAGAAACCTGATAAAAACCTTCCCAAAGCAAAAGCACCGGCCAAAACAGCTCCCGCCTGAATGCTCATTGAAGTAGGCACCTTTAAGATCTCTTTATAAAAAGTAGGTGTCCATGTTTGAAAACTCTGCTCCACCAGTACAAAAAGGAAAGCACACAGTAAAAAGAACAGTACTTTTTTATAACTGAATAAACTTGCGCTGTTTTTTAGATCACCTAGCAGATCTGTTTTCTCACTTTTCACCTCCTTTTCGTTCAGTTTTGAAAAGAATAAAAACAAAAAGGAAAGCGTAGAAAGTGCTCCCAATACCCAATACACATTGAGCCAATGGGTAGATTGGGGATTATGATCATCGATATATAAACTGAACAGAAGATTCCCTGCCAGTACTCCAATCATAAAAAAACCTTCCAGGAATCCCATAAAACTGGAATGCTCCTTATCTGTTTCTGTAACCAGCCCAATAGATGTAAAAACTGATATTTTGATGAGGGCAAAAGAAACCCCTACAATAGCAAACAATAATTTAAAAATCCAAAAACCACTGGCAAAAGGCATGACAAAACACATACAGCTCACCATAAATAAAGCAGCCAGCATTGAATTTTTGATCCCGATCTTTGGAAGAAACGAAGCCAGAATGAACGAACAAATGGCAATCGGAAGATCTTTAAATCCTTCCAAAATACTGGCAGACGATTTTGAAATCCCAAAATTCTGCTGAACCTGCAGAATAACTGTTCCCACAGAATTCAAAAGAATTGCGAAAACAAAATAATTTAAAAATAATACCGCCTTTATATTGAAATTTTTCATCCAGATCATTTCTTGTCGGCTAAGATAGAAGCATTTGTGTTAACAATAATTTAACACAGTAAACCAATATTTGAACAATATTAATATAATTAGTATTTTTAATGATTAAATATGATTAATTAAATGAAAGTTACTTTTGAAAGAGTTATTCCCAATGAGAAAAGCTCATTCCGGACCATTCACAATAACTCCCCTATTTCGGAATTCAAATGGGAATACCATTATCATCCCGAAATTGAACTGGTCTGTGTCATTTCCGGGAATGGAACCCGCCATGTAGGCTATCATAAAAGTAATTATACCCATGGAGATCTCGTCCTTATCGGATCCAATATTCCCCATTCCGGATTTGGCTTAAATTCCATTGATCCTCATGAAGAAATTGTACTTCAGTTCAAAGAGGAAATTCTCCAATTTCCCCAACAGGAAGTAGAAGCCAGATCTATTAAAAACTTACTGGAGCTTTCAAAATATGGCATTCATTTTCATCATAAAGTAAAAAAAGCAATGCTTCCAAAACTTAAACTCATGCTTGAATCTGAAGGTTACAAAAGATATTTAATCCTCCTTGATATTCTTTTTGAACTTTCTAAATGTAAAGACTATGAGCTTTTAAATAAGGAAATTATGCCCTACACCATCATTTCTAAGAATAAAACCCGACTGGAAAATATTTTCACCTATGTAGAACATCATTATGATAAAGAAATTAATATTGAAGAAGTAGCCAAACTCGCGAACCTTACCTTACCGGCTTTCTGTAACTTCTTTAAAAAAGCAACTCAGATTACTTTTACAGAGTTTGTAAACCGGTACAGGATCAATAAAGCCTGTCTTTTGATGGCTCAGGACAAAACTATTTCGGAATGCAGCTATAGCTGTGGATTTAATAATGTGACGTATTTCAACAGGATGTTTAAAAAATATACAGGAAAAACTCCTTCAGAGTTTATTAAAAACTATTCTCATAATAATGTGAATGTGGACCTGAAGGTTGAGAACCAGGTTAAAAGTAAAGTCAGTTTTTAAAAATATTGCTATTAAAGTAATTTTCAGTTTATGGAAAATCATAAGGACAAATATTGCGCTTAGTTTATCCACATACTTTGTCATTCCGCAGGAATCCAAATATAAAAACTCTCGCAAATTGAGCTGATTTAGCAGATGCTTGTGTTATAGAGTGATACAATTTACGTTACTATCATTGTGCACCTGCTACATCTGTGAGTAAAATAATAGCAGCACAATACCCCTGAGAAATCTGAGAGAAAATAAAAAAGCTGTCCTTAAAAAGAACAGCCTTTATATCATGATACATAAGAACCGGCAATTAAAAAACCAGTAACTTATTTATTTCCATTTAATATTACATCCCATGCTTGGTCTCTGAATTTCTTCCTGTGCTTCACCAGCCAAAAGATTTTCAAAAGCAATAATTAAATCTTCTCCGGTTACATCTTTATTGTTTCCCGGTCTTGAATCATCCATCTGACCTCTGTAGATAAGATCCAATTTATCATCAAAGAAATAAAAATCCGGTGTACAAGCCGCTTCATAAGCTTTCGCTACTGCCTGGCTTTCATCAAACAAATAAGGAAAGTCAAAATTTCTTTCAATTTGGAATTCAATCATTTTTTCAGGAGAATCAGCCGGATATTTTTCAATATCATTCGCATTAATGGCAATGAATTCAATTCCTTTATCATTATAATCTTCATATAGCTCATTGATCTTATCGATCACATGAAGAACAAATGGACAGTGGTTACACATGAAGATCACCAGTGTACCTTTTTCGCCTTTCAGATCTTCTAAAGACTGTATTTCATTCGTTTTTGATGGGTTTGGAAGCTCAAAAAAAGGAGCTTTGGTTCCTAATGCCAACATATTTGAGGGAGTATTCATACCTTATTTCTTTGTTCACAAAGATAAAAATTTCTTTTATTAATAAACTGAGTTCCGAATAAGACATTTTTATTTTTATTTAATAGAGGACGGAAGTCATATGCCTCTTAAAAACTCATGATCATCAATTGTATTGATTTTCACTTCATCCATTTTTTTATAAGATTTTTAAATGACATTCAAAAAGTGGTCTCTAGCTCCCGTTCTTACAGCTTTGAGCTGCTTCTATCAACATCGCTTAAATGTTAAAATCAAAATAAGATTTGGAAGTTATGTCTAAAAGTTTGTAGTTTTGCTAACACTGTTAGTAAATAAATATCATGGGCCTACATGAACGTCGCCAAAGAGAAAAAGAATCCATCCGTGCAAATATTTTGCAGGCTGCTTTCACATTGGCGAAAACTGAAGGCTGGGCTTCACTATCCATGCGTAAAATAGCAGACGCTATTGAATACAGCGCACCGGTAGTATATGATTATTTTGAAAATAAAGAGGCTATCTTATTTGAAATTTCTTTAGATGGCTTCCACAATTTACATATAGAATTATTAAAAGCTCAGAAGAAACATGATAGTCCGGAAGACCAACTTGTGGCTATTGTAGATGCTTACTGGAATTTTGCTTTTAAAAATAAAGAATATTACCAGCTTATGTTTGGTTTAGGAATGCAGTGCTGTGGAAAAGGCCAGATGAAAAAAGAATTTTCATCATTCCAGGAGATGATCTATGAGTGTACCTATGAAATTATCAAGAAAAACGGATCCAATCCGGATAATGCATGTCATATGTCTCATGCTCTGTTTTCAGCAGTTCACGGAATGATTTCCATTATGATGATGCGTACAGCAGATATTCCATCTACTATGAATAAATCATCTTTAGACGAAACAGTTTCGTCTTTTATTAAATCTTTATAGATTTTTTTTGAACCAAAAATTAACACCGTTAGGAAATTTAACACTGAGTTAATTTAATTAATTCATTTAAACCTGATTAAAAACTAAAATTATTATGTAAAATTTGATACCATTCGATGAGTAAAAATAATGATTTTTTCTTTAAATATTAACACCGTTAGCAAAATTAACATAATTACACCTCACATCTTTATATATTTATATACATTAAAACATTCAATTATGGGAACACTCGACTTTATCGGACATTAAAAATTCTGTAATTTTTTTTGAACAAATCATTAACACTGTTAGGAAAAAAAACAGCATTTATTACAAGGAATATTACTTAAATCTAACACTTCATTAAAAAAATTAAACCCAAAATGAAAATACCTGGAAAAACAAAGTTTATTGTACTTATCTCAAGTATAATTCTTTTACAGAGTTGCACCAAGGCTGCCGAAGGATCTAATGCCGCACCGCCAGCACCTGAACTTCCGGTTTATACCGTTATCACCTCCCCTGCTACCACATATCAGGAACTACCTACCGCTTTAGAAGGAAAAAACAACGTAGAGATCAGATCTCAGGTAGATGGATATCTTGATAGAATTTATGTAGAAGAGGGATCTTATGTAAGAGCCGGACAGCCATTATTTAAAATAGACTCCAGAAGCTATGGTGAACAGATGAATATGGCACAAGCCAACCTCCAAGTGGCTCATGCTAATATACAGAAAGCAAAAGTAGAAGTCGACAGACTTCAGCCATTGGTTGCTGCAAAAGTAGTTTCCGATGTACAGCTTAAAACAGCAAAAGCCAACTACGAAGCGGCAGTTGCCGCTGCATCACAGGCTAAAGCATCAGTAGGAAGCGCAAGAATCAATGTAGGATTTACAACCATTACCGCACCGGTAAGCGGTTATATCGGAAGGATTCCATATAAAAAAGGAAGTCTGATCTCCAGAACAGATCCTAATCCATTGACTTTATTGTCAGATATCAGCGAAATATATGCTTACTTCTCTTTAAGCGAACTGGATTTTATTGCTTTTCAAAATAAATATCCCGGCGCCACTTTAGAAGAGAAACTGAAAAATATGCCTCTGGTAGAACTGGTAATTGCGGATAACAGTATCTATCCTCAAAAAGGAAAATTAAGTATTGTAGACGGACAGTTTGATAAAACAACCGGAGCGATCAGCGTACGTGCCGTTTTCCCTAATGCTAACGGAGCTTTAAGAACAGGAAACACCGGAAGAGTACGTATGCCACAGTTTATCTCCAATGCTGTAGTCATTCCACAGGAATCTACTTTCGAAATTCAGGATAAAACCTATGTATATGTGATGGGAAAAGACCAGAAAGTGACCGGAAGACCTATCAAAATCTCCGGAAAAACAGAGGGGTATTATTTTATTTCTGAAGGGCTTTCTCCCGGAGAAAAAATTGTCTTCACCGGAATCGGCAGCCTGAAAGATGGAGCCTCCATCAAACCAAAAGCTATTTCTTCTGACAGTTTATTAAAAGCAAAACCTTTATAAATATCCTGAATACAGAAGACTTAAAAAAATAAACTTCTTATGTTAAAACAATTTATAGAAAGACCGGTACTTTCAACGGTCATCTCCATAATACTTCTATTATTGGGAGCCTTGTCTCTCTTTAATTTACCGATTGCCCTCTTTCCGGATATTGCACCTCCAAGTGTACAGGTAACGGCTTTTTATCCGGGAGCGAATGCTGAAGTAGTGGCCCGTTCTGTAGCAACCCCAATTGAGGAAGCGGTGAACGGAGTTGAGAACATGACCTATATGACCTCCAATTCCAGTAACGACGGAACCATGACACTGAGCGTTTTCTTCAAACAGGGAGCTGATGCTGATAATGCAGCAGTAAACGTACAGAACCGTGTATCAAAAGCAATGAGTCAGCTTCCTCAGGAAGTAGTACAGGCTGGAATTTCAACACAGAAAGTTCAAAACAGTATGATTATGTTTATGGGACTTACCAGTGATGATCCCAAACAATACGACGAGCTTTTCTTACAAAATTACCTGAAGATCAACGTCATTCCCCAAATACAACGTATTCCGGGAGTAGCACAGGCACAGGTATTCGGAACAAGAGATTATTCCATGAGAATCTGGCTGAAACCAGATAGACTGGCAGCCAACAATCTTTCTCCACAGGAAGTTCTTGCGGCAATCAAAGATCACAACCTTGAAGCTGCTCCAGGTCGTCTTGGGCAAGGAAGTAAGGAAACGTATGAGTATATCCTTAAATATAAAGGAAAGCTGAACAAAAATGAAGATTACGAAGGTATTGCCATTAAAGCGAATAATGACGGATCATTCCTAAGATTAAAAGATGTTGCAAGAGTAGAATTTGGTTCTTATACCTATACCGCAACAAACAGAGTAGACGGAAAACCGGTTGCTGGGTTTGCTATTTTACAAACTGCAGGTTCTAATGCCAATGAGATCCTGACAGAAATTGAAAAACAGGTTGATGTATTGAGTACTACCCTGCCAAAAGGGGTAAAACCAATTATCATGTATAATTCCAAGGACTTTTTGGATGCTTCTATTCATCAGGTTGTTGAGACGTTAGTGATCGCTTTCATTCTGGTATTTATTGTGGTGTATATTTTCCTTCAGGATTTCAGATCTACACTTATCCCAGCTATTGCAGTACCGGTTGCGATTATCGGAACCTTTTTCTTCCTGCAATTGTTCGGTTTCAGTATCAATATGCTTACATTATTTGCGTTGGTATTAGCCATCGGTATTGTAGTGGATGACGCCATTGTAGTAGTGGAAGCCGTCCATTCCAAAATGGAACAGACAGGAATGCCCGTGGAGCAAGCTACCATGAATTCCATGAGTGAAATTTCCGGCGCTATTATTTCCATTACACTGGTAATGTGTGCCGTGTTTATTCCGGTAGGATTCATGCAGGGACCGGCAGGGGTGTTTTACAGACAGTTTGCCTTCACTCTGGCAATTGCCATCCTGATTTCTGCAGTCAATGCATTAACATTAAGCCCCGCTTTATGTGCCATGTTCTTAAATGATCCTCAGGGTGAACATGGTGAGCATGGTCATAAAAAAGGCTTTGGAGCAAGATTCTTCAATGCATTTAACGTGAGCTTTAACAATATGACCAGAAAATATATTTACAGCCTTAAATTTTTAATTAAAAATAAATGGGTAGCAGTAGGAGGCCTTGTCCTTATTACAGCGGTAAGTATTTTCCTGATTAAAAAAGCACCTTCAGGATTTATTCCGACAGAAGACCAGGGATTCGTATTATATGCAGTAAATACTCCTCCGGGAAGTTCACTGGAAAGAACTCACAACGCTACAAAACAGATCGATAAAATCATTAACGGTGAGAAGGCAACCAATCACCTTTGGGTAGCAGACGGAATGAACTTCATCAGTAATGCCAATGCCTCTCCATATTCTGCAGGTTTCATTAAACTTAAAGATTATGACAAACGTGGTGATATGAAAGATCCAGATCAGATTGCTGCAGCACTGACAGGAAAGGTGAGCCAGGTAAAAGATGCCAATGCATTCTTCTTCAACTTCCCTACTGTACAAGGTTTTGGTAACGTTTCCGGTTTTGAATTCATGCTTCAGGATAAGACAAACAGTTCTTTTGAACAGTTGGGAACCACCACACAGGCATTCATCGGAGAATTGATGAAACGTCCGGAAATTGCATTTGCATTTACTACATATGCTGCCGGAAACCCACAATATACTATTGATGTAGATGCAGATAAAGCCAATCAGCTTGGAGTGTCTATCACCGAATTGATGCAGACTATGCAGATTTATTACGGAAGTAGCTTTGTTTCAGACTTTAACAGGTTTGGTAAATACTACAGAGTAATGGCACAGGCAGATATTCCTTACCGTACGGACATTAATTCTTTAGAAGGAATTTATGTAAAGAATAAATCCGGAGAAATGGTTCCTGCTAAGACATTGGTTACTTTAAAAAGAACTTTTGGACCTGAAACGGTAACAAGAAATAACCTTTTCAATGCAGTAACAATTAACGGAACACCAAAACCGGGATACAGTACCGGTGATGCCATTAAAGCGGTAGAAGAGGTTGCTCAGAAATCCCTTCCTAGAGGCTATGGCTATGAATGGACAGGAATTACCCGTGAAGAGATTAAAACAGGTGGACAAACAGTATTTATCTTCCTTTTAAGTATCCTCTTTGTATACTTCCTGTTGGCAGCACAATATGAAAGTTATATTCTTCCGTTTGCCATTATCCTTACCATTCCTACGGGAGTATTTGGAGTATTTGCCTTCACAGGATTAGCTGGAATTGATAATAATATTTATGTACAGGTAGGACTCATCATGCTTGTAGGGCTTTTGGCTAAAAATGCCATCCTGATCGTAGAATTTGCTGTTCAGAGAAGAAATGCAGGAAAATCACTGATTGAATCAGCTCTTCAGGCTTCAAGATTACGTTTAAGACCCATCTTGATGACCTCTTTTGCCTTTATCGTGGGTATGCTTCCATTAGTGTGGACACAGGGTGCTTCTGCAAAAGGAAATCACTCTATTGGTTACAGTACTGTAGGAGGAATGCTTACAGGAGTTATTTTTGGAATTTTCATTATCCCGGTAATGTATGTGATTTTCCAATATCTGCATGAAAAAATGCCAAGCAGAAAAAAGAAAAGGCTTCAGAAAAAGCTACAGCAAGAGCAGGCTTTAACAGCTGCTCATTAAAAATTATTTACAAATCTTAAGGGGTATAGAAGTCACAAAAGGGTTTACACTTGGTGATTTTAAATTATAAACTTTACACATGTAAGTTTTGAAGTCAAATATTTTCTACATGAAAAATAGCCATCTGAGTAAGCTGTGGAAAATAGACCTATACCTCTTACCATTTGGTATCCATTAAAAGCCTATTAAACAAAAACAATGAAAAGAGTAAAAAATATTATATTAACATTTGCGCTGGCTTTAGGCTCTGTTTCGTGTGTGTCAAAACTGGCATACACGGAGCCGGACCTTCCGCTTCCGGAAAAATTCCAGTATACAGCAACAGCTGATACGGCAAGTATTGCCAACCTGGAATGGAAAGAATTTTTCAGTGATCCTATCTTACAAGGCTTAATTGAAAAAGGAATTAAAAATAATTATGATCTTCAAATTGCATTAAAACAGGTTGCTGCTTCACAGGAAAAATTGAAACAGGCAAAATATATGCAATATCCTGATGTGGGTTTTGGAGTGACCGGTCAGATTTCTAAACCATCCAAAAACAGTATGAACGGGCAAAGCTTAAATTTATTTTTAGGACAGAGCCATGTTGAGGATTACAATGCAGCATTCAACCTTTCCTGGGAAGCTGATATTTGGGGGAAAATCAAAAACCAGCAGGAAGTTTCAAGAATGCAGTATCTGCAAACTTATGAAGGTTCAAAAGCTATCCAGACCCAGGTTGTAGCAGCTATTGCCCAGGGATATTATAATCTCTTGATGCTTGATAAACAACTGGCCATTGCAAAATCCAATCTGGAATTAAGCAGCAATACATTACTGATTACACAGAAAATGTGGGAAAGTGGTGATACAACTTCTTTAGGAGTACAACAGTCTGCTGCTCAGAAGCAGGCAACGGAACTTCTTATTTCCCAATTGGAACAGAATATTGCTATTCAGGAAAATGCATTAAGTATTCTGGTAGGAGAAATTCCTAATAAAGTAAACAGAACGATTGAAATGGTTGATACCTCTTTACCACAGGATATTACAACAGGACTTCCGGCCGCTATGGTAAGCCGCAGACCGGATGTTCGTCAGCAGGAACTTGTTCTACTGGAGTCCAATGCTTTTGTAGGAATTGCACAAGCCAATATGTATCCTGCATTAAAGATTACAGCAAACGGAGGGGTCAATTCATTCAAATTTGATAATTGGTTTCAGATTCCGGCATCATTATTCGGATCTGTTTTAGGAGGAATTACACAACCCATTTTCCAGAAAAGACAGCTGAAAACAGATCTGGAAGTAGCCAAAATTCAAAGAGAGAAAAATGTTCTGGCTTTCCGTCAATCGGTATTGAATGCTGTGGGTGAAGTTTCAGATGCTTTGGTTTCTAATGAAAATTTAAAAATTCAGGAACAAAAAGCAACGGAACAGTCTACGACATTAAAAGACGGAATTAAAAGTGCACAGCTTCTTTATAGAGGAGGTTCAGCCAATTATCTTGAAGTGATCACTGCTCAGGGTAACTCACTTCAGGCAGAGCTGAATCTGGCTTCCATTAAAAGACAGAGATTAAGCAGCATTGTAGATTTATACAGAGCGCTAGGTGGTGGTTGGAAGTAGTAAATTAAATTATATTGTTAAGTGCGGTTCTTATGGGGCCGCATTTTTTTTGCTTACGGGGTGGTAAGAAGTGAAATTTAAAACTAATTACACTCAAATATTAATTTTGATTCCTTCGGAATGACACACTGGATTCGTAATTTAAACATACCCTATGTTATTCCTTAGAAATCTATATTTTGAAAGCTTATAGTAAAATTATTTATTTCTGAAACTGTCATTAATCCATTGAAGGAGATTTTCAAAGTCCTGGTGAGAATAGCCTAATTGTACATAATGGATATCATCCGCTTTTCTATACCAGGTTAATTGACGTTTAGCATACCTGCGGCTGTTCTTTTTAATCTCAGAAACAGCAAAATCAAGATCCCATTCCCCGTCAAAGTATTTAAATAATTCGGCATAGCCTACCGTATTTAAAGCCGTCAGACCTTTGAACTTTTCCAAACCTTTCACCTCATCCAGCAGACCTTTCTCCATCATTATATCTACCCTGCGGTTGATTCTGTCATATAATTCCTCTCTTGGAGCTTCTATTCCAATACGAATCACATTAAAATCTCTGGAGTCCTGGGAAACAGCTATATGTTCAGAATATTTTTTCCCGGTTTGCCAGATCACATCGATGGCACGAAGAAGCCTTCGGTGATTGTGAATATCTACCACCTCAAAATATTCCGGATCCAGCTCTTTTAAAATGGCCTGAAGTTTTTCTATGCCTTCCTGATCCATTATAGCCTGAAGTTTTTCCTGATTTTCATTATCAGCTTCCGGTAAATCGTTCAAGCCTTCAATCACGGCTTTTTCATACATCATACTACCGCCAACTAAAATTACGGTGTCATGATCTTTAAAAAGTTCAGTGAGTTTTTGCAAAGCGTCTTCTTCATATTGCCCGATAGAATAGTATTCTTCCACGGAAAGATTCCCTATAAAATGATGAGGAGCTTCAGCCAGTTCCTCTTCAGAAGGAGAAGCTGTCCCTATTTTCATTTCTTTAAAAAACTGTCTGGAATCACAGGAAATAATCTCTGTATTGAAATATTGAGCCAGGTCAATAGCCAATCTCGTTTTACCAATTCCGGTGGGTCCTACTACAGAAATCAAATTTTTCATCAGTTCACATTCATTATTTTATCAGTCAGATGTAATCTTTACAGATTTCACAGTGCTAATTTAAATGTTTATCTTTGTAGAACAATAAAAAACTATGATTTTATCAATGACTGGCTTCGGTAGAGCCGAAGGTGTTTTTGAAGGAAAAAAAATAACAATAGATATTAAATCATTGAACAGCAAGAGCTTTGATTTAAATATCAAGATTCCTTTACGTTATAAAGAAAAAGAATTTGAAATCAGAAAAATTCTTAACGATAGAATTATCCGTGGAAAGGTAGACTGCTACGTTAATCTGGAGAATCTGGAAGAGTCCAATGATGTAAAAATCAATAAAAATTTAATTGATTCATACATCAATGAGCTTAAGACCATTGCATCAGACGGACCTGACTATGAATACCTTAAAATGGCAGTACGACTTCCTGATGCCATCACCTCAAGGCCTGATGAACTTACAGAAGGGGAATGGGAAGCTTTGGCGAAAATTGTCAGTGCAGCCATAGACCGTTTTGAAGAATTCAGAAAAACTGAAGGAAGCATTTTACATGAAGAATTAAACAGAAATATCCAGAATATTGATAAATATCTTGGGGAAGTAATTCCATTTGAAGAAGAAAGAATTGTTAGTGTGAAAGAGCGTTATCAGAAATCTTTGAAAGAATTTGAAAATGTAGATGAAACACGTTTCTATCAGGAAATGGCATACTTCACAGAGAAACTTGATATTTCAGAAGAAAAAGTAAGACTTACCCAACACTTGAAATATTATAAAGAAGTAATGGACAACGAATCTTTCAATGGAAAAAAACTGGGCTTTATTTCTCAGGAAATCGGAAGAGAGATCAATACATTAGGTTCAAAAGCCAATCATGCCCAAATTCAGAAGCTTGTGGTTATGATGAAAGATGACTTGGAAAAAATTAAAGAACAGACGTTAAACGTATTATAGACGATAGACCTATAGACATGAGATAAGAGATTTTGGTCTCGTGTCTCTCATCTAAAAATCTCTAAAAATCTAAATGGATAAAGTAATTATATTTTCAGCACCATCAGGGAGCGGAAAAACTACATTGGTAAAGCATTCTTTGGAAACATTTCCGGAGCTGAAGTTTTCAATTTCCTGTACAACAAGACAACCGAGAGGAAGTGAAGTTCATGCAGTAGATTATCATTTTTTAACTCCTGATCAGTTCAGACAGAAAATAGCAGAAGAAGCTTTTGTAGAATATGAAGAAGTATATACTGATAAATATTACGGTACTTTAAAATCTGAAGTAGAAAAAATCTGGAATCAGGGAAAAGTTGTTATTTTTGATGTAGATGTAAAAGGAGGAATTTCTTTAAAAAAATATTTTGGCGAGAAAGCATTATCCATTTTTATAGAACCCCCTTCCATTGAAGAATTGGAACGAAGATTGATTTCAAGAAATACAGATGATGCTGAAACCATCAAAACCCGTGTAGAAAAGGCAGAAGAAGAAATGTCTTATGCAAAGGATTTTGACAAAATCGTCATCAACAGTGATCTTGACCAAGCTAAAATAGAAATAGAAAGTTTAATAAAAAGTTTTATAGAAAGTAACTAAAAGTTAGACATTAGAAGTTAGTTTAAACATGTGAATATCTTTTAACAGACTAAAAATCTAACCTCTAATTTCTAGCCTCTACCTTCTATAAAGAAAAAAATTGAGGTTGATATGAGTACCGAAACATTAGAAAAAGCTAAATCTGCAATTCCTGTAAGAGGATTTCTGGATATAAAAGATATAGCAATTCCTCAGGGTGAAGAATTGGTAAAAGCCATTCTTAAACTCAAAGAAGAAAAGAATGCTGTTATTCTTGCCCATTACTACCAACCGGGAGAAATTCAGGATATTGCTGATTTCCTTGGAGATTCTTTACAGCTGGCAAGACAGGCAAAAGATACGAATGCTGATATGATTGTATTCTGTGGAGTACACTTCATGGCAGAAGCAGCTAAAATCCTGAACCCAACTAAAAAAGTAGTTCTTCCTGACACTATGGCGGGATGCTCTTTAGCAGACGGATGTTCCGGAGAAGGATTGAGAAAAATGCGTGAGCAGCATCCCAATGCTTTAATTGCAACTTACATCAACTGTAATGCAGAGACAAAAGCTGAAAGTGATATCATTGTAACGAGTTCAAATGCAGAAACCGTTATTGAAGCATTACCTACAGACAGACCTATTATTTTTGCTCCGGATAAAAACTTAGGAAGATATTTATCTAAGAAAACCGGCAGAGATATGATCCTTTGGGATGGAAGCTGTGTAGTGCACGAAGCATTCTCAATGGAGAGAATTGCCCAGCAATTGGCAGATAATCCTGATGCCAAATTAATAGCACACCCGGAAAGTGAAGAAGCCGTATTAAAACTGGCTCACTTTATTGGTTCTACTTCTGCCTTATTGAATTATGTAGAAAAAGATGACTGTCAGAAGTTCATTATTGCTACAGAAGAAGGAATTCTGCATGAAATGAGAAAACGTGCACCTCACAAAGAATTAATTCCGGCACTAGTTTTCGATGAAAGCTGTAACTGTTCAGAATGTTTCTATATGAAGCGCAATACAATGGAAAAACTGTATTTGTGTATGAAATATGAACTTCCGGAAATTCTTATCGACGAAGAATTAAGGTTAAGAGCACTGAAGCCTATTGAGGCGATGCTTGATCTTTCAAAAAGCATAAAATAAACAAAAAGCACTGTTTTCACAGTGCTTTTTTTATATTCGTTAGTGTCCATCTGGAGATCATAATTAAAATCAGTTCTCAGTTACCAATCTCCAAAACAATAAATGCTTACTCTTACACAATTCCTCTCTTTGCAATATTCTGGTAAGGCAAAATAATTATCGCAAGTTTGATTGTATTCAGGTCCCGGACCATACTTATTTTGAGTGGGACACCCAGCACAAATAGATGAATCGGCACCTTTAATATTCTTCAGCGTATTCCTTGATAACTTTTTCATATGATATTCATTTAATAGATTAAGCTTTCCATATTTTTTTATTACAACATAGGAGCATAACATTTTCCTCCGGGTTTTAGCCAGCATCCCCATCTACCTCCTCCCATGAAACATACAAACTGCTCACCACCACATGCTTCAATCTGGATTTGTGTTGCGCCGCCATTAATCATTTTTTTCTCGTCTCTGGATAATTTTTTAATTGTTTTCATATTGTTTTAATTTAATGATTGTAAAAAAGATATATAAAAATAAAGTACTATTCTTATGTTGCCTTAACGGGGATCAAAGCATTCATAGCTTACCAGAACTCTCTTTTTGCAGCATTCAGGCAAACCGTGATAATCACCACAGGATTTTGGCTGGTCAGGTCCGTACGGTCCATCTGGGCAGAATTCATTACAAGGACCTATACCTCCACCATTCACAGACTTTAAGTTTTGTCTGTTGATTTTTTTAAGTTTCTCATGTTTATTTTATTATGGTTAATACGCTAAAAGTAAGATTTTTAATCAGTTAAATCTAATTTTTTAACAAATATTTCTCTATAAAAGGAATTAATAAGATATTATTTAAAATAATTTGCCATTTCAAAATAATTTGTACATTTGTCTGGTAAATGAACTTATTAAGAAACATATCTGATATTTCTGCTCTGAAATTACCTATTTCAGGCATATCTTCTGTTTCTACATTTACAACTACAACAACTACCCCATAACGGGGTAAATTTTCACATATTATTTCCGGTACCTGTACTCTTTTTTTAAAGAGTAAACATTTCGTTTTATCCAACCTTAAATAATTAATTGATGAAAATTTTAAAATTTGGCGGAACATCCGTCGCCAATTCCCAAAATATCTTGCTGGTAGAAAATATTGTAAAAAAAGAATCTTTACAAGGTAGAACTGTTGTGGTAGTATCTGCTCTTCACGGTGTAACGGATCATCTGATTAAAGCAGCCGAATATGCCTCTCAAAAAAATGAAAATTACCTACAGCTTATCAAAAACACTGAAGAGAAACATTTAATCCTGGTCAAAGAGCTCATCCCGGTTTTAGACCAAAGTTCGTGGTTAAGTTTTGTTAAAAAACATTTTAATGATCTGGAAGATCTCTATAACAGTATTTTTGTATTAGGTGAATTCACCCTGAGAATCAAAGATAAAATAGCTTCATATGGAGAGTTTTTATCTTCAAATATTATTGCTGCAAGATTTCAGACTCAAGGATTAGACTGTCTGTGGATGAATTCTGCAGAACTGATCAGAACAGACAGCAGTTTTACAAATGCAAAAGTATATTTCGACAGTACAGAAAACAATCTAAAAAAATACTTCAACGAAAATCAAAATCAAATCATTATCTGTCCTGGCTTTATTGCCCGTGATGAAAAAAATAATATGACAACATTGGGACGCGGTGGTTCCGATTACACGGCATCTATTATAGCTGCAGCCCTTCAGGCAGAAGAACTTCAGATATGGACAGATGTAAGTGGAATGATGACTGCTGATCCCCGTTTGGCATCCCATGCAAAACCTATTGCTGAAATCTCCTATCATGAAGCCATGGAACTCTCCCATTTCGGGGCTAAAGTGTTATACCCACCTTCCATACAGCCTGTCATGATAAAAAATATCGATCTTAAAATCAAAAATACTTTTGACCCTGATGCCCGGGGAACATTGGTTTCCCATCATCTGGCAGCTTCGGAGAATGATGAAAAACCCATTGCGGTAGGAATATCAAACATGAGCGCTATTGCCTTACTTACTTTAGAAGGAAGCGGAATGGTAGGTATTCCGGGGATTTCCGCAAAGCTATTCCAATGTTTGAGCCATGAAAAGATTAATATCATTCTTATTACCCAGGGTTCTTCGGAACATTCTATCACTATAGCCATTAATGAAAAGGATATTTTTTATGCAGAAAATGCCATTAATTCTTCTTTTGCAGATGATATTAATCTAAAAAGGGTTACTCCGGTAAAGATAGAGTCCGGGCTTTCTATTATTGCCCTGGTAGGAGAAAATATGAAAAGTAGAAGTGGTGTAAGTGCGAAAATGTTCGGATGCCTCGGAAATAATGGCATCAATATCAGAGCTATTGCACAGGGATCTTCAGAAAGAAACATCAGTATTGTCATCTCAGAAACTGATGCAAAGAAAACAGTCAATATCCTTCATGAAGAATTCTTTGAATCCGAAATAAAACAAATTCACCTGTATATCTGTGGAACAGGTAATGTAGGCTCCAAACTGATACAGCAGATTTATAATCAAAATCAATATCTGAGAGAACATTTCCTGATCAATTTAAGAATTGCCGGACTGTCCAATAGCCGTCATATGATATTTTCAGATCAGGGAATCAGCCAGGAGGAATATTCAGAATGGAAGGAGCAGGGTGAAGAAGCTTCGGCTCAAAAGTTCGCAGAGGAAATTATATCCCGTAATCTTCGGAATTCTGTTTTCGTAGATGTTACAGCGAGCTCTAAAATCCCGGAAGTCTATGAAAGCCTGCTAAAAAGGAGCATTACTATTGTTGCCTGCAATAAAATAGCAGCTTCATCAGATTTTGAGACTTATAAAACATTAAAGAATACAGCAAGAAACCACCGCTGTAATTTCTACTTTGAAACGAATGTGGGAGCCGGGCTTCCGGTTATCGGAACCATCAGTGATCTGATCAAGAGTGGAGACAAAATCACCTCAATTCAAGCTGTACTCAGCGGAACATTAAATTTTGTATTTAATAATTACGATGGAAGCAGAACTTTCTCTGAAGTGGTTGCACAGGCTCAGAAAGAAGGATACACAGAACCTGATCCCCGATTGGACCTTTCAGGAACTGATGTAGCCCGCAAGATTTTAATCCTAGCCAGAGAAGCCGGATATCCGCTTCAATTTGAAGAAATTGAAAACACCGGTTTTCTTCCTGAAGAATGCATGCAGGGAAGTGTAGAAGATTTTTATAAAAAACTTACTGAATATGAAGACCATTTTAAAAACTTGTTTAATGAGTCCCGCAAAGCCGGCAAAATTTTAAAATATACTGCCGAGTTTAAAAATGGAAAAGCAAATGTAGGTTTACAGCATGTTGCTCCGGAAAGCGATTTATTCCATCTTTATGGAAAAGATAATATAGTCATTTTTAAAACGTTACGATATTCCGAACAGCCATTGGTGGTAAAAGGAGCCGGGGCTGGAGCTGAAGTAACAGCAAGCGGTGTTTTTGCAGATATTATGCGCTCAATTTAAAAAACAGAAATTATGAAAAGAATACGATTAAGAGTACCCGCTACAGTAGCCAATCTGGTTTGTGGATTTGATATTTTAGGAATGGCCGTCCATGCCCCCTATGACGAAATGGAACTGAGAATATGGGATTCTCCCGAAATTATGATACACCATGAAGACCTTTTCGGACTTCCTGAAGAACCTTCAAAAAATGTAGCAGGTATTGTATTGCTTAAAATCCAGAAGCATTTTAACCTTGCTCATGGCTTTGAAGTCATTATCCGTAAGCATATAAAACCGGGAAGCGGCCTCGGCTCCAGTGCGGCAAGTGCCGCCGGAGCCGCCTTTGGAGCCAATGCATTACTAGGAAATATATTATCTGCGGATGAGATGATTCATTTTGCCATGTTTGGAGAAGAACTTGCTTCGGGAGTACGTCACGCAGACAATATTGCCCCTTGCATTTACGGTGGGATCACATTGGTAAAATCCACCCATCCTCTCGACATCATCCCGTTGAATACTCCTGAGCTTTTTGTAGCCGCCGTACATCCTCAGGTTGAAGTAAAAACATCGGACTCGCGACAAATCTTAAAGAAAAATATCTCTTTAAAAAGTGCTGTTGAACAATGGGGAAACATCGCCGGGTTAATAGCCGGGATTCAGAAGAATGATTTTTCTCTTATTGGCAGAAGTCTTAATGATGTTATTATAGAACCTGTCAGGAGTATTTTAATTCCAAAATTTGATGAAATTAAAATGAAAAGTATAGAAATAGGTGCCTTGGGAGGTGGAATTTCAGGATCCGGACCTTCCATTTTTATGCTGGTAGAGGAAAAAGAAACTGCAGAGGAAATTGCCGGGATGATGAAGTCTGTCTATGATGACACGAAGATTGAAAGCTTGGTGTATGTATCCAAAATAAACCCATCGGGTATTGAAATAATTGAAGAAGCATAATTAATAGAGAAGATCATACAGATGAATTATTATAATTTAAAAGAGAGTCTGGAAAAAGTTGATTTCAGAACAGCGACTATAAAAGGTCAGGGAAAAGAAAAAGGATTATTTTTCCCGGAAAGTATTCCTCAGTTTGAGGAGAATTTTATTCAGAACCTTCATCAATATACCCCTGAAGAAATTGCCTACAGATGTATGAGAGATTTCGTGGGCGATGAAATTCCATCAGAAATATTATGGGAAATTGTTTCGGAAACGGTAAGTTTTGATATCCCTTTGAAAAAAATCAATGATAAAATATCCATTTTAGAACTATTTCATGGGCCTACTTTAGCATTCAAAGATATTGGAGCCCGGTTTATGAGCCGTTGTCTTTCCTATTTCTTAAAAGACCAGGAAAAAAAAGTAACCGTACTTGTTGCTACTTCAGGAGATACCGGAGGTGCTGTTGCCCATGGTTTCTATAAACTTCCGGAAATTAATGTCGTTATCCTTTATCCCAAAAACAGAGTGAGTCCGGTTCAGGAAAAGCAACTCACAGCCCTTGGGGAAAATATTTCTGCATTGGAAATCAACGGAAGCTTTGATGATTGTCAGAGCTTGGTGAAACAGGCATTTTCAGATCAGGAAATTAATGATCATTTATTTTTGACATCCGCCAATTCTATCAATGTAGCAAGGTGGCTTCCTCAACAGATTTATTACCTGCTAGCCTTAAAACAGTGGAACCAATATGAAACTGAAAAACCTGTAATCTGTGTTCCCAGTGGAAATTTCGGAAATATTTGTGCCGGACTTCTGGCTTATTTCCGTGGGCTTCCGGCTGAACATTTCATTGCGGCATGTAATGAGAATGATACTGTTCCGGATTATCTGAAAACCCAAAATTTTATCCCCAAAAAAGCTGTGCCTACTCTATCCAATGCGATGGATGTGGGAGATCCCAGTAATTTTGTAAGGATTTTAGAGCTTTTCGATCATCAATTTGACAAATTAAAAAATAAGATCTCCGGATATTCCGTGGATGATCAGCAGACCTTAAAGACTATTGCGGAGGTTTATAAAAAACACAATTATCTTCTTGAACCTCACAGCGCTGTTGCGTTCGTTTCACTGCAAAAGTTTCTGGAAGAAAATCCTGATAAGAAAGGATTTATTCTGGGGACTGCCCATCCTGTAAAATTTCCTGAAGCTGTAGAAAAAGCTACTGCTATAAAAGTAGAAATTCCTGAAGCACTGGCTGACCTTATGACAAAGGAGAAAAAAACTGTAGAAATAAGTTCAGATTTTGAAGAATTAAAGCGATTTTTGCTTAGTAAAATTTGAAACAATGAGTAAAATATATCTTGAAGATGTAAAAATATATGCCTACCACGGTGTACTCCCGGAAGAGAATATTATCGGAACTTATTATATTCTCAACCTGGAGCTTCGCACTGATCTTTGGAAAGCTGCGCAATCCGATGATCTGAATGACACCATAAGTTATGCAGATATCAATGATATTATTCATGCCGAGATGAAAATCAAATCAAAACTGTTGGAACATGTTGCAGGAAGAATAATTTCTAGTATCCACAACAATTTCCCACAGGTTACCTACATCAAGCTTAAAGTGACCAAAACAGCTCCTCCAATGCAGGGAGAGATGAAAGGCGCCAGTGTTGAGCTTAAAAAAAGCTTCAAATCTGGAAATTAAAATCCTTATTTTCGTTTCATAAAAAAGATAAACCGTTGAGATTCATTAAAATATTATTTTTAGTAGTATGTATCAATGCTTTTGGCCAGGCCAGCGTTGATAACCAATTAGCCAGTTACAATTTTCCAAAGATCAAATCCAGTATTACCATGCCGGTAACGATTCCTCTTTCGGAACTTAGTAATATGATCAATGCTTCGGTAAAGGATCTTGTGTATCAGGATGACTCTTATACCGACAATAATAATGACCAGTTTAAAGTAAAGGTGTGGAAGACCAGGCCGATTCGTCTGGTAGGAGGAACCAGTCAAAACTTATTAATCGAAGTTCCATTAAAAGTCTGGGCAGAAAAAGGCATTGGAACATTGGGAGTTTATACGTATCAAAATACAACCTTTGAAACGGTGATGTCTTTTAATACAACGGTAAGCTTAAAAAATAACTGGACCATTACCACCAATACTCAGCCCAATGGCTTCAGATGGGTTACAAAGCCGGTCCTGGATTATGGAAGGATACAAATTCCTATCACACCTATTGTTGAAAAAAGCCTCAGAGAGCAGCAGGAAAAGTTCTGTAAAACCATTGATCAGCAAATGGCTACTCAGCTGAACTTTCAACAGTATGCGTTAATGGCTTGGAATACTTTTCTACAGCCTTTCAATATTTCTGAAGAATATAATACATGGCTGAAGATAAGCCCGGTTGGAGTTAATATCACGCCTTTAAAATTCTATGGAAATCAAATCAATGCCACTCTTGGAATTGATATTTATTCTGAAACGTTTACAGGAAATAAGCCAATGGCCTCTCAGCCTGTAACCGCAGTAACGAATTTCAACTTCTCTCCTACTGTTGCAGATAAATTTCTTTTACAGACTACTGCTAATATCCCTTTTACAGAAGCCAGCAGTATGGCCAGAAAAACTTTCTTAAATAAAGAGTTTGACATCAGGGATTCCAAAGTAAAGGTAACTGACATCAGAGTTTACGGCGTTGACAACAGGATTATCCTCGAAGCTCAAACCGACGGTTACATCAAAGGAACGGCTATCATTTCAGGAATTCCTGTGTATGATGAGATCAAAAGAAAAATTGTTTTATCTGATTCTAAATTTAAACTGAAAACAACCAATATCCTTCAAAAAACCGCTTCCGTATTATTTCAGGGGAAAATTGTCAAAATGATTGAGGAAGAATATGGGATTCCAACTCAGGAATTGGAAGAGGCATCCAGAAAAAGTATTGAAGATGCTTTTAACAAAGAGTATTATAAAGGTTTAAAAATGAACGGAAAAGTTTTTAATCTTAAACCCAGTAAAATCCTTCTGAACAGTACCGGAATTACCGCTGTCATTGATACAAACGCAGCATTAAAACTCCTTGTCAACGGATTTTAAAACTTCAAATAAAACTAATAACATTAAATAAAACTAATAACCAACCATGAGAAAATATTTAGTAATTGTAGATAGAAACAGATCCCAAAAGTGGACAAGATTTGCTAATTTTATTATTGACAGGCTTGTAATCACTATAGCATTTCTTGCTCTGGGATTTATTTCATCCTTACTATATCAACTTGCAAACATTGACTTTTTCGTCAATATTATTTATAAGATGTCACAAGTGAATAGATTTGTCGATATTCTGATCACCTCTGTCATCTATTTTATGTACTCCTTCCTTATCGAATACTTTACCAAAGGAAGATCCATCGGTAAGTATATTACAGGGAGCAAAGTTATTTGTATTGATGGTACCGAACCTACTTTCAATGATTATCTTATTCGGAATATTTCCAGAATTGTTCCTTTTGATGCCCTTTCCTTTTTAGGTGAAAATGGCTGGCATGATAAATGGAGCGAAACAAGAGTTATTAACATCAAAAATTATCAGGCTGAAATTCAAGCAAAAAGCGAAATTGACCATCTTGGAAAGAAAGAAATTGCCTGAAAACTTTTGTTCATAAAGAAATTTTACTATATTTGCACACCTCAAAAATGGTAAAAATGGTACTTTGGCCGAGCGGCTAGGCAGTGGTCTGCAACACCATCTACAGCGGTTCGAATCCGCTAGGTACCTCTTCAAAAACCCTAACAAGTTTACTAAAAACAAGTTAGGGTTTTTTCGTTTTAGGTTTTCCCGCTACATTCCCGCTAATATTAAAAAACGTCTAAAATCTGACGCCTTTTTCTTTTAGTTTGTCCCGTCCTGAAATAAGTTGACAATTACTCAACTTATATTATGAAAGATCAAGAATTAAAAAAGGAAAAGCGTACTCAAAGAGATTACAGTATTGGCTTTAAATTACGAATCGTTTCTC
>Ga0105243_10000395_pt1 | contig 46068 bp, 42 predicted proteins | sample KBSM34metaG_FD_81525 | JGI IMG/M metagenome (GOLD analysis project Ga0105243, IMG submission 81525) | Miscanthus rhizosphere microbial communities from Kellogg Biological Station, Michigan, USA - KBS M3-4 metaG | ecosystem: Host-associated > Plants > Roots > Rhizosphere > Soil | place... | reverse complement strand
TGTGCGTGAGACGAAAGCAGGAGATTATTATCTTACAATCACTGAGAGTAAGAAAAATTTCGGAGAGAATGGGGAAGCTACATTCGAGAAGCATAAAATTTACCTTTATAAGGAAGATTTTAAAAGTTTTCAGGAGATGTTTAATGAGTCCACAGATTTCATCATTAATGAAAAGGGGGAGGATGTAATTTCTGAAAAACATGACAAAGACTTCAAAAGCAAATCTTTTACGATTGATTCTGACGACGAAGTTTAAAAAAGAATATCTAAAAACACAAGCATCTGAAAAAGGATGCTTTTTTTGTGTGAAAAATTGGGCTTATGGCTTATGGCTTATGGCTTATGGCTTAGCAAATGTAAAGTTTGAAAAAACAAAAAAGTACACCTTTGAAAAGTGTACTTTCTGTATTTTATACGTACTCCCGTTTTATCTGTGAAAGTATCGTTGGATCCTGTATTTCATTATCTTTAGATAGTAACAGTACTTTAGATAATACTTCAGCAGATTTCGGATCATCATCTGCAAAAGGTAAAAACAGCCTGCCTCTATGCTGAGAATGAACAGGAAGTATGGAAAGATAATGTCCGGGAACCTGATGCACTACAGCACTTCCCAAATGCACACTATATTCGGCCAAGCTCCCTTTTATCAATACGTGTGAACCTTCAATCTTTATATTCTCAAGTTTAAATAAACGAGCCGTTTCTTTCATCAGTACAGTCCGCATTTCAATAGAAGACTGACTGGCTTCCGGATCTACACCTCCCACATGAGCTACCGAGACAACCAGATCCACATCACGCATTACTTCTGAGAACAGTCTTGGACTGATCTCTTCAAAAGGAATATTCTTAGCATCTTTTAAAGAATGAAATTCTATCGTTTCCAATGTCGGGCTTTCTATATCGGCAGGTGAAAACCAATCGGCCATTGCATAAAGCTTGACCTGGAACCCTTCCTTATGATACACTTTCTGTAAGCCTTCTTCATAATCTACTTTCCACCCACGTGTTTTAAGCAAAGCTAAAGTCTGCTTGGGCTGGATCTGATGTCCTGCGTAACGACGGGATACAGATTTTTCTTTCAATTCGTCAGGGGTAGGAACATACAGCTCTCTGAAAATCTGTTTGAATGGCTGAATAAGCTTTTCTTTAAAACAGTAATGCTGGTAATCATTCCAGACTGAATGCTGATGAAAATCTACACAATGAGCGATACGCAAAGTATGATGCTCATTTAATTCCTGTATTTCACCATCCGTATTGATCAGGTTTCCATCATGGAAAAATCCGATTTTATGATCATTGGAAATAAATACCAGTTTCTCTAAATGCTTTACAATAACAGGATGTTCAAAAAGTTTCTTGATTTCAGCAAAAAAGAACTCATCTCCCCTGATCATTGCTTCCTCCAATCCTTTTCGGGAACGCATCCATTGTTCACGCATGATTTTACGGTAGTTCCCAAGTTCTATGATAGCTTTATCTTTTTTAATCTTTGGCGGAATAGATTTCAGCTGCTTATCATCTCTGAATACCACAAGCTCTGCTTTACCATTGTCTTCTATAATTAAGCCTACTGTAACTCCGTCAATGGTAACCTGTGTTTCTTTTGATAAAAGATTCTGAATTTGTTTGGTTTCCATAGCCCAGGTCAGCCTTATCGGATCAGGATACCCTGCATTTCGGGCTAAGTTTTCTAATGCTACCCGAATAGCCAGAGCCTCACTCGACTGCTTCATAGAGCCAAATTCCTTACTTTCTTTTTTGAACTGCTGGATGTATTCATAACGGTTCAGGACATCTTTTTCAGGATTGGTTTTACTCAACGGTACCAGTCCATATACACGGAGATAATCCTGATCACGCTTGTCTTTTACCTTTGTCGTTACTTCTTTTATTTTTAAGCTGCCAGCCAGTGTGTCGGAATAAAGCCTCGCCCGTCGGTGTCCGTTTCCATCAGATATATATTTAGCAGATTCATAAAGCATCTCCCATCTTGCTTTACCTAGCTCTTTGTAAGCTTTTGTAAACCAATCTTTATCCACGGCTCCATCCTTAAACTCCTGAATATCTACTGAGGAATATTTTGCAACTTCGCTTTCCAGTTTTGCATTCTGTGCTTCATAAGCTCCTGTTTTTGTATGGGCATGCATCCACCAGATCGCCGAATCCAAACCTTTCCAACCCAAATAATTACTTATCAGCTTTTGCCATTGCGGTGCATATACTGCAGCCTGTATCAGGCGAAGTTCTGTAATCTTTTCTTTTTTCACCATCTCGTTAAATGCTTCCTGTGTATCATTTTCCAAAGGATAGCAATTCGAAATAAGCCAGGAAAAGAGCTTCTGCTTTGTCATACTTTCCCCAGTATAGCTGTATATATAATTGGCATATAACCCGGACTTCCCTAATCCTTTCAGAAGCTGAATAAAACGATGTGCTCCATATATCGTCTGAAACTGCTGTACAAAATGAGAAACAGCTGTGTTGACATCCCCACGAATAAGCTCTATATCCAGGAATTTATCCTGTATTTCTTCAATCATCGGTTTTAAGAACGGAAATACCTCGAGATATTTCTCATTATGATGATAGAATTTGGTGATGGTAAGGTCCCTGATTGCAGAATCAGCAGTGAGGATTCCCTCATAAAGCTCTTCTCGGGTAATGGCTTTCAACTCATAGGCTTTACAGAATATATGGAAGGGAGGAACACTATTTGTTATATTTTCCTGCAATCCATTATACTGCATCCATCGGTATAAATTCCATTGTTTGAGATGTTGTTCTTCGGTAAGATTTTTCAACGGAACCGCCCTTAAAAACACATCAAAGAAAGACAGTTGCTGCCAGCCATTTCCTTGATATGAGTAATAATAGTCTTTGTTATCTTTTCCTTTATAATTAATAATATTTTCAGGAAGATGAGCAAACAATGTACTGCAGGCGTCCAGTAAGAAATCTACTTTTTCCTCAAATACAAATAGATGCTGCAGTGAGTAAAGAATTTTATTAATCGCATTATCCCAGTGATAGTTTCCTTTTGTAGGATTAGGAATAACACCCTGATTATAAAATACATAATCTTCCAAAAAGTCCCTGAATACTTTCCGGTCACAAGTATCTGCAAAGGTCAGTAAAAACAGGTCTCTGGGCTCTAATCCAGAATCTTTATACCATTGTTCCCAGACTTCAGACAAAGGATAATTGTCAGCGAGCTGTTGTGGAGTAAATCCATCGGTATTAGTTTTTATCTGACGGAAAGTATTTCCCATCAGTTCAACTGTTACTGAACCACTCCAGTCTTCAGATTCATACTCATAGTCTTTATGCTGCAGAAATATATCATTAAGTTTTTTTAATTCTTCTTTTACTTGGGTCAGAGGCTTTGAAAATCCATATTTATCTGTTTTAACGGCCTGTGCATATACCGAATTCGCTTCCACTGATGGTAACGCATATTTTGAGATCACAGAAGGGTCATAAAACCCAAATCCGTTTTCAGCAGAAAGTATTTTTTTATCATCTGAAGGATGAAGCTGATCCAGCAAACTCTGTTCTCTTTCGGATACCTTTACCCTTTCGGTATATTGCTGTGTCCATCGAGAAATCTGAGCAGACAATCTCTTCTCTTTCTGAAGTTGAAGCATCATATCTAAAGAAGCCGCCCGCTGCTCGATATCCCCTTTAGCTGTGAGTTCATCAATCAAAGGAGTGATTTCGGCATCCTCCTGTGTAATCACCAGTTCTATAAGTTTTTTACGGAGAGTTCCACCTTTTCTTTTAAACATATCGAAAAAGATCATTACTTCCTCTTTATGTAAAGGATTCTGATGCAGAACATTGATTCCCGAAGCGATCAGAGATTCACCCCTATCTTTTATAATCTTAAAGGCAAACTCTTTTTGAAAAGGGGTTATCGTATTTTTCTTCTGTTTACCGATATTATAAGATAAAGAATAACAGTAAAAATCCCCTAGAATATTTCGGGTAAGCAGCTCCCGTAAGGAAAGATCAAACTGATCAAAATAAGAAAGTATCACCTCCAGTTTATGGCTGTCTTCTCCTACCAGATAAAACATGGAAGCATATAAATCGCTCTTTTTAAACGTAGTCTTCAGCCAGGAGAATACTTTTCCTTCAAATTTCTTTTCTTTTATCTCGATTTTTTGAGTCAGCTCATGCAGTTTTTCAAAAAAGTCCGGATAATCTTTATTATTGATAAAAAATTTAGATTTTGTATTGGCACTTAATAATTCTGAAAGCGGCTGCCCGGTGAACGCCAATACCTGCATATCCCCTTCCAGCACGGCTTTATAATACAGAGGCATCTGAATGTAAGGATTCTGCGTTTCTATCGCAAATTTAATTGCCAAACATTTTTTTTCTTCATTACCTTTCTCAAACAACTGATGCAGATAAGGTACGGTTTTTTCCACATCCCATACCGCCTGTACCCAAAGTGCCATATAAACCTCATTATTATTCTTGCTTTTTATAGCATCAGGAATCAGTTCAGGATTTTTGAAATAGGTATGAGCCAATGATACAATATTTTTTACCACAGATTCTTTCTCTGCTTCCCATCCTAAGCCCGTCCAGGTATCTACCGCCCGAACAACCGATGAAAAACGAGTGAGTTTATGCTCTACGATCACATGGGTCATATATTCCAATGCACCTATACTTGTTTCATCCAGGGCTTCTAATATCGTCTGGCGTAATCCTTCCTGACGCTGGGCAGCAAGCAAAAGTTTCTCCACCAGTTCCCAACAATGCTTCTGTTCACTGTTGAGCAAAGCTTTGATAATATTCAAAGATACTTTTCCCTGAGTATGTTTATTAAATATAATATCTTCAATCAACTGATAAATAGCCGTATTTCCTGTATCAATAGCTGCCGACCATATATAGAACTGGCTGCTATTATTAGATACTTCACTGTCATATATAATCTGCTCCTCTAATGAAAGGTTATAAAATTCCTGATTATAAGCATTCCGCTGCGGAAGGCGTAAGAGACTTCTTATTAAATTAATCTGATTCAGTAGTATATATTCTTCCTGATGAGGAGCCCGAAACGAACGTCGATAATACCCTGTCTGATACATTTTATATGGCATTTTATTCCATACATATTTTACCAGATCTGCGTCATCCCCAAAGAAATAAACCAATAAATTATAGTAGTCCTGATCTTCCCAGAGATCAGATTTTATATAGTCTTTAAGTTTTTCAGAAGTTTTGGAACCTAAAGTTACAATCTCATAAGAATTAGGTTTTCCACTCAGCAATAAGCCTAATTCTGCAACTTCTTTCTTAAGCAAAGGTCTATCAGGAAATATCTGAGTAGACATTCCATTTTCTGATTGCTCTATCAGGTCTTTTCTTACTTTTTCATAATAATTTGTTATAACCTTTTTTGGTTCTAACTTTTCGTTGATTTCCATGTTTTTTGATGTTTAGTATAAATAGATTACCAGTAACTTCCTGCCAGAAATGTAAGCCTGATGAAAGCAAAGGTAAATTGTAAACTTAAGTCTATGGTTTGAGAAAGGTCTTCCAGCTGTTCATCATTATAAAACACAGCAAACATTCCGTCTTCAAAAGCCTGAATAACATTTTCCTGCGCTTTGTCTACATCCGCCTTTTTTAAGTTATAAATACTTCCAAAACCTGCTTTTCCGGTATCTGTAAGAATATTGAGATAATGATCCTGAGGAGTTTTAGTATAGTCTTCATCTTCCAGCTCAAATGATTGTGCATTGAATGCCTCCACTTGCTGCTGAACAACCAGTTGTAATAAATGCTGTAATGTAATGTGTGAATCCTCGTAATTGATCTCAATTTTTTGTTCCGAAAGAACAGGGTGTTTTTTCCCCAACTGCTTTACAGTGACCTTTATTTCCATATTTGAACTTAGTGTGATTAAATATAGGAAAATTTTGCAGTGCTATTGGATCAATTTGAGATTTTATGATGAATATCAAGAAAAGCAGAGCGAAAATTTTTAAATACAGATTGTTTTAATCCTATGTTTTGGCTAAAGCCGTTGACTTGAGTATTGATAATAAAAAAAAACGGGCTAAAGCCCGTTCCTATTCATTTGATTATCTATATCGATTATTTGATCACTTAATTATATTATTAGTCCGCTAAAAACAACAACTCCGTTACAGATAATACCCTTTTTGAGCGTTGACATGAAGAATATGAATAGATTATGGGTAAAATATTCTCAGAAAAAAGAAAAAACCACTTTTACAGAACCTTAGAAACAGGTATAAAATAAAAAAGTACACTTTTAAAAAGTGTACTTTTCTTGGGTGAATGAGGGGTCTCGAACCCCCGACCTTCGGAACCACAATCCGACGCTCTAACCAACTGAGCTACAATCACCGTTTTGTGAGTGCAAATATAGGAAAGATTTTTTAATTACCAAACAATTCCTTCAAAATTTTTCATTGCAATTAACTTCTCAGACGTAAATCCCTCAGCATAAGCAACTCCCGATAAACGTCCTAAATCCTGTGCACGGTAAGTTAAGCTCTCATAAAAGTCTTTTGTTGTAATTGGAGTTTCAGGTTCTTTAGAAGTGGGGTCATAAAACTGAGTTTTATAAGCCATACAGGCCGCAAGTTTTTTGTCAAGATGTTCTGAGATATCAATTACAAATTCCGGTTTGATATCTTTCCATTGAATGTAATGAAAAACATGCTTGGGTCTCCAGACTTCCTGGCTCTTGCCCTCCTCTACTGTTTCAATTTTTCTCAGTCCGGACAAGAAGCACGCATCCGACACTAATTTCGCTCCTTTTGCATGGTCCGGATGTCTATCATCAATCGCATTAGCTAAGACGATTTCCGGGCGGTATTTGCGGATCATTTTTACGATCCTCATCTGATATTCTTCAGAATTGACAAGAAATCCATCTTTCATTCCTAGATTCTCTCTTGCAGAAAGACCTAAAATCCTGGCAGCGTCTGCTGCTTCCGCTTTTCTTGTTTCATCTGTACCTCTTGTTCCTAGTTCTCCTCTTGTAAGATCTACAACAACACATTTTTTTCCTTCAGAAACCATTTTAGCAATAGTTCCGCCACAGCCTAATTCTACGTCATCAGGATGTGCCCCAAAAGCAAGTATATCAGTTTTCATGTATCCAAAGATAAGGTTTAAAATAAAAACTTCCCAAACATTACGAATGGGAAGTTTTAATATCTATAATTTAAATTTCAAATTACTTATTGATTTCTGCATTTAATTTTACAGCATCCTGATATGTAGGATCAAGCTGTAATGATTTTGCTACATAATCTTTAGCTTTTGCAGCATCAGAATCTTTATTCATGTACGCTACAGCAAAGTAAGCATAAGCTAGAGTCTGCTTGTTAGCTTCCTGATCAGCAGGTTTCACAGTAGAAATAAACTTCTCGTAAGCAATTTTTGCTGCCTCGTTATTTCCAGCCTGTTGGTAAGAATATCCCTGGCTGTAATAAGCAGGTGCCCAATCTGGAAGAAGTGCACTCATTTTCTGCCAAGTAAGAATTGCTCCATTCCAGTTTTTAACATCCTGGTAAGCGGTTGCTAATTTAAATAAAGCATCAGAATCCTGAGCATTAGCTGCAACTTGCTTTTTCAAACCTTCAATAGTCGGGTTAGTTGGTCCTTTATCCGCTTCTGCCTGAGAAGCACCACCACCTCCTGCAATATTAGCTAATTCAAGATCCCACTTCATGGTCTCATCTTTAGCAGCTTTTGCAATAGCAATTTTTTGTTGAGATTCAGTAGTTAAAGCAGATTTTTTGGCAGCATCAGTTTCTGTTTTTGCTAATCCAGCAGCAATAAGTCCCTGTAAACCTTGATCTGCAGGTAATACTCTTGTTTTTTCTGCCTGAGAAACAAAAGTATCCATATTTTGTTTTGCTTCAGCATAGTTTCCATCAGCATAAGACTGGTAAGCTCTTAATTTGAATTTGATAGGATCTTCAATTTTATCAAAGATTTTATCCAATACTGTTTTAGAGTTTGTATAATCTTCGTTAGTGAAATATAATTTAGCAATTTCTAACTGAGTATATGGATCTTCATCAGCATATTTTGTATAGTTGATAAGGTCTTGTGTCGCCTTAGCATTTTGCTGATATCTGATATCGTAAGATGCAAGCGCTTTATAAGCAGGCGCATAAGTAGCATCTACACCGATAGCTTTATCAATGTTCTGCTTAGCTTGTTGCCATTGTTGAGCAGCCATCCATAAGGTAGCCATTCTCGTATAAACAGACGCTTTGTTCTTAGCCAATGGTAATGCTTTATCATACGCTGACATAGCATCTCCAGGCATTCTTTTCAATCTGTAAGCATCTCCTAATGTATAATAGTAATGTGCAGGAACTCCTTTTTTCTCTGCTTTTTCAATCGCTTTAGTCAGGAACTGAATAGCAAGATCAGGAGAACTGTTTTTTTCAAATAATGTTAATGCTTCAGCAGCTCTGAACAATACTTCAGCATCTTTTTCTCTTGAATCGGTTACTACTTTCTGAATTTCAGCAATAGCACTTTTATCACCTTTACCTAGTTTTACAGCAGCTAAACCAATCTTGTTAAGATAACTCTTTCCGTCAGCAGCTACCCCTTTGTTAAAGCTTTCAATAGCTTTAGCATAGTCTGGTTCACCCTGTCTTAAGAAAGTATTTCCTAAATAGAAGTAGTTCTCAGCAGTAGGCTCTTTAGTGATCATGTCAGTGAAGTTAGTTTTTGCCTGAGCAAATTTATCACTGTCTATACTGTTGATACCATCCTGCAGTGTTTGTGCAGAGGTAAAACCGGCAAAAAATACCACAGCTGCTCCAAAAGCAATTTTCTTTACATTCATATTCATTATATCTTTCATTTTATATTTCTAATATTTGAGTTATATTCTACACAATTTTCAGACCAAAATAATACTTTTTGATAGGGTATATTGTGAATTTAATAATTTTTAACGCATTTGCACCTCTCTACGGTATACGTTATAAGGCTGTAAACCTTCTTTCTGAACAATTTTCTGCCCCAAATGAGTACATGAAAATCTCATAAATCCGTTAGCGATGTTAAAATTACCTTCATTTGCCAGAAAATAAAGAACTCTTGTAAATGGATATTCCATTGAACGAAGCCCCTCAAAATCAGGAGTGTACTGCTTCCCTTTCTGTACTACAGGAAGCACCTTAACCATTTCTCTTAATTTTTCAGAAGCTTTATCGTAAGGGCGGCTAAAGGTATTTAATCCCACCACTCCAATTTTATCAGGATACTGGCCTAATTCTTCTATGATTTTCTTATTCCCGGGAATAATTGAAAACTTAAGATCTTTCGGCTGTTTTTTCAGCTTTTCAGCAACAAAATTTAAATTACTGGAATTCGTACCATCGAAAATAAAATTTTTGTTCTCTGATAACATTCCCTCATTAATCTCTTCCATTGAAATGCTTTCCTTGGGAGAATTTTTAGGAACTACGAAAACCACTGCATCCGCTGCAAACTTTGAGGGTAAGAACTTTAAATCAGTTCTCTCTTCGTAAGTTTTCACTTCCTCTGTAGTCAGGTTTCTCGACATTACAATAACCTTTGCCTTCCCATTCAGGAGGTCAAGAAGGCCTAAATCCTCTTTTTTTGTAGCAACTTTAATACGTGTTTCCGGATAATTGATCATGTAGCCGTCGGCCAATGCTTCTGTAACACTTTGAAAAGATTCGTCAGTAAAAATTGTAAGGTCACCTTTATTGTAAGACGGAGATTTCTCTTCCTTTTTGCAGTTGATGAGCATTATACTCAGAATAAAAACAACTACAATCTTAAAACTATTCTTCATTCTTCGATTTTTTAATTTTTGAAATCGCCCTGTAAATCCTGAAAATTCCATAAATAATCAGAACAGTTCCCATTGCATAGGCAATAGCAGGTTCCAAAATTGTAAAAAAGAATTTATAGATAATGACTACAATTCCTAAAACGATATAAAACAATCCCGTAACCAGGGATAACCAATTGAACATCATGTAACAAAAATACAAAAAAAATAAAAAGAGAAGCATATGCCTCTCTTTTTATTTATATTATGAATAAATAAGTCTAATTATTCAAAGTTCATAGTAAATGGAACGCTATAGTAAGATCTAACGCTTTCTCCATTTCTTTTCGCTGGAGTCCACTTTTTAAGTTTCTTAACTACACGAATCGCTTCACTGTTAAAGTCGCCATTTGGAGATTTCTCTTCAATAGTAACACCAGAAACAGTTCCGTCTCTTTCTACAACGAACTTAAGCTTAGCTTTAAGCGTACCTTCACCTCCTTCCATTAGAGAAGTATCGAAGTTATCCCCTAAGAACTTTCTTAGTGCACCCATACCTCCAGGATATTCTGCAGACTGGTCTACATCTTTGTAGATCTCGTTAGGATTATTCGCTTTTACTTCCACAGTACTAGCTTTAGTACCTGTAGATGGTGGTGGCGGTGGTGGCGTATAAGCCGGAGCTTTAACCCCCTCCTGATTGTTCAAACCAGTTGTTGTTTCCAACTGCTTAGAAATCGGTGGTGGTGGAGTTTCAATTTTCGGAGCTTTTACAGGCTCAGGAACCACGTTCTGAATTACCTCAATTTTCTCCTCTTCTTTTGGAGGTGGAGGTGGTGGAGGTGGTTCTTCTTCTTTTGGCTGCTCAATAATTTTATCTTCCTGAAGAATTTCTACCAAGTCTGCCTTCACTTCTTGCTTAGGTGGCTCAGTAAGTCTCTTAATGGTAAGATAAATAAAAGGAGACAATGCCGCAACCAGGAATAATGCCGTTCCAACAATAAATGATTTTGTCAGAAGTCTCGGATACTGATGTCTAAGATCGTAGGCACCATATTCCTTGTTTCTATTTTCAAATACAATCTCATCTAAAGTAAGATTCTGATTGTATACATTTTCATCTGCCATAGATTTTTACAATTTTATGGTTAAATTACTTTGTTGCTGGTGCTGCAGGAGCTCCAGAGTTACCAACCTTCTTATTATAAACGGCTAGCTCCCAAGGCTTCACATCGGTTACCCCGTATTGCTCACTTTTGGTAATTGCCATTTCGTCAAGAATATCTACAAAGTTCTTATATACAGCATCGTCAGTCGGTTTGATAATAACAGTAAATTTCGTTTTATCTGCCGCGTTTGCTCTTGCCTGCTCAATTACTTTTCTAATCCCTTCTCTATCGAAAGAAGTTTCATTAAGATTCTGATCAGTTAAAGAAGTATTATCCTGCTGATGCCAAAAAATCCTATTGTCTTTACCCAATAATAAGGAAATTGAGTTAGAAAGTTTAATTTCTGTTGGAGGTGGTTTCGGTTGATCCTTTTTAGGTTTAGCCGGAAGACCCAAATCCATTACATTCGGTTTACTAAATGTGGTTGTGAACATAAAGAAGGTAATCAATAGAAAACCCAAGTCCACCATAGGAGTCATATCGACTCTGGTATTCTGCTTCTTGGAACGTACTTTGCCGCCTTTGCCGCCTTTTTCCTGTACTTGTACTTCTGCCATTTCTAATGATATATTATGGTTTACCTTCTTGTGATGTAATCAACCAGAATTTAAGAAAATCAATATCTCTTAAACCTTCAAATAGGCTTTTAACTTTAGGATACTGAGTCGTAACATCACCCTTGATTGCTAATTTGTAATCAGGATTTACGCTCAAACTCTGCTGTACCCAGTCAACTAACTGCTTATTTGTACTATCCATAGGAATCCCTTTAGGACTCTTGAAATTTTTCTGCTCCTCATCTGACAAATCGAGATAGCTTTTCAGTTGGTTCATAGGAACCCCAATAGCTTGTACTTTCTGAAATGATGCTTTTTGTTTGTTGTCAAAAGTAATATTATACTTTTGGCCCATTTTGTCTAAAAGCTGTAATCTCTCTGATGCATTTTCTACTGGCTGGAAATAAAATTTTCCGTCTGGAGTAGCGTTGATAGTCATCAAACTTGCGTCAGGAAGTAACTTCTCTGATATTGAAGATGGCGGTTTAATCTGCTCCACGTCAGGTTTTTTAAACTGAGTGGTCAAGATAAAGAATGTAAGTAGTAGGAACGCAACGTCACACATCGCGGTCATGTCCGTCACTACTCCATGTCTTTTTGGTTTGACTCTCGCCATTATTATAAAATATTTTTAATTAAACTTCTTTTAATTGCCAATGCAAATACCTTGCTAATTCTTAGTTGAATTCAGCAAAAGACTGTTGGATACTCATAGAGATCTCGTCGATCTTGTAAGTTAATCCATCAATTTTAGAAGTAAAGAAGTTGTAAAGGATAATAGCGATTGCTGAAGTACCAATACCTAAAGCTGTGTTAATCAATGCTTCAGAGATACCTGTAGAAAGTGCAGCAGCATCTGGAGTACCTCCTCCTGAACCTAATGCGAAGAATGCCTTGATCATCCCGATTACCGTTCCTAAAAGTGCGATTAGCGTAGCAACCGTACCTAAAGTAGAAAGGATCATCATGTTTTTCTCAAGCATTGGCATCTCAAGAGTAGTAGCTTCTTCGATAGCTTTGTTAAGAGCTACCATTTTCTGCTCTTTATTTAAAGTTGTATCGTGAGAAAGAGCTTTGTAAGTAGTAAGACCTTCTTTTACTACGTTACCTACTGAACCTTGTTGTCTGTCGCACTCTTCAAGAGCTTCATCAATTTTGTTTTGGTTTAGTAAGCTTCTTACTTGTACAACGAAGTTGTCTAAGTTTCCTTTTCCGGCAGCTTTACCAAGTACGAAATATCTTTCAAAAGAGAAAACAATTACCGTAATCATGAAAGTAATCAAGATTGGTACAATAACCCCTCCTTTGTAGATAATACCTAAAAACGACTCTGGGTGAATGTCTTTTCCTTCAACACTTGAGAAAGCTACAGAACCACTACCTAGTTTGTCTGCATCTTTAAAGTTTCCTGGGTTACCAAGAACGAATAAATAAATACAAATTCCTATAGCAAATAGAATAGGAATAATAACAGCTGGATTTAAACCTCCCGCTTTTCTAGCAACTACTTGCTCATCATTTTTTGAAACATTCATTTCCATATTTAACTAAATTATATTGTTTTAAATTTTTACAGGGTGTAAATTAAAGGCAAAATTAATTAAAATGCAAGAGTCTTAATTAAACATTTTGCTTTTTTTTGATAAAGAAAAATTAATACGATTTTAAAATAATAATTATTCTTAGATATTTTATATATTTTTTCCAAATTTAACATTTGAGTTAAAAAATCAAAAAAATTAGCACCCCATTTTTTTTAATTTCCCAATGTTAATTTTTTTTTAAATTACGATATTCACAATACGGTGAGGGACAACAATGATTTTTTTAGGGGTTTTACCTTCCAAAATCTGTTGCATTTTTTCATTTGAAATCACCAAATCTTCCACCTCCTTAGCAGATAATTGAGCAGAAAGGGAAATTTTGAACTTCATTTTACCATTTACACTTACCGGATATTCAATTTCATCTTCAACAAGATATTCTTCATTTAATGCTGGAAATCTTTCAAATTCGATAGATGTAGCGTGTCCCAGTAAGCTCCAAAGCTCTTCACAGATGTGAGGTGCATATGGAGAAATGATAACGGCTAATGGTTCCAATATATTGCGTTTGTTGCATTTTATTTTCTGTAGCTCGTTTACAGCGATCATAAATGATGACACCGAAGTATTGAAAGAGAAATTCTCAATATCAAAAACTACCTTCTTTATTAAGGTATGTAAAACTTTATATTCCGCCTTGGTAGGTTCTTCCTCAGAAACTTCAAATACATCTCCGTTAAAATACAGATTCCAGAATTTCTTAAGGAAACCATATACTCCGCTTAGCCCCTGTGTATTCCAAGGCTTAGATTGTTCTAAAGGTCCCAGGAACATTTCATACAGTCTTAAACCGTCTGCTCCATATTCTTCACAGATATCGTCCGGGTTAACTACATTGTATTTTGATTTGGACATTTTTTCCACTTCACGGTCTGTGATGTATTTTCCATCTTCTAAAATAAACTCTGCATTGGCATAGTCTGGTCTCCATGCTTTGAACGCTTCTGTATCCAATTCATCAGAAGTTCCTTTTAATAAGGATACATCAACATGGATTTGCTGAGTCTTATAATCGGCTGCCAGATTTTTAGAAACATATTGATTGGTTCCGTCTATTCTGTATACAAAAGCACTCATTCCTAAAATCATCCCCTGGTTGATCAGTTTTTGGAAAGGTTCATCATGGTTGATCCAACCTCTGTCTTTTAAGAACATATTCCAGAAACGGGAATATAACAAGTGTCCTGTGGCATGTTCACTACCTCCTATATATAAGTCTACCTGTCCCCAATAATCTGAAAGATCCTTTGCACAGAACTCTCCGTCATTCTGTGAATCCATATATCTAAGGAAATACCATGAGCTTCCAGCCCAACCCGGCATGGTAGACAATTCTATTGGGAAAATAGTTTGATCATCAATTAAATCTGTAGAGACCACTTTTTGGTTTGCCTCATCCCACGCAAATACTTTTGCATTTCCTAATGGAGGATCTCCATCTTCAGTAGGTAAATATTTTTCAACTTCTGGAAGTTCCAATGGCAAAGCAGAAACCGGTAACGTATATGGCATCCCTTCCTTATAATATATAGGAACAGGTTCTCCCCAATAACGCTGTCTTGAGAAAATGGCATCACGCTGTCTGTAGTTTGTTGTTCCATGACCAATTCCTCTGTTTTCGATTTCTGAAATCATTTTTGACTTGGCATCATTATAATGCAGTTCGTTTAGGAAATCAGAATTGACACAGACAGAATCTTTAGAATCAAAAGATTTCTCCTGAACGTCTTCTTCAGTCTCCACCACTTTTTTAATTTCCAGGTTAAATTTCTTAGCAAATCTGTGGTCACGTTCATCATGGGCAGGTACAGCCATTACAGCTCCTGTTCCATATCCCATCAATACATAATCTGAAATATAGATCGGCATCTTCTCATTACTGAAAGGATTTACCGCATAACTTCCGGTAAAAGCTCCGCTCACGTTTTTCACGTCAGCCATTCTGTCTCTTTCTGTTTTTTTGGAAGTTTCTTCTATATAAGTATCTACTTCCGCTTTTTGGGCAGCTGTAGTAATGGTTTCCACTAATGGATTCTCCGGAGCCAACACCATAAAAGTGGCACCAAAAATAGTATCAGGTCTTGTGGTGAAAACTTCAACGATCTCATCATGACCTTCTACCTGAAATTTCACCTGAGCACCCTGAGATTTTCCAATCCAGTATTCCTGGGCATCTTTCAGAGGCTGTGGCCAATCCAATTGGGTAAGTCCTTGTAACAATCTTTCAGAGTAGGCAGAGATTCTCATACTCCACTGCATCATTTTTTTCTGGAATACAGGGAAACCACCTCTTTCAGACTTTCCGTCTTTTACCTCATCATTTGCCAACACGGTTCCCAAAGCAGGACACCAGTTCACCGTTGTTTCTGCTCTGTAAGAAAGACGGTAATTTAATAAGATATCTTCTTTATCCACATCAGAAGCATTCACCCATTCTTCTGAGGTAAAGCTAAGTTCATCATTTTGATTGGCATTCAGCCCTTCTGTACCTTTTTCTTCAAAATGTTTGATTAAGGTATCTATAGCTTCTGCCTTATCTGTATTTTTATTATACCAAGAGTGGTACAGTTGGATAAAAATCCACTGTGTCCATTTATAATAGGAAGCATCAGACGTTCTTACTTCTCTGCTCCAATCGAATGAAAATCCAATTTTTCTTAATTGCTCTTCGTATCTGTTGATATTTTGTTCTGTAGTGATTGCCGGATGCTGTCCTGTCTGGATTGCATACTGCTCAGCAGGAAGCCCAAAGCTATCATATCCTACCGGGTGGAGAACGTTAAACCCCTGGTGTCTTTTATATCTCGCATAGATATCCGAAGCAATATATCCAAGCGGGTGACCTACGTGAAGCCCTGCCCCGGATGGATACGGAAACATATCGAGTACATAAAATTTAGGTTTATCTGTGTTATTGGAAGTTTTATAGGTTTGATTTTCCTCCCAGTATTTCTGCCACTTTTTTTCTATCTGCTGATGATCGTAAAACACTTTATATATATGTTATATGTTAGACTTTAACTTTTGAATGTCATTTTCTTTTAACAAGATTCACAAAATTAATGATTTTAAAAGAAATAAAAATTTAATTTATTATTAATTACCAATCGGTACCCAACAAAAAAATCTCATCCTGGGATGAGATCTGTTTTATATCTTGAAGTATACTTATTAAGGCTGAGGAATTCTCTTGAAAGTATAGGTTCTTGTTTTAAATACAGTCGGATCCTGTGTTTCTTCTCTTACTGCTAGATTGAGCGTTGTAGCATCGAGGGTAACCACTTTTGCAGTAACCGGCTCTACAATCCCCTGATACTTTATCTGTACAGATTTACTGCTTTTATCATAAGTATAGGTGAAATTTTTATCAGAAATAATAGCACACTGCCCTGGTGTAGCTGTATCTCCCCAGTCAGTTCTTTTGCCCAGAACGTCAGTATTGAATCTCCATCTGGATTCTTTCTGACATGTGGAATAAGTAATAACATCCGAAACCGGCTGCTCATTTACTTCCACGGTGGTAACCACTTCCTTTAAAGGCTGCCAGACCCCCACAATAGGTGCCTCCATGACAGGATCTTTATCATCATTACATCCGGTAGCTACAAATAATGATAACCCGGCAAATAGTAGTGCTAATTTCTTCATAGATCAATTTTTTCAAGGGCTAAAATTATAATTTTTTTGATTTATATTACTATTTTTTGTGAAAAATTATTGAGTCAACCTTTATTTATACATTTTTTTAAACACTTAAGGACGATATTGCCTTTATTTAACAAATATTGAACCTTCGAAAAGCCCTCTATTTTATTAAAAAAGTTATTTTTGTAGGTAAGAAAGAAAAAAATGCAAGATATAACGAAAAATAATTTTGACTTTATCCGTGTTCTCCTGGCGTTCATTGTATTTGTGGGACATTTAGGCGCCTTAAGCGTCTCTCCTCAACTTAAATTTTTAGAACACAGCCCAGTAGAAGTCGCGGTTTTTTCGTTTTTTATCGTCAGTGGTTTTTTAATTGCAAGAAGTTATGAAAGATCTTCCAGCTTAAAAAGCTATGCAAAAAAGAGGTTCAACAGAATCGTGCCTGCCTATTTATTGGTGGTATTTCTCTGCACAGTTTTACTAAGTCTTGTAAGCAAGCTGCCATTTTCTGAATATTTCGGCAATGCACAGGTCTACAAATATTGGTTCTGGAATTCGATTTTCATGAATTTTAAATCACCATGGCTTCCCGGGGTATTTGGCAACCAGGCTGTAAATGGTGCATTGTGGACCCTTAAAATAGAAATGTGCTTCTATATTGCCGTTCCCTTCATGTTTTTATTCTTCGGAAAAAACAATAAATACAGAAATGTAAGTCTGATTGTCCTGTATTTTCTTTCACTGGTATTTCTTAATTATTTTGAAATGACAGGAAAACCAGCCATCTCAAGACAATTACCCGGATCATTATGTTATTTCATTGGCGGGATGCTTTTGTATTTTAATTTCGACAAATTCATCCAACACAAGCATACACTTTTTATAATCGCTATAATCACTGTATGGATAGATCTTATTTTTAAAATAAAACTGTTCTCTCCTATCATGATCAGCATTATTGTACTGTATATTGCCTACTCTTTTAAATTCCTGAATAACTTCGGAAAATACGGAGACTTTACGTATGGTATTTATATATTCCACTTCCCTGTTATCCGGGTATTCCAGACCTTAGGACTCTTTGAAGATTATAATCCTTATGTAATGGGTATTATCTGTATGCTGACCGTAATTGGAATAGGAGTTTCTTCCTGGCACTTTTATGAAAAAAGATTTTTATAATTTTGAACATATTTAAAACCACAAATGAAAGACCTTGTCTCCATCATCACTCCCTGTTATAATTCTGCAGAATTCATTGAAGAAACCATACAATCTGTTCTTAATCAAACCTATGACAACTGGGAATGGCTGATCACGGATGACCTTTCTAAAGATAATACGGTAGAAATCCTCAGAAAGTACAATGATCCCAGAATAAAATTACTGGTATTGGAAAAAAACGGTGGCGCAGGAAATGCCAGAAATAAAAGTCTTGAAAGAGCTCAGGGAAGATATATTGCTTTTCTTGATTCTGATGATTACTGGTATCCGGAATATATAGAAACCATGACTGATTATATGCAGGAACATAATGCAGAGCTTGTGTACTGCAATTACTCCCGATGTGATGAGCATCTGAAGCCTATATTAAAAGATTTTATGGCAGACACGGTAGTTACTTTCTCAAATCTTCTGAAAACATGCAGACTGGCCCCGGTTTCAACCATGTATGATACCAAAAGAGTAGGGAAATTTTTATTCCCGGTAAAAAGTAAACGTGAGGATCATGTGATGTGGCTGAACCTTTTGAAAGTAATTCCTGAAGGAATGCCCATCAACAAAACAATGGCGAAATACAGAATGCGTGAAAACAGTGTTTCCAGAAAGAAAAAAGACATTATCAAAGACCAATATTTAGTCTATAAGGATTTCATGGGCTTTTCTACTGTAAAATCATTGTATTATACTGTCAACTGGGCAGTAAACGGATTTTTAAAGTATTCAAAGATTTTTAATTAATGGAGTATTCAAAAGAATTTAAAATAGCGCTGAGTGCTTTTTCCAGCACGGATAAGGATAAACTTATTTTCAGACTTTTAAAAAAGGACAAACTGTTGTCTAAAAAATTATATTTCGAACTTATTGATCCTGAAACCACGGACGATAAAAGAAATGCAATGGAAAAAGAAGTGGCGGAAAAGGTTCTTTTAGCCTCAAAATATATTGGCAATGCCAAGTATTTCCTGACCATTATCCGTAAAATAAGCGCGGAAGTTACAGAGCATGTAAAGATCACCACGGATAAATTTGGAGATATTTCGCTTAATTTACTGATGATCAATGCCATTTTAGAATATAATGAGGACCTCAGCAGGCAGAGATTTGATAATGTCTACAAGCTGTATCTTTACATTATTAATAAAATATTTAAGTATCTGATTTTAGCTAAAAAGCTGGATGAAGACTATTGGATGGAAATTGATGAACTCCTGAGAGACACTCAACATAAAATTTCTGAAAATCACTACCTGCAAAAGCTCTGCATCAATAACGGTCTTGATGTCAACTGGCTTGAATGTGAAAAAATTCCCGAGGATCTTGAAACGATTATGAAAGAGATCAAAAGCCAGGGATTTTTAAGATAGAATTTTCTGAAGGATTATCTCTGTAGAATTAGGCTTTCCGTCGACGAATTTCTGGGCATTCTGAGACATGGTTTCCAATTCTTCTTTGTTATCCTCATTGGCAAGAAATAAGACAAATTCTGCAGCAGTGGCTTCATCAGCAAAAGATCTTCCTCCTTCTACAGAAATAAGATCATCTGCTTCAGGATTCTTCTTATACCGATTCCCAAAAATAACAGGAATACCAAATGTTGCTGCCTCCAGAATATTATGCAGTCCTGCATCATGAAAACCTCCTCCCACTATGGCAACATCTGCATAGGAATACAACTTGGACAATAAACCTATGCTGTCTATAATTAAGAGTTGAGTATTGAGATTTGTGGCTGGAGAAATCTGTATTTCACTATACAACAATGCTTCAGGGAAAATATTTTTTAAATGCTCCACTCTTTTCAAGTCATGAGGTGCTAAAATCAGTTTTAATCCGGAATTTTTTCGGAATACCGTTGCTGCAATTTTTTCCTCGGCCTGCCATGAGCTTCCAAAAACAATTGCTTTATTATTCCCTATGAAATCGGCAATATAATCTACATGATTGTCGCGTAGCCTAAGCTGTCTGACCCGATCGAATCTGGTATCTCCCGTTACTGAAGATTTTACTAAACCTACACTTTTAGCAAGAGCAAGAGAAAACTTAGTCTGATGAAAAAACCAATCTACATTTCTCTGAAGTTGTTTTACAAACCATTTTCCATAAGAAGTAAAGAAAGATTGCCTTTCGTAGAATAATGCAGAAATCACATAAACTTTTGCATTTTTATTCTTAAGCTCTGCCAGCAGATTATACCAATAATCATACTTCACCGTAAAAAACAGTTGAGTATTAAACTGTGATACAAAGTCTTTTACAGTGTTTTTTTTATCAAAAGGGAGATAGCAGATTACATCTGCGATATGTTTCTTTTTAACAACATTTTCATAACCCGACGGAGAAAAGAACGTCACCAGAATTTTATGATCCGGCAGTCTTTCTTTTAGTTGTTCCAAAACCGGTAATCCCTGCTCATATTCTCCCAAACTAGCGGCATGCATCCAGATTACTCTGTCTTCTTTTGAAAACGCAGCTTTTACTTTATTCAAAGACTGCTTTCTACCCTCAACACCTTTTTTAGTTTTATCATTAATCAAAGAGAAAACCTTCATTCCGAAAATGAGAAGGCTAATAAATATGTTGTAAATCAGTTTCAATTTTGATTTGATTTAATCGTTAGATTTCTTTGTGAATCTCTCCTGAATTGATTTCACTAATCCTACTCCAATCACTGTAAACAGCAATCCTAGAATAAAAAAAATGACATTACTGAGTTCAGTCTGCTTACCCTCCGCTACCCGAACACTCTCAATAATAATATCTAAAAATAAAAGCATTACAGGAAACTGCAGGGAAAACATATACAGCTCTAAAGTCTCTTTATTACGAAAACTTTTAGGAACATTCAATAAAGTAGAATTGGGATTTCTGGATAATCCAACAAAAAGAACAGAAATAAAAGTAGCAATACACGGAAGGGCCCAGATTGCAATTTTTCCGGATTCTCCATCTACATTTCCCTGAAAGTCAAAATGAGCAGGAACCATCTCTGGTAATGCAGCATATTTAATTCCGGTAAAGACCCAAATTGTAATAAGCAATAGTGTATTTACAATTAATAATATGCTGGAAATTTTCATATTTTAAATAACACTTTTAAGTACTCTTAACTTATGGGTATGTTTATTCATTTCTTTATTAAAGATCCCTGTGGAGTCCAATGTATCAATTCTCACCTTTCCTGAGGCATGGATAATTTTTTGATTTTCCAGCATAATCCCTACGTGGATAATCTTTCCTTCAGCATTTTCAAAAAAGGCAAGATCTCCAGGCTGTGTTTCTTCCACAAAAGTAAGAGCTTCTCCTACTTCAGCCTGCTGAGAAGCATCTCTTGGTAATTTTATATCATGAATTTTATAAATCAACTGCGTAAAACCAGAGCAATCTACGGCAAAGAAACTTTTACCACCCCATAAATAAGGTACATTAAGGAATTCACGTGCTGCTAAGGCAATACTTTCCCTTAGGTCATGGCTTCTTTTTGAAGCTACGGCAGGAAATTCCACTTCAGAACCCATAGACAGCAAAGTTTTACCGTCGTTCATGAGTACCGAAGAAAAGTCTTCAGTAACGATAGTAACTTTTCTGTTGGCAAGCTCTTCATCTGTTACAGGCTTTAACTGTTTTGTGTCCATCCATCCCTCATAACCATCATAGTGCATTTTTATCTTTGTCCAGTTTTTATTAACCTCCAAAATATCAGCACTTTCCCCAAACAATATTTCCGTAACAATTTCCGCTTTGTCAGAATTTTCAGCACGGACCGGTGCTACTGTAACAATACAAATTCCTTTATTCATTCATTAAGATTAAAAGATTGAATGATTTAAAGATTAAAGAATCAGATTCCGTAAAATCTTTTATTTTTTTTAATTTTTAAATCTTTTAATTTATTTTCTTCTCAGAAAATTTACTCCATCACGCAAAGGTAAAATAAGATTTTCGAAATCTTCATCTTTTGCCGCTAAATCATTTAATTCTTTAATAGACTGCGTAGATTTCTGCTTTGGGTTTTCTTCCAGTACTTTTCCATACCACAAGACATTATCAAACATGATTACCGATCCGGATTTCGTTTTGGGTTTAATGAGTCTAAAGTAGTCTGCATAATTTTCTTTATCAGCATCCACAAAAATAAGATCAAAAACCTCATCTGTTTCTTTCAAAAACTCTTTAGCATCCTGAAGCCTGAATTCAATCTGACCGGCATATTCACTTGCCTCAAAATATTTCTTTGGCAGATAGGCAAGATCTTCATTCACATCCAATGTTGTAATTTTTCCATCTTTAGCAAGACCTGTTGCCAGACACAATGTAGCATATCCTGTAAATGTTCCTATTTCCAAAACATTTTGTGGTTTGAGCATTTGGGAAATAATGGTTAAAAGTCTTCCTTGCTGATATCCTGAAATCATATGGGGTTGTGTCGTTTTCTGATAGGTTTCGCGTCTCAGCTTTTTCAGTATTTCTGATTCTGAAGAAGCATGTGCCTCCAAATACCTGTCCATTTCAGGATTCTTTTCTTCAAAAAAACTCATAAAAATTTAATTTAAACAAATTTAAGGATTTTAAAATTTCTTTTTGAGTAACCCTTGTTTCTATTCCATGTACAAAACAAAAAAAGAGAGAAATCAATCTCTCTTTATATACTTGCTTCCAGGTAGAAGAAATCATTAGTAAGCTATACAGTACTGACCAGGTGTACCGCATACCCATCCTTCGCAGCAGTCTTCTGTAACGCGACAAATAATCTGAGGGTTGCACCAACGGATAGCACCTTGTACTTCTTTCATCTGTTCTCTTGAAAGTTTTTTTGAATTTTTCATATTTATTTTGTTTAGTATTATTTTCCTACTCTTTAAGATTTTCGGATACCTCTGTATTATATTTCCTTTTATAGAGATTTAAATATACACAATATTCATTAACTAATAACATGATTCAATGTAATTTAAAACGTAATTACTTGTGTTTTTGTTAATTTTTCACACAGAGCATCTTGAGCAAATACGTTTCATAGGAATTTTGTTTTTCTAGATTCTATTCAGAAATCGCTATAGATATGATCGAGTTATCAGGAAAATCCCCATATAAAATACCGTGAAAATACGGATGTTTTTGCTGCTACAATATGTATAATTTTGCGAGTAGAACAAAGGGTAAAAACACTACGAAAATGATTGCAGAAGAAAAACAAACTAACCGTGAGAATCAAAAAAATGTTTTACTGAAAAGTAAGACACCTTCTTCTGCAAAAAAAACGAAGACTGAAATATCCAATTCATTTTTGCAAAAAATTATTTCTCTCCTAAAAAAGGAAGAATTAATTTGATTAAAAAACATATCCCGAATTACTTCGGGATTTTTTTATATAGATCTTGAAGGTAAATAGTGATTACCTTTGATTTTTATTTCTCTGGTTGATTTCTCCCTTATCTTAAAATATCTTTTCACAACTATCATTTATACTCTTCTATTATTTTATTCAGAGCCGTGATCTGTTTATTGACACTTTCAGCTTTTTGCGGATTCAGTTTCAGAAATTCCATTTTTTTTGTCAGCCCTTCTTTCAACATCTGAGAAACCATCGCTTTGGCTTGTGCATTTTTTAACATCTCAGTTTTTGCCTGACTTAAAATTCTAACAATACCCTCCGTAGCTGCTGCATTATCAGAAGTCATAATCCAATTAAAGCCTTCCTCAGAAGATTTTCCAAGTTCCGGATTCTGAGGCTTAATAAACGGATAAAATGCCACAATAGAAGTAATATTCTTCATTTGGGAGGTCACTTTATTTTTAACAACAATGGGAATCATTTTAATAAGCATATCTTTGGACGCATCGGAAAGATCAATTTTATCCGCCAAATCATCTGCTTTTGAAGGCTCTACTGTTATCATGGCTAGCCACGCACTTCCTCTTACGGCATTGGACGTAGCATTCAATCCCTTTTCAAATAAAGGAAAATACTTTTTATTCTTTGTTTTTGCTAACGCTGAAATAGCGGCTGCCTGCACCAATGTTTTAGGATCATTGGCTGCTAATTTTTCAATATCAGGAATTAATATTTTCCCCTGCTCAGGCTTGGAAACATCTAGTATTTCCAATGCTTTGATACGGATTCTGAAGAAAGGATCTTTAAGGGCGGCAGATAATAATTTGACAGATGCAGGATCATCCAGATTCTCTTTTATGCCTGTCAATGCTTTATAACGACTTGAAAATTCTTTAGAGTTAACGAATTGCATTAGATATTGCGTAGCAGTTTTCTTATCCGTAATCTCGGAAACCAATATTCCATCTGCATTTATATTGACTACATCCGGATTTTTAGAAACATTAAAGCTAAAAGTATTTTTCGCTTTGGCAGCAACCCATACATTATGCCGTACCGGCTTCCCATTGTCATAAATGTCAATGGCTAAAGGAAACTCAAACTCTTTTTCCTGAGACTGATTGACTGTAACTTCTACCTGTTTTTTTACGGGCTCAAAAGTATAGGAGTAGTTTAATTGAGGATTTCCACTGCCATAATACCATTGATTGAAAAACCAATTCAGGTCTTTTCCTGATATTCTCTCAAATGACAGCCTCAATTGCTCAGCCTCTGCATTTTGATATTCATAGGTTTTTAAATAATCGGTCATTCCGGCGAAAAAAGCTTCATCACCCAGATAATTTCTAAGCATGTGAAGAATCCCCCCTCCCTTTTGATACGATACTAAATCAAAAACATCCTCGGAGGAATCATAATCAAACCTTACAAGATCTTTCTGAAAATCTGAAGGGCTATGGATATACTTATTGATTTCTGACATTAAATGATAATCTGCCTGATTCTTTCCATACTTATATTCATACCATAAATATTCAGAATAATTCGCAAATGATTCATTTACGGTAAGATTACTCCAGCTTTCCGCTGTCACCAGATCACCAAACCAATGATGAAATAATTCATGTGCTATAATATTTTCCCACCGATTTTCATCTGCCAGCTGTCCAGGTTTCTGCAATACCTGTGTATTGTGTAAAGTGGCGGTAGTATTTTCCATGGCTGCACTTGGATAATCTCTTCCCGAGATTTGTGCATATTTCATCCAGGGATAATCATAGCCTAGTTTTTTAGAGAAAAACTCCATCATTTCAGGAGTATGACCATAGATTTGCTTTGCATAAGGCTCATATTCCTTTTCTATATAATAATCTATAGGAATATTTTTCCACTGATCCTTCACAATTGCATAATCTCCTACCCCCATAAAAGCAAGATATACAGAATGCCTTTTATCCATTACCCAATGATCCGTTCTCATAGCATTAGGTTCTTTTCGGGAATCTTTTAAAACTCCGTTAGAAAGGCTAACATATTTATCCGGAACTGTCATATAGATTTCCTGAGTGGTTTTTTGGTTGGGCTTATCTATAGTGGGAAACCAGGCTGAAGAATATTCTGTTTCCCCATCCGTCCAGATCTGAGGCAGATTATTCTGATCCGTACTCTGAGCATTGATAAAATATAAGCCTTTTGCCGGACTTCCCTGTTTCTCTACTTCCTTCGGGCGGGAAGTATATTTTATATAAACTGTATACTCCTGATTTTTGAGATAGGTTTTATCTAATCGAATGCTAAGGATATTATTTTTGTACTCATATTGTAATGGAGATTTACGTCCTTCTTTATCCATAGCCACTTCGTGGATCAGCATTCCTTTAGCATCCAGTACCAGTGAATCAGACGGATAAAAATAAGGTGAAGCGGTAAGCCACTCTTCTCCGTTCATCTCTTCTTTCTGATAATCAAAATTTACTTTCAGTTTTGTATGTTTAAGCTCCGTTCTTTTTGTATGTGTAGCTCTATAGATTTTTTTCCTTCCGGAGGTTTCTGTTTGGGCAAAAACTTTTCCGGAAAAAAAAATGGTTACCATGCTTAGCGATAAAATAATTTTTTTCATGTGTTATTGTTTTCTATGGTCTGGCATATTGAGTAATTTCTGATCAGTAAATGCACTCTCCATTTCTCAGTTTTCCTGTTTATTTCAAATATTTTCAGAACTCTTTCTATTTTTAAAAGAAAGCCAACAGGCTCAATGTATCCAATTGATTTTCGATATCAATTTCTTTATATCAAATAGGTAGTGTGATCACTTTAAAAGTTACACAAAAAGCAAAACTCTCTATTTCCATCTTTGAAAGCATTCTTACACCATCTACTTTTGATAGAAGATAATCTTAGTGTATAAAAAATAAATCCCGAATTTCTTCGGGATTTACTGTTATGTTATAATTGATTTAATTATTTCTTTGGAGCGATATCCATCAGCTTCATAAATTCATCAAGCTTAGGCATAATGATGATTTCTGTTCTTCTGTTTTCACCTCTACCGGAAACACTCATGTTTGTAGCTTTAGGATTATATTCAGAACGTCCTCCCGCGGTCATTCTCGCAGGGTCTACTCCAAACTGAGTCTGAAGGACTTTAGCTACAGAAGTTCCTCTCAATGCAGAAAGATCCCAGTTATCTCTAGGTAAATTTGGAGAGTTTAATGGAGCATTATCTGTGTTACCTTCTATCAGTACAGAATATTTATCATAATCATTGATTACTTTCGCTACTTTACCTAGTACTTCCTGAGCTGCAGGTAAGATATTGTAATCTCCTGTTTTGTATAACATTTTATCTGAAAGTGAGATCATCACTACACCTTTCAGTACTTTCACCTGTACATCTTCATCAGATACATTATCTAAAGATCTCTTCAGCTTGTTAGACAACGCCAGATTCAAGCTGTCATTTTTAGCATTGTTTGAAATCAATTGTTTGATGTATGAATTTGAAGAGTTGATTTCACTTACCAATTTATCGATGTTCGCAGAGCTTTTTCCTGTATTTGAAAGACATGCATCCAGCGATGATTTCAACGCATCATGCTGGCTTTTCAGTAGGCTATTCTCACCTGTCAATGCAGAATTCTGAGATTTCAAATCCTGAATTTCTCTTTGTCTTTCTCCGATATTTTCAATACACTGCTTATAGTTTGTGCTCAGGGCATCGTATTGTTTCTTGCTTACACAAGATGTCATACCCAGCGCCATTGCAGAAACTGCTAAAATTTTTAAAATCTTCATAAATAATCATTTTTAGACCAATCAAAGTTAGGAAAATTCAATTGAATTATATCGGTTATCTTTGCATAAAAGAAATTCTCAACGTATATGTTGAAAAAACCAAGCTTTAAAAATCAATTAGAAAACCTTGTTGATCAACCTGAAAAACACTCCTACCTTCTGGCGGTAAGCGGAGGTGCAGATTCTATGGTTCTGGCCTCATTATTTCAGGATTTGCGGGATAATGGGCAAGATAAAAAGTGTGACATACAGGTCGCTCACATCAATTATAAACTTCGTGGTAAAGATTCTGATCTGGATCAGAAAGTAGTTCAGGATTTTTGTGAGAAAAATCATATAAAGTTTCATCTGTATGAAGTTTCTGAAAAAGATAAAAAACCGGACCACTCTATTCAGCTTTGGGCAAGAGAACTCCGCTATCATTTTTTTAAAGAAATTCAGGATCAGGAAAAGCTTGAATTTCTGGTTACCGCGCATCACCTCAACGATCAGCTGGAAACTTTTATTATTAATCTTTCCAAAGCAGCTGGTATTAATGGACTGAGCGGTATTCCTTCTCATGACAATCATATTCTCCGTCCACTCTTAACTTTTTCCAAAAAAGAAATTTATCAGTTTGCCGAGGAAAACCATCTTGAATTCCGTGAGGATCTATCCAATAAAAAAAGTGATTATTTAAGAAATAAGATCAGAAATGAAATTGTTCCCAAACTCATGGAGACCAATGATCACTTTTTGGAAAACTTTAAAAAGAGTTCTTTCTACCTGAATCAAACTAAAGATTTTGTTCGAAAACAGGTTGAAGAAATAGAAAATAAGCTTTCCCTATTTAACCAAGACTATAAAATCTTATCAAAGGAAAAGCTGGATCAGGAAAGCGATTTCGTAAAGTTTGAAATTTTAAAGAAATATGGATTTACTCAGGAAGAAGAAATTCCTAAAATTTTCACAGCAGAAAACAACAGTTCTTTTTTTTCAAAAGAATACCAACTGGTCATCAACCGTGACGAATTGATATTTATTGACCGAAATAAAGAGCAGAAGTCTACCGATGAAATTATCCTGATTGATCATTTTAATTTTTCTGAAGATCAAATCAATCTTGACCTCAAAAACACTATTGAAGAGATTGATGGAATCAATAAGGATTTTGAATGGGATTTTGATGCTGAAAAACTTCAGTTTCCACTACGCCTGAGAAAGCAGCAGGATGGTGATGAGTTTTATCCTATCGGGTTTTCAGGAAAAAAGAAAGTTTCTAAATTTTTTAGGGACGAAAAATTATCTATTTTAGCGAGGCAAAAAATTTGGATACTGTCTGACAGCAATAATTCCGTACTTGGAATACTTCCTCTCAGACAGGACAGAAAATATACAAAGGATGAGAAAACAAAATGGAGTCTAAAAATTTTTAATGAAACGAAAAATGAAATTTAGAAATTGGTTTTTATTAATTCTACTATTTTTAGCGACAGGAATTAATGCACAGATAAAAAATCCTGTAAAGTTTAAATTCACCATCAACGATCTGGGAAATAACCAGTATGAAGCGGTTTTGAATGCCACCATGGAAAAAGGCTGGCATATTTACTCAAAAGATTTACCGGAAGACACCGGAATTCCAACTGAGTATAAAGTTTCAGGAAAAAATATCGAACTGATCGGTAAATTTACCGAGGTCGGTAAAAAGCACGAAGAATTTTCTGAGGCTTTTGGAGGAACTATTGTTTTCTACTCCAATTCAGCCGGTTTTAAACAAAAATTTAAATTAAAAGATCCTGCAAAACCTGCAGATGTTACTTCGGAGATTACGTATCAGACTTGTGACGACAGGGTTTGTTTAGCTCCCAATACTTTAGAATTTAACCAAAAAGTAACTCCAAAAGGGGCTACTGAAGAGGCTGTTGAAGAAACACCTCTGGCAGTAAAAGACTCAGTAAAAACCGTTGAAACAATTACTGAGAATGCTCCAAAACAGGAAGTTACCGTTTCAGAAGTTTCAAAATTAGACCCTAAACAGCTGAAAATTGAAACATTAGATTTCAAAAAACCATTAACTGACTGTGGTACAGCTTCTACAAAAATAGAAGAAAATTACTGGACCTACCTGTTCTTAGGATTCATCGGAGGTTTAATTGCCTTGTTAACACCTTGTGTTTTCCCTATGATTCCACTAACGGTTTCCTTCTTCACCAAAGGAAGTAAAGATAAAGCAAAAGGAAAAAGAGATGCCATTATCTACGGATTTTTCATTCTTCTTATTTTTGTCTTATTAAGTATTCCTTTCCATATTATTGACGGGATTGCCGGAAATATCTTCAATGAGATTTCTACAAGTGTATGGTTGAATATTGCCTTCTTTATCATCTTTATTTTCTTTGCCGGAAGTTTCTTCGGGTATTATGATATTACATTACCAAGTTCTATTGCCAATAAATCTTCTAAAGCAGAAGAAGCCGGAGGGATCATCGGAATCTTCTTTATGGCACTTACACTGGTGATCGTTTCTTTCTCTTGTACAGGACCTATTTTAGGAAGTTTACTGGGAAGTGCGGTAACAGGATCTTCCAATGTTCCTATGCTGCTGACTTTTGCATTAGCAGGATTTGGGTTGGCTTGGGCCATTGTATTTGGGCTATTGGCTTTATTCCCACAAGCCTTACAAAGTCTTCCAAAATCAGGAGGATGGATGAATACCGTGAAAGTTGTTTTAGGATTCGTAGAATTGGCATTAGCTTTAAAATTCTTATCCAAGGCGGATTTGGTTTCCAAAACTTTCTTCTTAAAAAGAGAGCTTTTCATTGCCATCTGGATCATTATCGCTCTAGGGCTTGCTTTATATTTATTCGGGCTGATCAAATTCCCGCATGATGATAAAAAACCAAAGATCTCTATCACCAGAAAGATCCTTGGGGTATTAGGTTTTGGATTTGTCATTTATCTGATCCAGGGATTAATTCCTTCTGAGCGTCCTAAACTTCAGCTGCTAAGTGGTATTTTACCTCCATTGAATGTTAGCTATTTCCACGATGAAAAAGATGGGATTTTAGGAATGCATCCGGAGCATGATTTTTTCAAAGCTATTGAAATTGCTAAAAAGGAAAACAAACCAATCTTAATTGACTTCACAGGATACGGTTGCGAAAACTGTAGAAAAATGGAAGAATTTGTCTGGAGTGAACCGGATATTCTACCAATACTACAAAATGACGTAGTATTAGCTTCTTTATATGTAGATGATAAAGAAGAGCTTCCTGAAGATCAAAAAACTAAAATAGACCTTGGAGAAGGACAGATTAAAAAAGTAAAAACAATTGGTGACAGATGGAGCTTATTCCAACAGGTTAACTTTAATAATAACTCTCAGCCTCACTATGTTTTAATAACTCCTGACGGAAAAGTGATCAATACCCCTGTTTCCGGATATATGCCAAAAGAGGATTTCAAAAAATTCTTAGAATGCGGAGTAGATTTTTTCAAGAAGACTAAATAGATACTACTTTATAATAGACTAAGCCTTATCAATTTTATTGGTAAGGCTTTTTTTTACACTTATTAGAAATAGATCAACACTTACTAACTTGTTTCATCAAGTAAAGTCTTTTTCAATATATTTAGAAAACAATTCTAAATTAAACGCAAATGAAAAAGTTATTTTACATTCTGGCAGCCTTAGGCTGCTCTATTTCAATGTATGCCCAAGCACCCAATATCCAGTGGCAAAAATCACTGGGAGGAAGCAATCTAGAATGGGCAAAGTCAATCAAGCACACTACCGATGGAGGCTATATTGTTGCAGGACATTCAAGTTCCACCGATGGAGATGTCACAGGAAATCACTCCGGTGGTCAACTCTATATGACTGATTATTGGATTGTAAAACTGAACAGCTCGGGAGGGATACAATGGCAAAAATCATTGGGAGGTAGTAGTATTGAGGAAGCAAACTCCATCCAACAGACAAATGATGGCGGCTATATTATCGCAGGCACAGCTGCTTCATCAAATGGAGATGTTACAGGAAGTCACGGAAGTTTTGATTATTGGATTGTAAAGCTTGATTCATCGGGGAATATTCAGTGGGAAAAAACTTTTGGAGGAGATATTGTTGAACAGGCTTATTCCATTCAACAGACTGCTGATAACGGCTATGTTATCGCAGGCTATACCAATTCTTCAAACGGAGATGTTACCGTTGCATATGGAGAGGAAGATTTCTGGATCATCAAACTGGATCAAACCGGAAATCTGCAGTGGCAAAAATCTTATGGTAGCAATAGTAAAGACTACGCCTACTCCATCCAGCAAACTACAGAGGGAGGTTATATCGTAGCCGGCAGTACAAACAGCATAATCGGAGGCATTTCTTATAGCGACTGTCTGATTATAAAATTAAATTCGTCCGGAGATCTGCAATGGCAAAAAAAGATAGGGGGTAGTCATGATGATTACGCTACCGCAATAAAGCAAACCATAGACGGTGGATATATTGTAGCAGGGAACAGTAATTCTACAGACGGGGATGCTACTGGAAATACTAATTCACCCAACATTTGGATTTTTAAACTTAACAATACCGGAGATATTCAATGGAAACAGTTTCTTGGTGGAACCGGTTATGATGGAGCTTCATCTGTTGAATTAACATCAGATAACGGCTATCTTATTGGGGGAACTACAACGAGCTCAACAGACCTCACAGACAACTTCTATGTTGCCAAACTTAATGCAACAGGCAGTATTATATGGGAGAAAAGCATAGGTGGAAGTGCTACAGATCAACTGAATTCAGCAATAGAAACAGCAGATGGAGGATTTATTCTTGCAGGTAATACAGATTCTAATGACGGAGACGTTTCAGGAAATCATTCAGATGGTTTTTCAGACTTCTGGGTTGTAAAACTTATGCCTACCACAACATTGGCTAACTCGGAAGCTAAAGCCAGCCAACCTATATCTTTCTTTCCCAATCCTGCCAAAGACTTTATTAATATCAGGAATCTCCCAGGCGGATCAGTTGTAACCATTACAGATACATCCGGAAGAAAGCTATTGTCTAAAAATTATCATGAAGACAAAGTAATAATAAATACCTCTCAGCTAATTCCGGGAATTTATATGATTCAAATTGAAAATAAGGGAAAAATCATTTTATATGAAAAACTAATTCTAAAGAAATAAACATCATATAGTTAAAAAATCCTAAAACCTTATGAAATTAAAACATCATAAGGTTTTTTTCATATCAAATAATAATTAATTTTCACAAATTAATAACATTTAATGAATTTAGGTATAAACTTTGTATGAATTCAATCAAACTACGATCGGGTTTTAAAAGTTTTCATCAAATACCGTTTAACATTTAAAGTATTAATTATGGCTGAAGTAATCGCACAAGAAAAACAAGGCGGCAAGCAAAAAAAGAAATTAATAAGAGTTGATATGACTCCCATGGTAGATTTGGGATTTCTATTGATTACTTTCTTTATGTTCACTACCAATTTTACAAAACCCAATGTCATGGATCTGGGACTTCCGGCAAAAGGAGATCCCCCTTCAGGGCCTATCGTAATGGACCAGAAAAATCAGGTGACATTTATTCTTGGAAAAGACAACCGGGTATTTTATCATCAGAGCAATGCAACAGATTTAAATACAAATAACCTGAAAGAGACCGATTTCAGTGGGATAAAAATTTCAAAAATCATTGCTGAGGCATACAAAAATGCTCCTAAACCTGAAAACTTCACCGTCATTATCAAACCGACTGATGAAGCCAATTATAAAAATTTTGTAGATATGCTTGACAACCTTGCTATTGCAAAAAAAGAGCGTTATGGCGTTGCAGATATCAAACCTTGGGAAACAAAGGTTTATAAAGACTTAGTTCAATAAAAGAGAAAGAGCATTTTAAAAATGCTCTTTTTTGTTTACATTTGAATCAGCAGGAGTTTCCTGGAGATTCTCTGCCTTATTTTAACCTTTTATAATTTTGATATCATGCTGAACTTTGAAAAAAAAGGAAACGGAAAAGAAACTTTAGTACTCCTTCATGGTTTTATGGAAAACCTCTCTATATGGAGTGATATGGAGCCTCATCTTTCCAAAGATTTTTCACTTTTAAAAATTGATCTGCCCGGTCATGGACAATCTGAAATTCTGGATGAAGTTCACACCATGGAACTGATGGCAGAGGAGGTAAAAAAAGTTTTGGATCATCAGAATTTAGAAAAAGTACACCTATTAGGACATTCTATGGGAGGTTATACCTCATTGGCTTTTGCCGAGAAATATCCCGATTCTTTAAAAAGTTTGACGTTGTTCTTCTCTACCTATTTCCCGGATGATGAAGAGAAAAAACAACAGCGTATAAAAAGCTACAGAATCATTAAGGACGCATTTGCCCATTATGCAAGAGCGGGAATTCCCAATTTATTCAACCCAAATGAAAAAGATATCCTTGAAGGCAAAATTGAAGTGGCCCTTGCAACAGCTCTTTCCACGAACAATTTAGGAGCATTGGCCTGCGTAAAAGGTATGGTAGAAAGAACAGACAAAAAACACATCATGGAAAACCTGGAGGCCAAAATACTGGTACTGGCAGGTAAACATGACAATGCTGTAAAAACAGATATCACCATTAAAAACCTTCCGGACAGAACCAATATAAAATCTTATGTATTAGACTGTGGTCACAATGGCCACTGGGAAAAACCAGGTATCTGTGCAGAAATTATCAACACTGAGCTTTTACATAACCTCCCTAAAAAGCTTGTATTTTAAAAATCTATGAAATCCGCTATATACACGATTTTCTTTCTTACATTATTAAGCTGTAAAAAAGAAAAACAAATTTCTACCGACAAGGTTCCTGCCGACTCTCTTACTGTTTAAACAACGAAAAAAAGCGATACGGTAACCACAAAACCCAATCAGCAGGTTTTCAATTTCGTAACCGATCTATGCACCAGCAAAGGATATTTTGATGCCAATAAATACACTGAAGAAGAAATTAAAGGAGCCTATACACTGTGGTTTGACCTGAGAGGAATCATGCTTGATACTCCATCTGTATTTAGTCTTCAGGACCTTACGGAAATAAGACGTGATAATGCCAAAATCCTGGCAAAATTAGATAAGGATTTTGCTGAGAAAAAAGCTTTTCTCGAGCATCTTACAGTCGTCAATGTACCCTATTGGCAAAATATAAAAAAGCTGCACTATGAATCACTTCTACAAAAGTACGAAATGGAAAAATTGCGGATAGCAGCTTATTCTGATCCATCAATACTTCTAAAAAGTAATACCGGTAACAAATGCCGGAATTTTACCACTGCCTTAAACTCAACGGATGAACAGATGTTTTCGGAATGGAAAAAATTGAGAGAACAGATGAGTAAAATGAATGCAGATCCAGAAAGAATTATCAACCTGTTTAACGAACACCTCAATTCACCGGACAAAAAGGATTATGCTGCCATAGACCTGATTACCTTTGGATGGGGAAACTGTATGAACGGTGAAATCCAGAGCCCCTCACATGATGGCAGGATGAATCAAGAATTCGAATCCCTTTTCATCAAGATAGATGCTGACTGTGATGAGCCATAATCAGCATTTATAAAAAATCCTGTATATTAGTAAAGCATAATTGACGCAATGGGTTTATTCTCGTTCAAAAAAAAGAAACCACCAGTTATCGGCCTTACTCTTTCAGGCGGAGGAATGCGTGGGATTGCACATATTGCCGTTCTGAAGGCCCTGGAAGAATATAATCTGAAACCACAAATTATTTCCGGAACCAGTGCCGGTTCTATTATAGGTGCTTTCTATTCTTTTGGAAAGACACCTGATGAGATGATGGAAATCGTCAAACATACTTCTTTTTTTTCAAGGTCATCTCTGAAGCTGTCAAAAAATGGAATTTTCAGTTCCAATTTTATTTTAAAACTTTTTAAAGATTATTTTCCCGAAGATAATTTCAATATTTTAAAAATACCGGTTTATGTCACTGCCACGGAAATGACCCATGGTATTGTTGATTTTTTCTCTGAAGGAGAACTTTTTGGGCCCTTGCTGGCTTCATCTAGCGTACCTTTCATCCTTCCTCCTGTAAGAATAGGAGACAAAATCTATGTAGACGGAGGTGTTTTAGACAATCTACCTATTGAACCTATTGTGAATAAATGTGATTTCCTGATCGCCTCCCATGTGAATTCAATAAGCTATGATGAATTAAAAAAGATGAGTCTGATGAAAGAATTTGACCGCATACTTCACTTAGCCATTGCAAAATCCGTTTATTCTAAAGTGAAATACTGCAATATATTTTTAGACCCTCCCAAGATGACAAAGTTCAGCCTTTTTAATAAGAAATACATGGACGAAATGTTTCAGCAGGTCTATGAATATACATGTATTGAATTAGAAGAAAAAGGGTATAAGAAAAGCTCTCAGATTGAGAGCTTATAATATTAATCAGTTATTCACTATTCTTTAATCACTTTGAACGTCTGTTCAGAATCTGATGTTTTTACTTTTACCACATACACTCCTGATTTCAGATCATCCGTATTAACAGCGGAAATATTTTCTTTAACAGATTTCACTAATCTACCTTCAGCAGAATAGAACGTTACCTCTGTTATTTTCTTATCAGCTGTAGCAATATTCAAAATATCTTTCATAGGATTCGGATAGACGGCAAGGGCTGATTTAGCCTTAGTTTCATTAACGGCAAGCGTTCCTGTAGGAACTACCATAACACTGTAATCTTCAGCCTGGCCATAGCCACTGGTTCCTGAAACAGCGGCAAGAGTTCCCCCTGAAGAATAACACGGACTTAAATAAAATGTTGTTCCGGTTGCATAATTCTTTTTCACTCTCATTCTTGTTTTTCCTAATGTAGCAGTGGCAGGAACAGCGATGTTTCCAGTTGCTGTTATAGCATCTATACCTGTAGAATTCGTTATCGTTACCGCAGTACCGGCAGTACCGAAATACACTTCTCCTGCATCTAAGAAATCTCCATCCTGGTTCCAGTCAATATATACTACAATCTTAGTAGCATTATTACCATCTGTATTTCCTTTAAATGTAATCGGATAAGTCCCTCCCTGTTCTACAGAGGCTACTTTATTGGCGAAATTTTCATGAGAAGGGCTTGTTAATGCCTCCGAGGAAGTATTGGTCATATTACTGAACTGAACTGAAGTAATAGGCTCCACTCCGCTGGTGAATAGTAGATTTCCAAAGCAATAAGGAGCAAATGAATCTCCTGTTACAAAACTATTCGTCTGGCATGCAACCGCTACACCTGCAGCATTTTTCGCCACCACTTTCCAATAATAAGTGGTATTCCCTAGCAGATTATTAAAATCAGCAAATAAATAGCTGCTTGGAACTAAAGTTGTAGGGTTTGGATTGGTATCAAGATATACCTCATAGCTATCTACTGTAGCCCCGGAAGTTGGTGCTGACCATGTCAATGTTGCCGCATTTGGATTTACGCCTGTCTGTCCATTGCTTGGGGATACCAATGCAGCACAGTTAGGAACTGCAGTAGGAGCAGTATCACTGTTTATATTATCAAACAACAGCCTGAACATATCTGCAGAAGTGGCTTGGAAACCCACATATACTGTTTGTCCTACATAGGCTGATAAATCAACAGAGAAGAAAGTCCATTTATTAGGTGCCAGAGCAACCGGAGTAAGGACAGTGGTAAACGCTGCTGCCGTAGCCGTTGTGGTGGATAATTTAACAGCATAGCTTTCCACATAGTTAGGATCCTGATTTTTCACAAAATAAGTTAATCTGTCATTAACACCTGCTGTTACAGTAATTGCAGGTGTTACTAAATAGTCGTCATGTGCGGAAGCCGAATAATTAATTTGTGCAGCATTGGGTAATGAGTACACACTTCTCGGAGCTCCGGGACCAAAGATAAATCCATTGAGATCTCCGCCGTTAATGACAGACCAACCTGCAGGTGTTGTAGTCCCTGCATCAAAGTTTTGAGAAAATTGTGCATTGGCAAAAAGCGGCAATGCAAGCAAGAATGCTAGTAATTTTATTTTCATAATGGTTTGTTTTTTAGTGATTTACTTTCCTAAAGTACAATAAATCCAAATTAAAAACAAACTATTATTTAATTATTTCATATTTAAAAATTCTTCCTTTCCAATGTATTGCTTGAAATTTTCAATAGTTCCCGCCAATGAATCGTAAGATTTTCCACCTGCAGCATTAATATGCCCGCCACCGCTAAAGTATTTTCTGGAAAACTGATTTACATCTACATCATCCTTACTTCTGAAAGAAATTTTAATGAAATTCTCATAAAGGTCTTCCATGAAAAATGCGGCCATTTTCACTCCGGCAATACTTAGACCGTAATTTACAAATCCTTCTGTATCCCCTTTTTGGAAACCATATTCTTTAAGTTCGTTTCTCGTAAGGCTTAAAATAGCTACTGTACCCTCATTCACTACTTCTATTCTCCCCAGGATTAAAGCCAGTAGATGAAGACGGGAAACCGTATTGGTATCCCAAGTATTGGAAGTTATCATAGCAGGGTCTGCTCCTTTTTCTATAAGATTAGCTATTATTCTATGCGTAGCAGCGCTTGTAGAACGAAAACGGAAACCACCTGTATCAGTCATAATGCCTGTATAAAGACATTCTGCAACATCTTGGTCCACCAGTTTTTCATCATCCATCACTTCGATAAAATGATAGATCATCTGTGAGGTAGCCGGAATGACCGTATCAGAATATACATAATCAAATTGTTCGGGCTGCTGGTGATGGTCAATAAGAATTTTTTTACCCTGTGCTCTAACCAACCAGTCTCCCAATAGGCCAATTCTTGACGGAGCATTAAAATCAAGACAGAAAATCACGTCAGCTCCAGCAATCATATCGGAAGCCAGCTTTTTCTTGTATTCAGCGATGATTACTTTTTTAGATTCCGGCATCCACTTTAAAAATTTCGGAAAATCGTTAGGAACAATCACTTCAGCAAGAATTCCTTTGGCTTTCAGATAATGTTTCAATCCCAGACTGGAACCAATAGCATCTCCATCCGGGTTATAGTGGGTAAGAATAACTATTTTGTTTTCAGGTTTAAGTAATGTATTGATTTCTAAAAGTTCTGCTGGTGTAAACATCGTTGTGTTTATTTTCGTTAAAATTAAAGTTTTCAAAGATAAAGCTTTTATATAAATCATTTAAATATTATTTTTGCACACAGAATTTCGTTTCTGATTAGGGATTTGTAAGTTTCTGATTAAAAAACATTTCAAATAATTTTAAAAAAAGATAGTGAAAATTTGTAGCTTATAAAAATTTCTATATCTTTGCAACCTGAAAATAAATAGATTAATTACGATTTAAATATATAGTAATGAGTAAAAGAACATTCCAGCCATCAGAAAGAAAAAGAAGAAACAAACACGGTTTCAGAGAAAGAATGTCTACGCCAAATGGAAGAAGAGTTTTGGCTGCGAGAAGAGCTAAAGGCAGAAAGAGTTTAACTGTAAGTGCTGCACGCGCTAAGAGATAATTTCTACCTTATCATATACAAATCATGCTTGAAAAGATCTTTTTCAGGCATTTTTTGTTGTTAAAATTTACTAAAATTTAGGTTGTATAAACTTCTTTTTCTATTTTTAAAAGTTGAAAAATTTTGTTAGAAAACAGCCTTTAAAATTAAATTATGCCACATACAAATATCTCCGGAGACAATATCATAAGTTTACAGCATGCAAAGATTGCACAAAAAAACTTCACTGTTCTTACTGATGTAAATCTTAACATTAAGAAAGGTAGATTCTGCTATCTTATCGGAAAAACAGGTTCTGGAAAAAGCTCACTTTTAAAAACCCTTTACGGTCATATTCCATTAGCATCAGGGCATGGATCTGTTGTTGGATTTGAGCTGGCAAAGCTAAAACCTTCTGACATTCCAAACCTTAGAAGAAAATTAGGAATTGTATTCCAGGATTTCCAGTTACTTTCAGACAGAACTGTTGAAAAGAACTTAAAATTCGTCCTTGAAGCTACAGGATGGAATGATAAAGTAAAAATGGAAGACCGTATCAATGAGGTATTGGGAAGCGTGAACATGAAAAGTAAAAAGCATAAAATGCCACACGAGCTTTCCGGAGGAGAACAGCAGCGTATTGCCATTGCAAGAGCTTTACTGAATCACCCGGACCTTATCCTGGCGGATGAGCCAACAGGAAACCTGGATCCGGAAACCTCTAATGAAATTATGACTTTACTAAAGCAGGTAGCCCTTGAAAATGGAGCCGCAGTAGTAATGGCAACACATGATTATCATATGATCCAGAACTTCCCGGGCGAAGCAATCCGATGTGAGGACGGGAAAGTTTCCGTACTGGACACTGCTGAGCTATTTGAATAAGGCTTGAAAGAGCAAAGGATTAAATATAAGCTGAATAGTCAGCATATAATTCCTACCTTTACCTTCTATTAAAAATATGAAACTCTTTGGTGAGTTCAAGATATTGGTCCGAGTATTGTCTCGGACTTTTTTCTATAATAAAATCAGATTCTTCAAGATTTTTTTCCTGTAATGAGAATTCAAGAACCAATCTTTTAACTTTTGAATTTTCAATTCCTGTTATATTGACTCTACGGTTTAAAAACAAAGAATTTTCTTTCGCAATCGAAGTGAATACCTCTCCGGCTTCACTGGGAATAATCACAGATAAAAGCCCGTTTTCAGACAAAAGTCCGGCAGCATGGCCTATAAGCTGCTTAAAGTTCAACTCTACCGTCTGGCGTGCAATTTTATCTTTATCTGATACAGATTCTTCAAAATAAGGAGGGTTGGAAACAATCAAATCAAATGATTCCTTTGTATTGAAAGATTTAAAATCCTGATGTATATTCCTGAGTCTTGCCTGAAAAGGGGCATTTTCAAAATTAGCTTTTGTAAGCGCCACAGCCTCTTCATTAATATCCAATCCTAAAAAAACAGCCTCAGGATTTCTCTGTGCCAGCATTAAACTAATCAGCCCGGTTCCCGTCCCGATTTCCAGCACGTTCGATGCATTCTCAACATCTGCCAGCACACCAAGCAAAACCCCGTCTGTTCCTACACGAAAGACGTTTTCAGACTGCTGAATTTCAAATTGTTTAAACTTAAAAGATTTCACTATAAATTGGTAGGCAGTGTAATAATAAATGTCGACCCTTTCCCTACTTCAGATTTCACGGAAATTTCCCCTTTATAGTCTTCTATCATCTTTCTCACCATAGATAAACCAAGTCCCATTCCACTGTTTTTAGAAGTAAAATTAGGCTCAAAAATCCGTTCATACATATTATCAGGAATTCCTATCCCATTATCCTGAACAGAGATCATAACCCTTCTCTGATGTTGTTCTACATCAACATTAATAATTAATTTTCTATCTTCACTTTCTGCCTGCTTAGCATTGGTTACAAGATTGGTGATAATTCTGGAAAGGTAAATCCTATCCATACTGATCATGATATTATTTTTATTAGCATGCATAAAAACACTGTCATCATTGAAAACGCGTAAAATATCTTCAACTTCAGTATTCAGGTTGATCACCTCATTATTTTTTTCAGGAAGCTTTGCAAATTCCGAGAAAGCAGAAGCAACCGTAGCAATCAGGTCAATTTGATCCACTACTGTTTTACTCATCTGTTTTACCCTTTCCTTGATATTTGGATCTTCCGGATCAAATTTCCTTTCAAAATTCTGGATGGTAAGCTTCATAGGAGTAAGAGGGTTTTTCACCTCATGGGCAACCTGCTTTGCCATTTCTCTCCAGGCTTCTTCCGATGCTTTGAAACGAAGTCTTTCCTTTTGATCCTGAATCTGCAGAATCATTCTGTTATAAGCTCTGGCCAAAGCATTAAGCTCATCATTTTTATAATATCTTATGGGCCGCATTTCATTTTCAAACAGTGTAATACGGGTAATCATATCTGAAAACTTGGTAATTGTTTTTGCAAGACTGTTAGATGTCACCCAGCTAATCCAGATACTAAAAAGGATAAGGAATATATCTACTAAAAGAATGTATTTAACATATTGATGAAGAACATCAAGGTAAGCAGATACATTATGATATAAAGGAATATAAACCACCCCTACAGGTTCAAGCTCATTATTTTTCAAAAGAAGATAGGAAGAAGTAAGCTTGGCATCTTTAGAAGCATCATATCTGGTCAGGTCTACCCTGGCATCTGTAGATAAGATTTTATTAATGATTTCTATAGGAATCGTTTTCTGCTCAACCAGACTCTCATCTTTATTGGAAAGTACGTAATTTCCTTTCAGATCATAAATAATAATATCATGTTGGTTAATATCTGCTATTTCAAAAATTTTATTGCCTAAAACTTTTGGCAGATCTTCTGTTGTGACAAGTGTCCGGCTAACAGCATAGTCCAGATACCTCATAACAGCATTGGTTTTCTCCTGCATGTCGATATTACTCTGCTGTAAAGAATTATTCCTTAAAACAAAGTACGGAACAAGCGAAGTTGCCACAACACTTAAAAAGCATACCAACAGGAAACCGAAAAACACCCGGTTCCTTAAGCTATATCCTTTATACTTATTTATTGACATCCTATCTTTTAATTAACCTAGCAATATACTTACCAATGATGTCAAATTCTAAATTTACCTGATCCCCTATTTTTAAATGGTTCATATTCGTAAATTCCCAGGTATAAGGAATAATTGCTATAGAAAACTGTGAATCTTCACTTTTTGCAACAGTAAGACTGATTCCGTTTACAGTGATTGATCCCTGAGGAACTGTAACAAAATTACCATCTGCTTCATACTTAATGGTAATAAAATAGCTTCCGTCTTTATTTTCAATATTGACTACTTCTCCTGTTTTATCTACGTGTCCCTGAACAATATGACCATCTAGTCTTCCGTCCATTTTCATGCAGCGTTCAAGATTAACTACAGTCCCCAGTTCCCATTTCCCAAGATTGGTTTTCTCTAAAGTTTCATTGATGGCCGTAACAACATATTGATTATCTTTAATCTCAACAACAGTAAGACAACAGCCATTATGAGCCAGACTCTGATCAATTTTAAGTTCGTTTGTAAAAGGGCAAGTTAAAGTAAAATCTATATTGCTTCCTTTTTCTTCAATCTTCTCAATAACGCCAACTGCTTCAATAATTCCTGTGAACATATTATTTTTTGCTAAATTTGTAAATTATAATCTTCAAAGATAATCAAAATGAGCCCAAAAAACCATAAAGTACGAGTAGGAATTTCAATCGGTGATTTCAACGGCATAGGACCAGAGATCATTATGAAGTCTCTGAAAGACAAAACCATTACGGATTTTTTCACCCCTGTAATTTTTGGTTCGGGAAAGCTATTCACTTATCAGAAAAATATTTTCAAGCTTAATCTTAACTTCAACTATGTTAACGAAGCTTCCCAAGCCCAGGAAGGAAAACTTAATATGGTGAATCTGACGAAGGAGAATGTGAATGTAGAATTAGGAGTTCCTACAGAAGAATCCACAAAAATGGCCATTGATTCTTTAGAAGCAGCTACAGAGGCATTAATGAAAGGAGATATTGATGTTTTGGTAACCGCTCCTATCAATAAGGATGAAATGGTGAAAATGGGATTCAAACATACAGGACACACTGGATACTTTGAAGAAAAATTCAGTAAAAAGGGACTCATGTTCTTAGTCACTGAAGATTTAAAAGTAGCAGTGTCTACCCACCACATCCCTATTGCTAAAATTGCAGAAAACATTTCTAAAGAGAAAATAAAAAAACAAATCAGAGTATTAAACCAAACGCTGATTGAAGATTTTCGGGTTCAAAAACCTAAAATTGCTGTTTTGGGACTTAATCCCCATGCAGGAGATGGTGGTGTAATAGGAAATGAGGAAATTGAAATCATTGCTCCAGCGATTAAGGAACTTTCTGATAACGGAGTATTAGCATTCGGACCCTTTCCTGCCGACAGCTTCTTTCAGCCAAGTAAATACAAGAACTTCGATGCCGTTTTAGCAATGTATCACGATCAGGGATTAGCTCCGTTCAAAACATTAGCGTATGAAGAGGGTGTCAACTATACAGCGGGACTTCCTTTTATAAGAACGTCTCCGGATCATGGAGTTGCTTACGATATTGCGGGGAAAAATATTGCGGATGAACAGAGTTTTACCGAAGCTATTTTCACTGCCATTAGTGTTTTCAAAAACAGAAATGAATACAGCGAATTGATGAGTAATCGTCTGCAGCCTAGAAAAATGGTTTCAGACAACGGAGTAGATGAAGATCTTCCTGATGAAACTGAAGCTTAAATCTCTAAAATAAGTTTTAAATTAATTTGTTTTAGATTTTATTTGTTATTATAAAAAAAATGCATATTTTTGCACACTCATTTTATGGACAAGTTAAGAAACTATGACGTAAGCTTTTCCGGACTTAAAAACGGAAAACACGAGTTCAAGTTTGAGATCGATAAAACGTTCTTTCAATTATTTGAAACTGAGCAGGAATTTACAAATCCTAGAATAGCAGTGAATGTCTTACTGGATAAGCACACTACTTTTTTAGAATTTGAGATTAAAATCCATGGATTAGTTGAGCTGGTTTGTGATATCACAAATGAAGACTTTGACTATTCTATTGAGAATGAGATCAAGATCCTGGTAAATTTCGGAGAAGAATATGATGATAGCAATGAAGATGTTATTACCATTCCTTCCGGAGAGCATGCTTTCAATGTAGCGCATTTGATATACGAAAATGTAATGCTATCCATTCCGATGAAAAAGATTTCACCTAATGTAAGTGATGAAGATCTTAAAGTACTGGACCAATTCAGCCCCAAAGAAATTGAAGAAGCTGAAGAGGAAGAACATGAAAGTGACCCTAGATGGGAAGCATTAAAAAAATTAAAAGATAAAAATTAAATAAAATAATTTAAATATGATGAGATGATGAATCTCATCGCTCATCAATTAAAAAAGTTATTACAAAATGGCACATCCAAAGAGAAGACAGTCGTCCACAAGAAGAGATAAGAGAAGAACTCACTACAAAGCTGTAGTTCCTCAATTGGCTAAAGATGCAACAACAGGAGAGCTTCACCTTTACCACAGAGCTCACTGGCATGAAGGAAAACTTTACTACAGAGGTAAAGTAGTATTGGAAAAAGAAGTAGCAACTACTGAAGAAAACTAATCGAGGGATTTTCAAAAAAACCTCATTTTAATACAAAAACCGCCCAATTTTAATAAAATTAGGCGGTTTTTTATTGTTTTTTACGTTTTTTTGGTATCTTTGACCCAAAATCAAATATCAAATTTATGGACATTAAAGACATACAAAATCTTATTAAGTTTGTATCTAAGGCTGAGGTTTCAGAAGTAAAATACAAAACTAAAGATTTCGAAATCACTATTAAAACTCCATTAGCTGGAAGCGATGCTGTATATGCACAGCCTGCAGTTTACCATACTGCTCCACAAGCAGCGGCGGCTCCAGCACCTGTTGCAACTCCAGCTGCTGCACCTTCTGAAAAAGCTGAGGCTGCTTCTGATGACAGTAAATATGTAACGATCAAGTCTCCAATGATCGGAACTTTCTATAGAAAACCATCTCCTGATAAAGATGTATTTGTAAATGTAGGTGATGAAGTTTCTGCTGGTAAAGTAGTTTGTGTCATTGAAGCTATGAAATTATTTAACCAGATTGACTCTGAGATCAGTGGAAAAATCGTTAAAATTTTAGTAGACGATGCTACTCCTGTAGAGTATGACCAACCATTATTCCTAGTAGATCCATCTTAATTTAGAAGTTAGATGTTAGACATTAGATGTTAGATTAAATTCTACATTAAAATAACATTATCTAATTTTCAAATTATCTAATTTTCAAATTGAAGAAGATGTTCAAAAAAATATTAATAGCCAATCGTGGCGAAATTGCAATGCGTATTTTACGTACGTGCAAAGAAATGGGAATCAAAACTGTAGCAGTGTACTCTACTGCTGACAAAGACAGTCTTCATGTAAGATTTGCTGATGAAGCCGTTTGTATTGGTCCTGCAATGAGTAAAGACTCATATCTTAAAATCCCTAATATTATTGCTGCTGCAGAAATTACCAATGCAGATGCCATTCACCCTGGTTACGGATTCTTATCTGAAAATGCTAACTTTTCAAGAATTTGTCAGAAAAACGGCATCAAATTTATTGGTGCTTCTCCTGAGCAAATCGAAAAAATGGGAGATAAGGCTAATGCTAAGGCTACCATGAAAGCAGCAGGTGTACCATGTGTACCTGGTTCTGACGGTTTAATCGAATCTTATGAGCATGCTGTAAAAGTTGCTGAAGAAACGGGATATCCGGTAATGATCAAAGCAACAGCAGGTGGTGGTGGAAAAGGGATGAGAGCCGTTTGGAAAGCTGAAGACCTTAAAGATCACTGGGAGTCTGCAATTCAGGAAGCTGTGGCTGCCTTCGGAAACGGAGGTATGTACATGGAAAAACTGATTGAAGAACCTAGACATATTGAAATTCAGGTAGCAGGTGACCAGTTCGGTAAAGCTTGCCACCTTTCTGAAAGAGACTGTTCTGTACAGAGAAGAAATCAGAAATTAACTGAAGAAACTCCTTCTCCGTTCATGACAGATGAACTTCGTGAAAAAATGGGTGATGCTGCTGTAAAAGCTGCCGAATTTATTGGATACGAAGGTGTGGGAACTATTGAATTCCTTGTAGACAAGCACAGAAATTTCTATTTCATGGAAATGAATACAAGAATCCAGGTAGAACACCCTATCACTGAGCAGGTAATTGATTATGACCTGATCAGAGAACAAATTCTTCTT
>Ga0105243_10000392_pt1 | contig 46166 bp, 39 predicted proteins | sample KBSM34metaG_FD_81525 | JGI IMG/M metagenome (GOLD analysis project Ga0105243, IMG submission 81525) | Miscanthus rhizosphere microbial communities from Kellogg Biological Station, Michigan, USA - KBS M3-4 metaG | ecosystem: Host-associated > Plants > Roots > Rhizosphere > Soil | place... | reverse complement strand
TCGTGCCGCTCGCTCGATGCGAGCGTCCATGCCGCGGCCAGCAGCAGGCGCGGGCGGCGGTCGAGTTCGTCGGCCGGCATCTGCGCCATCCATTCGAGCACCGTGGCCTGCCGGCCGCGCCGCATGAGCGATTCGTACAGGCTGCGCTCCGCGAGCTCGTAGGCGGTCTGGTGCTGGCCCGCGCTCAGCGCATGGTGGGCGGCTTCGTCGAGCAGCTCGTGCGCGGCCAGCCACTGCGCCGCGCGCGCATGCGCCGCCACCTGCTCGGCGGCGTCGAGCGCGGCAAAACGCTGGCGCAGCACGTCGCGCGCCAGCGCATGCATGCGCAGCCACTCGCCCCCTTCGGCGGCGGCGAACACCGGCGTGTCGTTGCTCAGCCGCGCCAGCCGCGCCGCGGCGTCGTCGACGCCGGAGACGGCACGGCACAGCTCGGGGTGCAGCAGGTCGAGCACGGCGATGCGGGCCAGGAAGTCGCGATCGTCGGGGTCGAGGTTCACCAGCAGCAGCCGCACCAGCTCGCCCTGCAGTTCGCCGGCGGCGGCCGTCATGTCGCCCAGCACCGTGTGCGCGGCGTGCGCGTCGGCGCCGCGCGCGATGATGGTCGTGGCCAGCTGCAGGCCCAGCGGCCAGCCTTCGGTCAGCTCGTGCAGCCGGGCGGCGGTGTTGCGGTCGACGCGCGCACCGAAGCGCGCCTGCACCAGCTGCAGCGTTTCGTCGAGGCTGAACTTCAGCAGCGCCGGGCCGATCTCCACGCACTGCCCGTAGGCCACGAGGTCCTCGATGTCGAGCCGGCCGTCGGGGCGCGTGGCAATCAGCGTGCGCACGTTGGGCGGCGCGTTGCGCAGCAGGTAGGCCAGCGCCTCGCGCGAGGCCGGCGGCAGGCGGTCGGCCTCGTCGATGACCAGCACCACGTTCAAGGCCGCCTGCGCCAGCTCGGCCAGCAGCGCCGTGACGCTGCCGAGCGTGCCGGGCCCGTCGTCCTGGAACAGGCTGCGCCCGAACGCGGGGCGGCCCATGGCGACGCGCAGCGCCAGCGCCAGGCTCTGCACCAGCCGGCCCGGGTCGTCCTGGCTCTGCGCCGAGACCCAGCCGACCGGCACGCCCTGGCCCAGGTACTCCAGCCGCCACTGCGCCAGCAGCGAGGTCTTGCCGAAGCCCGAGGGCGCCTGCACCACGCACACGGCGTGGTCGCGCAGCGCGTCGGCGCTCGACAGGAGCCGCGCGCGCGAGACCAGGTGACGCGGGACACGGGGCGGCGTCACCTTGAGCAGCAGGTCGCGCGGGGCGCCGCTCGCATCGGGGGGCGGGAAAGTGGCCAAGGCTCGCTCTTGCTCGTGGGAAGAAGAGCGATTCTCCACGTCAATCGCGCGAGGCCGAAGCGCGGCGCGGTGCCCCCGCCGCGCGCGGCTGGCCTTCGCGCTGCAGCCGTACTGCGCATGGAACCAGCGCGACAGCCCGCTGGGCGCGCAGAAGCCCAGCAGGCCCGCGACCTCGGCCAGCGGACGGTCGCCTTCCAGCACATGGCGCACGGCGAGTTCCTTGCGCACGTCGTTGACGATGGCCGAGAAGCTCCGCCCGTCGTCCGCGAGCCGGCGCTGGATCGTGCGGCATTCCACGCCCAAGTGCGCCGACACCTGCGCGATGCTGCAGCGCCCGCTGGGCAGGAGCAGCAGCACCGCGCGCCGCACGTCGCCCGGCAGCGCGTCGCCGGGCGCAGGCGCCGCCGCGTCGAGCAGTTGCCGCGCATAGCGCGCCATGGCCGGGTCGGCCGAGGGGTTGGGCGCGTCCAGGTCGTCGCGCGCACAGACGATGCCGTGAAAGTCCTGGTCGAACGCGACGGCCGCGCCCAGCACGCGATGGTGCGTGCGCAGGTCGCGCGGCGCGGGGTGCGCCAGGCACACGCGCCGGGGCTGCCAGTCGGTGCCGAGAAACTGGCGCAGCAGGCGCAGCATCACGCCCAGCGCCAGTTCGATGCGCTGGCGCGTGGCGCGGTGCGCCTTGCCAGGCTGCACTTCCTCGCGGATCACCACCACCTGGCCGAAGGCCTCGACCATCAGCGACAGCGAGCCGTTGAGCAGCGGCTGGTAGCGCATCAGCACGTCGAGCGAATCGCGCAGCGTCGGCTGCTCGCGCACCAGCAGGCCGACGGCCCCGAGGTTCGACAGCCGCCGTCCCTCGGCCATGCACAGCCCGAAGCTGTCGTTGCCCGAACGCTCGGCCGAGGCCTGCAGCAGCGCGGCGACGCGGTCGACCGGAATCATCAGGTCGGGCTCGTCCAGCACGCGGGGGCTCAGGCCGGCGTCCAGGAGCATGCGCACCGGGTCCAGGCCGCTGGCGCGGGCGACCTCGCGGTAGTGGGTGAGGCTTGCCGCGCGGACCAGGGAAGACATCGCAAGTCCGCACGTGGCAGTTCTCAGGGCACGAGCACGGTGGCGCCGGTGGTCTTGCGGCCTTCGAGCGCGCGGTGCGCCTCGGCCGCGTCGGCCAGCGCGAAGCTCTGCTGGGGCTCGCTCACGATGCGGCCGGCCAGCACGTGGTCGAAGAGTTCGTCGGCCATGCTGAGCATGTGCGGGCGTGGATGGATGTAATGAACCATCGCGGGCCGCGTGAGCCAGATCGAGCCCTTCGCCGCCAGCAGCTTGGTGTCGAGGACCACGGCGCCAGAAGACGTGCCGTTGCTCACGAGCGTGCCGCGTGGCTGCAGGCAATCGAGCGAGGCTTCCAGCGTGTCTTTGCCGACCGAGTCGTACACGACGGGCACGCCCTTGCCCTCGGTGATCTCGCGCACGCGTTGGGCGATGTTCTCGCGCGAGGTCACGATGGTGTGGGTGCAGCCGTTGGCCTTGGCGACGGCGGCTTTCTCGTCGGTGCTGACGGTGCCGATCATCGTGACGCCCATCGCACGTGCCCACTGGCAGGCGATGAGGCCCACACCACCTGCGGCTGCGTGGTACAGGATCGTCTCGCCGCCCTTCAGCGGATAGACCTGCCGGAACAGGTACTGCGCCGTCATGCCCTTCATCATCAATGTGGCGGCCGTGCGATCGGAGATGCCGTCGGGCAGTGGGATCAACACATCGGCCGGCATCACACGCACCTGCGAGTACGCCCCTTGCGGCCCGATGAGGTAGCCCACTCGATCACCCACGCGGATGTCGGTCACGCCGGGCCCCACGGCCTCGACCACGCCCACCGCGTCGGAGCCCAGGCCATTGGGCAACGCGAGCGGATAGCGCCCCGTACGAAAGTAGATGTCGATGAAGTTGACGGCGATGAGGCTGTGGCGCACGCGCGCCTGGCCCGGGCCGGGCTCGCCGACTTCGACATGTTCGAGCTTGAGCACGTCGGCGCTGCCGGTCTCGTGGAAGCGGATGGCCTGGTTCATGGTGCGTCTCCTGGGGTGTGTGGGGGCTGGATGGAACGGATTCTTGCGGCGCGTGGCGGCGGCGGGAAGTGTGGTCTTGGCGATGTCCCAAATTGGCAAATCGATGTCCCAATGAAGCAAGAAATGCGGGCGGGGTGCGCCGGATACTGGCGACATCGGCCCACCGAGGCCTGCAAGACAACAACCGGAGACACCCCATGAAACTGCTGCAATTTGCACGCGCCGCCGCCGTGGCGCTGGTCGGATGCTCGATGGCCCTCGGGGCCTGGGCGCTGGGCGACAAGCCCGTCAAGCTCATCGTTCCCGCGCCGCCGGGCGGCACGATGGACATCGTCGCCCGCGTCGTCGGGCAGCAGATGGCGCTGGACATCGGCCGCCCCGTGATCGTCGAGAACCGCCCCGGCGCGGGCGGCTCCATCGGCCTGCAGGCCATGCTGCAGGCCCCGGCCGACGGCAACACCATCGTGATGGCCGCGAGCAACGTGCTGGCCGAGACACCGCAGGTCGTGAAGATGCCCTTCGATCCGCTGAAGGACGTGGTGCCCATCGGCTCGGTGGCACGCTCGGGCGTGGTGCTCGTCACGGCCGCGAACTTCCCGGCCAAGGACTTCCAGGGCCTCGTCGCCGAACTGAAGACGCGCAAGGGCAAGGCCAGCTTCGCCAGCTACAGCCCCGGCACCGTGTCGCAGTACGCGGGCCTCATCCTCAGCGACCGCGCCGGGCTCGACCTGCAGCACATCGGCTACCCAGGCTCGCCGCCCGCGCTGCAGGACCTGCTGGGCGGCCAGGTCGACCTGATGTTCGACGGCATGCTCACCTCGATGCCGCTCATCAAGGCCGGCAAGCTGCGCCCCTATGCCTTCACCGGCAAGACCCGCTCGCGCTTCCTGCCCGATCTGCCCACCACCACCGAACTCGGCTACCCCGACCTGCAGTTCCGCGGCTGGGTCGGCTTCATCGGCTCGGCCAAGCTGCCGGCCGACGTGATGGCCAAGCTCCATGCCGCGATCGAGAAGGCCGGCCAGGCGCCCGCCGTGCAGCAGAAGCTGCTCGACGTGGGCCTGGAGCCCGAGCTCAGCGTCGACACACCCGCGCTCATCGCCGAGACCCGCGCGCTGTCCGAGCGCAACGCCGCCATCGTCAAGAAGTACCGCATCCAGGCGAACTGAGCGGCACCCGCCATTCCATCGGAGACCTCTCATGAAGATCAGACCCCTCACGCCGTCCATCGGCGCCGAAATCTCGGACGTCCACCTGGGCGAGGCCTCGCGCGACCCCGAGTGCTTTGCGTCGATCCGCGCCGCGCTGCTCAAGCACAAGGTGCTCTTCTTCCGCGGCCAGGACATCGAGCGCGCCGAGCACGTCGCCTTCGCACGCTGCTTCGGCGAACTGGAAGACCACCCCGTGGTCGGCAGCGACCCCGAGCACCCGGGCCTCGTGCGCATCTACCGCAGCGACAACAAGCACAGCTACGAGAACACCTACCACTGCGACGGCCTGTGGCGCCAGAGCCCCGCGATGGGCGCGGTGCTGCGCTGCATCGAATGCCCCGAGGTCGGCGGCGACACCATCTGGGTGAACATGGTGCAGGCGCACGACGAGCTGCCCGACGAGATCAAACAGAAGATCGGCAAGCTGCGCGCCAAGGCCAGCATCGAGCATTCGTTCGGCGCCGTGATGCCGATGGAAGCGCGCCTCAAGCTGGGCCAGGACCATCCGCCCGTGGAGCACCCGGTGGTGCGCACGCACCCCGAGACCGGCGAGAAGGTGCTCTACGTGGGCAGCTTCACCACGCACTTCGTGAACTACAGCACCCCCGAGAACGTGCGCCACGGCATCGACAAGACACCGGGTGCGGCGCTGCTGCTGAACTACCTGCTCAGCCGCGCCACCATTCCCGAGTACCAGGTGCGCTGGTCGTGGCAGCCGGGCGACGTGGTTGTCTGGGACAACCGCAGCACGCAGCACTACGCGCTGAACGACTACTGGCCCGCGCCACGAAAGATGGAACGCGCCGGCATCGTCGGCGACGTGCCGTACTGAACATCGTCCCGCATCCGCCCCCCGCCTCGCCACCTGACAGACGCACGCCATGAACTTCCTCGACGGCCACCTCTTTCCCGAAAACCAGCAGCCGCTGATCATCACCGCCGCGCCCTATGCACCGGGCTGGCTTCCTTCCGACTTCCCGGGCGAGATCCCGGTCACGATGGAAGAGCAGATCCAGAAGGCGGTCGATTGCTACAACGCCGGCGCCACGGTGCTGCACCTGCATGTGCGCGAACTCGACGGCAAGGGCAGCAAGCGGCTGTCCAAGTTCAACGAGCTGATCGCCGGCGTGCGCGCGCGCGTGCCCGAAATGATCATCCAGGTCGGCGGCTCGATCAGCTTCGCGCCCGAGAGCGAAGGCGCGGCCGCCAAGTGGCTCAGCGACGACACGCGCCACATGCTGGCCGAGCTGGAGCCCACGCCCGACCAGGTGACGGTGACGGTCAACACCTCGCAGATGAACGTCACCGAGCACGCCGAGCTGGCGGACTTCAAGGGCACCTCGCGCGAGATCCCGGCCATCTTCGAGGCCTACAAGGAGATGACGGTGCCGGCGCAGCCGGGCTGGGTCGAGGAGCACATCCGCCGCCTCACCAAGGCCGGCATCCAGAGCGCCTTCCAGTGCTACAACATCAACAGCTTCGAGTCGGTCGAACGGCTCATGCGGCGCGGCGTCTACATGGGCCCGCTGGTGATGAACTGGGTGGCGATCAGCGGCGGCATGGACGCGCCGAACATCTACAACCTGGCCAACTTCGTGCGCGCCGTGCCCGACGGCGCGGTGCTCACGGTGGAAAGCTCGGTGCGCAACGTGCTGCCCGTGAACATGATGGGCATCGCCATGGGCCTGCACGTGCGCTGCGGCACCGAGGACGTGCTGTGGAACCAGACGCGCACCGCCAAGATCGGCACCGTGGCGCAGATCGAGCAGCTGGTGGCCATCTCGCGCCAGTTCGGCCGCCCCATCGCCACGGCGCAGCAGGCGCGCGAGATCTCGAAGATCGGCGTCTTCTACGAGACGGCCGAAGAGTCGCTCGCGGCCAACGGCTTCGCGCCGAACCGCAACGGAGGCAACCAGGGCTTCCTGCGCAAGGCGGCCTGAGACAGACGATGGCGATGACGAGGCGTTTCACGCGCGCCGCCTGGCGCCTGCTGGAGGGCATCGCGCATGCCCTGCGCCACGAAGACCTGGTTCAGAACGCGCGCACCGCGCCCTGAGCCACCGCGCCGGCCGTTTGCCGGCTCCACTGTGAGGCGCTGCAGCCGAAGTGGTGGCGGAACCAGTGGCTGAAGCTGCTGGGCCCCGAAAACCCCAGCAGCTCGGCCACCTCGCTCAGCGGCAGGTCGCTGTCGCGCAGGTGCCGCTTCACGAGGTCGGAGCGCACGTCGTCGAGCAGGCGGCTGAAGGTGAGGCCTTCGGCCCCGAGCCGGCGGTGCAGCGTGCGGCGGTCCACGCGCAGGTGCCGCGCCACTTCCTGCGCCGTGCAACCGCCACCGGGCATCAGCGCCAGGATGAGTTCGCGGCAGGCTTCGCGCGTGCTCTCGCCGCGGTCTTTGAGCGCGGCTTCCAGGTACTCGCGCGCGAAACGCGCCACGCCCTGGTCGCCCGATTCGCGCGGCTTGCGCAGGTCGGCCGCCAGGCACACGAGGCCGTTGAAATCCTGGTTGAACTTGACGTTGCGCCCGAAGAAGGCGCGGTGCGCCGCCATGTCCGCCGGCGGGCGGTGCGTGAAGCACACCTGCTGCGGGCGCCACTGCGGATCGATGAGCTCCCCGAGGATGCGGAACATGATGCCCACGGCCAGCTCCATCGACTGGCGCATCGGCAGCCCGGGGCTGGGCAGCAGGTCTTCCTGGATGATGACCATGTCGCCGGTGTCCTCGAGGCGAAAGCTCAGCGAGGCGTTCACCAGCTTCAGGTAGCGGCCCAGCGTGTCGAGCGCGTCGCGCGGCGTGGGCTCTTCCTTCAGCACGACGCTGATGGGCCCCAGCGCCGACAGCTTGCGCTGCGCCGCCAGCCGCAGCGCGAAATCTTCGGTGCGCGTGGCGCGCGCGGTGATCTCGAGCAGCTCGCGCACCGCGTCGCCCGGGATCAGCGTCTCGGGGTGCTCGAGCAGCTGCGCTTTGAGCCCCACGGTGCGCATGAAGGCATGCGGGTCGCGGCCGAGCGACTGCACCAGCTCCACGTAGCCGCTGAGGCTCGCGCTGCGCATCAGTCGACCGAGGTGCTTCATGGTGGCTGTGGGAAGGGCCCCGCGTTCACTCGGGGCTGATCTTGAGTTGCAGTTTCTCGATGATGGCCCGATTGTGGGCGGTCGTGGCGTCCAGCGTCTGGCGCAGCTGCACCAGCGTCGCCTCGCGCGGCAGATCGTAATTCTGCGCGAGCAGCGCCTCGCGGAACTTCGGCGCCTGCACGGCCCGGGCCACCTCGGCGCGGATTTTCTCCTGCAGCGCCGGCGGCATGCTGCTGAGCACGAACACGCCCACGCTCGCGTCGGGCATCACGAAGTCGGGCAGGCCCAGCTCGCCGAAGGTGGGCACGTCGGGCAGGAAGCGCGAGCGTTTCGACGACGCTACGGCCAGCGCCTTGATCTTGCCGCTGCGGATCAGCGAGGTGACGTTGCTCACCACCTCGAAGGTCAGCTGCACCTGGTTGCCCATGAGGTCGACCAGCGCCGGCGCCGAGCCCTTGTACGGCACCACGAGGATGTCGTTGCCGCTGCGCGCGCGCAGCATTTCGCCCAGCAGGTTGGAGCGCGTGCCCGTGCTCAGGTTGGCCACGCTGACCGAGCGCGGATTCTGTTTGGCATGCGCCAGCAGGTCTTTCACCGTGTTCGGCGGGAAGGCGGCGTTGGCCACCAGCACATGGAACATGCCCGTCACCTCGCCGACGTAGGTGAAGGTCTTGAGCGGGTCGAAGGGCGTCTTCACCGTGAGCGGAATGTCGGACAGCACGCTCGACGGCCCGACCATCAGCGTGTAGCCGTCGGCCGGCGCGGCCATCAGCGCGCGCTCGGCGATCACGGCGGAGCCGCCCGGCTTGTTGTCCACCAGCACGGTCTGGCCGAGGTTCGTGCGCAGCTGTTCGGCGAGCAGCCGCGCCGCCGCGTCGGAGATGCCGCCCGGCGGCGCGGGAACGATCAGCCGGATCGGCTTGTCGGGCCAGGCCTGGGCCGAGGCCGTGCCGCAGCACAGCGCGGCCAGGAAGAGGAGGGAGGCTCGCAGCAGATGCAGACACATGGTTCGTCCTCAGGTGGAAGAGACAAAGGCGTGCGGATTCTGCGGCGCCACCTCCTTTGAATGCTTGGCGCCACGCGTCGGCCACTTACCGGATCGCGACGGCAAAAACTGTCTTTGCACGCGCCGTTCCAATGCCCCAGAAAGACAAAACCGCGCCCCCGATGAGCAAGAAGTTTTCGCAGCTGCGCCAGAAACTTTGGCTGCAAGCGCAACCCTTTCACCGGAGACAACCCCATGAACTTCCTCGACGGCCACCTGTATCCCGAGAACCAGCAGCCCCTGATCATCACGGCCGCGCCCTATGCGCCGGGCTGGATTCCCGCCGACTTTCCGGAAGACATTCCGGTCACGATGGAAGAGCAGATCCAGAAGGCGGTCGACTGCTACGAGGCCGGCGCCACCGTGCTGCACCTGCATGTGCGCGAGGCCAACGGCAAGGGCAGCAAGCGGCTGTCGATGTTCAACGAGCTGATCGCCGGCGTGCGCGCGCGCGTGCCCGAGATGATCATCCAGGTGGGCGGCTCCATCAGCTTCGCGCCCGAGGACGACGGTGCCGCCGCCAAGTGGCTCAGCGACGACACGCGCCACATGCTGGCCGAGCTCACGCCCAGGCCCGACCAGGTGACGGTGACCGTCAACACCACGCAGATGAACGTGACCGAGCACGCGGGCCTGGACGACTTCAAGGGCCTGTCGCGCGGCGACCCGCGGCTGTACTCGACGTACCGGGACATGATCGTTCCCTCGAACCCTAGCTGGGTGGAAGAGCACATCCGCCGCCTCACGGCAGCGGGCATCCAGAGCGAGTTCCAGTGCTACAACATCAACAGCTTCGAGACCATCGAACGCATGATCCGCCGCGGCGTCTACAAGGGCCCGCTGGTGATGAACTGGGTGGCCATCAGCGGCGGCATGGACCAGGCGAACATCTACAACCTGGCCAACTTCCTGCGCGCCGCACCCGACGGCGCGGTGGTCACCGTGGAGAGCTCGGTGCTCAACGTGCTGCCCGTGAACATGATCGGCATCGCCCTGGGCCTGCACGTGCGCTGCGGCATCGAGGACGTGCTGTGGAACCAGACCCGCACCGGCAAGATGAGCTCGGTCGAGCAGATCAAACAGCTCGTGCGCATCGCGACCGAGTTCGGCCGCCCCATCGCCACCGCGCAGCAGGCGCGCGAGATCATGAAGATCGGCGTGTTCTACGAGACCACCGAAGAGACGCTGCAGGCCAACGGCTTCGCGCCCAACCGCAAGGGGGCGCAGCAGGGCTTCCTGCGCAAGCCGGCCTGATACCGCTTCCACCGCTTCCCGGGGGGCGGTTGACGTACCGACTGGTCAGTCGGTAGACTGGGCGGATCGCGCAGCTCACCGGGCTGCATCGCATCGCACAGAAAGCCCCCGATGAGCGAGAACTTCGCAGCCGAACTCCATCGCCGAGCCACCACGGCCCTGCAGGCCGGGCGCGCCGACGCGCAAGGAGAGGGCGACCGCGTGCCGGTCGGCCAGTACACCGACGAAGCCATCGCGCGCGACGAGCGGCGGCTGCTGCAGCGGCATCCGCAGCCGGTGGCGGCCAGCGCATCGCTCGCCTCGCCCGGCGCGTGGCTGTCGCTCATGCACACGGGCGTGCCGCTGTTGCTGGTGCGCCAGGAGAACGGGCAGGTGCAGGCGTTTCTCAACGTGTGCCGCCACCGCGGCGCGCGCGTGGTGCCCGAGGGCAGCGGCAGCGAGGCGCGTGCCTTCGTCTGCCCGTACCACGCGTGGACCTACAAGCCCGACGGCGCCTTGCGCGGCGTGCCCGAGTCCTTCGGTTTTCCCTGCCTGAAGCAGGACGAGTCGGGCCTGCGCCGGCTGGCGACGGTCGAGCGCGCGGGCGTGGTCTGGGTCGTGTGCGATCCGTCGCAGGCGGACAGCGACCCCAGCGCGCACCTGGGCGCGCTCATGGACAACCTCGAGTCGCTGGCCGGGCTGCGCGCGCCCGTGGCCTATGCGCCGCGCACGTACGAGGTCGAAGCCAACTGGAAGCTGCTGGTCGACGGTTCCTTCGAGGCCTACCACTTCAAGGTGGCGCACCGCGAGACCATCGCCCACATGTTCCTGCACAACCTGCAGGTCATCGACGAGTTCGACCTGAACCGGCGCCTGTACCTGCTCAAGGCGAAGTTCCAGGAACACCGGCCCGATGCCACCGGTTTCGATCCGCGCCGCTACGGCAACCTGACCTACTTCTTCTTTCCCAACACGACCATCCTCGTGCAGCCCGACCACGCGCAGCTCAGCATGCTGGAGCCGCTGGGCGCCACGCGCACGCGCGTGCACGAGCTCACGCTGATTCCCGAGGCACCGGCGTCGGAGAAGGCGACGGCGCACTGGGACGCGAACGTGGCGCTGTACCGGCGCACGCTCGCGGAAGACTACGCACTGGCCGAGTCGATTCAGGCCGGGCTGGCGTCGGGCGCGAACGACGCGCTCAGCTTCGGCACCTTCGAGTACAGCGCGCCGCGCTTCCATGCGCAGCTCGCGCAGCAGGTGGCGGCCATGCCGGCCGCACGCTGACGCGCGAGGGTGTCGCGCGTGCAACAACCAGACCCCCAGACACAAGAAAGAATGGCGCGCATCGCGTCTGATCGCCGGTCGCGTCTTCGCGGCATGCGCTCTTCTGCATGACGCTTTCCAGAACCGCCGATGGCCACCCTTGCCCCTTCCCGTAAAGAAACGATCCTCGCGCGCGCCGAGCAGCACTTTGCCGACCATGGCTTCCAGGGCGCATCGCTGTCGGCCATCGCGCGCGACTGCGAGGTCGGCAACCCGGGGCTGCTGCATCACTTTGCGAGCAAGGAGGTGCTGTACCGCGCCGTGCTCGAGAAGCAGGCCGAAGACCTGACGGCGCGCATCTGCAAGCGCGTCGAGGCGGCCCCCGACCTGCCTGCGCGGCTGCAGGCGTTCATTGCGCTGCAGGTCGAATGGATGCACGCGCGGCCCACGGGCTTCAAGCTCGTCACGCGCGAACTGCTCGACAACGCCGAGCGCATCCAGCACGCGCAGACCCGGCCGCTCGAAGGCTTCCTGCAGGCCAGCCTGGGCCTGGTGGCTGCGGCGCAGGCGGCCGGCCTCGTGCGCGACGACCTGTCGGCCGTGGTGGTGCTCACGCTCATCTTCGGCACGCTCAACTACGCCAAGATGGCGCGGCCCACCTTCGCCAAGACCTTCGCCGAGCCTGCGCTGAAGAGCGACACGGCCTGGATGAAGGCGATGGCGCGCGATGTGTTGCGCGTCATCTCGCCGCCCTGATTTTTTTCTTTCTCTCCCCGCAACCCCGACCAAAGGACGTTCCCTTGAAAACCCGCATCACCGAACTCTTCGGCATCCGCCACCCCATCATCCAGGGCGGCATGCACTATGTCGGCTTCGCCGAGCTGGCCGCGGCCGTCTCCAACGCCGGTGGCCTGGGAATCATCACGGGCCTCACGCAGAAGACGCCCGAGCTGCTGGCCCGCGAGATCGCGCGCTGCCACGAGATGACCGACAAGCCCTTCGGCGTGAACCTCACCTTCCTGCCGACCTTTGCCTCGCCGCCGTACCCCGAGTACATCGCGGCCATCGTCGAAGGCGGCATCAAGGCCGTGGAAACCGCGGGCCGCAGCCCCGAGGCCTACATGCCGGCGCTGAAGGCCGCGGGCATCAAGGTGATCCACAAGTGCACCTCGGTGCGCCACGCGCTCAAGGCCGAGCGCATCGGCTGCGACGCGGTGAGCGTCGACGGCTTCGAGTGCGGCGGCCATCCCGGCGAGGACGACGTGCCCAACATGATCCTGCTGCCGCGCGCGGCCGAAGAACTGAAGATCCCGTTCGTTGCCTCGGGCGGCATGGCCGACGGCCGCAGCCTCGTGGCCGCGCTCGCGCTGGGCGCCGAGGGCATGAACATGGGCACGCGCTTCATCGCCACCAAGGAAGCGCCGGTGCACGCCAACGTGAAGCAGGCCATCGTCAACGCCTCGGAGCTCGACACGCGCCTGATCATGCGTTCGCTGCGCAACACCGAGCGCGTGATCAACAACGCGGGCGTGGAGCGCCTCATGGAGATCGAGCGCGCCAAGGGCGACGCGCTGAAGATCGACGACATCATGGACCAGGTCGCCGGCATCTACCCGAAGGTGATGACCGAGGGCCACATGGACGCCGGCGCCTGGAGCTGCGGCATGGTGGCCGGGTTGATCCACGACGTGCCCAGCTGCGCCGAGCTCATCGACCGCATCATGGCGCAGGCCGATGAACTCATCGCCAAGCGCCTGGCGGGCATGCTGCGCGGCTGAGCTTTCAGTACGTCACCGTCACCGTGATCGTGCTGCTGTAGGCGCCCGGCGCCACGTACTGAGCGGCCGGAATGCGACCGTAGACGGTGTGGGCGCGCAGCGTGGTGACGCCACCGAGGTTTGCCAGCGCGCTGTAGCTGTCGCTGACGCTGTTGAGGCCCCAGACGGTGCTGCGCGCGTTGGTGGTGTAGAGGTTGTAGCCAAGCGGCGTGGCACCGACCGGGCCCACCATCTGCCGGCTGGTGATGTTGCCGGCCGAGCCCGCGTCCAGGCTGATCGTGAACGACAGCGTCACCAGGATGCCCAGGCCCGTGACCGTGCCGGCGACGGTGACGGTCGAGGTGTTGTCCTTGGGCGTCGCGACGGCCGGGTCGTAGTTGCCGAAGGCCAGCGCGGTCGCACTGACGGTGGCGCTGCAGCTGAATGCGCCCACGCCCGTGCACCCGGCCAGCGACGCACGCGGGGCCAGCAACCCCGCCAGCGCCAGCACGGCCGTCAGCGCGGGGACGACGACACGGGTTCGCATCGGTAGGGTCCCATCGAGGGCAGTGCGCCGGCGGCGCGGTCGGGTTCGCCCAGCGTGAAGCGGCAATGGCCGCGCTTCCATCGCGCCTCGAAGCGCTCGTTCGGCTGCGGGTCGTCGACCGACACGAGGCCATGAAAGCCCGACAGCAGCGAGGTGCCGCGCGCCGGCCGCATCACGTCGATGCCCGGCGGCAGCGGGCTGCCGTCGGGCAGCAGCACGGTGACGTTGGCGATCGCGTCGCGCGCGATGTCGAAGCTGGCCTGTGCCACGCCCTTGTAGCGCGGCACCACGCGCAGCACGTCGCTGCGCACCTGCGCTTCGATCGGCAGGTCGCCGTTGTCGATGCTGATGTGGTTGGGCTCGTAGGCGCGCAGGCCGGAGACGACGGCGCGGCCTTCGCTGTCGGTGGTGGTCCAGGGCTGGTTCTCGCGGTAGACCTTCACGCCGGCGGCGCCGGGCACGGTCACGAGCGCGAAGGCGTCGTCCGACTGGCGGGTGGCAAAGCCCACGCCGCCCGCGAAACCCACGGCGCCGCTGGCGCGCAGGCGCACCGCGGTCTGGCCCTGTGCGCGCGCGGCTTCGGCCGTCAGCATGCCGTAGCGGCCGCGCCAATCGACCGCGGCCTCGCTGCGCGCGTTCTCGCCGTCGGCGGCGCGCAGCCGGTAGCCCCAGCCGGTGTCGTTGGGCGGCTGCTGCACCCACTCGGCCACGGCCGAGTGGCCGCCTGGCTTCTGATGCTGCACCGAGAGCGTGGCGTGCTGGCGCTCGCCGAGCGTGAAGCTGAGGCTCACGTTCACCGAGGTGATGGAACGCTTGCCGTCCTGGCGCGTGTGGGCCACCGAGGTGCCGAGCCAGGCGTTGCCGCCCAGGCTGATCGACCAGCTGGCGGTGGTCACGCCGATGTGCTCGCCGGTGTTGTAGCGCAGCCGCGTGTGGCTCGCGCCCAGCGTGCCGTAGCGGCCGAGCGAGCGGCCTGCGAAGAGTTGCGTCTGCGCATCGGTGTGCACGGGGCTGTCGTGCCAGGCGATCTGTGTGAAGCCGCGGCTGGCCACCTGGCGGCTCACCGAGAAGTTCCATTCGTCGCTGGTGCGCGTGTAGGCGGCGCGCCAGAGGCGGCCGCTGTCGCCGTCCCTGCTGCGGCTGGCGGCGCCGTGCAGCGAGAGTTCGCCCAGCGTGCCCCAGACCCAGGTCACGCCCGCGCCCGCGGTCTGGCTGCGCGCACTGGCCTCGCCGCGGGCCTCGACGGTCACGCTGTCGTTCACGCCGTGGCGCCAGGTGCCGGCGACGAAGGGCGGGCCGTAGTCGAAGCTGCGCTCGCCGTAGCGCAGGCGTGTCCAGCCGGCTTCGAGCGAGTAGTCGGACAGGCCCGCGCGCAGCAGGTTCGAGCTCACGTAGTAGGGCGTGGTCACGGTGCGCTGCACGCCGAGCGCGTCGGTGACGGCGAAGCGCATCTCGCCCGCGCCGGTGAGCACGGGCACGTCGCTGAGCGCGAAGGGGCCGGCGTCCACACGGCGCTGGTAGCGCAGCGTGTCGTTCACATACACCTCCACCGCCGACGGCACGGCCGCGCCGCCGCGCAGGCTGGGCATCGGGTAGCTGATGAAGCCGGGCTGCAAGCCGAAGCGGGTGCCGAACTGCACGCCGCCGAAGCGAAAGGGCGTCGACCACGCGGCGGCCTGCGTGACCGAATCGCCCACCGTGAGGCGCGTGAGCCGCGCGGGGTCGTCGCGGCGAAAGTAGCTGTCCAGCCGCGTCGTGCCGCGCCCGCCGAACGCGGACTGGCCGGCAACGAGGCTCGTGCCCACCAGGCCCCAGTCGCCCGAGGCCGCCGCATCGAAGTAGCCCGAGGCGCGCGTGCCTTCGCGGTCGTGCTGCAAGGCCAGGTCGTAGTTGAGAAAAGCCCCGAAGGCCGAGGCCGACAGCGGCGGGCGGTCGCCCGCATGCGCATGCACGGTGCCCAGCGTGAACGCCTCGGCGGGCACGCTCAGGTCCACGCTCTGCGCGCCTTCGTCGAGTTGCAGCTGCGCGCCCGGCAGTGCGCGCAGGTCGTAGTAGTCGGTGCCGTCGCGCTGCAACGCCGCGGTGGCGGGCCGCACCAGCCGCCAGGCCGCGAAGTCGGGCGCCGACGCCAGCAGTTGGGCGCCGCGCCGCAAGAGCGGCCGTGGCGCGGGCTGGCTCAGGCCGTTGATGCGCACATCGAGGATCGCGGGCTGCACCTCGCCCGCCACGTCAGTGGGCGAAGTCTGTGCGCAGGCCACGCGCAGGCCCAGCCAGCCGCAGCAGACCCACAAGCTAGCGTGGCGTGGCGGGCGCACGGGGCACGCGCACGGTGGCGCTGGACGACGCCTCGGGGGCATCGGTGGCGGCCTCGACCTGCAGCCGGGTGTCGGGCGGCAGGGCGGGCAGTTCGATGTCGATGCCGGCCGACTGCCCGGCCAGCGCGTACTGCGACAGGCTCTTGCGCAGCAGTTCGGTGCCGTCCTCGCGACGCACCACGAGCTGCGTGACCTGGATGTGCTCGCTGCCCTGGTTGTCGAACACCAGCCGCCAGGCGGTGCCTGCCGTGCCGGTGGTGCGCCCCGAAGGCTGCAGCGACCATTGCAGCGCGCGGCGCGGCTGCAGCGGCGGCACGAAGATCGGCACGCCGATGCGCAGCAGCGTCTGCACCTTCGCGCCCTCGGCGCCGTCCGCCGGCAGGGCCTGGTCGCGCGGCAGCTGGCGCAGGAAGACGCGGTAGCTGCGCTCGCCGGCGTCGGCCGGCACCTGCAGCCCGAGGCGCACGATCTGCCGCCCGCCCGGCGGCAGGCGGAAGATGGCCGGGTTGACCAGCACGTCGCGCGTGGGTTCGTAGGCATCGCGCCCGTCCTGCTGCGACCACGCCACCACCTCGGCCTGCACGGCGACCTCGGTGTCCTCGGCGTTGCCCATGGTGAGCGAGGCGACCGGGCGCTGCGGCGTGAGCACGATGCGCAGCGGCGCCACGCTGAGGCTGGTGGCCGCGGCGGGAGCGGGAGCAAGGGCGGCCAGCAGCAGGCCGGCCCCCCATGCGACTGGCAGCAGGGCGCGACGCATGCCGTGGCGGCCTGCGGTGAAGGCGGTCAACGGCGCCCTCAATAGGTCAGCGAGACCGTGATCGTGTCCGTGTAGTCGATGGCCGGCGCCGCGGTGTACTGCCCCGTGGGAATCAGGCCGTAGATCGTCTGCGTCTGCGGCGTCCCGTTGCCGACGTAGCCGGTGCCGGCGACGCTGTTGTCCCAGTTGGTCTGGTGCGCGCTGTCCTTGAAGAGGCCGTAGCCCAGCGTGTTGTTGCCGGCGGCCGCCGTGGGGCTGGTCATCAGGCGGTTCGTGATCGTTGCGCCCGAGCCGCCGCCCGCGCTCAGGCCGAGCGAGTAGGGCGTGCCGAAGGTGCAGGTCACGTTGAGGCTGGTGGTGCCGGCCAGCGCGGTGGCTGACGCCGGGTCGTACGGCCCGAACGCCAGCGTGGCCGGCGTGGTCATCAGGCAGGCCTTGAGCACGGTGGCCGTGACCTGGAAGGTCGTGGTCGTCGTGACCGCCTGCACGGGCAGCAATGTCAACAAGGCACCGACGGGCAGCACGGTACGGGCCAGTGTGCGAAGGAGGGAGCGAGGCTGGTGGCGCATCGGACGGGACCTTTCATCGGTGACTGGAAACCCAGGAACGACAGTGAAAACCCACCCACCGTTTCCAGTAGTGGGCGCCCCCTTTCTAACCAATCTCTCCCCGATGGGACATAGGACGCAGCCCTGTCGTCGACAGCTTGCTACAGATTTTTCCGAGGCCGGGAGGGCTCATGAGTGATTTCGGTCTACAGCCTGGGCCGGGCCTAGGTCGGATGTCTTCATGGGGCGCGACCTCTTGTCGGAGGGGGGTGGTGCGTGCGGTGTATAGAACCGTTTACATTTACGCTCTTGGGAGTCGCCATCCAACGCCATTGCAACCTTGCCCGCGAGGTCCATCCAACGTGATCGCCGAAATACATGCTGATGCCGCGCCTGCTGGCCTCGCCTCGGGGTTCACCATGGCGTTCCAGCCCATCGTGGACCTGGGCCGGCACGAGATCTATGCGCACGAGGCGCTGGTGCGCGGCCTGTCGGGCGAAGGCGCCGCCGAGGTGCTCGGGCGCGTCGATCCGGTCGACCGCTTCGCTTTCCACGAAGCCTGCCGCGTCAAGGCCATCGAGATCGCCTCGCGCCTGGGCATGAAGTCGCGCCTGAGCCTCAACGTCATGCCCAACGACGTCGCGGGGCAGGCCGAGTGCTTCCGCACCGCCATGGCCGCCGCCAAACGCTGCAAATTCCCCGTGCGCCGGCTGATGTTCGAGATCACCGAGGGCGAGCGCGTGCGCGACCTGCACGGCCTGGCCGACACCTTCCGCGCCTTCAAGCGCCACGGCTTCACCTCGGCCATCGACGATTTCGGCGCCGCCTACGCGGGCTTCGAACTGCTGGCCGCGTTCCAGCCCGACGTGGTGAAGATCGACCTGAGCCTGATCCGCGGCATCCATGCCGACCCGGTGCGGCTCACCATCGTGCGGGGCTTCGTCGCCACCTGCGACGAGCTGCGCATCCGCGTGATCGCCGAAGGCGTGGAGGCGCCCGAAGAGGTGCGCGCCTTGCGCGAGATCGGCGTGGAGCTGTTCCAGGGCTACCTGTTCGCGCGGCCGGCCATCGCCACGCTGCCGGCGGTGGCGTGGGACGCCGCCGCCTGAGCCTGCCCTGACCTGACCTGACCTCGGACCTTGTGCGTCAGACGTTGCTGGTCGCGCGCACTTCCTCGAGCGTGGTCCGGCCGGCCAGCACCTTCTCGATGCCGTCCTGACGCAGCGTGCGCATGCCCTCGCGCATCGCGGCGTCCTGCAGTTCCTCGGCGCGCGCACCGCCCTGCACCAGCCGGCGCAGTTCCCTCGACATCACCATGAGTTCGTGGATGCCCACGCGGCCCCGGAAGCCGGTGTCGTTGCAGTGCTTGCAGCCGGTGCTGGTGTAGGTCTGCAGCTGGCCGTCGCGCCCGTGGCGCTGCACCCACTCGGCGCGCACGGCGTCGCGCGCGGCCGGCGTGTCCTGCGCGCCGAAGGCGTGCATGTAGTCGGCCAGCAGCTCCTCGACCGCCTCGCTCGTCGCCGGGCGGCTCTGCACGCACTGCGGGCACAGGCAGCGCACCAGCCGCTGCGCCAGCACGGCCAGCAGCGAGTCGGCGAAGTTGAACGGGTCCATGCCCATGTCCAGCAGGCGCGTCACGGTTTCGGGCGCGCTGTTGGTGTGCAGCGTCGACAGCACGAGGTGGCCGGTGAGCGAGGCCTCGATGGCGGTCCTGGCGGTCTCGGCGTCGCGGATCTCGCCGACCATGATCACGTCGGGGTCGGCGCGCACGAAGGCGCGCAGCGCCTTGGCAAAGGTCCAGTCGATGCGCGGGTTGACCTGCACCTGGCGCAGGCCCGGCTGCGTGATCTCGATCGGGTCTTCGGCGGTCCAGATCTTGCGCTCGGGCGTGTTGATGCGCATGAGCGCCGAGTGCAGCGTGGTGGTCTTGCCCGAGCCCGTCGGGCCCACGCACAGCACCATGCCGTAGGGCCGGTCGACCGCCTGCGAAAACTGCGCCAGGTTGCGCTCGGACAAGCCCAGCGCATCGAGCGCGATGGGCTTGGCCGAGGCCAGGATGCGCATCACCACGTCTTCCAGGCCGTTGTTGGTCGGGATGGTGGCCACGCGCAGCTCGATGCGGTGCTGCGGCGAGTACTTCGAGAAGTTGATCTTGCCGTCCTGCGGCTTGCGCTTTTCGCTGATGTCCAGGTCGCACATGATCTTCACGCGCGCCACCACCGCGTTGCGGTAGCTGGGCGGCAGCTCCAGGTAGGTGTAGAGCCGGCCGTCGCGGCGAAAGCGGATGCGCGTCTTTTCCTGCCCGGGGTCGCTCTCGATGTGGATGTCGGAGGCGCCCTCGCGGTGCGCTTCGAGGATCATGCTGTTGATCATGCGCACCAGCGAGTTGTCCGACTGCTCCACGGGCGGCTCGCCGGCGGCGGGCGCGGCGGCCGATTCTTCCTTCTCGAGCGTCTTCAGCAGCGTGCTGGTGCCCGTCATGTCGAACTCGAGCGGACGCATCGGGTCGTTCATGTCGACCACCGGGCGCTCGGCCGCCACCTGGCCGACCTTCTCGTAGGCCTTGTGCAGCACGCCGTCCAGGTCCAGGCACTGGCCCAGCACGGGAATGATCTTCGTCTGCGCGATGAACTCCACCTCGTCGATCACCGCGTGCCGGTTGACCGGGTCGTCGAGCGCCACCACCAGGCGCCCGCCGTGCAGCATGAGCGGCATCACCTGCAGGCGCCGCGCGGCCTCGTGGCCCACCTTGCGCAGCGCATCGGCCGCGGCCGGAAACACATGCAGGTTCACCAGCGGGTAGCCCATCTTGCGCACCAGCGCGGTCTGCAGCTGGCCCCGGCTCACGACGCCCATGCGCACCAGCGTCTCGCCCAGCGGCACGGTGGGTTCGCGCTGTTGCTGCTGCAGCGCCGCGTCGAGTTGCGCCTGCGTGACCATGCCCAGCGACATCAGCGCCTGGCCGATGCGCGCGATCGGCATGCGGCTTTGCAGGTCGAGCTCCTGCACGAGCTGTTCGGGCATGACGACTTCGGTGGCTGCCATGGATGGGTCTCCTGGTGGGGGTGAGGGGGGCGGCGGGGTGTGCCGACGCTAACGGTAGAACGCGAAACGGTTGCGGCCCTGCGACTTGGCGGCGTAGAGCGCCGTGTCCGCCCGCGCGAGCAGTTCGCCGGCGCCGACGCTGGCATCGACCGTCTCGACGAACACGATGCCGATGCTGGTCGTGACGTCCAGCCGCCGGCCTTCCACGGGGAACGCCGGCGCCGCGATCTGCGAGACGATCTTGTGCGCCACGCCCGCCACGGCGTCCTGCGAGTGCACGTTCTCCAGCACGATCACGAACTCGTCGCCGGCCAGGCGCACCACGGTGTCGGTCTCGCGCACGCTGGCGCGCAGGCGGCGCGCATATTCGGCCAGCACGCCGTCGCCGGTGGAATGGCCGAGCGTGTCGTTGATGGCCTTGAAGTGGTCGATGTCCAGGAACATCAGCGCCATGCCGCCTTCGGCGCGGCGCACGCGCGACATCGCTGCGGGCAGCTGCTCGTTGAAGGCCAGGCGGTTCGGCAGGCCGGTCAGCACGTCCATGCGTGCCAGCTCGATGAGCTTGCGCTCGGCCTCCTTCAGCGCCGTGACGTTGAAGGTCATGAGGTAGAAGCCCGCCGTGTGGCCCGCCAGGTCCTTGTCGGGAATCAGGTTCACCTGGAAGTGAGCCTCCCGGTCATCGATCGGCACCTGCACCGGGTACTGCGTCGCCCTGCCGGCGAGCACCGTGGGCAGGTGGGGCGTGTGCTGCGCATACACCGCCTCGCCCACGGCCGAGCGCAGCGTCACGCCGTCGAGCGGCGCGCGCTCATCCAGGCCCGCCATGCGCCGCGCGCGGCTGTTGCCGTACAGGCAGTTCTCGTCGCGGTCGAAGTAGGCCACCAGCGCCGGGATGTTGTCGGTCACGTCGCGCAGGCGCTTTTCCTGCTGCGTGAGGGCGCGGCGGATGTTCACTTCGTCGGTGATGTCGAAGGTCATCGCGAACACGCCGTGCACCATGCCCTCGGCGTCCTGGTCGGGGATGTAGTGGGCCTTGAAGGTGCGGTCGCCGATGCCCAGCGCCGCGTCGCCGGCCTTCTCGACGATCACCGTCTCGCCCGCCAGCGCGCGCTCCATGTGGGGCCGCACCACCGCGAAATCGGCCGCGCCCCGCACGGCCGGCATCCACTGGCCCACCAGTGGATGGCCGTGGTGCAGCGTGCGCACCTTGGCATTGACGAAGGTGTAGTACAGCGCGGCGTCGACGTGCGAGACCAGCGCGGGAATGTTGTCGGCGATGGTGCGGATCTGCGCCTCGCTGTGCGCCAGCTCGAGCTCGATGTGCTTGCGCTGCGTGATGTCGAAGGTCATCGCGTAGTAGCCGCACACCCGCCCCTGCGCGTCGAGCTCGGGGATGAAGTCGGTCTGGAAGAAGTGCTCTTCCTCGTCGCGGTGCGCGGCGCCGCGCCGCTCGAAGGACACGGCCTCGCCGGCCAGCACGCGCCGCAGGTTGTGCTCGAGCGTCGGGTCGTCGTGCAGGCCGCTCATGCTCTGCACGGGCTGGCCCACCAGCTCCTCGGCGCTGTAGCCCAGCTCCTCGCACAGCCGCGCATTCACGAAGGTGTAGCGGCCCTGCGCGTCGGCGTGCGAGATCATGGCCGGCAGGTTGTCGGTGATGTCGCGCAGGAACTTCTCGCTGGCCTGGTGCTGCTGCATGAGCCGGTCGAAGGTGCGCGAGAGGTCGCCGATCTCGTCGTCCGGGTAGGTGCGCGCCACGGCCGCCTGCGCGGGCGCCGCGTGGGCGTCGAGCATGTGGCGGTGCAGCCCGGTGAGCGGGCGCAGCTGCTGGCGCACCACGGCCAGCGCGAGCGCGCCGGCCAGCAGCGCCAGCACGATGGCGCCGATCCACGCGCTGCGCTCGATGGCGTCGATGCGGGCAAAGGCCTCGTGGCGCGGGTACATCGAGCCCATGATCCAGTCGGCCTGGCGGATGCGCTTGAAGGCGTACAGGCCGGGCACGCCCGCATGGTTCACGCCTTCGATGGTGCCTTCGAAGCCGCCGATCGCGCGGTCGAGGTCGGGCGCGTCGTCGGCCATGGCCATGTTGGCCTGCTTGAGCACGCGGTCGGCCAGCGGGTGGTCGATCACGATGCCGTCCGCGGTGGTGATGAACACGTAGCCCGTCTGGCCGAAGCGCACGTCGGCCAGCTCGCCCAGGATGTTGCGGTCCTTCAGGTTGATGGAGCCCGAGATCACGAACAGCACCCGGCCGGCCGCATCGAGCACCGGCTCGGTGATGGCGACCTGCGCCAGGCCGTTGAGCCGGTTGCGGTACGGCTCGGAGATCACGCCCGTGCGCGCCGCGACCGTGTCCTTGAAGTACGCGCGGTCCTTCACGTTCACCTTGCCGATCTGTCGCGCGCCGTTCAGGTTGGCGACCAGCTCGCCGTCCGTGTCCAGGAAGGCGACGTTGTCGAACGCCGCCCGCAGGGACTGGTGCTTTTCCAGAAAGGCCTGCAGCGGCGCGGCGTTCGTGATGCCGTGCGAGCCCACGCTCTCGGCGATCGTCTTCAGCAGGATGCGCCGGCTGGCGAACTTCTGCTCCACCGCGCTCGCGATGGCCGACAGCCGCGCGAACTCCTCGTTGGCGATCGAGGCCTGCATGCGGCTCTTGACCAGGTGCAGTGCCACCGTGGCGATGATGAAGGTGGTGGCCAGCACGACGGCCGCAACGCCGACGCTGAGGCGCGTGTTCAGGCTGATGCGGCGTTTCGCGGTCGCGAAGAGTTTCATGGGCGTCGTGCAGGCGGTGCAGCGAAGCGGCGGGGACCACCGGCCGGGCCGGCCAGGGGGGCACGGCACACACCCTTCGCGCGTTGCGCAGCTAGTGTGTCAGAAAGTGCGAGAAATGCGCGCCATTGCGGTGCATCTCGCGGGGTTCCTGGGGGCCGGAGTGTTGCGCAGGTGCGCGAGGGAAACCAATCGTATTACTCGACGCGCGGCGGCGGCTCCGATCGGGCGGCCGCGGGCGAGCGGGCCGGCGCGATGAGCACCATCGCGCCGTCCTGCCCGCGCCGCACGCGCAGGCGCGTGCCGTCGAGCAGGCGCTCCAGCGCCGCGTCGGCGGCGATCTTTCCCCTGATGCCCCGGGTCGAAAGGTCCTTGACGTCTTCCATCTTGTAGATGAGCTGCACGCCCGACTGCGCGATGTAGGCGTCGAGCGCGGGCCGCAGCTCGCCGCCCTTCACGTCGAACTCCCGCGCGTGGGCGACGGCCAGCCCCGTCGCCAGCAGGCCGGCGGCGGCCACGAGGGCAAGGCGGGGGCGGGTGAGCAAGAGGGCAAGGAAGGTGGGGGGCTGCCTCCGGATTCGAATCATGTCGGTCTGTTTTCCGCGAATTGGTTTTTCTTCTGCCCCCGGTGAGACGAGTTCGAGCGCACTTTCCGGTAACGGGGCAAGGGGGAAAAGCCCTCGGGCCCGGCCTTCTAGAATTTCCGGGTCCGCCGCCGGGCATGGGAATTCAAGGAAATTTCGCCGGCGGGCCTTCGCGCGTTACCGGAAATCTTCGGGCCGTTCGTCTCACTGTCTGTCGCCAATCCCGGCGACCTGCCGCTTTGTGTGTCGGCCCTTCAATTTCCAGGAGCGCTTCGTGGTTCTCAGTGACTTGGATGCCTGGTTCGTCAGCGAGGTGCTGCCGATGGAAGCCGCGCTCACGCGCTTCCTTCGCCGCAACTGGCGCGACGACGCCGAAGTGCCCGACCTGCGGCAGGACGTCTACGTGCGCATTTACGAGTCCGCCTCCAGATCCATGCCCGACCAGGTCAAGCCTTTCGTTTTTGCCACCGCGCGCAACCTGCTGATCGACCGCGCCCGGCGCGCGCAGATCGTTTCCATCGAGATCATTGCCGACCTCGACGCGCTCGATTTCTCGGCCGACGAGCTCACGCCCGAACGCCACGCCGCCGGCCGCGGCGAGCTGCGGCTGCTGCAGACGGCGCTCGACGCGCTGCCCTCCAAGTGCCGCCGCGTGGTCGAGATGCGCAAGATCGACGGGCTCTCGCAGCGCGAGGTCGCCACGCAGCTGGGCATCACCGAGGACACGGTGGAGCGGCAGGTCTCGCGCGGCGTGCGCGCCCTGGCCGACGCCCTGCTGTCGGGCGGCGTGCAACTGGACACCAAGGCCTTCGGGCGAGCGCAGAACGAGCGGAGGCTCTCACCATGAGCGAAGCCCAGCGCATTGAATCCTTGGCCGCCGACTGGCTGGCCCGCCGCGACAGCGGCGACTGGACCGACACCGACCAGCAGCAGCTGGACGCCTGGATCGCCGCCTCCATCGCCCACCGCGTGGCCTGGCTGCGGCTGTCCAGCGCCTGGGAGCGCGGCGACCGGCTGGGCGCGCTGCGCACGCCAGCGGTTCCCATTCCCCTGCCCACGCCGGCGCCGGCACCCGTACCGCAGGCCGCACGGCCGGCCCCGCGCCTGTCGCGCTTCTCGCTGCAACGCATCGCCGCCGGCGTGCTCGTGGCCGCCGCCGGCACCGCCTGGCTCGGCTGGCAGTACACGCAGGAAGAACGCGGCCAGCACTACGCCACGGCCGTGGGTGCGCGCCAGTCGGTCGCGTTGTCCGACGGCTCGAAGCTCACGCTGAACACCGCCACGCAGGTGCGCACGGCCGTGAACGACAGCGGGCGCAAGGTGTGGCTGGACGCGGGCGAGGCCTACTTCGACATCGCGCACGACAAGAACCATCCCTTCGTCGTCATCGCCGGCGACCGCCGCATCACCGTGCTGGGCACGCGCTTCCTCGTGCGGCGCCAGGGCGAGCAGGTGAACGTGACGGTGGAGGAAGGGCGCGTGCAGATCGCCGCGGCCAAGCCCGATGCCCGAAGCGCCGAGCCCACCGTGCTCACGCGCAACCAGGCCGCGGTCACGCATGCCGACAACGTGCTCGTGATGTCGAAGGCACCCAAGCAGGTCGACGACGAACTCAGCTGGCGCGAAGGCAAGCTCGTGTTCGACCAGACCACGCTGGGCGACGCGGCCGCGCAGTTCAATCGCTACAACCTGCGCAAGCTCGTGATCGCCGACCCGGTCATCGCGCAGGTGCGCATCGGCGGCAGCTTCGATGCGAACAACATGAGCGGCTTCGTGGGGCTTCTGAAGCAGGGCTTCGGCCTTGCCGCGCATGAGAGCGGCAACGAAATCAGAATTTCGAATCCGTAAATTACCGGAATGTGACGGGGCATTCGTCTCAGTGGGTACCCAAACAAATAACCACGCTGGAGACACACACAATGAATCGCACCGCGCCCCGCACCGGCCTGCCGCCCCAGAAGAAGAAGCGAACGTACGGCGCGCTGCGCCCCTGGGTCATCGGCGGCGCGTGGGCGCTGGCCAGCGGCATGGCCGCGCACGCACAGACGCAGACCCCGCCGCAGGGCTTCGACGTGAGCGGCGGCGATCTCAAGACCGCGCTCGACGCCTACATCGCGCAGGGCGGCGTGCAGCTGCTCTACAAGGTCGACGACGTGAAGGGCGTGGCCACGCGCGGCGTGAAGGGTGCGCTGTCGCCGCAGGACGCGCTGGCGCGGCTGCTCGAAGGCACGCCGCTGCAGACGCGCCGCGGTGACGACGGCGCCATCGTGATCTACACGGCCGCCGCTGCTGCCAAGCCTCAGGCCGACGAGGCCCCGCAGTCGCTCGACAGCGTCACCATCACCGCCACGCGCCGCCGCGAGCCGGTGCGCGAGATCCCGATGCAGGTCAACGTGATGAAGGCGCAGGCGCTGGAGCGCGCGGGCGCCAAGAACCTGGCCGACTACGTGGCCGAGCAGCCGGGCGTGAACCTCACGAGCAGCGGCAGCGTCGGCGGCACGCTCACCATGCGCGGGCTGACCACCGGCCCGGTGCAAGGCATCGCGACCGTGGGCGTGTACGTGGACGACGTGGCCACCGGCATGAGCTCGGCCGGCGCGAGCGGCGGCAACACGCCGCTGGACATGGGCATGCTCGACCTCAGCCACATCGAGGTGCTGCGCGGCCCGCAGGGCACGCTGTACGGCGCGGGCGCCATGAGCGGCGTGCTCAAGTACGTGACCAATCAGCCCGACACCATGGAGTTCGCGGGCTCGGTGAAGCTGGGCACCTCGTGGACGCAGGGCGGCGGTCCGGGCTTCACGACCGGCGCGGTGCTCAACGTGCCGCTCAAGGAAGACGTGGCGGCCGTGCGCTTCGCAGCCTTCACCGACCAGTTCGGCGGCAGCTACGACGCCACGGGCCTGGCGCGCGGGCGCAACATCGACCGCGGCCACACCGACGGTGGCCGGGTCTCGCTGCTGCTCACGCCCACGCGCGAACTCACGGTGCGCCTCACGGGCACCGTGCAGGACGTGCATCGCAAGGGCCTGGGCTTCGAGGACATGGACCAGCGCACGCTGCGCCCCTGGACGCGGGAGCGCACGCGCCAGCTGTCGGCCAACGAGTCGTACAGCAACCTCACGCAGCTGTTCGGGCTGGACGTGGAATACGACTTCGGCTGGGCCCGCCTGAACTCGATCACCTCCGCGCAGGACGTGAAGATCAACAACACCGTCGACGTCACCGGCCGCTACGGGCCGATGCTGAGCGCGCTGCGCCTGCCGGTGGCCTCGGTGCCGGTGAACAGCGCCGTGGAGCAGCACCGCGTCAGCCAGGAGTTCCGCCTGACCTCGCGCTCGGGCACCACCATCGAGTGGCTGGCGGGCCTGTACCTGAACCGCGAACGCGGCAGCAACAACGGCGTCATGGACGCCAACCTGATCGGGGGCCGCAGCCTCGGCCTGCTGACCTCGACGCAGTCCTCGCGCTACCGCGAGGAGGCGGCCTACGGCGACGTCACCTGGAACGTGACGCCCAAGTTCTCGCTCACCGGCGGCGTGCGCCTGGCGCGCAACAACCAGAAGTACGCCAGCCGCCAGACCGGCCAGCTCGTCGGGTCGGTCGCCGCCAGTGCCGCCGGCACCTCGTCGGAAAGCCCGACCACCTACCTGGCCGCGGCCAAGTACACGCTGTCGGACACGAGCACCATGTACTTCCGCGCGGCCAGCGGCTACCGCCCCGGCGGTCCCAACGTGCTCAAGGCCGACACCGACCGCAACGTGGTGCAGCCGATGTACAACTCCGACTCGCTGTGGAGCTACGAGCTGGGCTACAAGGCCGACCTGCTGGACCGCACGCTGTCGCTGGAGGCGGCGTTGTACGACATCGAGTGGACCGGCGTGCAACAGCCCACGCGCAGCGGCGCCTTCGTGTTCGTCACCAACGCGGGCGCGGCCCGCATCAAGGGCAGCGAGCTCACGCTCAACTGGAAGCCCAGCAAGGAATGGCGCTTCACCGCCAACGCCGCAGCCGTCGATGCGCGCCTGACCGAGGATGCCAAGGGCCTGGGCGCCAAGGCCGGCGCGCGCCTGCCGCACACGCCGCGCTTTGCCGCCACCCTGGGCGTGACGCGCAACTTCAGCCTGGCCGATCACCCGGCCTACGTCGGCATCAGCGCGCGCTACACCGGCAAGCGCGATGCGGGCTACCGCGGCAGCACGGCCATTCCGAGCATCAACATGCCGGCCTACACGCTGGTCGACCTGCAGGCGGGCATCGACTTCAAGCGCTTCAGCGTCTCGGCCTACGTGCGCAACCTGACGAACAAGCGCGGCATCGTGTCGATCGAAACCGGACTCAACGCGAACCCGAACCTGGTGACTGCGGCGCTCGTGCCCGCGCGCACCATCGGCGTGAACGTCAACGTTCCGTTCTGACATGTCGGGCCTCCCACCGTTCGCGGCACCGATGCCGCTGGATGCGGCCGCCCCTGCGGCCCTGGAAACGACCCGCAAGGCGCCCACCAGCGCCTGGTATGCGCTGGCGGTGCTCATCATCGCGACGGTGCTGGGCTCGATCGACAAGGTCATCCTCACGCTGCTGACGGAGCCGATCCGCCAGACGCTGTCGCTGTCCGACACGCAGCTCGGGCTGCTGCAGGGCGCGGGCATCGTGCTGTTCACCGGCATCGCCACCTTGCCGCTGGGCTGGCTCAGCGACCGCTACGACCGGCGCGTGGTGCTCGCGGCCTGCGTGGTGCTGTGGAGCGCGGCCACCGCCATGCGCGGCACGGCCATGGACTACGGCGTGCTGTTCGTCGCCTCCGTCGGCCTGGGCGTGGGCGAGGCGGGCCTCACGCCCATCACCAACAGCATGATCCCCGACCTGTTCCCGCGCGCGCAGCGGGTGCTGGCGAATGCGGTGTTCGCGCTGTCGGCCATCTTCGGCAGTGCACTGGGCGCGCTGCTGGGCGGCACCATCGTGCACCTCACCGACGATCTGCGGCCCTGGCTGCCCGTCGCGATGCAGCAGCTCGAAGCCTGGCGCCTGACCTTCTTCGTGCTGGCCAGCGCCGGCATTCCGGTGACGCTGCTGGTGCTGTCGATCCGGCGCACGCCGCGCGGCGGCGCACTGGAAGCCAAGGCCAAGCCCGGGGCACCGACCGCCGACGCGCTGGGCGCCACGACCCTGCGCCAGCACCTGCGCCAGCACTGGCGCACCTTCGCGGGCCTGGTGGTCGGCGTGGGCCTGACCAGCGTGGGCCTGAGCTCGCTGGGCACCTGGCTGCCGATCCTCACGGCGCGCACCTACGGCGTCACGCCGGTGCAGATGGGGCAGGGCATGGGCCTGGCCTTCCTGTGCGGCACGGTGGCCGGCGGCCTGCTGGGCGTGCTGTCGATGCGCTACGTGCAGCCGCGCATGGGGCCGGCCGCGGCGCTGCGGCTGATCATGCTGGGCAATCTCTCGGCGGCGCTGATGTCGACGCTGCTGCTGTTCACGAGTTCGGCCAACCACAACTTCGCGCTGCTGGGCCTGCTGGTGGTGCCGCTCATCGGCAGCGCGGTGCTGCTGCCCAACGTGCTGCAGGACGCGGCGCCGCCGCACCTGCGCGCCCGCACCATCGCCATGCTCACGCTGGCCAGCCTGCCCTTCGGCGTGGTGGGGCCCCTGGTGGTCGGCATGTTGTCGGACGCCCTCAAGTCGATGCCCAACGGGCTGGCGGTGTCCATCGTCGTGACCACGCTGGTCGGCGGCAGCCTGGGCGCCATGGTGCTGCGCGCCGCCGAAGGCCCGTTCGTTCGCCTGATGCGCGAGGCGAAGCCGAACTGAGCCGGCTGCGTCGAGATTCCGCTCCCCCTTTCATCGTTCGTTGTTCCTCCATGTCACAACCACACCCTTCAGCCTCTCTTCCTGACACTGCCTCCGCACTGGCCGCCATCGACGCGCTGGTGGCGCCCCTGAACCGCAGCGACGCGCCCGGCCTGGTGCTGGCCATCGCGCAGCATGGCCGCCTGCTGTACCGCCGCGCCGTCGGCATGGCCAGCCTGGAGATGGGCGTGGCGCTCACGCCGACCACGCGCATGCGCATCGCCTCCACCAGCAAGCACTTCACGGCCATGGCCGTGCTGCTGCTGGCCGAAGACGGCCTGCTCGACGTGGAAGACCCGGTGCAGAAATACCTGCCCGAGCTGCCGCAACTGAGCGCCAACGGCCCCACGCTGCGCCACCTGCTCACGCACACCAGCGGCTGGCGCGGCCACGACGAGCTGTGGGCCATTGCGCATGGCCTCACCTTCACGCTGCCCGGCCCGGGCCTGCCGGCCATGGCGCGCCAGAGCGAGCTGAACTTCGAGCCCGGCACGCACATGGTCTACAGCAACGGCGGCTACTTCCTGCTGGCCAAGATCGTCGAGCGCGTGAGCGGCAAGAGCTTCAAAGACTTCCTGAAGGCGCGCCTCTTCGACCCGCTCGGCATGGCCGACACCTCGTCGGTGGTGACCGACCTGGACGTGGTCCCCGGCATGGCCGGCCTGTACATGCCCGCGCCCGGCGGCGGCTGGCGCCGCGGCCTGTACCCGTGCGAACTCGACGGCGGCGGCTCGCTGGTGTCGACGGCGGACGACATGCTGCGCTGGCTCGCCCACATGCACGGCAGCGAGAAGATCGTGGGCAGCGCGAAGAGCTGGGCGCTGCTGTCGGCGCCCACCACGCTGTCGTCGGGCTCGCAGGTGAACTACGGCTTCGGCCTCGCGCGCCACCCGTACCGCGGCGTCGAGATCGTCCACCACGCGGGAGCCGTGCTCGGCGCGCAGTCGCAGATGATCAGCGTGCCCAGCCACGGGCTGGACATCATCGCCATGGTGAACGGCGCGCCCGTGTCGCCGTCGGCGTTGGCCCTCAAGGTGATCGAACTGCTGCTGGGCGACGCGCTCGCGCCGCCCGAGGTGCGCCCGCTGGCCAGCGCCTTCCCCGCGCTGCCCGGCCAGCGCTACCACGCCCCCTCCACCGGCGGCCTGCTGGGCTTTGCGGAGGTGGCCGGCAAGCTGGCGCTGTCGTGGCAGGCCGGCGAGGCCAGGCCCCTGAACCAGGGCGACGGCAAGCTCTGGCTGGGCCTGCAGGACCTGCCGACGAACGACCTCGTGATCGACACCGCCGACATCGACCCGCAACGCGCACCCGATGCCTTCGTGCTGCACGAAGGCGGCCAGCCGCGCCGCTTCGAGCGCCTGCCCGAGACCGCGCCCAGTGCCGCGTCGCTCGCCGACGAACTGTGCGGCGACTACACCAGCCCCGACCTCGACGCCACCGCGCGGATGGTGCTGGTCGACGGCAGGTTGCAGCTCACGGTGCAGGGCCGCCACGGCCAGCACGCGTGCGTGCTGACCCCGCTGTCGGCCGACGTGGCGACGCTCGCCTCGGTCGACCCGGTGCTGGCCCAGCTGGGCAAATCGGTTCTCAACGTGGAGCGCAAGGGCGGCCGGGTCGTGGGACTGCTGTTTGCCACCACGCGCTCGCGAAACATCCACCTTGCCCGCCAGGAGCCCCGCGCATGAAGTTCTTCACCACCCTGTTCGCCACCGAAACCAACACGTTTGTCTCGGCCCCCACCGGCCTGGGAAGCTACGAGGAATACGGCATCTTCCGCGGCGACGCCAGCACGCGCGACGCCACCGGCTACGGCCTGTACGCGGTGGAAGTGCGCCGGCAGCTGGCCGCCGAAGGCCATGAAACGGTCGAAAGCCTGCTGGCCTTCGCGCAGCCGCTGGGGCGCACCGTGCGCAGCGTGTACGAGCGCCTGCGCGACGAGATCCTGGACGACCTGCGCAAGGCCGGCCCGGTCGACGGCGTGATCCTCGTGCTGCACGGCGCGATGGTGGCCGACGGCTACGACGATTGCGAAGGCGACGTGATCTCGCGCGTGCGCGAGATCGTCGGGCCGAACGTGCCCATCGGCGTCTCGCTCGACCTGCACTGCCACTTCACGCAGAAGATGGTGAACACGGCCGACGCCATCATTTGCTACAAGGAATATCCGCACACCGATGCCTTCGAGCGCCTGACCGAGCTGATCCGCATCGTGGTCGACACCGCGCAGGGCCGCGTGAAGCCCGTCACGGCCGTGCACGACTGCCGCATGGTCGGCAAGTGGCACACCACGCGCGAACCGATGGCCGGCTTCGTGCGCCGCATGCAGGAGGCCGAAAAGCTGCCGGGCGTGCTCTCGGTGTCGCTGGGCCATGGCTTCCCCTGGGCCGACGTGCCCGAGTCGGGCGCCAAGCTGTGGGTGGTGACCGACAACGACCCCGCGCTGGCCGCCAAGCTCGCCGAAGAACTGGGCCGCGGCTTCTGGGACCTGCGCCATGAGACGGGCGTGCCCTCGCTCTCGATCGAGGAGACGCTCGCCAAAGCCATGGCCGTGCAGGGCGGCCCCGTGGTCATTGCCGACACCGCCGACAACCCCGGCGGCGGCGCCACCAGCGACAGCACCTTCATGCTGCGCGCCGTGGTCGAGCGCGGCATCGGCGACGTGGCCTTCGGCGGCGTGTGGGACCTGGGCGCGGTGCAGCTGTGCCGCGACGCGGGCGTGGGCGCGAGCTTCGAGCTGCGCCTGGGCGGCAAGTGCGGCCCGGCCTCAGGCGACCCGATCGACCTGCACGTGACCGTGATGAACGTGGTGGAGGCGCACTCGCAGGGCGGCCTGTCGGGCGTGCGCACGCCCATGGGCCCGTGCGTGTGGGTGCAGGCCGCCGACGGCGTGGACATCGTGCTCATCAGCAAGCGCAACCAGGTCATCGGCGCGGACCTCTTCACGGGCCTGGGCATCGACCTGGCGGGCAAGAAGCTGGTCATCGTGAAGTCGGCGCAGCACTTCCACGCGGAGTTCGGGCCCCTCGCCAAGTCGGTGCTGTACGTGTCGACGCCGGCCTCGCTGAGCACCGACTTCGCCAACCTGCCGTACCGCGTGCGGGACCTGGACTACTGGCCGCGCGTGGAACAGCCCGGTCGCCCGCACCACATGGCCGCGCCCGGCGAGCTGTACACCATCGATGGCCGCGCCATGCACCTGCAGCGCAGCGGCCCCGTGCCCGTCAGCCCGATGCAGCCCACGCTCGTGATCGAGGCCGGCGGCGGTTGCGCCTCGCCGACCTATGCGCGCCTGCAGCAGGCGCTGGCGGCCAAGCACCCGGTGATCAGCTACGACCGCGCCGGCATGGGCTGGAGCGAAGCCGACGACGCGCCCTTCGACGGCGAGCGCACCGCGCACCGCCTGCACGCGCTGCTCGAGGCCGCCGGCGTGAAGGGCCCGATCGTGCTCGTCGGCCATTCGCTCGGCGGCCTCCTGAACCGGATCTACGCGGGCCTGTATCCGCAGCAGGTGGCCGGTGTCGTGATGCTCGACGCCAGCCACCCCGACCAGTTCGCGATGTACGAGCACCCGCCCGAATCGCAGTTCGCGGCCGAGCGCGTCAAGCGCGCGGACTTCCAGGCCGGCGGCACGCCGCCGCCGGAGCAGGCGCCCATCGAGGCCCTGTTCGCCGACATGCCGCAGGTGCTGCGCCAGATGAAGGCGCTCTACACGCCCGAGGCGCTCGACGCCACGCTGGCCGAGGTGCGTGGGCTTCCACAGGTCGCGCGTCAGGCGGCCGCGTCGCCCGACTTCGGCTCGCGTCCGCTGGCCGTGCTGTGGGCCCAGCAGCAACCGCTGCCGGCCGGCGCCGACCCGGCGCTTGCCGCGGTGCAGGCGCGCTGGCCCGAGTTCCAGGAGGCGCATGCGGCGCTGTCGACGCAACGCCGCCTGGCCTGCATCGAAGGCGCCGCCCACATGACGCTGGTGCTGCTGCCACCGCTCGTGCAGCGCGTGGCCGAGGAAATCGACGGCGTGATGGCGCAGATCGCGTCCGGAACCGGCCGATGACGCCCTTGGCCGAACTCACCACGCCCGCGCTGCTGCTCGACGTCGGCGTGCTCGAACGCAACTGCGAGGCGATGGCGCAGCGCGCCGCGCGCCACGGCGTGGCGCTGCGCCCGCACTTGAAGACGGCCAAGTCGGCCGAAGTGGCGCGGCGCGCCACGCGTGGGCAGGCCGGCGGGCTCACGGTGTCGACCGTGGCCGAGGCCGCCTACTTCGCGCGCCACGGCTTCACCGACCTGACCTACGCGGTGGGCATCGACGCGAACAAGATCGAGGCGCTGCACGACATCCAGCGCGCGCACGGCGCGCGCGTGACGCTGCTGGCCGATTCGGTCGAGGCGGTGCAGGCGGCCGGCGCCCGCGCGCGGGCGCTGGGCGCGAGCTTTCGCGTGCTGCTGGAGATCGACACGGGTGGCGGCCGCGGCGGCGTCGGTCCGCGCGACGACGGCCTGCTGTCGCTCGCGCGCGAGGTGCAGCGCAGCGAATCGCTGGCGCTGGCCGGCGTGCTCACGCATGCGGGCCACAGCTACCACGTGCAGGGCGGCACGGCGATCCGCGCCATCGCCGAGGCCGAGCGCGCCGGCGCCGTGCATGCGGCCGAGCGGCTGCGCGCGGTCGGCATCCCGGTCGAGGTGGTGAGCGTGGGCTCCACGCCCACGGCCGTGTGCGCGCAGTCGCTCGAGGGCGTCACCGAGATGCGCCCCGGCGTCTACACCTTCTTCGACCTGGACCAGGCGGCGCGCGGCATCTGCGGCGTGGACGAGATCGCGCTGTCGGTGCTGGCCACGGTGATCGGCCACAACCCGCGCTCGCGCCGCGTGCTGATCGACGCCGGCGCGCTCGCGCTGTCGAAGGACCAGTCGGCGGCCGAGTTCCGTGCCGGCCTGGGCTTCGGGCTGGTGTGCCGGGCCGACGGCACGGTGCCGCTGCCCGGCCTGTGCGTGGCCGAGCTGCACCAGGAGCACGGGCTGATCGCCTGTGAAGGCGACGACGACGCACAGGCCATGTTCCGCGCGCTGCCCCTGGGCGCCCGCGTGCGCGTGCTGCCGCACCACGCCTGCATGACGGCCGCGCCCTACGACCGCTACCACGTGGTGGACGGCGCGGGCAGCGGCGTGCAGGCGGTCTGGGACAAGGCGCACGGCTGGCAGGCCGGCGCCTGAAGCCAATCAATTTTTCTGGAGAAGACAACGATGACGAAGACATTCCTTGCACGGCTGACGGCCGTGGCCGCGCCCCTTGTTCTGGCCCTCGGCCTGGGCAGCGCGCCGCAACTCGCAGGCGCCCAGACGCCGGCCGCACCGCAGGTCGCGGCCAGTGCTGCTGTCGCCGCACCGGCGCCCGTGGCGGTGCCCGAGAAGCCTGCCGCCCCGGTTGCCGCACCGGCCGCCACCGCCAAGGTCGACAACCCCTACGGCGTGGGCGCGCTCTGGTCGCAGAGCGATGCCGTCGCCAAGGCCGTGCTCGCCATCCTGGCGATCATGTCGATGGGCAGCTGGTACGTGATCGTCACCAAGCTGCTCGAGCAGATGCGCATGGGCCGCCAGGCCCGCGCGGTCGACAACGAGTTCTGGAACGCGGGCACCGTGCAGGCCGGCACCGCGCGGCTGGCCGAGGGCAGCCCGTTCCGCTTCATCGCCGACGCCGGCATGCAGGCCACGCAGAAGCACGACGGCCTGCGCGGCAAGGTCGACTTCGCCGACTTCGTCGACCTGTGCATCCACCGCGCCACCGAGCGCGTGCAGCGGCGCCTGGGCAACGGCATGTCGCTGTTGGCCACCGTGGGCTCCACCGCGCCCTTCGTCGGCCTGTTCGGCACCGTCTGGGGCATCTACCACGCGCTCACCGCCATCGGCGTGGCGGGGCAGGCGTCGATCGACAAGGTGGCCGGCCCGGTGGGCGAGGCGCTCATCATGACCGCCATCGGCCTGGCCGTGGCCGTGCCTGCCGTGCTGGGCTACAACTGGCTCCTGCGTCGCAACATCACCGTGATGGACGACGTGCGCGAGTTCAGCGGCGAGCTGCACTCCGTGATCCTGGCCGGCAGCGCCGCGGCCTGACGCGCGCGCACGCACGCAAGCGGACTGCGCCATGGCGATGAACATCCCGGCCTCCGGGGGAGACGAGGAACAGGCCATCGCGGCCATCAACACCACGCCGCTGGTCGACGTGATGCTGGTGCTGCTGATCATCTTCCTCATCACCATCCCGGTGGTCAATTACTCGGTGCCCGTCGCGGTGCCGAAGGAGCGCAACGAGGTGCGCGAGAGCAAGCCCGAGACCGTCGTGATCTCGGTGGACGCCGCCAGCCGAACCTACTGGTACGACACGCCGGTGCAGGGCACGCCCGCGCTGGTGGCGCGGCTCACCAAGGTGGCGGCCATGAGCCCGCAGCCCGAGGTGCACATCCGCGGCGACTGGCATTCCGACTACGAGCCGGTGGGCCGGATCATCTACGCCTGCCAGGCGGCCGGGATCGCCAAGGTGGGCTTCATCACCGAGCCGCCCGCGCGCAACTGAGACGAGCAGACAGCGAGACAAGCAAGCCATGCCAAGAAAACAGAAGCAGGGGCGGCGCAGCAGCACGCCTTCCGACGAGCCGATGATGGACATCAACACCACGCCGCTCATCGACGTGATGCTGGTGCTGCTGATCATGCTGATCATCACCATCCCGATCCAGCTGCACTCGGTGAACCTGAACATGCCCACGGGTAACCCGCCGCCCAGCGAGCTCAAGCCCGAGGTGCTGCGCATCGACATCGACGCGCTCAGCGTCGTGCAGTGGAACGGCGAGCCGCTGGCCGACCGCGGCGAGATGGAACGGCGCTTCGAGCAGGTCGCCGCACAGGCCGTGCAGCCCGAGGTGCACCTGAGGCCCGACCGGCGCGCCAAGTACGAGGTGGTGGCCGGCGTGATGGCCTCGGCGCAGCGCACGGGCGTGAGCAAGCTGGGCATCGTGGGCGCGGAGCAGTTCATCCCATGAAGCGCTCCCGCAAGGACTTCAACCCGAAATCGCGCTTCGGCCCCGTGGGCATCGCCGTGATGGTGCTGTTCCACGTCGGCGTGGGCTATGCGCTCGTGTCGGGGCTGGCGCGCCAGACGGTCGAGCTGATCAAGAAGCCGATGGATGCGACCATCATCAGCGAGATCAAGCCGCCGCCCCCACCGCCACCGCCGCCCCCGCCGCCGAAGAAGATCGTGCGCCAGGAAACGCCCAAGGCCCCGCCGCCGCCGCGCCCGGCCTATGTGCCGCCGCCGGCCGTGACACCGCCCGTCACCTCGGCGCCCGCGATCACCGCCGTGCAGAACACCGAGCCCGTGCCGCCGCCGCCGGCCGCACCGCCGGCGCCCCCCGCGCCGCCGGCCCCGCCGAAGGCGACCACCACCGACATCGCGGTGGCCTGCCCGCGGCAGGTCAAGCCCGAGATGCCGCGCAAGGCGATGGACGAAGGCATCGGCGGCGTGGTCAAGGCCGAGGTGCGCATCAAGGGCGGCCATGTGCAGGAGGTGCGCTTCCTGTCGGGGCCGCGCGTGTACCACTCGGCCGTGCGCGCCGCCGTGATGCGCTACGAATGCCAGACCACGGGCGACGCGGAGGTACTGGCGACGCAGGAGTTCGTCTTCCGCATCGAGTAGGGGGAAGGAGCCGGTCTCTCTTCTTCAGACAGATCGGCCCATGGCGAGCGCGCGCATCACGGCGGCCGTGCGCGTCTCCACGCCCAGCTTCACGTAGACATGCTCCAGGTGCTTGTGCACGGTGCGGGGGCTGATCGTCAGCAGCGCGGCGATCTCGGCGTCGGTCTTGCCCTGCGAGAGCCAGTGCATGACATCGCCCTCGCGCGGCGTGAGGCCGGCAGGCTGTGCATCCGGCAACGGCGTCGGGGCGCGGCAGGCCAGCCGGTACAGGAAGGCCACCGCCATCGCATGCTCCAGCCCCACGCGCCGGCAGTAGTCGGCCTGCTGCGCAGCGCGGCGCAATTCGCGCCGGCCCGGCGCCTTGGCGATGCGGCGGGTGGTGCGCGTGGGATGCGCGTCGGCGCTGCGATGCCGCACGGGCACATGGCCGGACTCCAGTTTGTCCAGCAGGCGAAGTGCGCTCGCCCAATCGTTGCGCGACAGGTGCGTCATGGCATGCCCTTTCACGGTGCATACGCATTGCTGCGTATGGCGCCCGCACGCATCGAGAGACAGGATGCTCGCAGGCCCTTTGCCTCGAATTCAGTATAGGCAGGCAGCGGGCGCGCCAGTCGCTTGTCGACGAAGGGGATACACATGGCCATCGACGAAACACGGCTTAACGCGTTCATGGGTAACTTCGTCCACGACATCGGGGCCGTGATGCATGCGGCCACCATCGTCGTGGGCGACCAGCTCGGCCTGTACAAGGCGCTGGCCGAAGGCCCCGCCACCGCGGAGCAGCTGGCCCGCCGCACCGAGACCGACCCGCGCTACCTGCGCGAATGGCTCTCGGCCCAGGCCGCCAGCGGCTACGTCGAGTACGACCCCAAAGGCGAGCTGTTCTCGCTGACCGAGGAACAGGCTTTCGCGCTGGCCGAGGAGGGCAGCCCGGCCTTCGTGCCCGGTGCGTTCCAGATCGCTGTGGCGCAGTTCAAGATCATTCCCAAGATGGTCCAGGCTATGCGCACGGGCCTGGGCATCGGCTGGCACGAGCACGACGTGGCCCTGTTCCATGGCACCGAGCGCTTCTTCCGGCCCGGCTACGCGGCCAACCTGGTGAGCCAGTGGATTCCGGCGCTCGAAGGCATCGAGCCGCTGCTGAAACGCGGCGCGCGCGTGGCCGACGTGGGCTGCGGGCACGGTGCCTCGACGCTGCTGATGGCGCAGGCCTATCCCCAATCCAGCTTCGTCGGCTTCGACTACCACGCGCCGTCGATCGAACGCGCCCGCGAAACCGCGCGCAAGGCCGGCATCGACGATGAGAAGCGCCTGCGCTTCGAGGTCGCGAGCGCCAAGGATTTCCCCGGCGAAGACTACGACCTCGTGGCCGTCTTCGACTGCCTGCACGACATGGGCGACCCCGTCGGCGCGGCCGCGCACGTGCGGCGCACCCTCAAGCCGCAGGGCACGTGGATGATCGTCGAGCCCTTCGCCAACGACCGGCTGGAGGACAACATCAACCCGGTGGGGCGCGTGTTCTATTCGGCCTCCAGCTTCATCTGCACGCCGGCCTCGCGCTCGCAGGAAGTGGGGCTGTGCCTGGGGGCGCAGGCCGGCGAAGCGCGCCTGCGCGACGTCGTCTCGCAGGGCGGCTTCTCGCACTTCCGCCGCGCCAGCGAGACGCCTTTCAACCTGATCTTCGAAGCACGTCCGTAAGGACAAAGGAGGCGCCATGTCCCGCCAATACATCGACTGCCGCGAGTACCCGAGCACGATGAACTGCAGTGTCGCGCTCTGCGCCGACAGCGAGAGCGAACTGCTCGATGCCGCCGTCCAGCACGCCGTGGCCGTTCACGGCCACACCGACACGCCCGAACTGCGCAAGCAGCTGGCGAGCATGTTCAAGGCCGGCACACCGCCGGTGGAGCTCGCGAAGACGCCCGCTTGACTGGCTGACTGACGGTCCTGCGCGGCCCCGGCCGCCGCTACGAACCTTGATGCAGATCAAACGCTTGCATCGGCCCGGCATTTAGCCTGCCCCGATGCAAGCTTCCGCCGCGCTCGCGCCGTTTCCGTCCGTTCCGTCGTCCACGGGGGCCGACGCCCGCGCCGACGCCTGGCAGCTGCTCGACGACCCCGCCGAGTGGGCCGCGTTCGGCCGCCCGCTGGAGGCCGGCACGGGCCGCTGGGAATCGCAGGTGGCGGTCGAGGGCATGCACTGCGCGGGCTGCGCCTTCACCGTCGAGGCCGCGCTGGCGCAGGTGCCCGGCGTGGCCGAGGTCCAGGTGAACGCCGCGAGCCGGCGCGCGCGCGTCGTGTGGTCGACCACGGCCACGCGGCCTTCGCGCTGGTTCGAGGCCAGCGCGCGCGCGGGCTACCCCTTGCTGCCGGCCGGCAGCCGCAGCGCGCGCGAGACGCGCACGCGCGAGCTGCGCATGGCGCTGTGGCGCTGGCTGGTCGCGGGCTTTTGCATGATGCAGGTGATGATGTACGCCTACCCGGCCTACGTCGCGCGCCCCGGCGACATGACGGCCGATGCGGCGCAGCTGCTGCGCTGGGCCTCGTGGGTGCTCAGCCTGCCTGTGGTGCTGTTCTCGTGCGGGCCCTTCTTTCGCAGCGCCTGGCGCGACCTGCGCATCGGCCGTGTCGGCATGGACCTGCCCGTGACCTTCGGCGTGGTCATCACCTTCGTGGTCAGCACGGCCGCCACCTTCGACCCCACGGGGCCGCTGGGGCACGAGGTCTACTTCGATTCGCTGACGATGTTCGTCTTCTTCCTGCTCACGGGCCGCTGGCTCGAGGCACGGCTGCGCGACCGCACGGCCGGCGCGCTCGAAGCGCTGATGCACCGGCTGCCCGACAGCGTCGAACGCCTCGGGCCCGACGGCGAATGGACGCGCGTGGCGGTGCGCCGGCTCGGCGCGGGCGACGTGGTGCGCGTGCGCCCCGGCGAAGCCTTTCCGGCCGACGGCACGGTGATCGACGGCGACACCACCGCCGACGAGGCATTGCTCACCGGCGAGTCGCGCCCCGTGCCGCGCCCCTGCGGCGACCGCGTGCTCGCGGGCAGCCACAACCTCTCGGCCGTGGTGCAGGTGCGCATCGCCTCGGTGGGCGAGGGCACGCGCTTCGCGCAGATCGTGCGGCTCATGGAAAACGCCGCGCTCGACAAGCCGCGCCTGGCCCGGCTGGCCGACCGCGTGGCGCGGCCCTTTCTCATCGCGGTGCTGGCCTGCGCGCTCGGCGCGGGCGCGCTGTGGTGGGCGGTCGATCCCGGCAAGGCGCTGATGGTCGCGGTGGCGGTGCTGATCGTCACCTGCCCGTGCGCGTTGTCGCTCGCCACGCCCGCCGCGATGCTCGCGAGCGCGGGCGCCCTGGCGCGCGGCGGCGTGCTCACGTCGAACCTGCAGGCGCTCGAAGCGCTGGCCGGCGTCGACACCGTGGTGTTCGACAAGACCGGCACGCTCACGGGCGACACGCCGCGCCTGGAGCGCGTGTACTGCCGCCAGGGCCTGCGCCCCGGCGATGCGCTGGAGATCGGTGCGGCGCTCGCGGCGCTGTCGCTGCATCCGGCCGCGCGCGCGCTCGTGAACGCCTGGCAGGCGCAGTTCCGCGCGCCGCCGGCCTGGTCGGCGACGCAGCTGCGCGAGACGGTGGGGCAGGGCGTGGCGGCCTCGCTGCACCGGCGCGATGCGGTGGACGACCACGGTGCGCGCCCCGTGCGGCTGGGCTCGGCGGCCTTCTGCGAGGTGCCGCCGCTGCAGGTCGATGCGGCGCAGATCCACCTGAGCGACGACGAGGGTTGGCTCGCCAGCTTCGTGCTCGCCGAGGAGCTGCGCCCCGACGCCACGCAGGCCGTGACGGCGCTGCAGGCGCAGGGCTTGTCGGTGCGCTTGCTCTCGGGCGACCGCGAAAACGCGGCGCGTGCCATCGGTGCGCAGGCCGGCATCGCGGCGGTGCAGGGCGACTGCGCACCCGAAGACAAGCTCGAGGTGCTGTGGCAGCTGCAGGCGGCCGGACGCGAGGTGGCGATGGTCGGCGACGGGCTGAACGACGGCCCGAGCCTGGCGCGCGCCAACGCCTCGTTCGCCTTCGGCCAGGCCGTGCCGCTGTCGCGCGCGCGTGCCGACTTCGTGGTGCTCGGCGATGCGCTGCAGGCCATTCCCGCCGCGGTGGCGCAGGCGCGCCGCACGCTGCGCGTGGTGCGCCAGAACCTGTTCTGGGCCGCGGCCTACAACGCCGTGTGCGTGCCGCTGGCCGTGGCCGGCTGGCTGCCGCCCTGGCTTGCGGGGCTGGGCATGGCGGCGAGCTCGCTGCTGGTGGTGCTCAACGCGGCGCGCCTGGCTGCGCCGGGGAAAGTGGCGGTGGCCTGATGGACGTGCTGTTCCTGCTCGTGCCGCTGTCGGTGGTGCTCGTGCTCGCGATCCTCGGGGGGCTCTGGTGGGCCATCGAGCGGGGCCAGTTCGAGGACATCGAGGTCGAAGGCGACCGCATCCTGAACAACGACTGACACAGCGATTGATGGCTTGATCTGCATCAAGCCTGCCCGGGCGACGCGGGCAGACACTGCCCGCAAATCACATTCACGGGCACCACGATGCAGCAGACCACGCACCCTCCCGCGGCCATCTACGACGACACCGTCGTGCGGCAGTTCGCACTCATGTCGGTGGTCTGGGGGGTGGTCGGCATGCTGGTCGGCGTGATCATCGCCTCGCAGCTGACCTGGCCCGAACTCAACCTCGGCATTCCCTGGCTCAGCTATGGCCGCCTGCGTCCGCTGCACACCAACGCGGTGATCTTCGCCTTCGGCGGCTGCGCGCTCATGGCCACGAGCTTTCACGTCGTGCAGCGCACCTGCCAGGTGCGGCTGTTCGCACCGGCGCTGGCCTCGTTCGTGTTCTGGGGCTGGCAGCTGGTGATCGTCGCCGCCGCCATCAGCCTGCCGCTGGGCTACACCAGCGGCAAGGAATACGCCGAGCTCGAATGGCCCATCGACATCCTGATCGCGGTGGTCTGGGTGGCCTACGCCATCGTGTTCTTCGGCACCATCGGGCTGCGCAAGGTGCGCCACATCTACGTGGCCAACTGGTTCTACGGCGCCTTCATCATCGCGGTGGCGCTGCTGCACATCGTCAACAGCGCGGCCATTCCGGCGGGCTGGATGAAGAGCTACTCGGCCTACGCCGGCGTGCAGGACGCGATGGTGCAGTGGTGGTACGGCCACAACGCCGTGGGCTTCTTCCTCACGGCCGGCTTCCTGGGAATGATGTACTACTACATCCCCAAGCAGGCGGGGCGCCCGGTGTACTCGTACCGGCTGTCGATCGTGCACTTCTGGGCGCTGATCTTCACCTACATGTGGGCCGGCCCGCACCACCTGCACTACACCGCGCTGCCCGACTGGACGCAGTCGCTGGGCATGGTGTTCTCGCTGATCCTGCTGGCGCCCAGCTGGGGCGGCATGATCAACGGCGTGATGACGCTCTCGGGCGCCTGGCACAAGCTGCGCACCGACCCGATCCTGCGCTTCCTGATCGTCGCGCTGTCGTTCTACGGCATGTCGACCTTCGAGGGTCCGATGATGTCCATCAAGACCGTCAACGCCCTGAGCCACTACACCGACTGGACCGTGGGCCACGTGCACTCCGGCGCGCTGGGCTGGGTGGGCTTCATCACCATGGGGTCGCTCTACTACCTGATCCCGCGCATGTACGGCCGCCTCGCCATGTACAGCGTGCGCGCCATCGACGTGCACTTCTGGATGGCGACCATCGGCATCGTGCTGTACATCGCCGCGATGTGGATCGCCGGCGTGATGCAGGGCCTCATGTGGCGCGAGATCAATGCCGACGGCACGCTGACCTACACCTTCGTCGAAAGCGTGAAGGCCACCTTCCCCTACTACCTGGTGCGCGTGATCGGCGGCGTGCTCTACCTGGGCGGCATGCTGGTCATGGCCTGGAACGTCTGGATGACCGTGATCACCGGGCGCTCGGTGCGCGCCGAGATCCCGGCCGTTGCCGCCGCCCACGCCTGAAGCCACTGAGGACGCACGATGAACGCACCAGACAACAAGAACTCCGCGCCCGCCGCCACCGGCTTCACGCACGAGAAGGTCGAGACCAACAACCTGCTGATGATCGTGCTGATCCTGCTGGTGGTGGCCATCGGCGGCCTCGTGGAGATCGTGCCGCTGTTCTTCCAGAAGTCGACCACCGAGGCCGTGGAGGGCGTGAAGCCGCTCACGCCGCTGCAACTGGCCGGCCGCGACGTGTACCTGCGCGAGGGTTGCTACAACTGCCACTCGCAGATGATCCGCCCCTTCCGCTCGGAGACGCTGCGCTACGGCCACTACTCGGTGGCCGGCGAGTTCGTGTACGACCACCCCTTCCAGTGGGGCAGCAAGCGCACCGGGCCCGACCTGCACCGCGTGGGCGGCAAGTACAGCGACGAGTGGCACCGCATCCACCTGAACAACCCGCGCGACCTCGTGCCCGAGTCGAACATGCCGGCCTACCCGTGGCTGGAGAAGGGGTTGGTCGACGCCGGCAGCATCGCCACCCGCATGCGCGCGCTGCGCACGGTGGGCGTGCCCTACACCGACGAAGAGATTGCCAAGGCCGCCGACGAGGTCGCCGGCAAGACCGACATGGACGCCACCGTGGCCTACCTGCAGTCGCTGGGCCTGGCGCTCAAGTAAGAAGAAAGAACAGGCAACGCCCCATGACCGACATCACCACCCTGCGCATCGCCGCCACCATCGCCTGCTTCGTCGTCTTCATCGGCATCGTGGCCTGGGCCTGTTCGCGCCGCAACACGCAGCGCTTCGCCGAAGCGGCCCGGTTGCCGTTCGAGCAGGACTAAAGGGAGCCCCACGATGAGCGATTTCATCAACAACTTCTGGTCCAGCTACGTGGCCGTGGCCTCGCTGCTGAGCATCCTGGGCTGCGTGCTGCTCTTGTGGCTCACGGCGCGCAAGCGCGTGCCCTCCGACGCCGACAACACCACTGGCCATGTGTGGGACGAAGACCTGCGCGAAGCCAACAACCCGCTGCCGCTGTGGTGGGTGGGCCTGTTCGTGCTGACCATCGTCTTCTCGCTCGGCTACCTGGCCGTGTTCCCGGGCCTGGGCAGCTTCCGCGGCACGAACGACTGGAGCTCGCGCGCCGAGTACCAGCAGGACATGGTCAAAGCCACGCAGGCACTGGAACCGGTGTACGCGCGCTACGCGCCCATGCCCCTGGAGGAGGTCGCGCGCGACCCGCAGGCCCGCGCCATCGGCGAGCGCCTGTTCATGAACAACTGCGCGCAGTGCCACGGCTCCGACGCGCGCGGCAGCAAGGGCTTTCCCAACCTCACCGATGCCGACTGGCTGCACGGCGGCACGCCCGACAAGATCGTCGAGTCGATCACCAAGGGCCGCATCGGCGTGATGCCGCCGGCCGCCGCCATGGTCGGCACGCCCGACGACGTGAAGAACGTTGCCAACTACGTGCTGAGCCTGTCGGGCGAGCCGCACGATTCGCTGCGCGCGGGCCTGGGCAAGCCCAAGTTCGCCGCCTGCGCGGCCTGCCACGGCATCGGCGGCGTGGGCAACCCGGCGCTGGGCGCCCCGCGCCTGAACGACCGCATCTGGCTGCACGGCTACGGCGAGGCCGCCATCGTGCAGATCATCAACGAGGGCAAGCACAGCGCCATGCCTGCGCAGGAAGGCCGCCTGACCGAGGCGCAGATCAAGCTGCTGGCCTCGTACGTGTGGGGCATGTCCAACCCCGCGACCGGGACGCCATGACGCGAAAGACGGTCATCCCGATCGTCAGTGCGCCGCCCGCCGCCGCGCCGGAGGTCGGCCTGTACGAGGCGACGAAGAAGATCTACCCGCGCAGCGTGCAGGGCCTGTTCGCGCGCTGGCGCTGGGCCATGGTCTTCCTCACGCAGCTGGTGTTCTACGGCATGCCCTGGGTGGAATGGGGCGAGCGGCAGATGGTGCTGTTCGACCTGGCCGCGCGGCGCTTCTACATCTTCGGCCTGGTGCTGTACCCGCAGGACCTGATCTACCTGTCGGGCCTGCTGGTGATCAGCGCGCTCTCCCTCTTTCTCTTCACGGCCGTGGCCGGGCGCCTGTGGTGCGGCTACGCCTGCCCGCAGACCGTCTACACCGAGATGTTCCTGTGGGTGGAGCAGCGCATCGAAGGCAACCGCAGCGCGCGCATCCGGCTCGACGCCGGCGCTTTCTCGCTCGAGAAGCTGGTGAAGAAGGCCTTCAAGCACCTCGTCTGGATCGGCATTGCGCTGTGGACCGGCTTCACCTTCGTGGGCTATTTCACGCCCATCCGCGAGCTGGGCATGGCCTTCCTGCAGACGCAGATGGGTTCGTGGGAGGTGTTCTGGGTGTTCTTCTACGGCTTTGCCACCTACGGCAACGCCGGCTTCATGCGCGAGCAGGTGTGCAAGTACATGTGCCCCTATGCGCGCTTCCAGAGCGCGATGTTCGACCGCGACACGCTCATCGTCAGCTACGACCCGCGGCGCGGCGAGCCGCGCGCGCCGCGCCGCAAGAACGTCGACCCGCGCAGTGCCGCCTTGGGCGACTGCATCGACTGCAGCCTGTGCGTGCAGGTGTGCCCCACCGGCATCGACATCCGCCAGGGCCTGCAGTACGAGTGCATCGGCTGCGGCCTGTGCGTGGACGCCTGCGACAGCGTGATGGACAAGATGGGCTACGCGCCGCGCCTGATCCGCTACGACACGCAGAACGGCATGGAGGCCGGTTGGTCGCGCCGCCAGCTGTGGCGCCGCGTGCTGCGCCCGCGCGTGCTGATCTACACCGCATTGCTCGCGCTGCTGGTGGCGGGCCTGCTCGCCAGCCTGGTCGTGCGCACGCCGCTGAAGGTCGACGTGGTGCGCGACCGGGCCTCGCTGGCGCGCATCGTCGAAGGCGGGCGGCTGGAGAACGTCTACCGGCTGCAGATCATGAATGCGACCGAGCGCACGCAGCACTACCGCATCGCCGCGCGCGGCATCGACGGGTTGAGTGTGGCGTCGCCCGACGAGGCCATCGAGGTCGAGCCCGCGCAGGCGCGCTGGGTCGCGGTGCGGCTGCAGGTGCCTTA
>Ga0105243_10000387_pt1 | contig 46981 bp, 39 predicted proteins | sample KBSM34metaG_FD_81525 | JGI IMG/M metagenome (GOLD analysis project Ga0105243, IMG submission 81525) | Miscanthus rhizosphere microbial communities from Kellogg Biological Station, Michigan, USA - KBS M3-4 metaG | ecosystem: Host-associated > Plants > Roots > Rhizosphere > Soil | place... | reverse complement strand
ATCGCCACCGTTCGTGATCACATAATGAGATCGTTGTTGAGTGCGCAGATGTTCGCGCCGAAAGTTCCAGCCGATATCCATCAACTCGACAGCATCCAGAGCGCTGCGTCCGCGCCATGGCGCTCCGGCCGCGTGCGCGCTCTCGCCTTTGAAGTTGTATTCAACCGAAACCAGGCCAGTCGCCGAGGCGGGGCCGGCGGTCACACTCAGATTGTTGCCCACGTGCGTGAACAGAACGACATCCACGTCTTTGAAATAACCATCACGGACAAAATAAGCTTTGCCGGCGACCAACTCTTCAGCCACTCCGGGCCAAACCTTAATCGTCCCCGGCAATTTGTTCTTTTCCATCTGCCGCTTGACGGCAATCGCCGCCAGAATATTCAAAGGCACCCCGGAGTTATGACCTTCGCCGTGACCGGGCGCGCCTTCGATCAAAGGATCGTGATAAGCCACGCCGGGTTTCTGCGACGCTTGTGGAATGCAATCGATGTCTGAACCCAGAGCAATCACCGGTTTGCCCGTGCCCCAGGCGGCCATCCACGCAGTGGGGATACCGGAAATACCGCGCTCAATCCTGAATCCTTCTTTTTCGAGGATGCCGGTCAGGTACTTTGACGTTTCGACTTCCTGAAATCCGAGTTCGCCAAAACTAAAGACCGTATCGACCATGACCTGAGCTTCTTTGGTCATTGAATCAACGTCTTTGACGACGAGGGATTTGTAATCCGGAGGCGAACCGGTTTGGCCGAATATTGAGTAAGTCAGAAACAGGATAAACACACCTGCGTGCCATTTTCTTCTCATAATCTTCTCCTGTTTTTGCCAGCTAACCATTCAACCAGCTGCGAAGCAGCGATAGAGCTAAGCCCAAGGCGAGGCTTTGCGAGGGCATTAACATACTTGACGCATCAGGTGCCGCTTACATCAAGATCTTAATTCTGAGAGTCCGCGAAGCGGACGTCAGCGTAAAGCCTGGGGCGTGAGCCCCAGGATCGCGTCAGGAAAAGCGATCAAAGCCCGCGAAGCGGGCGGCAGCCGAATCATTTGGACGAGTGTTGAGCGCGACCGCTATCACCCGCTTCGCGGGTTCAATCGCCATATTGGTACTTGACCTGGGGCTCACGCCCCAGGCTTTACGCTGACGTCCGCTCCGCGGACTCAAAACAAGGTGATGCGTCAAGTATATTGTTACCTTTGCGAACCTTGGGTCCGTGCCGATTCATTCAACGAGCCGCGACAGAGAACAGTTCTATCATTTCGCCACCATATTCAACTGGTCACGCAAAAACTCTGACGGCTACTTGGCCTGATAAATGAGTTCCTTCTTGCGTCCACTTCGTCCAAACAGGTAACCGACTAGCGCGCCGGCCCCGGCGCCCAGTACGGTCAAACCGGCCGTGGCCGCGTTGTCGATCTTTTCAAAGCCGTCGTTGCTCCGTCCCGACAAACCAACGCCCAAACCAACGCCCGCACCCACGCCCATACCAATCAGCGCTGCTGTGGTTGCAGACTTCCGGGAAACTTGATACACGGCCGAAACGTCCTCGCGCTTGACGTCAACCGACTTGTCTTTGGCCAAAACCGAGAGCCCTGAGTCAGAGACGTTGGTCAACTTTCCCCCGATGGTCTTCCCGCTCTTCAATTTTATTTCCAGTTTGGATCCCTGATTGACTGAATTAAGGCGAGACCAATCGTTGGTCGCGACGGTCGGCGTTTGACCAATCGCCGGAACAGATGAAAGCAAAATTGACGTCACCAGGATCATGGCGACTCTGAAGCTGATTCTCCTCATAAGCGTGGAGTCTCCTTTCATGAGGGCGGTCCGCACTGCTTTCTGAAACGTGTCCGGGTCGCGGTGGAGCACGCCGGAGGCGTGCGTACCGTCAAAAAGCTAGTCGCCCAATCGTGCCTCGGGCTCCCGCACCCCAGCCAATTCTTTGACCTCGCGCAAAGCTGAACGTGTCAAAGCCTGGCCCGGATAACGGCGCCCACGTCTTTCCACCGTCATTCGAATAGTCGCTACCAGCCGGGCCAATTGCGATCACTCTCTTCGTTCCCGGGACGTAGGCGACTACTGATCTAAATCCGGAAAGACCCTTCGCCAAAGTCCAGGTCACGCCGCCATCATCCGTGAGCGCAAGATTGTCGGCAGCTTCTTTCTCTTTCTGATAATCACCACCCACGATCACGCCGTGCTTCTGGTCTGCAAAAGCGATTGAGAAGATACCCGATGACTGGCCTGACTTCAGCGGAGTCTCAGACACTTTCCAGCTGCGGCCACCGTCATTTGTCCGCAGGACCCGCGCGCGCACGCTTGCTCCGAGCCCAATCCAGGCGTTGCTCTTCCCCTGCACAGCGATGTTGGTGCCGCTGGCGGCAAACGCCCCTTCGTTCTCAAGCGCGGCGGGAAGCGTGTCCGGAGGAACGCGCGACCAGTCACGTCCACCGTTCGCAGTAGTCAGAATATAGAACTTGCCCTCGACCGAATCTCCGATAACGATGCCGTGGTCAGCATCCCAGAAAGACATTGCGTCTAGAAAGACTTTTGGATCTTCATTGCGAAATTGGAGGACCCAGGTTGCTCCGCCATCGAGAGTCTTGTAAATCCGCGAAGCGGCGCCGTTGCCAATGCTCAACACGTAAGCAGTGTTTTCATCGATGGCGTCGATGTCGCGAAAGTCGAGGGCATCACTGGTTACAACCAACTTCTTCCAGGTCGCGCCTCCGTCTTCCGTACGCAGCAAAGTGCTACCCGAACCACTGGCCCAGGCCACTCGCGCACTTACCGCACTAACGCCGCGGAGACGCGCGTTGACGTTGCTGGTTTGCACAGCCCATTGCGGGGTCTGTGCGAGCAGCGAGACTATGATTGCGAGTAAGAAAGTCGGCACGATTCAACCTTTCGGGAGGCTTTGCCTCAAAAGTCTGATTTGCTCTCATTCAGACCGGGCTTCAGCCCGGTCACACGCCTCGCATTAAAAAACCGCAGAACCGTTTTTCTAACGGTTTCCTCTTCTGCTGACCTCTTGAAAGCCGTTGAGCTAGAACGTGTTAGCGGCACGCGCTCATGGAAACCGTTGAAACGGTTTCTTAGGACTTCAGCAAGCGTCGACCACCGGGCTAAAGCCCGGTGTGAATGAGACAGAACTTTTGAGGCAAAGCACTTCCGGGGGCCCTCCCCGCCGAGTCTTAACGCCGGGACGGTTTCAAGACTTGGGTTTGGCGAATCCTTTGTCCGCCAGCTCTCGCGCCTTCACGTTCGCGTTCGGGGTCCGCGCATCGACAGATTCCTCGATATGCTCAAAGCCTTTCAGGCCCCGCACCATCAGGGATTCGCTTTTGATCCTGCCGCCGCTCGAACAAAGGTCATCGCCTTCATATTCGTAGAACCGCATGATGACCGCAAATGGCTTACCATTGGCCATTCGCCACTCGACCGTTTTCTGTTTCCAGCCGACCGACTGCATCCCCAGTGAAATATTTTCTTCACCTTTTGTGATGCTGAAACTTGAGGCGCAGGCGGAGTAAGAGATGTAGACGTCATAACCGTCATAACCCTTACAGAGGCTGGGGATATCTGAACCGTTTTTCTCGGCCTCGCGCTCTTCCTTTTTGGTCATGCCGCTGCCGCACTTGGTTAGAGAGGTGTAATTGCTGGAAAAGACCGGGTTCGTCTGCTGTGCAGCGGCGCTTCGACCGGCTGGAACACCACCGGCAAATAGCAAAACCGTCATGGATACCAGAGGCAGGGGACTTCTCATTATCGATCCTCCCATATTCTTGAACGTTAACTGATTCCGGCGCGCTCTTTCGCTCGCCGAATCGTTTCAGTCATCACGTCACGATACTTTGCAAAGGTGTCGTCAACAACCTGAAGCGTCGGGATGGCGTTGGGACTAAGCGAAAGCGTCTCAGGATTGAAGCGGCCAAAGCCTGCTTCGTGCACGCCGCTGCTGCCCCGACCGGGAGCAGGACTGCTGAGATGTTGAAAGAAGCGCGAATATTTTTGCCAGCGCGGACCGCCGCCCGCGTGATACATCGGAATGAACGCGTGCAAAGCATCGTAAGGCATCTCGCCGACACAAAGAACGTTCGGATGCTTCACGCGCAAGTCCATCACCAGACGGCGCGTGCCTTCGTGCATATCGGCGCCGGCATCATTCACGTGGCCGCCGATAATGTCTAGGAAATAGGCATCGACGCCGAATCGTTCGATGACGTCAGAAATCCGCGCTTCGAGCCAATTGCGCCACGAATCAACTCCGAGATTCATGTAGGTAAGCCAGCCATCCTGATGCCGATCGTTATTCCAGTCAACCCAGTTGAGGTTGTAGACATCGCCGTCAATTTTTCTGGTCGAAGCATCGGCGATTTTGGGCCAAACGGCCTGTCGCCGGTTGGCGGCGTTGGCGCCAAACATCGGCATCATCTTGAAACCGAGTTGCTGGCCTTCCTTGATTAACTTGCCAAAGCCGGTTTCGCCGCCCATGCGCTCGGGCACTTTGTAATTCGGGTAGTCCCAATAGTAACGACCGTCCCAGGACGAGAGAAACACCAGCACTCGCTCAGCGGGCATTTGCCCGGCTATCCATTTCAGAATCTCGCCCATCCGCGCGTAATCGTTGAACATGTAGCCGGTGTAATGCATGCCATGCAAGGTCGTAACCATCGCCACACGACGGAGCCACGCCGGAACATCGGCGCGCGATTCCCAGGCCGGCAACTTGAATGCATCTTCGATAAAGTTCATGTGCGACTGGATCGCGCCGTCGAACGTTTTCGTGTAACCCAGTTGCCAGCGCGGCACCGTGATCCTGCGATCGTTACGCCAGCCGTCGTGTTCGTAAATCGCTTCGACGCGATAGAATTTTTCACCAGGCTGGAAATAAAACCGCTTGGGCCTAACTTTATTGTCGAGCGGAGCGATGAACAGGAAATCGTCGGCCGCGGTTTGCACTACTGCCAGCGGCGTCGTCATGCTGTTGGCTGCACCCGGTCCGTGCAGGTCGCCGCCACCGAATGGATAGGCACTGAGGAGTTCGTTGTCGCGCGGATCATTGAGGGCGCCGCCGCCGAATGAGACCTGACCACGTGGAACGTCGCGAATCACGGTAGTCACGGTTTTGATTGGCTGCTCCATCTCGACGACGATGTCCCATTCGATCTTTCCGATCTCTTTTCGGAAAGTCGCGGACAGCGATCCGCGGGCGCGTTCCTGGCCGCCGGCCCAAACGAATCCATCGCACTTGAGCGTCAAGGTGTTGCCCGCAACTTCGACCCGCATCTTTTCGCGATCGAGGCCGTAAGCATTTTCTGCCGTGAAAACCAGAAAGCCGAAACGATGTTCGCCGAACGCCACGACTGGCTCGGGAAAATCAAAACTGAATTTCATGAACGCGCGGCCGCGCGGAGGAATAAAGACCTCGCTGGTTGAAGAGAGGTTCGAGATTTGGCCGTCTGCAGGAGCAGGCAGAACCACCTGGGGTAGCGGGTGGTTAGCCTTCATGGCTTCAGGTGTTTTTGAAGTCGCGGTGGTCAGTAACCCGCTGGCGCCAATCGCGCCGATGCCCTTGATAAGATCACGGCGGGAAATTGGATCGGTCATGGTGATTAGCGGGAATCGAGGGCCGTTCGAATGGCTTTGAGCCAGGCGGTACGAAGGTTATCTCGTTGCGTCTGGTCCAGGTGCTTCCACACATCTCGTTTCCTCATATCGCGCTCGATTGCTTGCTGGATCTTTAATGCCAATCTGGCCGAAACGGAATCCTCGTCTGGTGTCGATCCCACAATTTTGATCGAGCGGCCGACGTAGCGTCCGCGCTGAGCTTTACTGAAATCATATTCTTTACGCATAGGCTCCTGATTCGTAATCGCGCCGCTCACTACGCGTCGCGCGCCGGGCGCTGATTATTCTGATTTCATTATCGTACTCAGTATACGACACAACTATCAACCTTCCCTTTGCTGACTCACCAACCGCGAGCATGCGATATTCATAGAATGAATGATCAGGATCATCCTGGGCAGCGATAAATGGATCGTACGGTAGCCGCTTCCTCAAAACCAATCCGATGCTTGCGTTTGTTTGCCTGTTCCTTAGATGGATTCCAGGTAATTCTCACGTTGCCTAACGTTCTGCGTCGGCGCGGACCAACCGAAGCCCATATACCGCCGCAACTTCGTTTCCTCCCGTTCCCTGGAAGCGCACGGTAATCTTCTGCTTACCGGTCAGCAGCGCTGCCGGAATCTTGTATTCGACATCAAAGAATTGTCCGGCGGCGCTGCCGGGCAACCAGCGCTCAATTGTCTGTTCGCCAATCCGTTGACCATCAACCAGAATCTCGAATGAACGCTTCGTGCGTTCTTCAGGATGGTAGGTCGCCATCAGAATCATCGGGTGTGAAGTATCAATTGGGAGATCAAACGAAAACCACTTCTTCGCCCGTCGGGAAGGTCGACCACCAGAAGGATCGGCAGTCGTCTCTTCGCCCTGCTGATTGAAAACCTTTTCTTTCTGAGGATCACCCGGTTGGACGAAACTGATTGTGGCCGCCTCGAGCCTTTTTTGATGTTCGGCTTTAGCGGCAACCTCGGCAAGTGTTTTGTTCCAACTATCAGTCGAATAAAGATCCCAGTACAAAGCGTATTCGCGCCGGTGCAGACGATAGAACGGCACCAGGTCAACGACTCGTTCGGTAAGATCAACATTCCGGCCGGTGCTCTGGAACCGGACCGGTGCACCGGGAACAACTTGCACCCATTTCGGGACTGGCTGAGAAGCTGTAATGAACGACGGAATAGCGTCAGTCCACGCACCTTCCCGCTCCGGGCCCAGATCGCCGGCGAGCACCAGAGGTCCCCACATCAGCGCTACGCGGTTTGGATTGTCTGGCGTAGCTTCGGCATGCAGCGTCTTCGGCAGGACGAGCGAAACCACATCACCGCTTTTCCAGGTGCGCGCGATCTCGATGTAACTTCCCGGCTTCGAAAACATTACTACCGCCTTGCCGTTAACTTTGATTGCGAACCCTTCGCCAGCCCACGTCGGACGCCGAAACGCCAGGGTTAATTGTTTGGGTTTGGCCATGGTCAGTTTCAGCGACGCCGACTCCCCTTCCGGAAAATCAGTTTCCATCGCGAGTTGAGCGCCCGCGGATTTCCAGTCGGCAGTTGAAGGCACATACATATTCACCCAGAGACGATTCCCCGCCTCGTAGTAAATTCCGTCACCGTGCAAGCCATGGCTCTCCATGCCGCTGCCTACGCAGCAGGTAAAATCTTTAGCCATGTCCTGGTATTCATGACTCACGCCGCGGCCGACCGGCACCATGTAACAGGTGCGACCGTCTTCCGGATCGATCGAGCCGAGCACATGATTGAACAAGGCGCGCTCTTCGAACTCGGCGTACTTGATGTCCGGATGGACCGCGAAGAGAGTTCGCGTCATCTTCAGAATGTTATAGACGTTGCAGCTTTCATCGGTGCGGCCGTCGACGCGTTCATTCAACTGGTCCGGCGGACCAAAGTATTCATCGCGGCCATGACCGCCCGTCGCATAGCTGTGATGCAACGCGACTGCGTCCCAAAAGAAAGTCGCGGCCTCGCCGTCGGATTTTTCGCCGGCGTAGATGTAGCGCATCAGCAAGCCGAGCAGTTTCGGCACCTGCGTATTGCCGTGCAGACCACTGAGGATGTCCTGGCGTCGCGCCAGCGGGTCGATGACCGCACGATGATCGAAATGATGCGACAAGGCGAGCCACCGTTTGTCACCGGTGTCGGCGTACAAATCCGCGAGCACTTCATTCATCCCGCCAAACTCAGTGTTGAGCATCTTCTGAGTTTGGGCATCGTCCATCTTCAGCAGCAGGCTCTCGGCCCAGGCCGCAAATTTGCTTTCAACCTGCAAAGCGTCGCGGTTACCGGTGTAACGATAGGCGTCGCGCAATCCCGCATACGTTTTGTGCAGCGTGTACCAGGGCGACCAGAGCCCATTCAGATCAAAGAAACTCGAACGAATATTGCCGGCGGCTACTTCTTTGAATTTTTCTCTGACGCCCTCGAGGGCGCCGGCAAAACCATCGCCGTTCTTGTCCTGAACTTCCTTCAATTCTTTGACGATGTAATCTGCGCGCGCTTTGAAACGCTGGTCACCGGTGGCCGCATACATCAGCGAGACTGCGGAAAGATAATGGCCCGCAATGTGACCGGTAAGGTTGCGGCCGTCTCCATCCCAGCCCGTGAGGCCCGGCGCTTTCGGTTCGAGCCCGGCCTGTTTTCGATAAAAAGCCAACATGCGGTCCGGCAGGAGCTTGAGCAGATATTCTGCGTCCAGGTCCTGCGCATGTTTCAGTGGACCGCTCGTCAAACGGACTGCCGATAAAGGCAGCGGGTGCGCGACGTACGGAATCGCGTTCTTGATTTGCTGGGCGCCGGCAGTCGTAGCCAGCAACAGTGAGGCAACGAAGATCTTCAGCAGCAGAATTGTTCGGCGTTCAAACATGAAGTTATGGCATCTGACTCTGCTTTTGATTAGAGAAAGCCGGGCCAGCTTTTATCACGGTTTGTTTCAGCGTGTCGAGGGTTCGCTGGCTGGGCACCGGGAGCGCGGGCGACCGCGCCCGCACTAGATGCTGAGGTCAGTACCGGGAGCGGTAGCGACCGGGTTGCGCCTAGCTCCTGGGGTTTACCCGGTCGCTACCGCTCCCGGTACTGACCTCGTTCCCGAAGGCGCTGCACGAATCAGCAGCAGCGCTCACAATGCGGGCGAGGGCGCCCGCGCTCCCAGTCAGAAGCCCAATCGCCGATGGTCCACCATCAAACAGCGATCCTGCACAACTTTGATTCCAGCCTGGGCGAGTCGTTCCGCGACTTCATCGTTACTGATTCCCAGCTGGATCCAAACTGATTTTGGTTTCTTCGCCAGAATGTCTTCCAGGTGCGGCGGAATGTCATGCGAGCGGCGAAAGACGTTGACCATGTCCACTTCGCCGGGAATGTCAGCCAACTTTCGATAAACTTTTTCGCCCAGGATTTCGGTCACGTCCGGGTAATACACCGGAACCGGAATGATCTTGAATCCGGCGCTCTGCATGTAGCTCGGAACGTAGAGGGCCGGTTGACCTACCTGCCTTTCAGTCTTGATGCCAAGCACCGCAATTGTTTTCGTTTCGGAAAGCAGCACGCGGATTTGTGCCGAGTCGTCTATGAGATTATCGCGCCAGTTCATAATGAGTCACAGAAAGCTGGCCACAGATTACACAGATTGAAAAGGCAACGCTCTTACCAACATCTATGAAATCTGCGTAATCTGTGGCTAAACTTCTCTCAAAAATTCACGCCCACTGCCGCCAGGATTGCAAAGACGACAGCTAAGATTGCTTCTCCCGCGATCAAGCCGGACGCCAGTGGAATTCTAAAATCCTTCTCAGTCTCCGGCGAGGTCCTGGCCCAGATCAGTTGGACTATACCACCCAGCACAAAGGTGATGATCACCGAGGGCGTTATCAGCATGCCGATGCCCATGGCGGAAGGCGACGGAATCAACTCGCCCCACTTCTCTGCCAGCAGCGTCAGCAGGATTCCCACCGCGATGCCGATGGCTAAACCAACCAGACATCCCGGTGGTAACGCCTTCAGTCCTTTCGTGAGCAGTTCCGCGAACCCGGCCCATTTCACACTGATGGGCGATGAGAGACCGGCGTCACCGATCCCGAATTTGTTTCGCAAAATCGGGTAGACGACTGCCGTCGCCATCGAGCCGACCGGCGCGGCAATTAGTTGCGCGATTGTCAGGCTGCGCGGGTTCGACTTCAAAAGCTGTCCCGCTTTGAAGTCCTGCATCAAGGCTTCGGAAGTGACTGCTATCGTGCCGGTCAATCCGCTGGAAGACATATTCACGGGGACGTTTCCGGGTGAGATGAACGCAAAGATGGCCTGCATCATGTTGGACATTGCGCTGATGGGTCCCCAATTGGTTTCGCCCAGCACGCGCAAGCCCACCAACATCAGCGGCAGAGACAAAATGATCGCGATAAAGGAAAGATAGACGGGGATTCCCATGCTGAAGTATTGGACCAGGCAGATGATTATGGTCATGACGATCGATCCAATCACGACATAGCGCATCGGGAATTCAGTCTGCACGATGGTGCTGCTCTTGAGACCGCGAAATGTCTTGACGATCAGGTTCCACTTCAGAGCCAGTGAAACCAGTCCGCCCGCCACCATCAAACCAGTCGCCGGCCACATGACCCAACGCAAAGTGGAAGGAAAGTCGAGCGCCGTAATCATTCCGTGCTTCATCAGGAACGGCGGCAGTATCACCCAGCTAATCAGCGTCCCGAGTCCCATCGCCAGACAAATGCGGAATCCGACCAGCAAACCGGAGCCGAATCCCAGCAAGCTGACGTTAAAGCCCACACGCATCGGCTCCATGCCGTGGAAAAACCAATTCTCTCTCACCCACTTCAGCGTCGTCGCGGTCATTACCACCGCCGACGCGAACGTGCCCACGGCCAGGGCCTTCACTGGTCCGGCCGAGACTCCACTTTCACGGCCCTCGTGCAGGACCCTGATCGTTTCGCCGGCGGCTAACCCATCCGCGTAGGTCAGATTTTCTTCATCAATGTAGTGACGCCGCATGGGCACAGCCAGCAGAATTCCCAGCAAGCTGGCGCTGCACAGCCAGAAGAAGATCTGCCAGGTGCCCAGATGAATGGGCGGATTGAAGGTGCCGCGCGTGTTCAGCATGTCGAAGGCGGCCAGCAGCACCGCCATGAATGCCGTCTGGCCCGCGCTGGTGCCCATGGTCTGGACGATGTTGTTCTCGCGCGGGTTCGTGCCGGTTGCGCGCAGAATCAGCACCAGGACTATGAAACCCAAAAAGGCCGAAACCACCGAGAGGTTTGGTCCGAATCCAAGTTTCAAAACGCAGTACGGATAAGCGCTGCCGATGATCATCGCGGTGATTAAGCCGACGATGACGGATCGCGCAGTTAACTCTGGAGTCTTTGAAGCAGTTTTGGCTACAGCCATTGGGGCTCTCCCGTTCGGTTCGTCCAATCCACTTGGTGAAAGCCGAGGACGTTTTTGAAAAAAGTCCGATCGGCTTCGGCATCTTTGCTGTAATTAATTACATGGGCGCCATTAATCATCGCTGCCTGAGACCTCCGATGCTGAGTTTTACTGGGAAAGCCGAGTGATTTTTAGCCCTCTTGCCACCGTCCGTCAACTTGATCCGTGGTTGCAACTACCGATTACTCGCGTTGCGAGCTAAACTTAGACATGAGTTCACAATTTCATCGCAACACTTCTGCAACCCTTGATCTGCGTTCTGCCTTTAGTATTTGTTCATTCATTGATTCTCCTTGTGAGAACTGAGACTGAAGGGTAAGGCACCAACTTTGGGGGAGGTTGGTGCCTTTGCTTTTTATGTAGCGCAGACTGTCCGGTCTGCGGTTTCCTCATCAGTTCGGAATGAATGACCTCAGCAGGCTGGACAGCCTGGCGGTACATCTTGAAGTCCGTGCCACTTGAACTTTGCGGGATTCTGGCGATAATCGCGGTTCTAACTTCAGATAAGCAAGAATCAACAGCGAATGACTAATGTGAAAACCGCTCCGTACGGGTCATGGAAATCGCCGATTACCTCCGACCTCATAGTTAAAGAGACAATTGGGTTAAGCCAGCCGCGTCTGGATGGCGACGATACCTACTGGATCGAAATGCGCCCTTCTGAGAAGGGCCGCCAGGTGATCGTTCGGCGAACGAGTGACGGATCAACGACCGACATCAATCCAACCGGATTCAATGCGCGCACCCGTGTTCACGAGTATGGCGGCGGCGATTATGTCGTCCATCGGGGCATAGTCTATTTTTCGAACTTTGCCGACCAGCAAATTTATCGGGCCAGCGCTGATTCAGCGCCGCAACTGATTAGCTCGGAATGCAGCGACGATCGAGTTCGCTACGCCGACGCAGTGGTCGATTCTAAACGCGACCGTTTGATTTGCGTTTGCGAGGATCACCGTCAGCCCGGCGAAGCCCAAAATTATCTGGTCAGTGTGCCGCTGGCCGGCGGGACCAACACCGTACTGGTTTCCGGAAATGATTTTTATTCGTCGCCACGTGTAAGCCCCGACGGCGCGTGGCTCGCCTGGCTCACCTGGCATCACCCGAATATGCCCTGGGACGGATGCGAACTCTGGACCGGCGAGTTCGCGGACGACGGCAGCGTCACAAATCAAAAGTTGGTTGAGGGCGGACTTCGTGATTCGATATTTCAACCTGAATGGTCGCCGGATGGCGTTTTGCATTTCGTCTCAGAGGCTTCGGGCTGGTGGAACATCTGTCGCGCCGCGAACGATTCAATCGAAACTTTGGTTGAAATGGAGGCCGAGTTCGGCGTTCCCCAATGGGTGTTTGGCCTGTCGACTTACGCGTTCGAGTCGGCTGAGCGAATCATCTGCGCGTTCGTCGAGAAGGGACTTTGGAGCCTGGGGACAATCGACACTCGCCGGAAGCAACTTGAAAAAATCAATACCCAGTCTGCGGAAATTTCTTTTGTCCGAGCCGCCGCCGGACGGGTGCTGTTTCGCGCCGGCTCGCCATTGGCGCCATTTTCGATTGTCGAAATGAATCCGGGTACGCACGAGACAAACGTCCTCCGGCGCGCGAGCAACGTCGAAGTCGATCCCGGCTACATCTCCAAACCAACTCCGATTGAATTCCCTACGGAGAACGGCTTAACGGCACACGGATTTTTCTATCCACCAAATAACCGGGATTTTGCCGCGCCCGAAAACGAGCGTCCGCTGCTCCTGGTTAAGAGTCACGGTGGACCAACGTCTGCAACTATCGCCGTTTTGATGTTGGGAATACAGTACTGGACCAGCCGTGGCATTGGAGTTTTGGATGTGAATTATGGCGGCAGCACGGGCTATGGCCGCGCCTATCGCGAAAGGTTGAACGGCGCCTGGGGCGTGGTGGATGTCGACGACTGTATTAATGGAGCAAAGTTCCTCGCTGCGCGGGCCGAGGCTGATCCAAAGCGATCGATGATTGATGGTGGGAGTGCCGGCGGCTACACGACGCTTTGTGCGCTGACGTTTCGGGATTACTTCAAAGCCGGCGCCAGTCATTTCGGTGTGAGCGACCTTGAAGCCCTGGAAGTCGATACCCATAAGTTCGAATCGCGTTATTCACGCAGTCTGATTGGCCCGTATCCCGAGCGGCAGGATCTTTACTATGGGCGATCGCCGCTCCACTTCACGGATCAATTGTCATGTCCGGTAATCTTCTTCCAGGGATTGGAAGACAAGGTCGTTCCGCCGAATCAGGCTGAGATGATGGTCGAGGCTCTGCGCCAGAAGAAGCTGCCCGTCTCGTACGTGACGTTCGAGGGGGAGCAGCATGGTTTCCGGCAGGCGAAAAACATTAAGCGTTCGCTCGATGGCGAGCTCTATTTTTATTCTCGAATATTTGGTTTTGAACTGGCTGACGAAGTCGAACCGGTAGAGATTGAGAATCTGTAGAAGCGTGTCAGAACCGCGAGCGGTAGCGACCGGATCAAGTCGGGTGCTATGGCGCCTCCTGATCCGGTCGCTACCGCTCGCGGCTCTGACACAAGAAACAAAATGATCCCGCGCTTTCGCACACCTTCAACTTGAATGGCCAAAATTGACCGCCTGGGCTGGGCGGACGGATTGTCATTCACCTCGTACGGCGTCAAGATCGGCCTGCGCGTCAATGACGCGGCCATCCTGGATCAGGTCGTCGCCCGCCTGCCGCCCGGGGCAAAGCCTTCTGCGGCTCGCATAGTTGATCATTTGTATTCATTAACGGGCTTCACCAGCGGTGCGAACGGAAAAGTCCGCCGCTTCAATTTGGGATATTGGAACCTGGTCCGGTTTGCGCGTTCGCGAAACTTCGAAGATCTCCTGAACCAATTCGAATCGCATGTGCAATTGACTGTCGCCGAGTATGCGCCGCGTCAAGTGTTTGTCCATGCCGGAGTCGTCGGGTGGAAGGGTGCCGCGATACTCATCCCGGGTTTGAGTTACAGCGGCAAGACGACTCTGGTCTCTGAGTTGATCCGCGCCGGCGCGACCTACTATTCGGACGAATATGCGGTGATCGATGAACGGGGTCGCGTGCACGCGTATCCGCGGCCGCTGGGCGTCCGTTCGCCCGCGACGGCAATTGCCGCCAAAGTTGAAGCGAAAGAATTGGGCGGTGAAGTCGGCTCAAAGCCTCTCCGCGCTGGTCTGGTAATTTCGACCAGGTTTAAGGAGAGCGCTCGCTGGCGGCCACGAGAATTGACGCGCGGTAAGGGCGTGCTGGAAATGCTTTCGAACACGGTGTCGGCGCGCACCCAACCAGAATTGGCTTTAAATGTTTTGCCGAAAGCTCTGGAGGGGGCAAAGATTTTGAAAGGCGTGCGCGGCGAGGCCCGCGACATCGTGGAATCGATTCTTGAGAAGATTTAGAGCCTGTCCGCAGATTACACAGATTAAAGACGGGGCAGTAGCCCGACCGTCAGGGAGGGCGTCCAAGCCATGATCTATACGCCCTCCCTGACGGTCGGGCTACTGCCCTGCGTAATCTGCGGATGCTTCTACGGCTGCGCGGGCTTATCCGCAACGGTCGCTGGTCCACCTCCGTGATCGTCGCCGCGTACGACGCCGCTTTTATCAACGAAGAACGACCGCTTGCCGGTCTTTCCGTATTCCTTCGGCGTAGCAAACCCTTCAAACTGATCGCCCATCACCGTCGCCTCGATTTTATATCCATATTTGTCGAAGGCCTCCAGCGGAAACATCTTCGCATCCACCAATTGCTGGAGCGAACCGTAGCTGCCTTTTCCGGCGCCCGCTTTGTATTCATTTTCCTGATTGACGAGATATTGCAACATGCCGATTGCGACCATCTCGTTCTGTTCAGGCGGAGGGTTCTTGGCAGCAGAAGAAACCCCCGCAACCATCGTCAGAATCAGGTTCTTGGGCAGATGAAGTTCATGATTGGTCCCTAAACCATCGTTCGAGAGTGCATAGGTGATGGCCTCTGATTTCGGGTTTAGACCGAGAAGAAAGTCACGCATCGCCGGCTCCAGGCCGGCCGCTTCCTTGCGAACCTGTTCATGATAAGCCTCCATCAAAGCAGGCGAGACATAGACCTGCCCCAAAGTGCGGCCCGGTTCCCAGCGTTTCGAGTTGCGATAGACCGTGTTCGAGGAAAGCGTCTGATGACCCTCGTTGGCATCTACGACGCGACGCACACCGGCAGTGTCAGAGATCACGATAAAGTCACCCACAAACCCGTAGGCGAACATTCCGGCATAGTTCACGATCTCAGCGTCGCCATGTTTTTCTGTTTGCGCCAGCAGGTTCGCCTCGCCCATTCCCAGGCCCACCAGGACCTTCGGCATCAATCGTCGCATCGCTTCGCGATCTTTCACGCCGATCAGGATAACCGGAAAGGCACTTTCGTTTTTCTGTTTGGGATCATTCGGGTCGGGAGATGGCTTAGCCGCCGGAGGCGCACCCAGGTTAAATCCACCTACCGACTGCAAAGTCTTAAGCGATCCGCCAATCGCGATCTCACTTCCCAACGCCGGCAAAAGATCGTCCTTAATTTTGAAGCCGGCTTTTTTTTCGAATTGAGCGAAGGCGTCCGGCTGCGGTTCTCTCTCGGGTGTCTGTGACAGAATCACATTGTTCTTTACGTAGATCGCCCCTTTAGCCTCTTCCTTCGCTCTAAGTTCAGCCTGCTTCTTCATGCCCTCATAAGTCTGCGTCAGATCGATCGAAGCACTCACAAACATTTCCGTGTCGTCCGGAAGCACCGACGACGCTTCCGCGTTGTACGGCGGCCCGGCGATCAATTGCGGCACAAACGGAATCGGTAGAAGCTTCGACTCGGGCTTATCAATCAACATCGCCTTGACCACGTATTCGTTGCCGTCAAGCGCGAATGCCAGGCCCACCGCCTCCGGCATTTGCGTTTCGCCAATGCCCAAAGTGTCCAGCATCCGTCCCACCTGCGACGAAGCGATCTGCTGCGCCTGTTGTTCTTTGGTGGGCGTCGGCGTGGGCGAAGGCTCAGGCCCGGCAGTCAGCACAGCTCGGGTTTCAAGCTGCGGCTCCTCTTCCGGAGTCGGTGTGGTTGCTGGCTCTTCTTTGGGCGGCGTGGCGGCCTCTGCTACGGTCGCGGCTTGCTCAGTTACCACGGGTGTGGGCGAGGGTGGCGGTTTCGACTTATCCTCGAGCGCTATGTTGAAGAAAAGAAATACGGGTTCGGTCGAAAACTTGTCTCGTATTGTGCGCAGGTGTTGATCCTGAAAGAGAGGTTTGCTCGCCGGCGGATGCAGCTTCTCGAACTTGAAAGCCTTCTCGCTAAAGCAAACAAGATTTCCTGAACGCGTGATCACGAACGGTGGCTGTTCGTTAGGCTTCGGCTGCGCAGGTTTCGGAGTCGACGCGGGCGTGGGTGAGATCGGGGCTTCACCGGGCTTTGGCGCGCTGGCCGGCTCCTCGACGACCGGCGGCATCACAGTGGGCAAAAACGCTTCAAGCTTGGGCGCGAACTTTGCAGCATCTTCGTTTGTCGGAAATTCAATTGCCACAAACATTGTCGGCACATCGGAACGCGCGGGCCAGGTGGCAAACATCAAACGTGACGACGCGAGCGCTTCAGAATTCTTTTTGAGAAAAGCAACGACCGATTTGAATTGAGGACCGGGGTCAGCCAGCTTAATCACCGGCTCGACAATCTCGCCCGCGCCACCGGTGCTTAGCAACTGGCCCACATTCCGCACCTCGCCGTAAAGCTTGTAGGCATCGATCGCCAGCAGCGTTTCAAAGGTTGGATCACCGAGTTTGGGACCCTGACTGGGCGGCGGCGTGGCTGACTTGCCGGCCGGCTGCTGCGCGACAGCAGGCGCAGCGATCATCAGGAGGGCAAGCAGAATGGAAGTCAGTCGATAACCACGAACGGGTTTACTGGTGAACTTAATTCTCATGAGCGATACCTCGTGAAGATGCGGGCCGGCGCTGAGCATAGCAGATTCGAAATCCTCTGACTAAGAAATCCGTCTAATAACAAAGCCCTCGACCGCGCGGTCATATGAATCCACTGCGGGTGCGACTAATACTCTGAATACGAACCGTAACGAATCGCGGTTCAGTTCCATTGCCTCAGCAAGTTGTTTAGCCAGGTTGTTACCCGAAACTTCCGTACTTGAGAAATGGAAGGAACGAGCCATGCGAACGATCAAGCTTTCGATAATCGGCGTGCTATTAGTGACCGCGGTGCTGGTCTGTGCCCATCGCCTGTTCCCCGGTTTTCACGCCAGCGGTCAGAACCCGGCGCTTACCGCGCCCACCGAGGTTTCGGCCTCGGACAACTCTTACGTCACCAAAGTAGGAATTAGCTGGGCCACAGTTCGCGGTGCGACGCTGTACCGGATCTTCCGCAACGCAGCCAATGACAGCGCGACCGCCACCCCGGTCGGTACCACACCCGAAGGCGTTTTCTTTGATGCGACCGCCCCGGCAGGTCAGCCATTCTTCTATTGGGTGCGCGCCGAAAACGGCAGCATCATCGGTCCTTTCAGCACGCCTGACCAGGGCTCACGCGCCGTCGGCAACATCAACGGTCCGGTCCAGCCGTTGAATCCGCCGCCGGCCCCGCCCGGCAATCCAGTCACCGCCGCCAAAGCCTACCTTGGTAAGACGCTGTTCTGGGACGAACAGTTATCATCGACTCGCACGGTAGCTTGCGGTACCTGTCACTTTGCTGCCAATGGTGGATCGGACGCCCGCGCGGTTGTCGGAAACGCACGATCGAGAAATCCCGGCGCCGATGGCCTCTTTAACACCGCTGACGACGTTTTCGCATCTCCCGGAGTAATCACCAACAACGCGGACGGCACCTACAGCTTGTCGCCCGTCTATGGTTTTCACGAACAGGTGACCGGCCGGAAGTCGCGCTCATATATCGACGCTGGTTTTTCCAACACACTGTTTTGGGATGGAAGGGCAACCGGCACCTTCACCGATCCGATTGGCGGCGCAGTCGTTCTGCAAAACGGAGCCGCGCTGGAAAGCCAGGTACTCGGCCCGCCGGTGAGTTCGGCTGAGATGGCAAATGCTAACCGCACCTGGGTTGATGTAGCCGGGCGCGTCGCGAACTCAAGACCAATGGCCCTTTCACCATCAGTTCCGGCCGGCTTGCGCGACTGGATTGCGGGTCGCAGCTACCAGGAACTTTTTCAGGAGGCTTTCGGAACGACTGACGTGACTCCGGTGCGAATCGCGGAAGCGATCGCAACTTTTGAGCGAACTCTCTACTCAGATCGCACGCCGTTCGATTTGTCAGTCCAGCAAATCGCCTCACTCGGCCCTGCCGAACAACGCGGCCAGGGCATTTTTAATAACCGGGGTTGCAATGTCTGCCATGCGGGCAGCCTTTTCAGCGACAATGCATTTCATAACATCGGAGTTCGCCCGCAGACCGAAGACACCGGCCGTTTCCAGGTGACCGGTAATACCAACAACATCGGCGAGTTCCGCACTCCCAGCCTGCGTAACGTCGGCCTGCGTGGTCCGTACTTTCATAACGGGCGCTTAGCCACGCTCGAAGACGTGGTGGCCTTTTACAATCGCGGCGGCGATTTCGACGCGCCGAACATTAATCACAATTTGATTCGACCGCTCGGGCTGAATCCTCAACAGCAGTCAGATCTCGTGGCCTTCCTGCGAAATGCTTTGACTGATCCACGCGTGCCGGCGGGCACCGCACCCTTCGATCGTCCGACTCTCTACAGTGAATCGAATCGCGTGCCGACCATCACCGGCGCCGGCACACAGGGTTCCGGCGGGAACATTCCGCAAGCGACGGCCATTGAGCCTGCGCTCGCCGGCAATCCCAATTTCACCGTCGGAGTCTTTAACTCTCTGGGCGGCGCGACAGCCGTACTGGTAATCGACAGCAGCGATCCCGGCAGCGGTCCCACGATTCCGGCGAGTGCTTCATTTGCGCGGCTCAGTGTGCAGCTATCGGGCAGCGGCGCCGGTCAGGGCTTTGGCTCAGTCAGCATGTTGGTGCCGGCGAATTCATCTCTGGTCGGTCAGACTTTCTTCGGGCGTTGGTATGTGAGAGATGCGAATGCTCCAGGTGGCGTGGCCGCGACTCCCGCTTTCCGCTTCACAGTATTCGGCGACACGAGCGGAATTACGACCAATGAAATCGATCAAACCGACACGTTCGTGGTCCAGCACTATCGTGACTTCCTTAATCGCGAGCCGGACACCTCGGGGCTCAATTTCTGGATGAATCAGATCTCGCAGTGTGGCCCGAACGTCGGATGCGTCGAGGCCATGCGCGTGAACACCTCCGCGTCGTTCTTCCTCTCAATTGAATTTCAGGAGAGCGGCTACCTGGTTTATCGATTCCATAAGTCGGCCTTTGGCAATCTGGCGGGTACGCCGGTGCCGGTGCGCTTGAGCGATTTCCTGACCGACGATCAGCAACTTGGACAGGGCGTGATTGTAGGCCAGGCCGGCTGGCCCACAGTTCTCGAGAATAATAAGCAGGCATACGCCACCGCGTTCGTCCAGCGGAGCCAATTCACCTCGGCGTTCCCAACGTCTACCTCGCCCAACGCTTTCGTCGACACGCTCTTTTCCAACGCCGGCGTGACGCCCGCAAGCGCAGATCGAACTGCGGCAATTAACGAGTTCGGCGGTGCGACAACAACGACTGACGTGGCAGCCCGCGCTCGCGCGCTGCGACGTGTAGCCGAGAATCCAACGCTGGCGCAACAGGAATTCAATCGGGCCTTTGTGTTGATGCAGTACTTCGGCTACCTGCGAAGAAATCCGAACGATGCGCCGGATGGAAACTTTGACGGGTACAACTTCTGGCTCAATAAGCTGAATCAGTTCAACGGGAATTACATCCAGGCGGAAATGGTGAAGGCGTTCCTGTCATCGATAGAATACCGGCACCGGTTTGGGCCGTGAGGGATTGACTTGAGCGTCAACACCTCGCCCGCACAAGAAGGCCAGGCTCGAATGAAAGCAACCGGGACGAATGCCCGACAGTCATGACCTAGCCTCCTGACATCTCTCGGGCACGCCAGTATAGATTAAGCGATTCTTTGTTTTGGGGATCTAAATCCCAGGATTTGTAAAAACTGTCCGCGGCAGATCGATACTTTTTCGCATTATAGTCTGCGATGCCATAGACGTAATGCCAACTCGCCAATTCTCTCATGCCGCGCTGACCCAGTTGGTAAGGCCAATGACTTGTCATCTTTACCAGGACCTTCGCTGCATAGGCGTTGGCGAGTGATTCTTCCTGATCTTTATCCTCACCTGGTTGAAAAACGTATCCTCTGGTGGCGACCAGATGATGCGCGACCTCGTGAGCTAACGATCGGGCAATGCGCAACGTCGGCAAAGTGCTCCACCAAAGATAACCCGGTAAGCCGCGATAGATTCGCCGCCCATATAAAATGATGTGTCCCGGTCGGTCTTCGGAAGGGCGAGCATACCACCCGTAGGTAAACTCATCAGTACCATCGGCTGAAGCCCGTTTGGCCCAATCAGCGGCGTCATCCTCTGGGCCTATTTCGGGCAGTTGATCTGCAATCTGCACATAAGACAGCCCGTTCAAATCCTGGGCATCAATCCAGCGCAAACTTCGTCTTACCTGCCACACAAGGCCGAGCGGCGGTTTCGTACATGTGTTGATGATCTCGACCTGGTTCGAGAGATTTCCTCCCCTCATCCAGCTAAGCACATGAGTGCGGAACCAGCTTACACCGCTTTTCCGGCGACAGATAGATCATGAATTGTCGGCAGATATCACTATATGGGTTCTCCTCACAAGCAACCTCTGCGAGCGCCTCAGGGCTGACCATTATCACGACATGGCTGAGATAGTTTCCAATACCTCGCAACACCAGGGCAACTCCCAGCCTGAACCTCATCCATCTCGATGCGTTTTCCGGCAGTCGAACCTTTTCGGGGTTCGGACCTTGCCGTACCGGATCCGGCTGGGATGGCACGCGTGTTTCGGGAGTTCCCTGTGGTGGCTTGGGATTAGGATCTATAGGTTCGTCGCTGCCGGGAATACGCACGCGCGGAATGCGCCTGGCTCGCGCCTGGCGGCGTATTTCTTTTTGTTGCCGACGAATGGTTTTGCCCGGCGGGTCTTTTTGCTGGCCCGCCAGCGTGTTGACGATTTGTAAGCCTCCCAGCGCCGCGCCAACAATTATCGTCTTGGCGCCAATAGTGGCGCCGCCCTCGGCGAAGTGCATTATCCCGGCTTTGGCCATCCACTTCAGAGCTGCATCCAGGGCCGTGAAGAAGAGTTTCGCCAGGAACTGCGCACCGGGCAGGTTCAACAAAGCGAAGGTCACGACCACGGCAAGTGCAATCGCCACCACAATGACGATCCACTTGAGAACCTTGTTGATGACCTTGAACAGCTTCTTGAGGAAGCTAAGGAATCCCAAACCATTCGCGTCAGTGTGGTTGATAGGATCGTTGGCACAATACGAATAAAGATTAAGTGTCTGAGGATTCTCCAGGTCCGCCGTACCCATGCCGACAGGATCGACCTGGGTAAATCGTCCCTGTTGCGAGTCGTAACTTCTATTGACAGCATAATCCAGACCCGTAGATGCGCTCCGATCATATGAAGTGAATCTGCGGTTTGTTCCGCCCGTGCTCTCAGCGTTGAGCGCCGTTCCAAATGGCAGGTGGACCTGTTCGAAAGATGTCCCCGTTGCCGGATTCGAAACAACTCTCGTGCTTAAATGATCCGGATGGTGAAACTCCACGGCCTCGCCACCACCGCCATTTGGAGTCAGTTTGGAAAGTAACCGCGCCCCCAGGTAGACATAGGAACTCGCCCATTGAAGAACTCCGGGCGTGCCACTCGTCTCTATGAATTCGGAAATGATCGCCCCGCCCAGGGATGCGTAATAGGTAATCACACCCGGCTCTTGAGTTGCGAGGCGAATGTTCGAATCGCCGTAAATGTAGCTCGCGAGCACTGTGTAGTTGTCGTCTGCCAGCACCTGAACCAGGCGATTGGCCGCGTCATAGCGGAATCGTTGCGAGGCCCCACCTGGAACCAACGCGCGTACCTGATTGCCGTCAGCGTCATACGCGAATCCCGACGCGTTGATACGATTCGATGAGGAATCGACTCCGGTCCACGTCCAACCATCGGCCGGCACCGGAATGGCCGGTGAATATGGACTGGTACCATTTACCTTGAGATAGAACTCCTCACTCCAGGCAAATCCATTGCGCACCGCAGGGCGGCCGCTGCTCGCTACGACCGATTCCCAAAACGCCCAGCCGCCGGAATCGGGATCGCGCAGCAGGTAAGCTTTGTACAGGTCGTAAACGTAATCATGATCGCTGCGGTTGCGATTGGCATACTCCTGCGAGCTGAAGATCGCTTCCCCGAGACTCTGCATGGCGGTGAGAAATTGCGTGGCACCTTGAGCATAAGCCGACTGCAGACTACTTAACCAGCTTTGTAATTCTCCTGCGTTAGGCTGCCGGGCCAGCGCGCTTTGATAGAAATTGCGCACAACCTGATCGGCGGTAAACGAATATATGGTTGAGCGATTGCCGTAACGATCATAGTTATAGCGCTGCACCCAATTTACGTTTTGTCCGCCGGTAGCTCGTCGCAATCTGCCCAAAGTGTCGTATTCGTAGCCACGATCTTTGTTGTGATCGAGATTGTTCGAGATCTTTACCAACTGGCCCGTGCGCTTGCCGTTTGCTCCGGCAAAGTCATAAGAAAGATTGAGCAGACCAGTCCCACCACGCGTGACGGTTTGATTTTCAAGCAAACCTGTCTGCGCGTTGTAGGAATAACTCTCGGCCACCTGGTTCCCACCGCTGCCCGCGTAAAGCGAATTAATTTGACTCGCGGCATTGTAGGAAATACTCGAAGCCTGCGCCTGACTGTCAAAGGTGACGCCGGTTATTCGCCCGGCAATGTCGTAATCGTGATGTACAACCTTGCGTGGCGAGGACCCATTCCCGAATTCACTCGGATAGCGAACGTCCCTCACGCGATCCAGCGAGTCATAGATGAAATCGGTAACCAGCGGATACGAAGAGCGACTGGTAAGCGTATCGGTTTCACTCGAGACGCGGCCCTCGGTGTCATAGTCGTAACTCTCTGTGCTGACGCCGGCCGTAGTTACGGAAGCCCGCTGGGTAACATCTTTGCGCTCCGAAGGGCTCGATTTCTGACGGTACTGGTAGGTGACTGTCGCGGCCGCAAGTATTGGATTTCCGGTGTCGCCGAAACCGCTGGTGTCCCACGAAACTGATTGCAAACGGTTCAACGGATCGTTGTTATAAGTGTAGACAGTCTTAACTCCGCGTGCGTCCGTGCGTGAAGTCAGGTTTGAGCGATCGTCGTAAGTAAAGACGCTGCTCCAGGTGCCTGCACCCACGTAGGCGCCGGCGTCATTCAGCGTGGCGCTGGCCTCGGCCAGCTTTTGTTTCGTGAGGCGGCGCAGTGAATCATACCCGAAAGCCCGCACCTGATTGCCTTGCGTCATGGTTGTGAGATTACCGAGGGTGTCGTAAGCATAAGTTGTGACCATGCCGTCGGTAGCAACCGACCCACCCCCATTTGGCGACGGCTCAACCACTTCCACCAGTTGGCCATTGGCATCTTTTCGGGTCCACCGTTCGCGTCCCCAGGCGTCCTGCACGCGAAGCGTTTCGCCCGGCGCACTTGCGGCCGCACTAGGTCGCGAGGCTTCGTTGTAAAAGCTTTGCATCACGCTGCCGTCCGCCATGGTCACGGTAGAAGTGCGGTCGAGCGCGTCATAAGTCACGGTAACAAACTGCGGCGACTCAACCCCCAGGCGGTACGGCCGGGACTGCGCAGACAGTTGTCCCATAATGTTGTAGTTGGTATCGACGACGTCCCATGTTGAGCTCGGTCCCAGCGCCCTTTCTTGTCTTATCTGGCCGTGACCGTTGAGGAACCTCACGTTCTGCTCGGTGATCGACCCGCCTTCGCCCGCCGCCAGATAGGAAGTCGAGGTAACCGTCATTGCGGCATCGTCGTAAGCATAATCAGAATGCGCGCCGGTCGAAGTGGCTACACTGGTTTCGCGCAACGAGGCACTGTCGTAACTCATCTGGGACTGTCGCCCGTTGGCATCCATCAGCGAGAGAGTTACTCCCGTGTAGAAGTCATAAGTTGCGCTGGTGGTTACCTGAGCATAAGGATCAGTTGCGGAGCCACGCGTCTGAGAAAGCGGATAGGCGTATTGAGTGTCGAGCGTGTAACTGAAACTCGTCTGGTCGCAACAGGACGAGGTGGTGGTGAGAGCGTTGCCGGTGATGTCATACCGGGCGGTCTCGACCACCGCGCCGGTGAGATTGATCGCATCGGCGTAGTTCGTAATTTGAGTGGGATTGCCGCGAGCATCGGTTGCGGGATTGTAATTGCTCACCCAATTACAATTCCACTGCAGACAATTGATTTGCCAGTAATCCCATTCATAACAGTCGCAAACTTCATACGGCTCCGCGTAAGGATTGCTCGCCTCGTCATGCATTGCCACTCCCGGCGTGTCGCTCAGCGTCTGACCGTCATATTGATATTCAGTTCGGGACACACGGGTCGAATAATCGCTGGCGTACACCTCGGAGACCAGAGGCAAGTTAAATATGTGCCGATTGGTATACGCTGAGCTGTTCTGATACTGGTTGCGCACCGCGCGCAGGAGAGTGGTCCCGCCGTAGTCGTAGTCGCGTAACTCCGTAACCTGATTGTAGACGCTGCCGTAAGTGAACTCGCTGGCGGTCGTCTGGCCTCTTTCATCCGTCTTCTGTACCCGGGTAGGTCGCGGCGATCCATAGGCCCCTAACTCCCAGTTTGAGTCACTGCTTTGCAGCGGTTGGCCCTCCGTAACGTAGGTCTCGTCATGATAAACGAGCCCGTCGTGCCACTGACCCGGCGCATTGTAAGAGAGTTGCTTGCTCGTGGTGCCGTTGGGCAAGGCAATGATGGTTGTGCGCGGGGAGGCGTTTTCGTTACCCGCATAAGTGGTTGTGGCCGTGTCGAAGTTTGAGCCGTCGCGCGTCCAGGTTTCGGTCATCGAAGTATAGGTGGGCGCATCGGTGAGGCCGTAGTCGGGCGAGAGCGGATAATTGTAAGCCTCAATGCGGGTTATTGATCCCTGCCACACGCTTCCCATGTCGTTGAGCGAGGAAGACGAGAAGCCCATCGCCCGCTCTTCAACCACCTTGGCAAGCATGCCGTAACTCGAATACGAGTCAGAATCATTAAACCAATAACCCGTACCTGTCGCCGGATAGTAAATAGCGTCAATGACCCAGGGATATGAGTCACGCACCGAAGGCGTCAAGCCACTGAATCCGTAACTCAACGCCAGCTGGTGATAGTGAAACCGGATCAGCGTTCGAGTGCCCCCGCTGAGCCCGGGTGCGCTAATCGCGGTGAGCAGATTATTGTAATCGTACGAAAACGTTATCGATCGGTTGAGAGTGTCGGTAATCGTTTGAATTCGGGGACCGGCATTATTCTGGTAGGTTATCGTGATGAAGTTGCCGTTACCGTCCAGGATACAGGTTGGATAGAGTGCTCCGGGGCCAGGGGCTCCGTAGAAAACGGTTGTGCCGTTGGGCAGCTGAGCCTGGGCGGAGGTTAGCGAACCACCCGTGCCAGTCCAGTAACTATAATCAATGAAGGACCCGTCCGTCGTATGCATGACACCATACGTGCCCCAACTGTAATAGGTAATAGAGCCCGTATATGAATGACGAGTTCCGTCGGCATCAATCAACATTCCGCCACTGTTAACGCCCATGCCAAGCATTTTGCCGGAACCAAGTGAAAATCCTGGCGCGGGCCAATCGCGATCGTTATCAAACCCGATTTGCGAACCCGCCTTGTTCCACAACCTGGAGTTGTACGCGGCAGCGAGCGATATATTTATTCCCCGCCCCCGCAATGAAAGAACCGGCGCGGTAAACTGAAAGTTGCCGCTCCCCGCACCGCCAATGGGTGAGCCTGGCGGATTGCCCACACTGTTTCCCGGATCGTCCGCCGACCAGTAATTGCCATCGCCCCAGCCATCATCGAGGAAAAACATAGGCGCCGCAGGCGCCCCCGCACCTTTCGCGCCAACCGCGTGGGCTCGCTTTGCCACCGCGACGTCTCGCTTGTCTTCTTTGCCAGTTGGCGAAGCCGGCGCGCCTTTTCGCTTGGGCTCGTTGCTCCCAATGACGTTTGTAACGGGAAGATCGCGGGTCGAGACTTCACGCGTACTGCTGGGAGTGGCTGTCAGGTTTCGCCGGACACCAGAACGCACCGTTACGGTAATTTGAGCTATCTTCTTCGCGGCCTGGGCAATTACTGTGTAGGACCCCGGAACGATTCCTTCGAACTCGCCAATCGGCGTTAGGCGAGCACGATTGCCTTTGATCGCACTTTCGTAGCTCCATTTGATCTTGACGCCGCCGACGGCATTGTTGTCTGAATCGAATGCAATCGCCGAAAAGCGCACACGATCGCCTCGATCAATCGTCGCGTTCCCTGGAAAGATTTGCAGCCGAGCGACCTTCGTATCGCGCTCGGTTTGTTTCTCTTGTGTCCGGAGGGTGGCGTTGGCCCTGCCCTGGATCGCTTGCGCAAGTCCACTGCTGTGCCACCAAAAAATGAAGCTCACGCGAGTTTCCTTCGCCACAGCTATGATCGTCGCCGGGGCGGCAGGCGTAGAGCTGGATAGCAAGCAGATTGTCAACAACCAACTTGCGAGCCTTCTAAGTATGGGCACTCCGATTCGAGAGCCAGTGCGTGATTTGCTTGCGGAATCGCGGTGCGAACCTCCGCCCAAACGTGGGTTACGCGAAGTCACGGGATACCCTCCTTTGTAGGTTTAGGGCTAGCTCTGATTCGAGAGTAGCCAGTGCTTGATCAGGGGCTAACTACCGAGTCTGTGAGACGTTCTCATCCGCTCGTGGGGATGTTAGCAAACGCAGCTAACGTTTTATTACTTAACAAAAAACCACCCCTTGAGGCCGCACACGTTAGCAATGATCCTTACAAAGAAGTTTGCTGCTAACCTTCAATTTGTTTGCAGTTTTCTTGCAGTCGGAACCCAGCGGAAGGCGCCTCGACGCATCAGTTTTTTAGGTATCAAGTCTATCGGGCGGGCAAAATAGAAAGATCGGCATGAATCTCACGCCTCTAGTTCTCGGAGCGTAGTTAATCGCTGCCGTACCGAATCTCCATCCGGTGAATGCGCGTGCCGGCGAGAATCAGCACCAGGGCGGTGACAATCAGCAATCCCGGAATTGAAATCCAGGCGGGAGTTGGTTCGGCGACAACTGCGAATGGCCCTTCAGAGACAGGAACCGGAACCAACGAATTCAGATAATGGATAACGCTGATCTTCTTCAGTAGCGGCGGCAGCAGAAAATTGATCCACTCCCAACCATAAAGCAGCAGCGCCGGGATTATCGGGTTGCGCACGAATAATCCGACGACCAAAAAGAACGCGCCGTAACCGACACAGGCCAGGATCGTAATCGTCACGTACCAGAAGAGCTGGCTGAACCCCGGTCCATCAAAAAAGAAGCGCGTGCTCGAACTATAGAAATGCGCGAAGAAAACGATCAGCATGCATACGATCGTGACCGTCGAGAACAGGATGACCGAGGTCAACAAGCCTGACAAATACTTTCCGGTCACCAGCACTTCACGACGGACTGAGGACAGGAAGTAATAATGCAGACTGCGATCGACGATCTCGCCGCGGAACAGATTCATGAAGATCCACGCACAGCCGAAGAAGACCACGGTGCGCAGAATCAGCGAGTTGTAAAAGATCGAAAACACCGTCGGCAGTTGAGATGTGTCGCGTCCCAGAGGGTTGATGGTTTCCACCAGGACCAGCAGACCAATCGGCATCATCGCCAGCAAATAAACCAGCAGCGACCGCTTGCCGAAAAAATTCTTCTTTAGTTCCAGCCGTAGAATGGCCGCAATCTGGCGCATCCAGAGCGAAACATTGGCGCCGTTGGTCGCTCCCGTCGTGGTTTGAATTGTTTCAGCGGTTGAACTCATAAGATTCAGTGGCACAGACTTCAGTCTGAATAGGTACGCACGCTTCCAGCGTGCCGTTTACGCCGTCTCCTGGATTTGCACGCTGGAAGCGTGCGTACCGCACAGACTGAAGTCTGTGCCACTACTGCGCGCCGATCAAATATTCATAAACCGCGCTCAAGTCGTCATCAACCGGCGTGATCGACTCGACTGAGATCTCGCCCTGGGCCACCACCTCGTTAAGCGACAGGTAGAACTGATCAGGATTGCGAGTCTTTATGAACAAACCCTGCCGGTCGTCGTGGACCCGCGCCTCAACCACTTCGGTTTTGCCAAACATCTGCGCCGCCAGGGCGGACGGCTGATTGCAACGAATCAGGACTTGCATCGGGTGCTCGACATCCATTTCGTCGCGCACGCCGTGAATCGCCCCTTCGGCCACAACATAACCGTTGTTGAGCAGGACCACGCGGTCGGACATCATGTCGACTTCATGCAGGATGTGGCTCGAGATAATCAAGTGCAGACCGTCGGCGGCGAGTTGTTTGAAGAGCGCAATCGTCTCAGCTCGGACCATCGGGTCGAGACCGTTCAGCGGCTCGTCCAAAATCAGCACTGAGGGCTGGTGGGCAATCGACTGGGCCAGCCGGGCGCGCTGCCGCATACCCTTGCTGTACGCGCCGAGCTTTCGATCGGCAGCCGGCAGCAACTCAACCCGGTTCAGCGCCGCTTCGGTCAATTCGTCCGCTTCTTTTCGCGGGAAGCCTGAAACCAGGAGAAACGAACTGATGAATTCGCGGGCAGTGAGTCCGCGCGGAAACGAATCAAACTGCGAGCAATAGCCAACCTTGCGAAAAAGTCTTTCCGGCTGATCCGTGGGAATGCCAAGCACTGTGAGTTTGCCGCGCGTGGGCCGCAGCAAACCACACATCAAATTCATCAGCGTCGTCTTCCCCGCCCCATTGGGACCAACCAGACTCGTGATGCCTGCAGGGATCTCCAGACTGACTCTATTCACGCCGAGGATCTCGCCGTAGAATTTCGAGACGTTTTCGAAGACGATCAATCCGTCAAATTGCGGATTGCGAATTGCGGATTGCGGATTTGTCTGACCTTCGCTCATCGTACGTTCGTTAACCACACTTTCGAAAATCGCAATTCGAAATCCGAAATCTTACTTAATCACTTCGTATGCCTTCACCTTGCGCGACAACAAAAGCAAACACAGCGCGCAGATCAGAAACAGCACCATCCACGAAGCCCAAAGCGGCGGCTCAGTCATCACCGCTGAACTGATCACCCGGCCATTGCGCATGCCCCGCACGTCAGTCACCTCTCGCACAAACGTGCCGAACAGTCCGGCCCAGACATTTTGAATCAAGGACGACAGGCTGATGATGTGACCCCAATGCGTCTCTAACAACTGATTTAAGATTTCCGCGAATACCGACGGAATAAAGAAGAGACCGATCAAGCCGGCGCTGGCGGCGATACGCCACTTTACCCACGCCGAAATCGTCTGTGTCAGCAGCGCGAGCAAAAGAATCCAGACCAGGCTGCCGATAAAGATGGCGCTGGCAATGGAAATATTTTCTGAGAACCACGACCAGCCTTCGAGATAACTTTGCAGAAGGAACAGAATCAGCCCCGGCACCCAGGTGATTGTCGAAAGCAGAATAATCACGATCGACATCTTGCCCACGACATACTCGGTGCGGTTGAAGGGCCGGCACAGATAAAGCGGCAACGCATTGTTAGTCAGATCACGAGACACCTGTTGCGGGCCGATCAGGATCGCAAGAATAAATCCGATCCACCCCTGGGCCATCACAAATGCCTGGAAGAACCTCGCGTCGATCGGCAAGACGTTGACGATGCTCAGATTCATGATCGCCAGGGCTTCGGCGTTGTGGCGCAAATAAATGAGGATGGCAAAGACCAGCGGGACCACAAACGAAAGCACATAGAAGCCGGTAAACAGCTTCGAGCGAAATACATTCCGGAAGGCGTGCCGCGGAATGATCAGGAAACGGCTCCACTCTGGCGTCAAAACGCCTTCATATCGTTTGTAGCTGCGCTCAAGTACGGCCATGTGGTCGATTGATTCATTAATTCATTGATCCATTGAATCAATGAAAACATGATTCAATTCCCTCCGTTCTCCATTGCCTTCAGGAAAATATCTTCCAGCGAATCGCGTTTAAAAGTCAGCCGCCGAATCTGCACCTCCGACTCGGCTGCGAGCCGATACAAATCTCGAATCTCAGTTCCATCCTGAAGAATAATCTTCAAGCGGTGATCGCTGGTCATGGCACATTCGCAACCCATCGCATCGACACCGGCCACAAATTGTTTGAGCTCGCCGCGGGTTTCCAGCATGAGAAATTTTTTGTTGGCTTTGCGCTCTTCTTCCAGGTTGCAGTACACCACCAGGTGCCCATCTTTCAGAATCACAATTTCTTCGCAGCACTCTTCGACGTCGCGCAGCAGATGCGACGACAAAACTATATTGGCCTGGCCGCTGTCGCGAATCTCGCGAATCATTTTGATCATTCGCTGGCGGGCCGGCGGGTCCAGTCCATTTGTGGGCTCGTCCAGAAAGATCAATTTCGGTCCATGCACAATCGCCTGGGCCAGCTTCGCGAGCTGCTTCATGCCCAGCGAAAACGTATCTACGTTTCGATAACGCGCCTCGCCCAGGCCCACGAAGAAAAGTGCTTCGTGCGCGCGCTCGAGCGCGGCGCCTGGCGGCAAGCCCGAAAGTTCAGCCATGAAGCGAACGAAGTGAATGCACGACATCTTTGAGATAAAAGAATCGCGCTCAGGCATGTAGCCAATCAGTCGCTTGATTTGATTTGCTTCGCCGCGGATGTCGCTGCCGAAAATTTTCGCCGTACCGGATGAGGGCGCGTGAAAACCGAGCAGCGTGTGAATCAGAGTGGTCTTGCCGGCGCCATTGGGGCCCAGCAGGCCAATCGAGCGCCCGCGCAATTCGCCGCTAAGCGCCTTGAGGATTGGCCGGCCACCGAAAGTAACTGATAGATTGTCGAGAGTAATGACACCGGGGCTATGGTTCAGGTGAGAGTCCGAAGCTGGTTCGATTGGGGTCATTCTTTTTTGCGAGACTTCTGAGTGCTCTGACAGCAGCCGGACCGTTCAGGATCAAGAAAAAGCTGCCCCAGAATAACCCGACCGATGCTCTTACGATAACATTGTCCCACGAGTTCAGAAATAAGATCGAGAGGCCAAGGGCGATCAGGGTAAGGCCATTTGTCAGGAGCCGTCGATCGGCGGATGAATTTAGAGACACGAATATTTTTCCAGGCATGTCAGGCCTCCGGGAAGGTTTGGTACTCAGGCTTCACGCTGCTCTGGCAATAGCCAGCCGTCCCAGCCTGCGAAGCGAATTGAGTCACGGAGACATTTGAGGTTTCCGTGACTCGGGTACCGCTGCAATTCTGTAGGGGCGTCCCTCTGTGTGTGGGCGCCCCTTTTTAGTTTGAATCCCGGGCGCCCACGGAGGGACGCCCCTACAATTTAATCAGCTAATTCTTCTTCAGTCCCTGTTCGAGAATGTGATGCAGCTCGAAGGCGTTGGGCATACCGAGCAACGTTGCCGGACTCAATCCGAACGGTCCGCCCTCGGTGTTCGCCGCGACTTCGATGCGGTCGCCGAACGCATAAGCATAGGCCAGCGTTGGTTGCATATTGGCGGCCATCGCGGCAATCGCTTTCTGCCGTTCATCGGTCGGGCTGCTCGCGATGCGGCTAGCAAACGGCTGCACCAGCGGAGCCAGGTTGTGATAAACCAGCGCCGAGAAATTCACGTTACCGTCCGCCGGCAGGCCCGCCATGAATTGCGGCGAGTGCGTCAGCGTCGAACCTGAATCGTGATAGCGCAGGGCCTGATCAACCAGAGCACGCGTCGGACAGGCAATCAGATAGCCATTAGCGAAGACATAGTTCACTTCGACTCCGCCAAAATCCCTGGAACGCAACGCATAGAAGGTGCGACCGCCGGATTCGGACTTCTCCCACTCCAGGCCTTTCTTCCCTTCCTTCGCGGTTTCCTTATTCACTTCGTCAACCACGCGTTCAAACGCCTGCTGCAAACGGGCTGGGTCGTTAACCTGAAACACCAGCTTCCATGAAGGCAACGGCAGGATCGGTCCATCAATCGCAAATGCGTACTCGCCACCGAGCGGCGCGGCGATGTCGTTGCGCAGATTCAAACCATGGTTCGTTTCCAGCTCGGTCAAGTGCTTGTTGAGCTCCGGAGACACACCGTTCAGGACAACCAGCAAGTCGTCAACAACTGCCGTCGGATTCTTGATGACGAAACCGGCCACCAGATTCGCATCCGGCGAGATGTACTCCAGCGAACCCATCGGCGCCGGTTGTGCTAACCAAGAAGTGACTCCGTGATCGGCCGGCGTGTAAGAGAGCACCGCGCGGGTATGGGTCTTGCCGTCGGTGTCTTTCTGATCGAGGACGAAGGACTTCATATTGAACACGCCGAGTTGGCTGAGAGCGTTTTCGTGCTGGTCGCCAACTGCGATCCGGCGAACTCCGCGGGTGTGCGCGATAATCTTCTCCAAATCGGCAGCCAGAACGATTCCGGCGCCCTCGCCATAAACCTGAGCTATGCGCGAATAAAACGGCGACGTCGAAAATGTGCTGCCGCCCCTGGCGATCGTCTGCAACCGTTCGAGTTTCGGCGAAGCCACGAGAATGTCACCGGAAATCCAAACATATAGCTGTTTGTCGCCGGCAGTTGAATTGGCCTGCGCGTTTTGCGGATCGTCGACCCACTGAATCTGCGGCCCCTTGCCCGCAGTGTTGAGCTTCTGTACTTCCGCATCAAAGAAGGTGCGGAAGCCGCCCGGGTTCTTGAGTTGGGCCAGGACAATCGGCTCGCTCGGCAGGCCTTGATCATTCATGCCCGCTCCTACGGCAATTTCCTCACCCAGCTGATCGCCGAAGTCCTTGATCGCAGTGATAGCCTGGCTCATGCCGTGTCCGCGCTGTCCCTGCTGACCGGCAAACCAATCCTTTAACGCCGGATTCTGCTGAATACGTTCTTCGATGATGCGGTTTGAGTCCACAATCGAGTTGGCCAGGTTTGGCAGGGCCGCATACAGCACCGTGTTTCCCGGCATCATGTCGAGCAAACGCGTCGAGTTACGGACTCCCGGCCTGGGCACCGCATTCAACTCCTTGCGCAGCGCGGCCAGACCCTCCAGCACCTGCGCGTAACGCGCAGCGTTGCGGCTCCACTTCACTTCGTCTTTGACCGGGATCGTTTCAATCGACGCGTTGGTGGTGGCCTGATCGCCGGCGCGCAGCACCTTGTCGGTGCCATTACGATCCAGGTGCACTTCGCCTTCGATGACGCTGACGCGCGAGCCCTTCGTTCCGGCGTTCACGGCAAAGGTGGTCCCGGTAACTGAGACCAAAGAATCGTTGGTCTCGACAAAGAAATCTCCCGTATCCTGGGCACCAAAGAACTTACGCACCTCTTTCACCAGTTTGCCGATGACGGTCCGTTTTCTGGTTTTGTTGGTGGCTTCGATAATGACGCTGCCGCCATCGAGGTGAAGCGTAGTGCCGGTCAGCGTGCGGCGGAGCGAAACCTCAGAGCGATCTTTCATCTCGATCGTCGAGCCATCTTCGAGGCGGACAATCGCGTGACCATCCTTGGCGGTGCGAATAACGTCACCGCGGCCAATCTTTTCGCCGACACTCAAAGCCCGCGTTTTCGCATCGGCAACCAGGTAGAGCGGACCGTCGGCGGCCTGCACCGTCGCTTCAATCGATCCCGTGTAACGCTGGATCAGAGGCAAAGTAATCAGCCCCAACCCGACCAAAAGGGCCGCGGCGATGCCCCAACGCAGAACCACCGGACGCAAATTGTAAGTTCCCGTTTTGCGCTGCGACTTCCGACGCACGGGAAGAATCGTTTCCACCTGGCCTTCGCGAACGTTCTTTAAAGCTCGGCGGCAGGGAATGCATTCGTGTGTGTGATCGACCAGCAGCAGAGCGCGGGCTTCCGAAAGCTGACCCGCCAGATATGCCGGAATCAACGATTGAAAATCCGGACAGCCTTCAATGTGATCGGTTGCAAGAGCCGGCGACGCGGCACCGGCCGCCGCGGCCGTGGATTCTGACAGGCGCGCCCATACGCGCGCGCTCGCATCGTTTACCACCTGGTCGTCAACCTGCTCAGAATGAATTCCGCTGGTTACCTGCTCCAAAATGTTGTCGAGTTCTTTGTTGTTCATGACCTTCTCCAATGATTGCTTGCTTGTTTACGAGGCGAATATTTCGGCTAAACAAATCCTAATCCTTTTGACGCAAATATCTGCCAATCTCTTTTTTTAGACGCGTGCGAGCCCGGTGCAACGTCACGCCCACAACCAACGGCGAAGTGTTCATGATCTTCGCGATGTCGGCGTTTCCGTGACCTTCGAAGTATCGCAGCGCAAACATCTGCCCGGCCGTGGCTCCAAGTTTGGCGACGGCTTCGCGGATCAGTTGTCTTAGCTCACGATCTTCCTGATCGCTGGCGGGATTGTCTTTGGAGACAAACGTGGCAATACTGGCGCGATCTTCCACATCATCGAAAGCGACCGCTCGCGAACGCTTGCGGCTGCGCAGGAGATCGAGCGAGGCGTTAACGGCAGCGCGCGAAAAATAAGCGCCCGGATTGTCGGCAGCTTCGGCCGCCTCCTGGCGGCCGGCGACGCGCAGAAAAACTGTCTGTAGCACGTCCTCGGCATCAGCCGGGCTGCCCGTCACGCGATACGCCGTGCGAAAAACCCGGTCCTGATGGCGCTGAAACAGGCTCGCCAGGCTGTCCGCATCCGACACTCTCATGCCGGTCTGCGGGGCACTCACCGGCCAGGGTCGCTTGGGCGATTCTTGCTTTGATTCAGCGCCCTCGGCGAATGAATCCACGGTATTGAGCGGTTTTACAGCTGCCAGCACGGCGTCCTCCTTAATATCTTCTCCGCTCATAAAACGCCCCACGCCGGAGATTATTAACACTGAGGGGAGGAAAGTTGAAAGGTTTTCTGGGAAAAGCCTGAAATCTGAGATTTGAGATCTCAGATTTTGAGATCGCTCAGATTTCCCCCCGGCGCAAGAGAAACAGCGCCAGCAAGACAACTACGAGCTCAAGCACCAAAAAGAACAGCATGAAATTGTTTATGGTTCCCTCGGCGGCGAATCCCACCAGACGCCCGGTGGCAAACCCGCCGACCGTCAGCGCCAGCGCCCACAGGCCGGGGCGGATCCATTCACGCCGAACTACGCAGAGGACGAGGAAGATTCCAAAGCCCAGCTCCAGTCCGCCATACGTCGCCCGCACATCCGTTCGCGCCATGGCCGTAGGTAAAGAAATTTCGAGTACGTCGCCGAATTGCTTCGGGATCAGAAGGAAACCTGCTCCCACGATGACGAAGATGAGGGCGGAGGCGAACACCAGGCTTCTCGCAAGCTTCATTGATTCTGGATGCCTCGAATCCACAGATTACACTGATTTCACAGATTTAAATGACTGTAAAAAATCTGCGTAATCCGTGGACGAAAAAGGCTGCAACCCTCACTGTTCATTGAGACTTGAGTTTTCGATATTCCTTCGCGGCGCTCACCAGCAAACCAGTCGTGTTCGTCACCCAATCAACTCGCGATTTCTTCCAGGTCTCCCAACCGTTAGGAAGTCGCTTGCCCACAAACATCGTCTTCAGATCATCGACCTCGACGGTTGGCTCACCGTGCACTTTCTTTGCACCCGGCTTGTTGGCGACAAAAGCGAAAAGCAATCCGAACTCGCCTGCGGAGCCGACCAGATTGTTTTCGCCGGTAAGCTTCGTGAGCTTCTCTTCGACATTTCGATGCGTGGTGCCGCCATCTGGCTTTGATCCGAAAAGCTTACTGGCCAAAGCTGAGCCGGCGGTCTCGACCAGATTGAGCACATCACCGGCAAGAAGTTCGGCCGTATTCAAATCGGCTACCTTCGACCGGGGATCTCGCAAAAGATTTTCGGCGATGAAGCGGCCGACATCTGAACGCTTGATTACGCCATCTTGTGCGTGACTCAACAAGCGATCGAAGTCCGGTTGACTGAAACGTCCTGAGTCGAGCGCTTCCGGATTTCCCTGAAGCATGCCGCTGTGACCTGGATGGGAACCCTGCGATCCCGGCAACTCCAGGGAGAAAAGATTAGCCGGCACTGGCGCGTTTAGTTTTCCCTCGGCTGCGCGCATGAAGGCATGATTTCCCGCAGCGAAGAAGGCGAGCAAATCTCCCAGGTCACCACCGCCGCTGTTGCCGAGGGCACGAATGTCCTCGACGCTGGCGAGTGGGTTGTTGGCTTCGTTGCGCACCGCGAGGTCGCCCTGGGCGACGAGACTGCCGACGAATGGGCAGGTTACTTTTTTCTCGACCACCGCAGCCTTTTCGCTGTCACTTAGCGCAACTATTTGATTCGGATTATCAGCCATGGAATTCCTCCTGTGTTGGAGTCAGTACCGGTAGCGGTAGCGACCGCGTGGCGCCGACCTGCAGCATTGATCTTGTCAGGGTAGTTTACCCGGTCGCTACCGCTCCCGGTACTGACCTCATCGCCCTGTTCGTCGTCACGAACGACTTTTCCTTGAGCATGGTTCGAACGCGGGCTTTGGCTCAACACTTTCAACCTTGCCGTCATGGATCGGCAAAAGCTGCTTACCGGTCCAAAGAAAATAACCGGGCGCAAACTCTTCGGGCGCCGGATCGCCATACTCCTCACGAACCACTTCGGGGTCATTGACCATCACCAGCTTGCTGCCGGCTTCAGTTTTAATCGATTTGTGCTGACCGCCACCGGCAATCCCGACATAAAAAGGAGAGACATAAGCCCGGCCATTGTTGAGATCGACAATGCCGATGCGCGCACAATTAGTCCCGCAACCCCAGTAATCGATGGCGTAGTGTCCGGCGAACCTGACACCTTGCCTCGCAGTCTGCCGCAACATCGTGCGAAAGCAAGAGCTATCAGCTGTGTAAGCCTTAACTTTGACCGATGATTTTGTTCGCGTGACCCGCACAGGATAATCAGAGAACTTCGGTGCCGGTTGCTGAGTCAGACCAGCCGACCACGTGTAAAACACAACAAGAAGGGTTGCCAGTATCCTAATCACTTGAATTCTTCGCTTCTGATTGATTCGAAGATAATGGCCCAATTTGTAGGGGCGTCCCTCTGTGGGCGCCCGATCTTCTCAAGTCGCAGGCAATAAAGCGGGCGCCCACGGAGGGACGCCCCTACAAATTAGACTCCACCCTGCCGAACTTTTCCTTGACTCGCATCGCTAAGTTGGTGCATGCTCCAGCCCTCTCCTGAACAATTCACGTTTCCGATCAGCCATCCATTGAGAGGGGGCAACAGCCGTATGAGAAAGTTCACCATCTCCGCCTTACTCTTCCCGGTCTTGTTTGGTTTGACCGTGCCCGTCGGTTCGCAAACTCGGCCACGCCGCGTAAACCAGCTTACGGACACTTCCGTGGCGTCGAACTCAGAGGTTCGCACGGCCGCGGCGTCGAACTCAGAGGTTCGCACTCAGGAACGGCCACGCGCCACCAGCGAACGGACGCCGACATTCCGCGAGGGCGCCCGCCGGGAAAGTCGCTGGCCCGGCCTCCTGCTAAGTACAGGGCTCGCAATCGGCGCCAGCCGTATTGGGCACCACGGCAGCAGTTGCAGCCCATCCCGCGGCGCCATTCTGGGCGGGTTATTTCGCTAGCTTCGGACCGCTAAGACGCGCGCGTGTTTCGTCCCCGGACGAAACGGCGCTTGCACATGCAGCCGGTCGACCTCGAAGACTACAGAATCGATTCGATCTGCGCTTCGATCGCGCGGCTGCAGCCGCGTGTGAAGGAACACTCGCGACCTTCGCTGCTTACGGACCAACGATCATCACGTTGAATTGTCCGCTGGCGGCGACCTCGACATCTCCACCGGCTATGATCCAACGGTCCGCCGGGCACGTTCCGAAACCCGCAGCCCCGGTGTAAGTCAGATACCAATTTGAATTCCCATTGGTATTCGACCCATCCCCCTTGATGCCGACAATCGCTGTCACAAAGACGATCGCGTTCGGGTCACCGTTGATCGCGGCGTTATCAATGTAAGTGAAATGGTTAGGGTTGACTACCGGCCCACACGTGTTCAGGACTGTTCGCGAATGCCTGAAGGTCGTTATGTTGGCGCCCGGCCCCGGAGGTCCGGGAGATCCCGCGGGCCCCGGAGATCCTGCTGCTCCCGGAGATCCTGCCGCTCCCGGAGATCCTGCCGGTCCTGGAGGCCCCGGCGGTCCTGACGTGTTCCAACTGATGGCGGTTTCGTGGTTGCGACAATCACTCGGGGAACCAACGAGACGAAGGTTACCGTTCGTGTCGTTATAGCAAGCTTGAATCGTGCCGGGCGGCGGCGCCGCGAAGACAGTTGCGAAGGCAACTAATCCCGCAGCGAACAAGCACAACACCAGACTCGTTACTGCCAGTGGATTTTTGAATCTTTTCATTGAGACCCCTTTCGGTCATTCGCAGTTGACTGAAGGCAATGCGAGAAACTCGCATCGATGGAAAGTGATGCGGGCGGATTCTAGCAGAAATGACTGTGAACTCAATTCTTTGTCCCGACCCAAAGGCTGTTACGCTGTTTCATCCGCTGGAATGTAGCGTGAGACGCAGAGCGTGATTCCCAGGCGGCCGATTTGTTCGAGCAACTCTGGAGAAAACCGATAACTCTCGACGAATCCATCGCCACCGTAGACAGCGAAATCCACTTCAACCCCATCGACGCCGGGATAATTTACGAGGCGTTCAAGCATTGCCAGGTTGTCTGCCAGGAAATGAAGCGTGTCGCGAGTTTGTTGTTTAAGGTTTCCAAAGTCAGCGTCGCTCACGCCCAGGTTTATTCCAGAAGAATCGCGGACCGGACCGTCTGGTTTTGAAGCGGGGAATCGCGGTTCGCCACGCCGGAAGATGACGGCCGGCGTGACGTTACTGTCGCGTAGGAACGCATCAACGTCAAAGCTTGCTCCCGAGGCTCGCAGTGTCACCATTTCGATCTTTAGATCAGTTCAAGCCGTTCAACTCCCGTTTGAATCAGGCGCGGCGGCGGCGAACGTGTGCTACTTCGCTGATACGCCACACACTTTTTCTACTCTCCCAGCGTCACGACCTGACCGACACGAAGCTCGCCCACCCGGACCACCGTGCCGTAGACACCGGCATAGTTCTCGTTCAAACGAACGACTGTCTTCATCACTCGAGCATCTGACTCGGCTGTATCCGGATCAAGGTTGACCATGACGCATCGCTCGTCCTTCATTGTCACCCTGACGGCGGCGCCGTTGTTCCCTTCACCAAACATCAAGCTCCGGCCCACCCAACTGTCTTCCGCAAAGGGCTCAATACTATCTGTTTCGATCACAATGTTTGGTCGAAATCTGCGCAGGTCAAGATCGCGGCCGCATTCGCGTCCGATGCCGCTCACCGTGCTGAGGCTGATTACTGAGATAGAGGCTTCGTCAAAGATGCCATGTTTGAGATTCATCAGCTCAACATCGCTGCCATACCGGAGCGAAACTTCCTCTCGTAATTCGTTGCTGCGAAGTTCGTACTCTTTCCCGTCCGGCGTCCGCACGTGCGTCGGGAGTGGCTCGGGAGTGTGGCCGTCGCCCCCGAATGGTTGATAGCAGAGCAACTGCGGTAGTTTGCTCGCGGTCAGCCAGGGGAATGCACTTTTGTCATTGAGTCGCCGAAAGGCCAACCTCCGATCACCTTCAAGGCCATGCCAGCCCAACCTGGCCACCTCCAGTAACGCACCGGCCATCGACTTAACCGGGTAACGAAAGATGGCGTTAATTCGTCCTAATTCCCTTTGGCTCATTGCAGCTCTTTAGCGTGAAAATGCAGAATGTTATGTGGCCGGCATGAAAGTCGAAACGGATTTGGCAATACTCAGTGCCGTTTTATCGGAGCGGGCTGTGACGCCGAACCGGACTTTGCCAATTCTGAAGTTGAGCGTTCCGAGTTCCGGTTTGCCCCCGTCCCAATTTTGCGAACGTATACGCTTTGTCTCCAAGGTTCGGCAATTCAATGGTCCGATATAAGGTTGAGTCAATCTTACCCAAAGCGTCTTGTAAGAAACTTCTCCCTTGATCGGCGGATTCGTGCTCCATCACGTTCAGCCGTACCCATTCACCTTCGCAACTTAGTTCGAACATGATAGCGCCTTGTTCCTTTTTCTTGCTGGAAACTCTGATGTCGGTTATTACGCACTGTGGCGCGTGCGTGTTGATTCCAGTTTCAAGTTTCAAGGCAATTGAAAGGATGCTTTGCGCGTTTATGCAATTGAACGCCCAGAACACGAGTGCCGAAAATACTACTGATTGAAAAACTCTTCTCACTCTGCGCCTCCGCTAATCCAATCAGATTGTTTGGTTCTCTCTCGAAAAGTCGTAGAAAACGCGAAGCAGGTTGCCATCCAAATCTGCGATCGTGAACTCATGCAACTTCCAGGGCTTTGACTCGGGACGAGAAACAATCCGTGCCTCGCCGCGACTCCACACTTCGTACAAATCATCTACTTCCTGTCTGCTATTTAGGTTGAGCCAGACCACCACGGGCGCAGCATTACCGTGATGTTCCCGGAAAGCGCGATTGGTCAGGAACATTCTGCAGCTTCCTTTCGAGATTCCGGCGATCCCACCGTCCTCACCACCCCAATCTATGCTAAAGCCTAGTTGGTTCTGGTAGTACGCCGCAGCTGAGTCGAGGTCACTGACAGGTAATTCAGGTACCGCACCGGGAAATTCGTATTCCATTCTGTCTCCCAACTAAACGTCAATGACTTGATGCATATAAGATTTGCCAGGCTGCATCAGTCGAAACAAGCTCTTGCTGGCGCAACTCATAAAGACGTCATTCAAAACGGCGGGATCACGGATCCCAGGTCCACGAATTGGTGAAGCCAGCGAAAGATCCTATGAACAATTACTTAACTCTCGCCGCTCACGTCCCACGATTTTGTTAGACACTTCCAACATTCAAAATATACTTCGCCAAGTCACTGAGACGTTGCAAGGTCTCCGGACGCATGCGCCCGGGATGCCCGGAATGATCGTCCGGCGATGCTTGAGCTTCTCTCGGAACAAAGTGAGCTTGGATCGAACGCCGTGGTCTGGTCGAACGGTTGGCGCCGTGGCTATGCCAAACGGACGCATTGAAGATGATCATTGATCCTGCCGGACCACACGCCAGGACTTGCTCGTCGTGGTCGTCTTCTGGATTGTTCATTACCTCAACAGGTTCGCGCGACTGCAAATGAGACCCGGGCACAAATCGCGTAGCGCCGTTCTCGGCCGTGAAGGAATCTACCATGAAGATGCAGCCAACCAGCGGCCACCCATCGCCTCGATCCTTGACGTCCACATGAAGCCGTTCCGCCGGCGCGCCGGCATTGAGTGTTCTCGCGCGCATGCCGCTGAGTTTGAAAGGGGCGCCGATGATCTGACAACAAGCAGCCAACAGCGGCCGGTAGATGTAGATCCCGTCGAACTCCGGCCCTCGATTGACGAAATCATTAATCCGTGTCGAAGACCCGGTCCTGCCGGTGTGCACATCGGCCGTGTCGGCCGTCGCTACCGCGTGATCGTAGGCACGGGAAAGTTGTTCACAGCCTCCTGGAATCGCGGGACCAGGCATGACGATAAAGCCAAGCTCGCGCAGTTGCCGGGCAGCTTCGGACGGCAGATGATGTGATTCCGCAGCGATGATGCTATGCCAGTCGTGGGTCGCTGCCGAGGCTTTTTGTTTAATGCCTGAGTTCACGTGCGTTGATAAGAACGGCGGCTTCAAATCAACAAATAGACGACCTGGGTCTCAAGCTTGCTTTCGTCATTTGTCCAATCGCCGTAGACTTCCCAGGAGCACGCGCCGAAGGCGCGGCCGGTCGCCGCGCGCCAGGAATGGATCGCGCTGTGTGCGGCTGCAAGTCCCGCATAGCTACCGATGTGCGTGGTCATAGCAACCTCACCTGCGGGGGTTTCTGTGCAGACTAGGTCGCCTTCGTCACTAAATGGCCGAATGACCTGAACGCCGAAATCAATGTCCATCGGCGCTTCACGATTTGCAGGATGATGGTAGAGGAAACAATTATGCCCATCGACTCGCAGGCCTTCATGGCGACGTAGAAACTCCCACACGAGATCAAGCGCCGGCTTCCACGTGCGCCCAATGTCTCGGCTGAGCACGCGCCGCCGCACGGCAGCGAGTGTCTGCGCACTAACGGTTTTGGTGACGACCTCATAACTCATTCGAACGTTTCCTCCGCTCAATTTGGACGACAGAAGCCGCCGAACGTCTTAGTTGACGCGGCGGCGCGAATTCAAGCGCCGGACAAATCAAATTGCGAAACACGCTTCGGCCCTCGCGTTCAGGGGCATGCGGTCGAGATTACTTCGCAGCCCAGAGATACCAAATGTCGTAAATATCCGGTTCGGACATTCTGTGGAAAACACAGATCTGGTACGCGTCTCGGCTATACATGACGCCGGGTGGTTCACCGTTAATCATCGAACCTGGTGCGGTTGCGAACGGTTCCCAACCATTTTTCAGGAAAGCTGAGTCGTAGAACTTGCGTACGTCGGCAGATTGAGCGTTAGTCCTGAACGAACGTTGCAGCGAAACCGTGTGCGTCGTCAGAAAAATGTGCTCGTCGTCGATTCTCTGGAAACCCGGGTAAACGGGAGTTTGATCCGCCATGCTTTTTAGCTCGGGAACATGTGGCTTGCTGGCGTCATACTGATGCAACCAAATGTATATGAGCGCAAACCCTAAAGGAACTGCGATTAGCGCGAACAACACGCTGCACAGCAATTGGGTTCGCCAGTTTGTCCGAATATCTTTGAGAATGTTGCGCATTGAAATCACCGCACCCCGCTGGCCGAGTTGACGCGGCGGGACGATTTATGTCGTAAAAAGGAATCTTACCAATGCCACCCCAAACGCGAATATGAAACCGTAAGCAAAAGTGTCCAGCCGAATCACCGGTTTACCCTGTCGTTCACGGAACCAACCTATGCCGGACATCGTCAAACCTGCCAGCAGCGGCGTAACAATCAAACTGATTCCGTGCAGTCTGGAACTGCGAATGAATGAATGTGGAAAGATCAGAATGCTAAACCAGCCAGTGATAACTCCCAGCCCGAAATACATAATCACCGCGAGGGTTGTGCTCCAGACTTTGCGGGCCCAAGGTGCACCAGATAACTTGTGAAACGCAACCTCAAGAAATACCTCTCCAATCATCTGCACGATGAATTCGAGAAAGAACTCGACGATGATTTGCAGGAGAAGTTCCATATCTCCGGGAGTTACTCATTTGGCCTCGTCATATATGTTTGCCCTAAGGCTGCTCACCTACTACTACTTTCACCACTCTTTTATAAAACTCGTCAAACTCTTGCTCTGCTTCTTTGCTTACTAAAGACGCATGAATACCCCCTCCTAAACTGGGGCTCCTTCGTCTCTAACCGTTTTCCGGTCCACAACGTCACTTCCAAATCCTTCAATGCGCCATAACGCCCTTCGAGAATGACCTGGTCTTTTGAATCGGAGGAGAAGGACGAAACTTCGCGGAACCCTTTCCTCAGTAGCTCCTGCTTAAATTCATTAATGCGTTGATTGCCCTCGTTAAGTTGAGCTTGCGTAGTCACGGTGTTGGTCATGGTCGAGCCCTTGCCCCTGGATTGCTGACCAGAACAGCCGCTTGCAAGTGAGCAGAAGGCAATCAATGAGAAGACTCTTCTATTCATACAGCTGTGGCCTTTTTATTTGCTCGGACTAATGTCTAAGTTAACGCGGCGGCAAGAATCAAAGCACCCTTTGCCGAATAAGCTGGTTGAGAAACACGCTCCGGCCGCTCGCCTCCAACTTGTTCGATTGCAGCCGCAGACAAATTCTCAGTAACCGGGAAAGCAACACAGCGGGCAGTGCGGCGTGATCCATTCGGACCAGACCTGCTGAGCAAAGACGGTATCCGAGCCAGCCAGGAAGATCAGGCAGACCATAAGAACCAAGGCCACCGAGACGATTCTGATTGTACGCGGTCGCATCATTTCGAGAATTCTACCGCGCTAGCTGGATAGTGTGAATAGAGCACCTGACCACAGAGAGAAACGCCACGCCTATAACGAAGACAATGGCTTGTTGAGCAAGAAAAACTGCCCAGCGATTATGCTGGAGCGTTGTAGCGGGTAAATTCATTATGAACCAAAATCCAGTTCAGTGAAGAAGTAGCGGTCTAACGTGACTCCCATTCGCGTAGCTGACACAGAGTGGCGGTTGGCTTGAATCGCGTTGGGCCTGGTCACCACACCACTGAGACTCACAAGGGATGCCATCCCCGTCGCCGTCCATTTCTGTTCCGGGACAATTCCGGAGATAGAACTTGGCTTCTTCACACGACGACATCTGGGAACAGCGCGTCTTGCCTTCACAACGAAACTGCGTCTGGCTGGGCGCAGGCTGCGCGGACTGCTTCGACGGATCTTGAGAGGTCCCTCCACAAGCGCAAACTGAAGCTATGAGACAAGCACCAATAAGTAGACAACGTCCGTTCATCATGCCAGGCCCAACGGTTGAGACGACGGAGAGATGAAAGCACCGTCCGCCGTACCGGATTAATGGAGAAGCACGCTCACGCCGCTCGCGTCCAATGCCATAACCTCACGGCCCAAAACGCTGCCGGTATTCGATCGAGGAGAGAAACGCTTTGACCATCTCAGCGTTGATATAGTTACCGTTGAACTGATTCAGTTTGGTCAGCCAGAAGTCGTAACCGGTGTAGTCCGAATCCGGCGCATCGTTCGGATTTCGGCGCAGATAGCCGAAGTACTCAGCCAGCACAAAGGCGCGATTATATTCAACGTTGTATAGATCCGTGTCCTCGGCTACTTGTCGCAACGCCTGCGCGCGGAAGGTCGTGTTGCTGCTGTCGGCAGCGCCGCCGAATAAGTTTATGGCTGTCGTGCGCTCGCCGGCTGACAAGACGTTGCCGGCATTTTGATTAAGTCGATCTACAAACTGCGCCGGCGTCATGCTGGTGGGAAACGCCGTGATGAAGCGCGCGGTCTGCACAAACTCCAAAGCGTAGGCCTGCTTGTTGCTTTCCAGCAATTGTTCCCAACCGGTAGCCAGCACGACGACTCCCTGACCGATTCGCTGCGTGCCCTGAAGGAATTCACTGAAGCGAACGTTTGGCACTGAAAGTTGATGGGCCCCGCCAAAGGTCGAATTGCCAGAGGCATCACCATAGGCAACTTTGTAAAAGCGCTCGACCAGATAGCCGTTATTCTGAAATTCGATCGAGAGGAAGAACGATGCCGAAACGTCTACGCGACGAACTTCTGTGCACTGTGCGTTCGTCCCGCACGAAGTGATTTGGTTGGTCCAGAAATCCCAACCGGACTGGTCGGGCTGACGACTCAGAAAATCAAGATAGTGTTGGCGCACAAATAAACTCGCAACATCTATCGGATTGCCACAAGGATTAAATGCCGACGATGTATTGCGCGGGTTCGGGGCACCGACGACAAAGTCATTCGCATTGTTGTCGGTGTCCGTGCAACCGCCGCCTTTTCGAATAAGCGCGGTGGTATTGGTCAAGACAGGCCCCGGCGCAGTTCCTTCAAAGCAATTAGCGGCTGATCCGTACCCGACTAAGTCTGAAATCCCGCCGTTCGGTAGCGGACACAAACTACCTCCCAGGAATGGCGTACCCGGACGGGTGAGCAAGACCTTTCCGGACGTCTGTATAGGCATTTGTCCGGTCGATAAATCCGCGGTTGGCAACGGCCCGCCCGTTCCATTTCCATTTAGCTGAAGTAACAAGTACTGTCCGGGCTGAATCAAAATTGGGTTCTGGAAATTGAATGAGACGCCTCCGTGGATTCCGCCGGTCTCCAAACCAACCTGAAACATCCACGACCTCAGGTCGACAGTATTAGTGCCGCGGTTAAAGACCTCAACGAAACTATCGTGATAGGTTGCACCACCGCCTGCGGCGCCTCCGGTCGAATATATTTGGCTGATGACGACACGATCTATCCCCGGCGCAGGCGTCGGCACGGGAGTAGGTGTTGGCGTCGGTGTTGGTGTTGGTGTCGGTGTCGGTGTCGGTGTCGGTGTTGGTGTTGGCGTCGGTGTTGGCGTCGGACTCGGCGCCGGGCAAGCGGTCCAATTCAACTTTATAGTTCCCTGCTCGCTGCCCCAACCGTCAATCGCAATCCGGTAAACCGTTCCGGCGGTAGCGCTGAAGGTAACCGAGCTCGTCCTGATGACTCCGTCCTGAACATCGTCGTTGAAAACTATTCGACTCAAGCCACCGAGAGTGCTGCCGCTGTAAACCGCGATAATGGTGTCAAAGTCGCTGCCCAATGTCGTCATCGTCACGTTGCCCGAAGACGACGCTTGCCACTGATACCAGACAGAGCGGCTCGGACTCAGTGACGTGGCATCGGGCGGATCATGGCTGGGCTCTCCGCTTTCGCTGGTCGCGCTGAAGTTTGTTCCGGTAGTGCTGCCCGAACAACCACTGAATATTTGCGCACTCGCGAAATTGTCGTTCGACGGCGCCGGTGGTGGTGGCGGAGGAGGCGGCGGCGGATTGTTGTTGGTCAGATTGTAGCCAAGCGTCGTCAGTGCCAGGGTGTCGCTACTGGTGATGGTCCGGCGACAGCCGGAAGGAATTGCCGGATCCATTATCCCGATGTAAGACGGGCTACAACCGATCACATGT
>Ga0105243_10000385_pt1 | contig 47177 bp, 35 predicted proteins | sample KBSM34metaG_FD_81525 | JGI IMG/M metagenome (GOLD analysis project Ga0105243, IMG submission 81525) | Miscanthus rhizosphere microbial communities from Kellogg Biological Station, Michigan, USA - KBS M3-4 metaG | ecosystem: Host-associated > Plants > Roots > Rhizosphere > Soil | place... | reverse complement strand
GTGCGCGACTGAGCATTCAGCAAATATCGATATAGGAATTCAGCGCAAACGGTGCGCGCGATGCCTCGGAGAATTTGCATCAATTCTTTCCGAGGCGTCTTTCGCCGCACACCGTGTCCTACTCGCTGTCCCTGCTCGACAAGAGCCTGATCCCAGAAGGCGCCGACGCCGCTCAAGCGTTCCGGCACACCATTGCGCTCGCGCAAAGCGCGGAGCGGCTGGGCTACCACCGCTACTGGCTCGCCGAGCATCACGGCAACAGGAACTACGCGGGCTCCGCCCCCGAGGTGCTGGCAGCGCACGTGCTCGCGAAGACCTCGCGAATCCGCGTGGGCACGGGTGGCGTCATGCTGCAGCACTACAGCCCGTTCAAGGTGGCCGAGACCTTCCGCGTGTTGGCTTCGCTGGCACCGGGGCGCGTGGACCTGGGCATCGGCAAGGCACCCGGCGGCCTGCCGCTGACGAGCAAGGCGCTGCAATGGCTGCACGATCCGGTGAAGGCGAAGGGCGAGGACTTCGGGCTGCGCCTGGCCGAGCTCGATGCCTTCCTGCACGATGGCATTGCCTCCGGCCATGCGCTGGCCGGCGTGGTGGCCACGCCCAATCCCCCGCAGCTGCCGCAGCGCGTGCTGCTCGGCGGCAGTCCTGAAAGCGCGGTGCTGGCGGCGCGCCTCGGCTGGGACTTTGTCTATGCGGGGCATTTCAACGGCGACCCGGTGAATCTTGCGCAATCGATCGAGGCCTACCGCGCCGAGACGGGCCGCGCGCCGCTGCTCGCGCTCTTCGCCTTCGCGGCCGAGACGCACGAGAAGGCCGCGGAGCTTGTCGGTGCGCTGCGCAGCTTTCGCGTGCACCTGCCCACGGGCCAGAGCGTCAACCTGCCGAGCCTCGAGGCGGCCGCCGAGTTTGCGCGGCAGGCCGGCGTGAGCGACTACCGCACCGAAGAACGCCGCCCGCATGTGATCGCAGGTTCCGGCGAAGAGGTGCGCGACGCGCTCGACGCGTTGAGCGAGCGCTACGGCATCGAGGAGTTCGTCATAGACATCCCCGTGGCCGGTTTCGCCGAGCGCCACGCCTGCGTCGAACTGCTTGCCAAGGCGCGCGAACCGGCGCTGGCCTGAGCCTTTCCTTCAACCTCACAAGAACGATCGTCATGAGCAACATCAAGTTCGGCGTCATGCTGCAGGGTGCCGGCAGCCACATGAATTCATGGAAGCATCCGGGCGGGCCGGCCGACGCCAGCGTCAACCTCGACTTTTTCGTGCGCACCGCGCAGAAGGCCGAAGCGGCCGGCATCGCCTTCGCATTCGTGGCAGACGGGCTCTACATCAACGAGAAGTCGATCCCGCATTTCCTCAACCGCTTCGAGCCGATCTCGATTCTTTCGGCGCTCGCCACCGTGACCTCGAAGATCGGCCTCGCGGGTACCGTTTCCAGCTCGTACAGCGACCCGTTCACGGTGGCGCGCCAGTTCGCCTCGCTCGACCTGATCAGCGGCGGCCGCGCGGGCTGGAACGTGGTGACCACCCCGCTCGAAGGCAGCGCGAAGAACTACAGCCGCAGCCACCCCGAGCACGCGCTGCGCTACGAGATCGCCGACGAGTACCTTGCCGTCACGCAGGGCCTGTGGGACAGCTGGGACGACGATGCCTTCGCGCGCAACCGCGAGACCGGGCAGTTCTTCGAGCGCGAGAAGCTCCACACGCTGGACCACAAGGGGCGCTTCTTCCAGGTATCGGGCCCGCTGAACATCCAGCGCTCGCCGCAGGGCCAGCCGGTGATTTTCCAGGCTGGATCGTCGGACGCGGGTGTCGGTCTCGCGGGCAAGTATGCGGATGCGGTGTTCACACATTCACCGTCGCTGGAAGACACGCGCAGCTTCCTGCGGCAGGTGAAGGCCAGCGCGGTCGCGCAGGGCCGTCAGGCCGACGACGTGAAGATATTCCCCGGCATCGGTCCCGTGGTCGCGGCCACCGAGGAAGAAGCCGAGGCCAAGTACCGCGCCATCCGCGAGCTGCTGACGGTGGAGGAGGCGCTGGCCTACCTGGGTCGCTTCTTCGACCATCACGACTTCGGCCAGTACCCGCTGGACGCGCCGTTCCCCGAGCTGGACGAAATCGGCCGCAACAGTTTTCGCTCGACCACCGACCGCATCAAGGCCAACGCGAAGGCCAATGGCCAGACCTTGCGCGAAGTGGCGCTCGAAGTGGCCACGCCGCGCACGCAGTTTGTAGGCACCGGCGAGCGCATCGCCGACGAGATCATCCGCTGGGTGGACGAGGGCGCGGCCGATGGCTTCATCCTCGGTTTCCCGGTGCTGGGGCAGGGCCTGGACGACTTCATCGAGTTCGTGATTCCGGTGCTGGAGGCGCGCGGGCGCTACCAGCGAGAACTGCCTGGCGTCACCCTGCGCGACCACCTGGGACTGCCACGCAAGGCGAGCCGCTACGCCGCGCAAGACGACGCGCCCGCCGCGAAAAAGAAGGTCGCCTGATGGGAAAGAACCACAAGGAGACGGAGACGAACCGCATGAACGAACACTTCCTCTACACCACGCCGCTCGACCCGCGCGCGAAGCCGTTGCTCGAAGGCCTTTCGTTCGAGTACGACAGCCGCTATGGCGACGTGCTGCGCGAGCCCGGCGCGCCGCGCGAGATAGACCGCTATCCGGCCGAGGTGTTTGCGCCGTCGCACGGCGGCAACTTCGTGCTGCTGCTGCGGGACGGCATCGCCATCGGCGGTGGCGCCTTCATGCGGCATGACGAGCGCACGGCGGAACTCAAGCGCGTGTGGACGCACGGCCCACTGCGGCGGCAGGGTCTGGCCAGCAAGGTGCTTGCCGAGCTGGAGGCGCAGGTGCTGCGGCAGGGCTACGAGCGCATCTACCTGACGACGGGCTTTCGCCAGCCCGAGGCCGTGGGCCTGTACCTCGGCCATGGCTACACGGCGCTGTTCGATCCGCCCATCGACCCCGAAACGCCGCGCAAGCTGCCTTTCGAGAAGCACCTGGACACGGGGCGCCATCACGGCCGTCCGGCCGCGCAACGAGCCGAGGCGGTACAGCGATGAACACGACCGTCCTCGACGCCAGCAGCGAGCCGCGCAGCCCTGCGCCCGTTCGCGCGCCTCAACCGCCGCGCGCGGCAGCAGCGCCAGCACCCGCCAAGGGCGACTACTCGCACTTCCGCGTCGTGCCGGCGAAGTACCCGGCCCGCACGGCCGGCACCATCTTTGCCGTGGCGGTCATCGGCATCGTGCTGCATTCGACGCTCACCAACCCGCGCTGGGGCTGGGGCGTGTTCGCCGAATGGTTCTTTGCGCAGCCGGTGCTCGAAGGGCTGGGCCGCACGCTGCTGCTGACGGCGCTGGGCGCGTTGCTCGGCTTCTTTTTCGGCACCGGGCTGGCGCTGGCACGCGTCTCCCGCTCGCCGCTGCTGGCGCGGCTGTCATGGGTGTTCACGTGGATCTTCCGGTCGATTCCGGTGATCGTGCTGCTGCTGATCATCAACAACCTCGGCTACCTCTACGAGACCGTAGCGCTGGGCATTCCGGGCACCGACGTCACCTTCTTCTCGTACCCGACCACGCAGCTGATCAGCCCGTTCGTGGCGGCACTGGTGGGCCTCACGCTGAACCAGGCGGCCTTTGCCTCGGAGATCGTGCGCGGCGGCATCCTTTCGGTGGAGCAGGGGCAGCTCGAAGCGGCGGCTGCACTGGGGCTGTCGCGCGGAAGGCAGTCGCTGCGTATCGTGCTGCCGCAGGCGATGCGCACGATCTTGCCGACGGCCTTCAACGACATCATCGGGCTGGCCAAGGGCACGTCGAACCTCTACATCCTGGCGCTGCCCGAGCTGTTCTACACGATCCAGATCATCTACCGGCGCAACCTCGAAGTGATTCCGCTGCTGATGGTGGCGACGGTGTGGTACCTCATCATCCTCACGGTGCTGTCGGTGGCGCAGCACTACATCGAGCGGTATTTTTCGCGCGGCGCGCGGCGCCATCCGCCGCGTTCGTGGCTCGGTGGCGTGGTGCGCGGCCTGTGGCGATCGAAGGCGCCGACCGTGGCACCCGTGACCGGAGCGCCGGTCGCCGCCGACGCCCCCGCGCAGGTGCCGCGCTGGACCGATCCGCTCACGCAGGGCGGCGAGGTCACGATCCACGGCGTTTCGAAGAGCTTCGGCACGCTCAAGGTACTCGACGACGTGACGCTCACCGTGGGTCAGGGCAGCGTGACGGTCATCCTCGGCCAGTCGGGCTCGGGCAAGTCGACGCTGCTGCGGGTCGTCAATCACCTGGAGCGCGTGGACGACGGCTTCATTGCCATCGACGGCGAACTCATCGGCTACCGCCGCGACGCGGACACGCTCTACGAGCTGCACGAGAAGGAAATCCTCAAGCGCCGCGTTGATGTGGGCATGGTGTTCCAGAACTTCAACCTGTTCCCGCACCTCACGGTGCTGGAGAACATCGTCGAGGCGCCGGTGTCGGTGCGCGGCCTGCCGCGCGCCGAAGCCGAGGCACTGGCCTCCGAGCTGCTGGGGCGCGTGGGCCTGAGCGACAAGACGCATGCCTATCCGCGCCAGCTTTCCGGCGGCCAGCAGCAGCGCGTGGCCATCGCGCGCGCGCTCGCGCTCAAGCCCAAGGTGCTGCTGTTCGACGAGCCCACCTCGGCGCTCGACCCCGAGCTTGTGGGCGAGGTGCTGGCCGTCATCAAGGAGCTGGCGCGCTCGGGCACCACGCTGGTCATCGTGACGCACGAGATCGGTTTTGCGCGCGAGGTGGCCGACACCATCGTCTTCATGGAGCGCGGCCGCATTCTCGAAACCGGCACGCCCGACAAGGTGTTCAACGCGCCGGAGCATCCGCGCACGGCTGAGTTCCTGGCCAAGGTTCTTTGATTCCTCATCCTTTTCTTTCTCTACTGCATCGCTCTTCATGACCCATCGACGAAACATCCTGTCCGCTCTTCTGGCGACGTTGCTGCCCCTGGCTGCCCTGGCGCAACCCGCCGCCGACCTGAGCCCCGAGCAGGCCGGCCGGCCGCGCGCGCAGAAGCTCGACGAGGCCGTCAAGCTCGCGAAGGACTTCAAGTTCCAGAAGGAGGGCGTGCTCGTCGTCGGCACGACCACCGGCCGCCTGCCGTTCGCGGCCTATGCGACCGACACGAAGACGCCCGTGGGCAACGCCCCCGACATCGCCCAGCTGGTGGCCGACAGCCTCGGCCGCAAGCTGGAGCTGGTGTCCACCGCCTGGGCCGATTGGCCGCTGGGCCTGCAGTCGGGCAAGTTCGACGTGGTGGTATCCAACGTGACAGTGACCGAAGAGCGCAAGGAGAAGTTCGACTTCTCCACCTACCGCAACGACCAGATCGGCATCTACGTGAAGTCCGACAGCAAGCTTGGCGCCATCAAGGAGCCGAAGGACATCGCGGGTCTGAAGGTGATCGTGTCGGCCAGCACCAACCAGGAGCAGATCCTGCTGCGCTGGAACAAGCAGAACGTGGCGGCCGGGCTGAAGCCGGTCGAGATCCAGTACTACGACGACGATGTGGTGCAGCGGCTGGCGATCCAGTCGGGCCGCGCCGACGCGTACGTGGGCCCGAACGCCATCGCGGCCTATGAGGCGCGCGACGGCAAGACGAAGCTCGCGGGTGTGTTCTCCGGCGGCTGGCCGCAGAACGCCGAGATTGCAGTCACTTCACGCAAGGGCTCGGGCATTGCGGACGCCATCACGCTCGCACTGAACGCGCAGATCAGGAACGGCAACTACGCCAAGGCGCTTTCGCGCTGGAACCTGAATTCCGAAGCCATCGAGGCCTCGCGCACCAATCCGCCAGGCCTGCCGAAGAACTGAGCGATGGGCATGACTTTCAAGTACGCACCGGGCGCCTGGATCGCCCGCAGCTTCGTCGCACTCGCGCTGGTTGCCGGCGCGGTGCAGGCTGCCGACAAGTTCGACTTCAGCCCCGAACAGCGCAGCCGTCTGCGCGCCGGCAAGGACGCGGAAGCCGTCAATGCCATTCCACCGAGCTTCAGATTCGTGAAAGAAGGCGTGCTGACCGTCGCCATTGCGCCGTTCGCCCCACCTATCTCGACCTACGCCACCGACGCGAAGACGGTCGTCGGCTTCGACGCCGACTTCGCGCTGCTCATCGCCGATGCGCTGGGCCTGAAGCTCGACCTGCAGCCCATCGCCTGGGCCGACTGGCCGCTGGGCCTGAGCTCGGGTAAGTACGACGCGGTGATCTCCAACGTGGGCGTGACCGAGCAGCGCAAGGAGAAGTTCGACTTCTCGACCTACCGCCTCGGCCTGCATGGCTTCTATGTGCGCACCGACAGCGCGATCAAGTCGATCAAGGAGCCGAAGGACGTGGCGGGCCTCAAGCTGACGACCGGCGCCGGCACCAACCAGGAGCGCATCCTGCTCGAGTGGAACCGGCAGAACGTTGCGGCGGGTTTGAAGCCCGTCGAGATCCAGTACTACGACGATGATGTGACGCGCACGCTGGCGGTGGTCACCAAGCGGGTCGATGCCAACTTCAATCCGAATGCGCCGCAGGCCTATGAGGCTGCGAGGAACGGGCAGATCCGGTTGGTCGGAACGGTCAACGCGGGCTGGCCGCTGAAGTCGGACGTGGCCATTGCCACGCGCAAGGGCAGCGGCCTCGCGGTGGCGCTGACCACCGCGGCCAATGGCCTGATCCGCAACGGCACCTACGCCAAGGCCCTGGCGCGCTGGAGCCTCGTGGAAGAAGCCTTGCCGAAGTCGGAGACCAACCCGCCCGGTTTGCCGAAGTTCGCGCCATGAGCATCCGCCATCTTGCATTCCTCACGCCCGGCAACTACGCCGAGGGCGATCCGCACACCGGACTCGAAGCCGCGCTGAAGCTCTTCGAATTCGGCGAGAAGCTCGGCTTCAACGGTGCATGGGTGCGGCAGCGGCACCTGGAGCGCGGCGTGTCGTCGGCCGCGACCTTCCTGGCCGCCGCAACGCAGCGTGCGCGTCGCATCGAGCTGGGCGCGGCAGTGATCCAGATGGGCTACGAGAATCCGTTCCGGCTTGCCGAAGACCTCGCCACGGTCGACGTGCTCTCGCGCGGCCGGCTGCAGGTGGGCCTGAGCGCGGGCGCGCCGCAGCATGGCGCGCTGTTGGGCAACCGCTTCTACGACGCGGCGCCGAACACCATCGACTTCACGCACAAGCGCGTCGGGCGGCTCAAGGCCAACCTGGAGGACACGCTGCTTGGCGATGAGCAGACTTTTGTCGAGTCGGCCGGCGGTCGCGTGCGGCCGCGCATTCAACCGTACCCACAGGGCTTGACCGACCGGCTCTGGTACGGCGGCGGTTCGCTGCGCTCGGTCGAGTGGGCGGGACGCAATGCATTCAACCTGCTGCTGGGCAATGTGCTGTCGGGCGAGACCACCGACGACTTTTTGCAGGCGCAGCTGGGCCTCGTCGAGCGCTATCGCGCCAGCGAAGCGGATGGGCGCAGGGGCAGGGTGGCGCTGGGCCGCGTGATCGTGCCGCTCGATGGCGCCGATGCCGCCACGCGCAAGCGCTACCGCGAGTTTGCGGCCGGCCGCGTCGAACGCACGCTGACGCCGCAGGGCGAGCGGCGCACGCTGTTCGCGGGCGACCTCGTGGGTACCTCCGACGAAATCCTGGAGCGCCTGCGGCACGACCCGGTGCTGCCGCATGTGAGCGAATTGCGTGTGGAGCTGCCCTACAACTTCAGCGGTGCGGAATACGAACAGATCCTGACCGACTTGTCTGGCCGCATCGCGCCGGAACTCGGTTGGCGGGCGCTTTGAACTGGAGGATGGAGAGAGAGGGGAGACCCTGAGGCATTGAGTTCGAGGTGAGTCGGAGTCGGGTTGTGCTTTCTGCAATTCGACGGGCGACTTTTCAACGGGCCTTCGGCCCGTTTTTTTTCAAGAGAAGGCGAGCCCTACAGCATGTAAGTCACGAGCTTGAAGTCCGGGTCCTCGGGGAAGGGCTTCACCGTGAAGCCCAGCCGCCGCACCAGCTTCAGCATGTCGGGGTTGTTGGCCAGCACCAGCCCGTCGATTTCCGCGAGGCCCTTGTCGCGCGCCACGTCGATGATGCTTTCCATCAGCCGCGAGCCGATGCCCTTGCCGCTGAACTCGTCGGCCACCACCAGCGAGAACTCGCAGCTGGTCTGGTCGGGGTTGGTGACGTAGCGCGACACCCCCACGATGTGCTCGCTCTCGAGCACGGTGCCTTCGGGCGACACGCTGCGCTCCAGCATCACCGCCACCAGCGCCATCTCGCGGTCGTAGTCGATCAGCGTGAAGCGCGACAGCATCGACGGCGGCAGTTCGTGGAAGCGCGAGACGAAGCGGAACCAGCGGCTCTCGGGCGACAGGCCCTGCACCAGCGCCTGCAGCATCTGGGCGTCGTTGGGGTGTACCGGCCGCACGATGTAGGTGCCGCCGCCGGTGCCCGGCAGGGGCCACTCGCGCCGGTAGCGCGCGGGGTACGGCATGATCGCCAGGTGCTGGTAGCCGTTGCCCAGGTGGCCCGCCGCCGCCTGCGTGCTGCTGCCGATCACGATGCGCGCATCGACAGACACCGCGCCCGACTCGTCCACGATGATCGGGTTGATGTCCATCTCGCGCAGCTCGGGCAGCTCGCACACCATTTCAGACACGCGCAGCAGCACGTCTTCGATCGCTTCCATGTTCACGGCACTCGCGCCGCGCCATTCACCCAGCGTCTGCGCCACGCGCGAGCGCTCGATGAGCCGGTGCGCGAGAAACTGGTTGAGCGGCGGCAGCTCCATCGCGCGGTCGTTCAGCAGCTCGATCATCGTGCCTCCCGCACCGAAGACGATGACCGGGCCGAAGGGTTCGTCGGTCACCATGCCCACGTAAATCTCGCGGCCGCGCCGCGCGCGCACCATCTTCTGCACGGTCACGCCGTTGATGCGCGCCTCGGGCGCGAGGCGGGCTACGCGCTCCATCATCTCGATGTAGGTGTCGCGCGCGCCGGTGCCGTTCATCACGTTGAGCGCGACGCCCTCGACGTCCGACTTGTGCGGGATGTCGGGCGAATCGATCTTCAGCGCCACCGGAAAGCCAAGCTGCGTCGCGATCATCATCGCCTCGCTGGCGCTGCGCGCGAGCATCGTGCGCGTGATCGGAATGTGGAAGGACGACAGCAGCGACTTCGATTCCATCTCCGTCAACACACGGCGCCGCTCGGCCAGCACGCTTTCGATCAGCAGGCGCGCACCCTCGATGTCGGGCTTGGCCAGCGCCGACAGCGGCGGCGGCGTCTGCTGCAGCAACTGCTGGTTCTGGTAGAAGGCCGCGATGTTGCCGAAGGCGCCCACCGCGGCCTCTGGCGTGCGAAAGCTCGGGATGGTTGCCTCGGCCAGCACCGAGCGCGCCTTGCCGACGGAAGAGTCGCCCATCCAGCAGGCCAGCAGCGGCTTGTTCATCGGCCGCGGAATGTCCGCCAGTGCTTTCGCGGTGGCGGCCGCGTCGGCGCCGGCCTTGGGCGAGAAGATGGCGAGCACGCCGTCGATCTGGCTGTCGGCCGAGGCTGCGTCGATGGCGGCGCGGTAGTGCGCGGGCAGGGCCTCTTCAGAAAGGTCGATCAGGTCGGCCAGCGAGGCGAGCGGGGGCAGCGCGGGCTGCAGCACTTTCTGCGCGGGTGCGGAGAGCTTGCCCAGGTCGAGCCCGATCTCGTTGATCCAGTCGGCCGCCAGCACACCGGGGCCGCCGCCGTTGGTGACCACCGCAAGCCGCTTGCCCACGGGGCGGTAGCGCGAGGCCAGGCACTTGGCGGCCGAGAACAGTTCGACGAAGGAACGCACGCGCACGGCGCCCGCGCGGCGCAAGGCGGAATCGAACACGTCGTCGCTGCCCACGATGGCCGCGCTGTGTGTCTGCGCGGCCTCGTTGCCCGCGGGCTTGCGGCCGGCCTTGAGCACCACCACCGGCTTGGCATGCGAGGCCGAGCGCAGCGCGCTCATGAAGCGGCGCGCGTCGGCAATACCTTCGAGGTACACGATGATGCTGTGCGTGGCCTGGTCGTTGGCGAGGAAGTCGAGCACCTGCGGAATGTCGACAGAGGTGTGCGGGCCCAGCGACACCACGCTGGAAAAACCGACGCCGTTCTGCCGCGCCCAGTCGAGCATCGAGGCCGTGAGCGCACCCGATTGCGACACCAGTGCGAGCGGCCCCGGCCTGGCCAGCGGACCGGCTGCACTCGCATTCAGATGCAGCAGCGGCCGCTGGAAACCCAGCGAGTTCGGCCCCAGCAGATGCACCCCTTCGCGCTGCGCGATCTTGCGCCACTGAGCCGCCTGGTCCGCGCCGATGCCGCTCGAAAGAACCGCTGCCGCCGTGCAGCCGATGCGCCCTGCGATTTCAAGCGCGGCCGCCACGTCGCGCGGCGCCAGCGCGATCAGTGCGAGGTCGGCATGGGTCTGGGCCAACTCTTCGAGCGTGCCCTTGGTGCGCACGTCCAGAAAGCGCAATGTGCCGTCGAAGCGGTCGGTGCGAAAGGCCTCGCGCAGCGTGTGGCCCGCCGGAGTCTGGCCGCCCGAATCGTCGGCGTGGCCGACGAAGGCCACGATGGAGGCGGGCGCGAAAAGCGGGTTCAGAAAATGCTTGTCCATGCCCCCAAGTCTGCACCGTTCGCAGGCCGTTGTGCAGTGCGGTGGTCAGGACGGATTCAGCACGCTTGGCTATAGTCAAGGTTCCATGCAAAAACGTATCGGCGTGATCTTCGTCTCGCGACGAAATTCATTACGCAGCATCCTGGCCGAAGCGTGCCTCGCGCACCTGGACCCGAAGCGGTTCTCGGCATCTTCCTGCGGTCAACCTGGGCAGGTCGCCCGCGAGTTCCATCCCGCAGCCGTCGCCGCATTGAAGAGCACGAGCATCCCCGTGCCGCTGCGGCCGCCGCGCAGCTGGGACGAACTGGTGCGCGCGAATGCAGCGGCGGCAGACTTCGTCATCACGCTGGATGCGACCACCGAATCCCGCCAGCCGCCATGGCCAGGCCAGCCCGACGCGGCGTTGTGGGCCTACCCGGACGTGGCCGATGGCAGCGACCTCGACAAGATCGCGCACGACGCGATCCAGATGCTGTTCTCGCTGCGCCGCCGGCTGGAACTGCTCGTGAGCCTGCCGATACAAGGGGTGGATCGCTCGGCCGTGCGCTCCGACCTGCGGGACCTGGGGTACTTGCGCTAGCGGGCCTGCGCAGCGTGGCGCCCCGCGTCCGTCGCTTCACTCCAGCGTGAAGCCGATCTTCAGCGTCACCTGCCAGTGCGCCACCTTGCCGTCGACCACATGCCCACGTGTCTCGGTCACGGTGAACCACTGGATATTGCGCACCGTCTCGTGCGCCTTGGCGATGGCCACCTGCACGGCATCTTCGATGCCCGTCGGCGAGGAGCCCGTCAGTTCGAGCGATTTGTAGACATGGTTGGACATGGGATCGGTCTCCTTCAGGTTGTTGGTTGGACAGCGGCGGCAAGGCGGCCGCAAAACATCGTAGTCCTGTTGCGGGCGGCAGTGGACGAATCCGGCTATCGCTATGCGCCCAGCTGCTTTCCCGCATCCCCGAAGCTCTCGACCAGGAACCCGACGACGGCCTGCACGCGCGCCGTGCGGCCCTTGCGGCTCGGTACCAGCAGCGTGACCGGTGCACTGTCGAACTGCCAGTCGGCCAGCACGCGCACCAGCGTGCCGCGCGCGACGGCGTCGGCCGCGTCCCATTCGGAACGCAGCACGAGGCCCATGCCTTGCTCGGCCCATTGCCGGGCCACGCCGCCGTCGTTGGTGACGTAGGCGGGCGAGATGCGCAGCGTTTCCCGCGCGGCCGACCGCTTGCCCGATGACCCCGCTGCGCCTTTGGACGGACGCACGTGCCACAGCGTCACGTCTTCGTCGTTCTCCCGGATGCAGATGCAGCCGTGCGCCAGCACATCGCGCGGTGCACGCGGCACGCCGTGCAGGCGCAGGTAGTCCGGGCTCGCGCACAGCCAGCGCTCGTTGGCGCTCAGCGTGCGCGCCACCCATGAAGAATCGCGCACCGTGCCGATGTGGATCACCGCGTCGACGTCGTGCCGGTCGGGCCACGGGGTTTCGCGCAGGTCGAGCTGCACGCGCAGCCCCGGATGCAGCCGGGCGAAGCGCGCCAGCATCGGCGCGATGTACTGCCGGCCGTAGCCGAAGGGCGCGGCGATGCGCAGCGCGCCGGTGAGCCGCCGGTCGTCACGCTGCATTGATTCGCGCAGGCCCTCGATCTGCCCGAGCAGCGCGGCGGCCTCGCGCGCGAAGCGTTCGCCTTCTGGCGTGAGGCTCAGCCGCCGTGCGGTGCGGGTGGCTAGCGACAGGCCCAGCGCGGCTTCGAGCTTGCGCAGCCGCATCGACAGCGCGGGCGGCGTCACGTCGAGCGCGCGGGCCGCCGCGCTCAGTGAGGGTTCGCGCAAAAGGGCGGCGGCGAGCTGCATGTCCTCGATCTGGATCATTAACTTCTGCTTAACGATTGATGACCGTGCATTGAAGCACAGGCACGGCCTTGAAACGTACAGTCGGTGGCCATGAGTACCCTTTCCACCATCGACACACCCGCCGCTCTCATCGAACAGGCGCGCATGCAGCACAACATCGCGCGCATGCAGCAGCGCATGAACGAGCTCGGCGTGCGCTTTCGCCCGCACGTGAAGACCAGCAAATGCATCGACGTTGCCAAGGCGCAGCGCGACGCGGGCGCGCAGGGCATCACCGTTTCCACGCTGAAGGAGGCCGAGCAGTTCTTCGCCGGGGGCTTCACCGACATCCTCTATGCCGTCGGCATGGCGCCGCACCGGCTGCCGCATGCGCTGGACCTGCGCCGGCGAGGCTGTGCGCTCGGCATCATCACCGACCGCGTGGAATCGGCGCGGGCGATTGCCGCGTTCGGCCGCGCGAACGGCGAAGTGTTCGACGTGCTGATCGAGGTCGACACCGACGGCCACCGCTGCGGCATCCGCCCCGAGGAAGACGCGCTGCTCGACGTGGCACACGCGCTGCACGACGGCGGCATGCGCCTTGGCGGCGTGATGACCCATGCCGGCTCCAGCTACGAGCTGGACACGCCAGAAGCCCTGAGGGCGATGGCCGAACAGGAGCGCTCGGGCTGCGTGCGCGCCGCACAGCGTCTGCGCGGCGCGGGCCTGCCATGTCCCGTGGTCAGCGTCGGCTCCACGCCCACGGCGCTGATGGCCCAGGCGCTCGACGGCGTGACCGAGGTGCGGGCCGGCGTGTACGTGTTCTTCGACCTCGTGATGCGCAACGTCGGCGTGTGCACCGAGGCCGACATTGCCTTGAGCGTGCTCACCACGGTGATTGGCCACCAGGCCGAAAAGGGCTGGGCCATCGTCGACGCGGGCTGGATGGCCATGAGCCGCGACCGCGGCACGCAGAAGCAGAAGCGCGACTTCGGTTACGGGCAGGTCTGCGGTATCGACGGCAAGGTGCTGGATGGCTACGTGCTCAGCGGTGCCAACCAGGAGCACGGCATCCTTTCGCGCGAAGGCGCGCCGGACGCGGACATCGCGGCGCGCTTTCCCATCGGCACGCGGTTGCGCATTCTGCCGAACCACGCCTGCGCGACGGGCGCGCAGTTTCCCGAATATCACGCGCTGTCGGAAGAGGGCGCGCTGAAGACCTGGGGACGGTTCCACGGTTGGTGACGCGCGCGTTGCGGAGCGGGCAACGAAGGCATCACCTCCGCTCACCGCATGGATGAACGATCGCTGCGCCTCGCAGCGGGTCATCGGTGCGCATGCATCGATGCGAACGCGAGGCAAGAAGGCGACGGCTGGGCGGGGGTTGAAGTTGAGTGCTGCAGCTTGTCGACAAACCTCACTGACAAGTTGGCGTTATAGGTGAAAACGCTCATGACCTCATCAAAAGTAGTTATATAAACTAACTATATATTTCGCATCTAGGACGAAACGCGACACCTGAACGTCCTGCCCGTCGCGGCCCGGACGTCGGCACCGCAGCGCCGGACTACTCCCCCATTCGCATATCAGGATGTTCTCCATGAGCCCTCTCTTCCGCGCCCTTCTGGTCGCCTTGGCCTTGCTTTTCACCGGTTGGACTTACGCCGACGATGGCGAGATAAAGGTTACTTTGCTCGGCACCGGCTCGCCCAACCCCAGCCCTGAGCGCTTTTCCATGAGCACTCTGGTTACCGCAGGCGGGCAGAACCTCCTGTTCGACGCCGGTCGCGGCTCATCAATCCGCCTGTGGCAGGCCGGGGTACCAATTGGCAAGCTCGATGCGGTCTTCCTTACTCACTACCACTCGGACCATACCGTCGGCCTGCCCGACATCTGGCTCACCGGTTGGATCGACACCCCCTACGGTCGACGCAAACAGCCTCTGAGGCTGATCGGCCCGAGCGGGGTGCTACCCCTGGCCCGGGGCTTGGAGGCCGCTTACGCCGACGACGTGACAACCCGGGTCGCCGACGAGCATCTCTCGGCCGACGCTGCGCGGATCGATGCTCGCGAGTTCAGCGGCAACGGCGTCGCGGTGTTCGAGCATGGCGGAGTCAGGGTCACGGCGTTCGAGGTCGACCATGGCGACAAGATCAAGCCGGCCTATGGCTACCGGATCGACTACAACGGCCACTCCGTGTTGATCTCAGGCGACACGCGGCGCAGCGACAATCTCGTGAAGTTCGCCACCGGCGTGGATCTGCTGATTCACGAAGTGTGCATGGTCAACGAGCAAGCCCTCGCTTCGAACCAAGGCTTCCAGGCCATCGTTGCCCACCACGTCACACCAGCCGATGCGGGTGCGGTCTTCACCGCAGCGAAGCCAAAGCTGGCGGTCTACAGCCACCTGGTGTTCCTGTCCGACACCAAATTCCCTCGTCCGACGGTGGGCGCGCTGATCGAGCAGACGCGCAAGACGTACAACGGGCCGCTCGTCGTCGGCCAGGACCTGATGGCTTTTAGCGTCGGCGAAGAAGTAAAGCAACTGCCTTCGGCAGCTCGATGAGTCGCGTCATTCTTTGCGCGCCGTAGCCGTAGCCGCAGCCGCAGCCGCAGCCGCATCCGTGCCGCCCTTGCGCTCGCCAGCAAAAGAACGCTCGGGTGAACCAGGCATTTCTCAGCAGTGAGACGCTTCGCACTGGTATAGCGCCGCTATGTAGCCGCTTTGCAGAACCCGTTGACCGACTTGAATGAACCCCTGCCGCTCGTAGTACCTGCAGAGACCGGCGTTCCTGGCGCTGCAGTCCAGCCGAAGGAACTGCCGCCCTTGCAGGAAGGTTTGGTGCCGCGCCCACTCGATAACCATCGCACCTATGCCTTGTCCGTGAACGCTACTTTCGACGGCGAGGCCGTGGATGTAGCCCGCGATCGGCTGCTGCTTGCCCCAGTAGTGCTCATCGTCCCATTGAAGACAAGTCGTACCGACGGACCTGCCGTCCTGCCGGACGATGTACATCTGGCTCTCAGCCATCGCGTCGCGCACACGTTGTTCAGACCTTGCCTCGCTACCCCAAGCCATATCGCCGCGCTCGACTTTGTATTGGGTAGCGCCGTTCAGGATGGCGAGAAGATCTGCAACGTCGCCCAGTTCCGCTCTGCTCACTGAGATTGCACCCTTTTCCATCCCTCGCTCCTGTTGTGGGTGCGAATGGCTTTGACGGAGTTGCAGCAAGGGGCCGGGTTTACTTCGAACGTCCGTCGAAATGCTGTACCGGCACCGCCTCAAGGTCGATGCCCTCGAGGCAGCGGATGTTGATGGCCGCCATCTTGTTGCCCTTGGGATCGGTGCCTTCGCCGAAGGGATGGATGCCGCAGACCGGGCAGAAGCGATGCGAGATCACGTGCTTGTTGAACATGTAGTTGCTCATGTCCTCGGCTGGCGTCTTCAGCCTGAGCCGGTCGTGCGGCACGAACCACAACAACGACCCCTTGCGCTGGCACATCGAGCAGTTGCATGCCATTGCCCCTTGGATGTCGCCCTCGACTTCGAAAGCGATCCGGCCACAGTGACAGCTGCCTTGGTAGTTCATCGGTCCTCCAGAAGAAAATTCGCGCATTCCGCGCCCGCCTTGCCGGGGATTGCTCACACCCCTTCGATGATCCGCAGATCCCGTTCGGCACCGTCGCCCAGTGCAGCCAGCGCCGCTTGGTAGTCGGGGCTGTCATGAACGGATCTTGCATGATCGATGCTGTCGAATTCGACCAACACGGTGCGCTGGGCCAGTCCGAATTCGTAGACCTGGGCCGGCAGCCCTCGCGCCAGAAAGCGTCCGCCACCGGCGGTGATTGCCGGGCCGGCCAGCTTTGCGTAGGCCGCAAGTTTGTCGGCGTCCTTGATGGCACGGTATGCACTGACCCAGTAGGCTTTTGCCATGGTGATTTCTCTCAGGTTGGGGAGCAGGCAATATAGCTTGCGATGGCTCCTCGCCACCACTCGCCGGCATGGACACCCCCGATGAAACGGCCGTGTCGCCTCTGCAGGCACTCTCAGAAGGACTGTTCCGCAATCACCCGGCGCACCGTCCGCAATGCACTGCGCAGGCTGTCCAACCCGACGGAGCCGAGCGCCAGCCGCAGCGCATGCGGCACGTGCTGCGAGGCGGAAAAAGGCTCGGCCGTCGACACCGACACGCCATCGCGCATCAGCGCCGCCGCGACGCGGTCGGCGCGCGTTTCTTCCGGCAAGGGCAGCCAGACGAAGTACGACGCCGGGTGGCGCACGCAGCGCAGCCCGGCGAGCGCGTCGCCGGCAATGGCCTGCCGCGTCGCGGCGTCGTGCCGTTTCTCGGATTCGAGCCGGCCGACGGTGCCGTCCTCCAGCCACGCGCAGGCGATTGCCGTGGTCACGCCGGGGTTGCACCAGGTCGTGGCCCGGATCGACCGTTCGATCTTCGGCACCCAGGCTTCCGGGGCCACGACGAAGCCCACGCGCAGCCCGGTCGCCACGCTCTTGGACAAGCCCGAGACGTACACCGTCGTCTCCGGTGCCAGCGTCGCCAGCGGGGGAGGCGGGTCGTCGGCCAGAAAGGCGTAGGCCGCGTCTTCGATGACGAGCAGGCCGTGCCGCCGCGCGATGGCGGCCAGGCGGCGGCGCCGGCTCGCACTCATCACCCAGCCGAGCGGGTTGTGCAAGGTCGGCATGGTGTAGACGGCCCGCACGCGGCGCTGCGTGCACAGGCGCTCCAGCGCGTCAAGGTCGGGTCCCTGGCCGGATGCCGGAATGGGTGCCAGCTCCAGCCGCTGCGCCTCGGCGAGCACCTTGAAGCCCGGGTAGGTGAGAGCATCGACCGCGATCACGTCGCCCGGCTGCAGCAGCGCCATGACCGTCACTGCCAACCCGTGCTGCGCGCCGTCGACGATCAGCACCCTCGACGGTTCGGCCGCCAGCCCGCGCGACTCGAGGTGCCGCGCAACGCGGGCGCGTTCGTGCATCCGGCCGCCATGGGGCGCATAGCGCAGCATCGCTTCCAGTTCGCCGCCGGCGGCAAGCTGGCGCAATGCGCCGCGCAGCAGCTCGGCCTGTCCGGGCAGCGAGGGGTAGTTGAAGTTCAGGTCCACCAGGCCCGCGGCCACGGCCTGCTGGTCGATACCCAGTCCGCGAGGCCGCACGGTCTCGCGCACGAAGGTGCCGCGGCCGACCTCGCCGCTGACCAGCCCCATGGCCTCGAGCTCCGCATAGACGCGCGATGCAGTGACCAGCGCCAGCCCGTGGCGTTCGGCCAGCCGCCGGTGCGTGGGCAGGCGGGTGCCGGGCTGCAGGCGCCCCGCGCGGATCTCGGCAGCGAGTTGATCGACCAGTTGCTTGTAGCGGGCTTCGGCCATCGCGGGATGTATCCATGACAATTTTTTGATTGTATTGATCGTCTCTCCTACGATGGGCGCGCCCCTTCTTCCAACGCACGAACTCCACGGACACCATGCACATCGCGATCCTTACCTTCGACGGCTTCAATGAACTTGATTCGCTCATCGCGCTCGGCGTCCTCAACCGGATCAAGAAGCCGGACTGGCGCGTGAGCCTGTGCTGCCCGACGGCGGAAGTCACGTCGATGAACGGCGTGACTGTTCGTGCGCAGTCCCTGCTCGAAGACGCGCGCCATGCGGATGCGGTCGTCGTCGGCAGCGGCATCCGGACGCGCGATGTCGTCGCCAGTCCCGAGCTGATGGGGCGCCTCGCGCTCGATCCGGCGCGCCAGCTGATCGCGGCCCAGTGCTCGGGCACGTTGATCCTGGCAAAGCTGGGCCTCGTGGGCAGCGTGCCGGCCTGCACCGACCTGACCACCAAGCCGTGGGTGCAGGAGGCGGGGGTGGAAGTGCTGAACCAGCCCTTTTATGCGCGCGGCAATGTCGCCACCGCGGGCGGCTGCCTTGCTTCTCCCTATCTGGCCGGCTGGATCATCGCCCGCACCGAGGGGCTCGAAGCCGCCACCGCGGCGCTTCACTACGTCGCCCCCGTGGGCGAGAAGGAAGCCTACGTTGCCAATGCGCTGAAGAACATCACGCCGTACCTGCCCCGATAACATTCGGATTCGGCTGAACGCGGAAATTCAGTGGTCCACGGGCGCCTGCAGCACCGCGGTCGCGCCCGATCCGGCCGACGCGTCCGCCAGTATCCTGGCCGGCCCGCAGCGGCCGTAGGTGTCGTCGAAGCGCACGATGTCGTCCTCGCCCAGGTAGCCGCCGGTCTGCACCTCGATCACCTCGAGCACGGTCTTGCCCGGGTTCTCCAGCCGGTGGATCGCTCCCGAGGGCAGGTAGATCGATTCGTTCTCTCGCACCAGCGTGACTTCGCCGTTGCAGGTGGCCCGCGCCGTGCCCTGCACGACGATCCAGTGCTCCGCGCGGTGGTGGTGCATCTGCAGCGACAGCTTGCCGCCGGGCTTGACGGTCAGGCGCTTGACCTGGAAGCGCTCGCCCAGGTCGATGCTGTCGTACGCGCCCCAGGGCCGCACCACGCGGCGGTGCTGGGTGGCCTCGGCGCAGCCTTCCCGCACGAGCTTGCGCACGACGTCAGCCACCTGCTCGGCGCAGCCCACGCCGGCCACCAGCACGGCGTCGGGCGTGTCCACGATGATCAGGTCTTCGGTGCCCAGCGCCACCACCGGCCGGTGCGGCGCGTGGATGAAGGTGTTGCGCGAATTCAGCGCGCTGGCCTTGCCGCTCAGGCGGTTGCCCGCATCGTCCGCCGGATGCAGGCTGGCAACCGCGTTCCAGCTGCCGACGTCGCTCCAGGCGCCTTCGAATTTCACGACCGCGATGTCCTTGTGCTTTTCGAGCACGGCGTAGTCGATGCTGTCGGCGCGGCAGCCCTCGAAGGCAACGGGCTCCAGCCGCAGAAAGCTGCCGTCGGCAGCCACCGCGGCGGTGGCATGTTCGCAGGCCAGGAGGATGTCGGGCGCGTGCTCGCGCAGCGCCGCGACCAGCGTGCGCGCCTGCACGAGGAAGATGCCCGCGTTCCAGCTGTAGCCGCCGTGCAGGATCAGTGTTTCGGCCACCGCCGCCGTCGGCTTTTCCACAAAGCGCGCGACGGCCTGGCTGCGCCCGTCGGCCGAGGGCTCGCCGGCCTCGATGTAGCCGTAGGCGGTGCTCGGAAAACTCGGCACCACGCCGAAGGTGACGATCTTGCCGGCCAGTGCTGCCTTGACGCCGGTGCGCACGGTGCGGGCGAACAGCGCGGTGTCTGGAATGTGGTGGTCGGCCGGCGCGAACAGCAGCAGGTCGCCGGGATCGGCCAGCAGCGCGGCCGAGGCCATGGCCGCGGCGGTGTTGCGCGCCACCGGCTCCAGGATCTGCCGGCCCGTGGCATTGGCGTTCTCCAGCGTTTCCTTCACCAGGAAGCGATGGTCTTCCGACGTGATGCAGGTGATGTCGCGGTTCAGCACCGACAGTCGTTCGAGCGTGAGGTGCAGCAGGCTCTTGCCGCCGACCAGCGGCGCGAACTGCTTGGGCAGCGCCTTACGCGACAGCGGCCACAGCCGCGTGCCGCTGCCGCCGCACAGAACCACGGGATGGATGAGAGGGGTTGTCATGATGGCCTGCCTGCGTTTCTTTTTGAGGGAGTGGGAAGGGGGCTTCAGATCAGCCCTGAGTACGCCGCGTAGCTCACGGCCTGCGCACGCGAATGCACGTGCAGTTTCTTGTAGATGTTCTTGATGTGCGCGTTGACGGTCTGGCCCGAGATGCCGAGCTTGGTGCCGATCTCGTCGGTGACGTGGCCGCGCGCCACGCAGCGCAGGATCTCGCACTCGCGGGCCGTCAGCGTCGCCTCGCGCGCGGGCGGCTCCACCGACGGCGGCATGTTGCCGGGCCGATGGATCAGCCGCGAGAGCAGCCGCCGCGCCAGCCGCGGCGTGATGGCCGCGCCACCGTTGACCACCTGCAGCACGGCCTGGGAAAAGCTCTGCAGCCAGGCGTCCTTCAGCAGGTAGCCGGTGGCGCCCAGTTCGAAGGCATGCAGCACGTGCGCCTCGTCCTCCATCGCGGAAATCACGATGATCTCTCCCGCGCGGTGAAGCTCGCGGGCCTCCTGGATCAGCTCGAAGCCGCTGCCGTCGCCCAGCCGCAGGTCGACCATCAACACGTCGAACTCGTGCGTGACCAGCAGCCGGCGGCCGTCGCGCAGGCTGCCGGCCTGGCCTTCGAGCTGGATGCGCAGGTCCGACAGCAGTTCCTGCGCGATGACCCGGCGCATGAACTCGTCGTCGTCAACGAGCAGCACGCGCACCGGCGCGTTTTCCTGCCCCCTCAGGAAGCCGGGCCATAGCGGCGCGGCGGGCGCGCAGACACCCGGTGGATACCCCGAGCGGCCAGCGGCCTGCTCGCCAGGAGATGAGGATGCGTTTTCAGGCATGGCTGTGTCCCGGTTTGGAGTTGATGCTCGTGCTGGTGTTGTCCTGGAAGCGCGGCAGGCCCGAGGCATGGGCCGGTGCCGGGTCGTCGAAACCATGCGGATTCGCAGCCTGCCAGCGCCAGCTGTCCGCGCACATCTGGTCGAGGTCGCGGCGCGCGCGCCAGCCGAAGGCCTGCCAGGCGCCGCGCGCATCGGCCCAGTAGGCGGGTGCGTCTCCTGGTCGGCGCGGCCCGATGCGCAGCGCGATGCGGCGGCCGCTCGCGCGCTCGAAGGCCGACACCACCTCCAGCACCGATGCGCCGCGGCCGGTGCCGAGGTTGGCCATGAGAATGCCGGGCCGGCGGGCCACGTGGCGCAGCGCCGCCACGTGGCCCTCGGCCACGTCCATCACGTGCACGTAGTCGCGCACGCCGGTGCCGTCGACGGTGTCGTAGTCGGCGCCATGCACCACCAGGCATTCGCACTGGCCGGCCGCGACCTGCGCGATGTAGGGCATCAGGTTGTTGGGCGGCCCGTGCGGCCGCTCGCCGAGCAGCCCGCTTTCGTGCGCGCCGATGGGGTTGAAGTAGCGCAGGCAGGCGATGCTCCAGCGCGCGTCGGCCCGAGCCAGGTCGGCCAGCATGCTTTCCACCATTGCCTTGGTGCGGCCGTAGGGGTTCACCGCAGCGTACGGCGCGCTTTCCGCGATCGGCGAGGGCTGCGAGTCGCCGTACACCGTGGCCGACGAGGAAAACACCAGCGTGCGCACGCCGGTCCGGTCCATGGCCTGCACCAGCGCCAGCGTGCCGGCGAGGTTGACGTCGTAGTAGCTCACCGGGTCGGCCATCGATTCGCCGACCGCCTTCAGGCCGGCGAGATGCACCACCGCTGCGACGTCGTACGCCGCGAACACCCGGTCGAGCGCCACCGCGTCGCGTACGTCGCCGCACACGAGGACGGGCTCGACGCCCGTGATGCACGCCACCCGCTGCAGCGAACGCGCGTCGCTGTTGACGAGCGTGTCGAGCACCACCGGCAGGTAGCCCGCCGCGATCAGCGCCACGCAGGTGTGGCTGCCGATGAATCCGGCGCCGCCGGTCACGAGAATTCTGGGTGCGCGCATGGTCGTGGTCCTGGTGTGCGGCGCGTTTCGTCAGCGCGCGATGCAGCGCTGCAGTTCCTCTTCGAGGCGCAGCAGGATGGTGTCGCGGTCCAGCTCTTCCTCCGCGAAGCGGCGGCCGGCCGAGCCCAGCAGATCGCGCGTCGCGGGCGACATGGAGAGCTGTTCGATGGCATCGGCCAGCGCTGCCGCGTCGCCAGGCTCGACCACCACGCCGCGGCCCCATACGGCCTCGCTGAGCGCGGTGCCGGCGTGCGCGGTGACGATCACGGCGCGGCCGCTCGCGAACATGCCGCCCAGCTTCGACGGCATGACGAGGTCCGCGGCATCGGCGCGCTGGGGCAGCACGTGGATGTCGGCCATGCCCAGCAGTTCGTTGAATCGCTCGGCCGGCTGCAGGTCGAGAAAATGCGTGTTGGCCAGCCGGACGCAGGCGTCCATCAGCGGAGCGCGGCTCGGTCCGTTGCCGCAGAACACGAAGTGGATGCCGTGCGAGCAGACCAGCAGGCGCGCCGCCTCGGCCAGCAGCTCGATGCCCTGCTTGCTGCCGAGGCTGCCCGCATAGAGCACCACCACTGCGTCGGCCGGAATGTTCAGCTCGGCCCGATAGCCCTGCGGCGGCACGCCTTCGGCCACCGCCGGCCTTGCGACAGGCTGGATGGCCTCCACGTCGACCCAGTTCGGAAACAGCACCAGTTGGGCCTCGTCCACGCCTTTTTCCAGGGCCTTGGCGCACATCGTGGACGAGATGCTCGAGACCCGGTCGAACCGCTGCATGAGCCAGCGCTCGGCCGCCAGCGCGAAGCGCCGCACCCGTTCGCCGCGCACCCAGCCGAGGTCAAATGCCGCGTCCACCTCGTAGTCCTGGATGTGCAGCCACGACCGGATGCCGAGCAGCTTCGCAAAGCACAGGGCGGCCGGCGTGCAGGAAATGGGCGGCTCCACGACGAACACCACGTCGGGTTTCCAGCGCAGCTGCGCCAGCAGCGACGGAATGCTCGACAGCGTGAAGGACAGCAGGTGCCCGATGCGCCCCAGCGCACGGGGCTTCGACGGTACCCAGGTGGGCGCGCGCCAGACCGTGACACCGTTCCAGCCAGTCTTGCGCCAGCTCCACGCCGAGTAGCCCTCGAACACCGACCATTGCGGAAAGAAGGGCGGCGACGCAATCACCCGCACCTCGTGTCCGCGGCCGTGCAGCCACTCAGCCATCTCGCCCGAGTACTTGCCGATGCCGGCCAGCTCGGGCGCGAAGTTCATCGAGTAGAGGAGGATCTTCACGATGCCTGCCTCCGCGCCAGCAGGCGCAGCAGGGGGAAGAAGCCGAAATGCAGGCGCATGCGTGTTTCGTACAGCGCGAGGTCGGTCGCACAGGCGATGAAGAACACGTAGTGCGGCTTGCCCGGAAACATCGCCGCCACCGCGACGTAGGACGCCAGCCGCAGGGCAACCTCCAGCAGCGCCCACCGGCCGAGCGACCCCATCGAGGTCTTCAGCGAGAGCACCATTTCGTGATGGATCGTGTAGGTGCGCAGCAGGAAGTACGGCGCAATGCACAGGAAGATGGAGCGCGCCTCGTTGCCCAGCTTGAGCAGCGGCGCAGCCACCGAGATGAGGGCGGCCAGCCCGACGAAGAGCCCGCAGCCCAGCAGGAAGGAATACTTCGCGAGGCGCAGCTTTTCCGCGGAGAAGTTGTGCGCATCCGTCTCCAGCATCGCGGGTGTCTTCGTCACGAGAAAAGCCTGCACGAACTGCGACGGCGCCTCGGCCAGCAGGAAGGCGATCTTGAAGGCCCCCACGTAGCCGAGCGGCATGAAGTACGCCACGATGAGCAGGTCCGATTTGCGCAGCAGGAACATGAGCAGCGAGTACATCGTTGCGCCGGCCTGCGACGCCAGCCCGAGCGCAGCCCGCCCGGCCGGTGGCGCCGCGCCGTTGCCCGGCAGGCCGATGGCCAGGCAAACCACCACCACGGCGAACAGGTTGATGAGCAGCAGGTGCGCCACGCCCAGCTCGAAGCGCACCGCCACGCAGAGGCCCACGCCGGCGACCAGGATGGTCGAGCGGATGCCGGTCTCCAGGTTGAGCAGCCCTGCGTGGCCGAGGCCGCGGCTGAACGAGAGGCGCAGGCTGTTGAATGCGAAGACCGCCAGCGTGGCAATCACGAGCAGGAAGGGCGCGTCGCCCACCGGCATGTGCTGCACCGCGAGGATCACGGTCGCCAGCATCGCGGCCAGCGGCAGCCCGATGGCCAGCGTGCGCACCACGTCGCCGCGCGTGACGCCCGGCGGTACGGTGGCCGCATTGCGCGAGAACAGCAGCGAGCTGCCCAGCGTGCCCACCACCAGCGCCACTTCCATGACCGACTGGTAGATGGAGTACTCGCCGAAGCGCGCCGGGGAAATGCTCGCCGCCATCAGGAAGATGGCCAGGAAACCCGACAGGTACACATACAGCCGCGAAGCCAGCGCGCCCACGCCCGAAAGCCAGGCCATGCGGGCGCCGGGCAGTGCGAGTTGCGGGCTGAAGTGCTTCATGGCGCAGGCCGGTTCACGGTTGCTTGCTGGCCGAGGCGCGGGGCGCGCGGCGCGGGTCGAAGACCCGGCGCGCGAACGCCGCGGCCCGGAACGCATTGTTCCTGGCGCGGCGCGCCATCTGCAGCACGAAGGTCACGACCGCCACGGCGTACGTGTGGCCGCGCAGTGCGTAGGGCATGGCCATCTTGGCGCTGCCCTGGAAGTGCAGCGCCACCACGCGCGTCATGTCGCCGGTCGTGCTCGTCAGCCAGGCCTTGCCCTCGCGGTACGCGATGCGCTTGGCGCCGCCCAGGACCTTGAACTCCCGCTGCAGCTGGTTGTGCATGCCGTTGATGTTGTGGTCGATGACGGTGCCGTTGAGCACGCGGTTGATGGGCGCGTCGTTGCCCGTGGCGTGGGCCCAGAGGTAGAGCAGTGTCATGTCCGACACGCCGCCGCGCACGCCTCGCGCGGCAAAGCGCGCGGCAATCTCGCGCAGCTTCCTGCGTCCCGACGGGGTGGCGTAGCAGTCGAGCACGTAGGCCACGAACTGGCGCAGGCCGTTCGCGGTCCAGTAGCTCACGTGCGGCGAGATCTGGCAGTGGTTCCAGCCGTCCGAGGTCTGCATGCAGGAACCCGAAAAATCGGCCTTGCCCGCGAGCCGGGCGACATGCGGCCCGGCCCCCTGGAAGAGCAGCACGTCGCTGTCGATCAGCGTGAACTCGCGCACTTCCGGGTTGGATTCCAGAAACCGCGCTAGAAGAAAGTAGCGCCGGAAGCAGATCTTCTCGAACTCGGGCGAGTTGCTCGACAGATGCACGTACGACCGGCAGAAGCGTTCGTAGGCCGGGCCGGCGTCGGTGCTTGAGAGCACGAGAAGCGGCTCGCCGGCCAGCGCGGCCGATTCGCGGCACAGCGCGAGGGTCTTGTTCTGGCGGTCTTCCACGACGATGAAGGGCAAGGATGGATTCATGGCTCTTGTTTGAGGGGTGAGGGGATGTGACAGCACTCGTTGAATTCAGGGGGTGCGCGCCGTGACGCTCTTCATCAGCGCGACATGCGCGGGAAGAAAACGGCCGGTGGCATCGACGGGCATGTCCAGCGTGAAGAGGCCGCGCGCGGCGGCCGCTTCCGAGATCCAGTTGCGCAGCTGCGTGGCCGAGAAGCGCGCCGGCGCCTCGCGGCCCCACGAGGCACCCAGCGGCGTGAGCACGTGGAGCGCCAGCTCCGACGGCGGGGCCGAGAGACGCGCGGGCGGCTGCATGTACTCGCCGGCCATCAGGTTCTGGCAGGGCGCCGATTTCGCGCTGAAGTGCTCCGCGCCTTCCCCCGCGTTGAAGGCCAGCCAGCGGTTGCCCCCGCCCGCGCGGGCTGCGCTGCACAGCAGCTCCCAGCCGGCCGGCGTGATGCCCTTCGTGTTGTAGGTGCCGTCGAACCACCAGCCGCTCACGAGCGAGCCGTAGCGTTCCGACCAGTCGCGGATCACGCTCGACCAGGCGGCGATGAAGCGCGCGGGCGGCGGCTCCTGTTCGGACACGTCGCCCAGGCATTCCATCAGCGCGCGGTCGCCCTGCGGCGCGCGGAACGGCAGGTAGAGGATCAGCGCAGTGCCGCGGCTGCGAAGCGCCTGGCCGATTTCCATCGGCAGGTCGCGCGGCGAACGGTTGCCTGCGCTGGCCGGGCAGAGCGCTTCGAGCGCGGCATTGGGCGCGATGTACTGGCCGTTGTTCTGCCCGAGCGTCAGGATCAGGTGCGAGGCGCGCATGTCCGCCAGTGCCGACGCGAAGGCTTCGACGTCGAAGCGCCCGATCTCGCTGATCGACTGCTTGTCGGGCAGGTAATGCACCATCACGCCGAAGCCCGGCACCGGGCCGCCCGCAGGCTGCGCACGGCCGGCCAGCGGCAGTGCCGCCAGCTGGAACGACAGCAGCGCCGCGAGAAATCGCATGGCGCGGAGCGGCCGCTTCGTCATGGCATGGCCCTGGCGAGCGACAGCGTGCCGCGCTTGAGCATCAGGTAGCGGCCCGCGATGGTGGCGGGCGCGCAGGCGGCGGCATGCGCCCATACCGGATGCGTGCGTTCGTGGTGGGCGAGGTGCTTGGCGAGCCGGAAGGGGTCGCTGGAAGCGCTCCCCACGAAGAAGCCGTAGCCCTCGAACAACTCGCGGTGCACCGGAATGTCCGACAGCAGCAGCGGCACGCCCAGCGTCGCCGCTTCGGCCGCCGAGAGGTTGAAGCCCTCGAAGGTGGACAGCGAGATGAAAGCGGTGGCGCCCTGGTAGAGCCGCAGCAGTTCGTCGCGCGACACCAGCCCCCGGTGCCGCACGAAGCCGCGCACCTCGGGCGCCAGCGCGGCCACCATGCGCTCGACCTCGGCCGCGCCGTTGCCGGTGATGTCGAGGTAGTCGACGAGGCCGGCGCGCCGCATGCGCTCGAACAGCGTGAGGATGCCGCCGAAGTTCTTGTGCGGGTAGTAGTGGTAGGCGGCGATGAGGTAGCGCTCGTTCGGCGTCGCGGCGGGCGTCGCGGCGACCCGGGGCGCGTCCACCGGGTTGAAGATGACTGTCGAATGCTCGCAGCGGCCGAAGTGGCGCTCGAAGTCGCGCTGGCTGCTGCGGCTGATGAAGACCACGTCCGCCGCGCTGCGTGCCGCGCGCCACAGGCTCCAGTCCAGGAAGAGGCGCTTGCTGCGCTTGAAGTACTGCGGGTAGGCCTTGTACTGCAGGTCGTGGACGATGACGATCGAATTGCGGTGCCGCCCGAAAAGCGTGACCGGCAGGAAGTAGTTGGGAAAGAGTGAGTACAGCCGCTCCCCCGTCAACAGCGTGCGCAGGCAGTGGAAGTTGTAGAGCAGCGTGTCGAGGATGAAGCGGCTGATCTTCAGGCGCTGCGCCAGGGCGAACAGGCGCGGATGCCGCTCGCTCACCGGTTCGACCCGGTCGTCCTGCGACAGCCGCATGTGGCGAAGCAGCACCTCGGACACATTGAGCACGCCGCCGGCCGCCTTGTTGAGCCGCACGGTGTCGTAGTAGAGGTAGGTGGCCATGGCGATGCCCCTCTTCATGCACTCGGAAGGCCATGCCGCACGGCGCGCGGGAGCGGGCGGCGGGCGCGGGAACTCAGGGCGCCGGCAATGAGAGCGGCGATCAGGCCCGAAGCCGCGAACGGCCCCCAGCCCAGGATCGGGCCGCGCATGAACGGCACGTAGGCCGCGAGCAGCACCAGCGCCGACAGGTAGGCGCCCGACAGCGGCCGGTTCGGATCGATGGCGCGGTCGACCATGCGAAAGCCCGCCGAGATCGCAAAGCCGAACAGCGCCGGCCCCGCCAGGCCGAAGTCGAAGTACGCCGTGGTGAAAGGCGGCAGCGACAGGTTGCTCTGGGAGAAGTTGCCGAGGATGGCCGACCAGCCGAGCGGGTCGAAGTCGGGAAACATCTTCAGGTCGCGCGGCAGGAAGAAAGAGAACGCCGAGAGCAGGTAGCGGCCCCAGCCGAGGTCCGGAATGGGCGCGCGCTCCAGGATGCCCGCGACAACGAACATGGCGTCGAAGTCCTGGCTGAACGGGAAGGTCGTGAGCTCCTCGCCCCACATGCTGCCGCGCGAGATCAGGTTCAGCACCGGGCCCAGGCCGGCGATGGAGCCGAAGGTCACCCCTGCGAGCAGCCAGCGCCGGCCGCGCCCCAGCCCGTGGATGAGCAGCGGCAGCAGCCCGATCAGCAGGACCTGCCGCGCCGTGTTCACCGGGTTGGCCGCGGCCAGCGCCAGGCCGAACGCCAGGCCCGCCGCGCACCACGACCACAGCGTGCGGCGGCGTACCGCGTGGATGGCCAGCGCCACGAAGCACAGCAGAACCACCAGCTTGGGCAGCGTGGAATAGAAGATGTAGTCGATCGGCACGTTGTCTTCACCGCTGGCACCGCCCACGACGCCGCGCGCCACGAAGTTGAGTTCGGGCCTGATGAACAGCGAGGCGAAGGCGGCCAGCGAGCAGCTCAGCAACAGAAGAAGGGGGTGGGCCACGCCGACCAGCCGCCGGTCGTGGGCTCCCGGCAGGTGCTCGGGCGCGTCGGGCACGCCCAGCCGCGCGGCCTCCACGCCGGCCATGTACAGCAACAGGAGCATCAGCGCCTGGGTGTACGCGTCCGTGCGCATGACGCCGGCCTCCCAGAACTCGACGTCCTGCGAAATCTGCATCGCCGGCGCGATCGAGAAGTAGGTGAGGATCGTCGCGTAGTGGATCAGCAGGAACACGCTGCCGCCGGAGGAACCCAGCATCGAGAGCTGGATCAGCGACAGCGCGAACACCGCCGCATAGCCCCACACCGGATCGACCAGGCCGCACAGCATGGCGCAGACGATGCCGGACCAGAAGGAGAGGGTTCGCATGGCGGGCCTGCCGTGGGTGGGTCGATGGATGGGTTGGAACGGTTCAGGCGTGCACGTGCGCCTGGACCGGGTTGCTTTCCTCGAGCGGCCGGGGCGCCTTCTGGTAGTCGGCGTAGGTGCGGCGAAGCCCCTCTGCCAGCGGCACGGTCGCGTGCCAGCCGAGGCTGGCGGCGCGCGACACGTCCAGCAGCTTTCTCGGCGCGCCGTCGGGCTGCGCGAGGTCGTAGCGGATGCTGCCGGTGTAGCCCACGACTTCGCTGATCAGCTCGGTGAGCTCGGCGATCGACACGTCTTCGCCGGTGCCGAGGTTGATGTGCCCGCGCATCGCGTCGGTCTGCCGGTCGTAGTCGGCGCGCGACAGGTTCATCACCTCGAGGCAGCCTTCGACCATGTCGTCGACGTACAGGAACTCGCGCCGTGCGCGCCCGCTGCCCCAGATCAGCACGCTGGGCGCGTTGCTGATCTTGGCCAGGTGGAAGCGCTGGATCAGCGCCGGCACCACGTGGCTGTTCTCCAGGTGGTAGTTGTCGCCGGGGCCGTACAGGTTGGTCGGCATCACGCTGCGGTAGTCGATGCCGTGGCTGGCCCCGTACTGGCGGTTGTAGCTCTCGCACAGCTTGAGGCCCGCGATCTTGGCGATCGCATAGGGCTCGTTGGTGGGTTCGAGCTTGCCGTTGAGCAGGTACTCCTCGCGGATCGGCTGCTCGGCCATGCGCGGGTAGATGCAGCTGGAGCCGAGGAACAGCAGCCGCTTCACGCCCGACACGAAGGCCTGGTGCGTGACGTTGGTGGCGATCGTCAGGTTCTCGTAGATGAACTGCGCGGGATAGGTCATGTTGGCGTGGATGCCGCCGACCTTGGCGGCTGCCAGGTAGACCTGGTCGATCTGCTCCGTCGCGAAGAAACGGGCCACTGCCGCCTGGTCGAGGAGGTCGAGTTCGCTGTGGGTTCGTGTCACCACGTCGTGGCCCAGTTCGCGCAGCCGCCTTGCCGTCGCCTGACCCACCAAGCCGCGATGACCTGCAACAAAGATTCGCATATGAGCTTTCGTGAAGGGGTTGATGAAGTTCGAGGGAGACGGAATCGAAGCCGGCTACCGGGACCCGCGTGCGCCGGCGACCACGCCGAAGGTCTTCAGCAGGATCACGAAGTCGCGCCACAGCGACAGGTGGGCCACGTATTCCGCGTCCATCGCCGCGCGCCGGCGGTAGCTGATCTCGTTTCGCCCGCTGATCTGCCACAGGCCCGTGATGCCCGGGCGCACGGCGCGGTAGTGGTCCCAGTACTCGCCATACAGGTCCTTCTGCGCGAACATGCAGGGGCGCGGGCCCACCATGCTCATGTCGCCCTTGAGCACGTTCCAGAACTGCGGGAACTCGTCGATGCTGTACTTGCGAAGGAAGGCACCGAAGCGGGTGATGCGCGGGTCGTTCTGCAGCTTCTGGTACATGGCCCATTCGCGCCGCGCGGCCTCGTTGTCGCGCAGGTGGCGTGCCAGCACCGCGTCGGCATTGGCCACCATCGAGCGGAACTTGTAGAACTTGAAGACGCGGCCGTCCTTGCCGTAGCGCGGCTGCATGTAGATGGCCGGGCCGCCCGAGGTGTAGAGCACGCCCAGCCAGATGAGCGCGTAGGCCCAGCCGAAGAACAGGAAGAACGAGCCGGCCATCAGGATGTCGGCCGCACGCTTGGCGCGGCGCAGCGAGGGTGTGCCGCCCAGCGGCCCGTATGCGGCCGTGTTGGCCGCCGTGCCACCGGCGCTTCGCCCGGTGGAGGATGTCGATCGCAGCGTGTTCATGATTCTGCGTGCTCCGGCTGGATGCGCTTGGGCATGACGGTGTCGGCCGTGTCCAGCGCGTAGGTGGGTTCGCGGCGGGTCGGGGCATAGGCGTAGTAGCCGTAGCTGTAGCTGCGGGAGTGGCGCTTCGAGGCGTCGACCGCGTTGAACACCGCGCCGTGGAAGGCCGCGCCCACGTGAGCCAGCCGCTTGGCGCTTTCCACCAGCTCGCCGAGCTCGCTCTCGTCGGCGCGGGCCACGAGCAGCACCGTGCCCATGCTCGGCGCCATCGCGGCGGTCTCGGACGCGAGCAGGACGGGAGGACCATCGACGATCACGATGTCGTAGCGCGCGGACAGCGTCGACAGCGTGTGCGCGAAGGTGTCGCTGGTCATCATGGAGGCGGGGTCCGGACGCAGGGTGCCCGCGGCCATCACGTCCAGATGCGGCAGCACATGTTGGTGAATGGCGTCCTCGAGCGGCACGCCACCGGCGATGACGTCGGCCAGGCCCTCCTTGCCCTGCAGGCCGAACTCCTGGCTCAGCTTGCCGCGGCGCAGGTCGGCGTCGATCAGCAGCACGCGCTGGCCCGACGCGGCCAGCAGCGTGGCGAAGTTCGACGACACGAAGGTCTTGCCCGCGCCGGCCGTGGCGCTCGAGATCAGCACCCGGTTGTTGGGCGCTCCCATCGTCACGAACTTCAGCGCAGTGCGCAGCCGGCGCAGGCCCTCGAGCGCAGGGTCTTCCACGTGCAGCGCCGCCAGCACCTTGATGCCGGGCTTGCCCTTGCGAACGGCGCGGTCGAGCACGCGCTGCTGGGTGCTCATCGGGATCGAGGTGTACACCTGCAGGCCGGTAACGGCCTCGATGTCGCCGGGGTTGCCGATGGAGCGCTTCAGGTTCTTGCGGGCCATCGCCGCGGCGCCGCCGAGGAACAGGCCGCCCGCCAGCGCCAGCGCGACGACGATCAGCGGCTTCGGCCGTACCGGCTTCTCGGCCAGCAGCGCCAGGTCGAGCACGCGCACGTTGGCAACCTTGCCTTCCTTGGCCAGCCGCATCTGCAGCGAGCTGTTCAGCAGCGTGGCGTAGAGGTCGGTGTTGACCTTGATGTCGCGCTGCATGCGCAGCGAGTTCTGCTGCAGCATGGGCATGCGGCGGATGCGGCCGTCAACCGAGCCGAGCTCCTTCTTGAGCGATGCGATCTGCGCGTCCAGCGTCTTCAGGTCGGGGTGCGCGGCGGTGAAGCGGCTTGCCAGGTCCAGCCGCTTCTGCTTCGCATCGAGCAGCTTGGCCTGCAGGTCCACGTTCTGCGACAGGGCATTGCGGGCCTCGTCGTCCAGGCTGATGGTGCCGTTCTGGTTGCGGTACTGGTTGTAGGCGTCTTCCGACTGCTCCAGCTGCTGCTTGAACTTGGGCAGCTCGGTGCCCAGGAAGGCCAGCGCGCGCTCGGCCTGCACCGTCTTCTGGTCGATGTTCTGGCGCAGGTAGAGGCGCGAGATCTCGTTGAGCACGTCGGCCAGCTGGGCGCGGTTCGGGGCCTGCAGGCTGACGTCAATCACGCCGGACTGCTTGCCTTTCTCGACCACGCGCAGGTCTTTCTGAAGGCCCAGCAGGGTGAGCTGCTTCGAGTAGCGCACCAGCTCGAAGGCGCCGCCGGGCCGGGCTTCGAAGGAGCCCACCAGCAGGTGCAGGGTGCCGCCGGGCACGGAGGCCTCCAGCGGCACGCCGGCCGTGCCCTTCAGCGGCGTTTCCAGGTCCGGGTTGGTCAGCGTGTAGTTGCCTTCGCTGCCCGCGATCAGCGTGAACTTCTTGCCCTCGAAAGCGCTCGGCACATCCATCTGCGCGACGGCGATCCGCTCGGTGCCCGAGACGAAATTGCCATATCCGAGCACGCCGGGGCTGGAGAGCTGGCTCGAATGCCGGGCGATGAACTCGCCCACCACCGGTATGTAGCGCGGCTTCGCGCTGATGTACAGCCGCGTGTTCTCCATCGCCTGTCCCAGCACCATGCGCGACCTCAGGATCTCGGTCTCGCCGGCGGTCGGCGTCTTCACGCTGATGCCCCCGCCGCCGTTGGCGTCACCGGGAAAGTTGCCGCCGGAGCGGTCGGGGTCTTCCACCTGGATCAGGATGTTGGCCTCGTACATGCGCGGGCCGAACAGCGCGTAGCCCACGCCCACCAGCAGCGCCAGCGCGGCGATGGAGGCAATCAGCCAGCGGCTGTCGATCAGGATGTCGAGGTACTCGTGGAACCGGGACTCCCGGGGCCAGGCCGTGGTCTCGATCACCGTCATGGGGGAAGCCGCAGGTGCGGGAAGCGAAGGTTGCCAGCGCGCGTTCATGGGGTTCACCTTTTCGTGTTGCGGGGCGAGGCTGCGTGCTTACCGGCGAGCGGTGTCGCGGCCGAGGTTGACGACCTGGGCGGACGGCAGGATCAGGCTGATGACGCGGTTCCAGGTGACCAGCGGCACGTGGTCGACGTACACCACGTCGCGCGGCTGCAGCTCGAAGCGGTCGGCCAGCGCCAGCGCTGCCGGGTTCCTCGCGTTGAGGTTGAAGATCTGCTGCGTGTCGAGGTTGTCGGGCGCGTTGCGCACCACGTAGATCTGCCCCGTGCTGGCCGACAGCAAGTCGGGGCCGCCGGCATCGCCCAGCGCCTCGTTGAGGCTCAGGCGGCCGTTGTTGCGCATCAGCAGCGCGCCGGGGCCGCGCACCTCGCCCATCACGAAGACCCGGCTGTCGTCACGGGAGCCGACATTCACCACATCGCCGTTGCGCAGCGCGATGCTGTTGCCGTCCAGGCCCATGGACTGGAGCATCGGCAGGTCGATCACCGTCGAGACGCCGCCGCGCGTCAGCGTGACCCGCGAGCGGTCGCCGCTCTGCGTGAAGCTGCCGGCGCGGCCGATGGCTTCGGACAGCGTCATCGGCACGTCGGTGAAGATCTGCAGCCCGGGCGTGCGCACCTCGCCCTGCACGTAGGCGCGCTGGCTGCGGAACGACTGGATGCGCACCGAGACCTGCGGCTCCTTGATGTAGGTCCCGATGCGCCGCGCGACCAGCTCGGACGCGCCGCTTTCGGTCAGGCCCTGCAGCTTGACACGCCCAATGAACGGAAAGCTGATCTCACCCTTGGCGTCGACGATGAAGCCGGGCGCCACGGCAACGCCGGTCGGGTCGGTCTGCTGCGCGATCACCGCGCCGGCGTTGGGCAGCAGTTCCGGGTGGTTGTAGACGATGATGCCGACCACGTCTCCGGGCCCGATGGTGTAGACCGGCGGCGCGGCCAGCAGGCGCTTCATGCCGTCGGGCGTGGTCTTGGGCCTTTGCGCCATCTGCGAGCGGATCAGGTCGGGCGTGATCGGAATGACCTTGCCGCTGTCGGCCGAGGCGGTGCTGTCGCCCGTGGTGCTGGTGAAGCCGAGCGGTCCCACGCCGCCGAAGCCCGGCGCGCAGCCGGAGAGCAGGACCAGTCCCAGCGACAGCAGCAGGCACAGGCCCAGCCATCGCAGCCGGCCATCGACCTGTGCCGATGCCAGAGCGCGGGCTCTGGCTGGAAGGGCGCGTGCGCCGCATGTCTGCGTCGCTGGATCGGGGCGTTGCATGGTGATCTCCTTGACGGCCGGTTGACGGTGGGTGGATGGGGAACGACTGGGTGAAAGGGGCTGAGCCGTGCGTCAGGGCGCGGCCAGGGTGGCGGGCATGGCCCGGTCGGCGCCAGCCGCCATCGGACGGTTCTGGCTGCGGCGCTCGGTGCTTGCGCCGAAGCAGCGGTCGGCGACCCAGTCGCCGACGGACTGGAGGAACAGCCGCTGTCCCTGTTCCGTGCAGACGGTGTGGTCGGCTTCGGCGATGAATTCGTACTGCAGCGCCTGCGTGAAGGGCTGGCGGGCGAAGGCGCCGAGCTGGTCGCGGCCGTGGTCGCAGACGTGCAGCGACCCCGAATACAGCAACTGCACCGCCACCTGGCGTTCGACGAGGCGCCGCAGGGTGGCGCCGAACCAGGCCGCATTGACCTCGGGTGTGCGCTTCTCCGCGAAGAAGCCCGGCAGAGGCGTCGTCGAATGGCTGGGCAGGAGGTGGCGCTGGAGCCAGCGTTTGGCCTTGCCTGGGAAGGACGGGTGCGCGGGCGCGGCCAGCGCGCGGCGCACGTTGCGCTCCCAGCGGGCGCGCCGCTCCGGGAAGGCGAAGCCGTCGAACAGCGAAAGCGCCACCACGCGCGGGTCGGCCGCGGCTGCCAGCATCGCATGCTCGACACCCGAGCACATGCCGACGATCACGAACTGCCGGGCGCCCAGCATGCGTTCGCTGGCGTCCATGGCGGCCCGCAGGCTGTGCACGGCACGGGCCTGCAGATCGGGCGAAGTGTCGAGCGCATCGCTGTCGCCGATGCCGCCGAGGTCGAAGCGCAGGCTGCTCACGCCGCGCGCGGCCAGCACATGCGCCAGCTTCACGTTGATGCGGCGCGGCCCGACGCGGTGGTTGGCGCCCATGTTGAACATGAGGCAGGCGACGTCGCCCGGCGCCTGCTGCGCGGGCGCGGTGAGCATGCCCATCAGCGCGTCGCCCGGGCCGAAGCACACCGGTGTCTGTGTCGCGTCATTCATGGAGAGCCCCCTGGAGGCGGTTGAGCGCGTCGGCCGGAACCATCGCGCTGTTGGGGTAGGGGTCGGAGGTCCAGTCGAGCTGGTGCCGGAAGTACGCAAGGCGAACCGGCATGTGGCGCGACTGCTGGTCGGCGGCCCATTGCGCGGTGCGTTCGTCGTCCGGCTCGGCCAGTACCAGCGTGTCGTGCAGCGCCGTGAGCGGCAGCGATTCGGGAACCAGCGCCGCCAGCTGCGCGCGCAGCGCGGGCGAGAGCACCGTGCCGAGGGCTTCCTCGGGCACGGCATCGGGCTCCTGCGCCAGGCTGCGGTGCCAGGCCCGGTCGGGGATGCAGAAGGTGGTGTCGATGGCGGCCACGTGCTGTTCGCGCAGCAGCCGCGCATAGCGGCGCCCGTCGATCACCGGCTCCCACAGCACCAGCCGCACCGGGTCGCAGCGTCCGCCGCGCGCGGCCAGCACGGCCAGGGTGGCGCCGAGCCGGGCGCCGACCCACACGATGGCAGCGCCCGGCGCGCGGCGTCGCAGTTCCTCGTGCGCCGAGCACAGGTCTCGGCGCCAGCCGTCGAGTTCGCCCTCGTTCTCGTCGCCCGGCGAATCGCCCGAGCCATAGAAGTCGAAGCGCAGCGTGGCGATGCCGTTCCGCGAGAGACGCTCGGCCAGCACCTTGAAGAAGCGATGGGTGCGCAGGCCCTCCTGCCCGAACGGTGGACACAGGAGCACGGCGGTGTTCTCGGCCCGGTCTTCCTCGGCCGGATGGAACACGCCGAAGATCTGGCGCGAGGCCGGCCCGAACATGAGTGGCGTGAACCGAGTCATTGGATAACCTCCGCGCTACGCGCTGCGGTATTCGCCTTGAGAACGGCTCGGCGGCTCATGCGTGCGCCTCCAGCAACCGCCCCGAACGGCTGGCGCGGGCTTCGGTCTGGCGCCATTCGGCGAGCGAGCCCACGCAGTCGAGCCGCGTGGGCGCCGGCCCCAGAACCAGCCGCAGGATGCGGCCGGCCACCAGCAGCTCGACGCTGCGGCAGTCCGGTTCAATGCCCACCTCGAAGCTCTGCGACGACACCAGCAGGCCGACGCCGATGGCCTTCAGGCAGGCTTCCTTGCGGGTCCAGCAGGTCAGGAAGGCCTTGTCGCGCTCGTGCGCGGGCAGGGCGGCCAGCGCTTCCTGTTCGCGCTGCGTGAAATATTCCGCCGCAAGCACCGCCGCGTCGGGCACCGCGCGCAGCAGTTCGACGTCCGCGCCCAGAGGGCCGCGCCCGCCGATGGCCACCAGCGCCAGGCCCTGGCTGTGGCTCAGCGAGAACTGGGTGCGCGTATGGCCCGACAGCGAGGGCTTGCCGAACGAGCCGGTGGCCAGGTGCAGTGCAGCGTGATGCAGGCCGGTGTACTCGCAGAGCGCTTGCCGCAGGGCGACGTGCGCGGCCACGAAACGCTGGCGGTCGATGGGAAACCGCAAGCTGGCGGCGCGCGCGCACTCTTCCTCCGACAGGATCTGCGCGGGAGGAAGCGCAGGGAAGCTGTCCAGGTCGACATACCGGCAGATCGGCGCGTCGATGGAAAGTGCGTAGTCGGAGTTGTCCATGATCACCCCTTGCGCAGCCAGCTGCCGAGGGCGCCCAAAAGGCCGCCGCGCTGCGCGTGTGCGGCCGTGTCGGCGGCCAGTTCCGCGAGGTCGGACGGCACGCCCTGCGGCGCGGCCTGCGCCGACGAGGCGATCTGCCCGAGGTTTTCGAACAGATAGCGCCGCGGCTCCACGCGGTGCCCCAGCGTCTGTGCCGCCTGCTGCACGGCGCGCAGCACCAGCAGCGAGTCGCCGCCGAGGTCGAAGAAGTTGTCGCTGGCGCGGATCTCGCTCACGTCGATGCCGATCACGCCGGCCCAGATCTGGGCGAGCTGCGCGTGCTCGGGGCTGAGCAGGCCTTGCCTGGCCTTGCGCTCGTCGCCGTTGGCGGTGCCGGCCGGCGCGCCCTTGTCCGTGTCGCCGGTGGCCAGCTTGCGCAGGTAGAGCGCGCTGGCCGAGCCTTCGGTGCTGGCGATCTCCGCGAGCGTGGCGCCCGGGTGGTCCGCGACGCGGCGCAGCACCTCGAGGTAGCGCTCGCGCATCTGGGCGCCGGTCTCGCGCAGGTACACGTCGGCGTTGTAGATCAGCGCGCCTTCCAGGCCGTGCGGCTTGTCCATCAGCCACACGCCGATGTCGTCGGTGGCGCCATGCTGCATCACGTGCATCTGGCGGGTCTGCAGGCTGCCGATGGAGCGCGAGCGTTCGCGCGCGTCCTGGAACGAGAACATCGACTGGTAGGGACCCGAGGTCTTGATCTGCCCCGCATAGCCCGGCTCGGCCATCAGGCGCTCGAACGGCACTTGCTGGTTGTTCATCATCGACAGCAGCTCCTGCTTCACGTAGTGCATGAAGCTGGGCAGCGGCAGCGCCATGTCCACCGCGAGCGAGACCGGCAGCACGTTGTTGAAGTAGCCCATGACGTCTTCCGTCTCGGCCTGCTGGCGACCGCGCACCGGGTTGGCGATGACGATGGCGTCGTTGCCGGTCACCTGGGCCATGGTCAGCGCGTAGACGCCGAAGGTCAGCATGCTGAGCGTCACGTCCATGTCGCGCGCGATCTCGCGCAGCCGTTGTGTGCTTTGCAGGTCGATGCTGATCCAGTGCGCGCCGCCCTGGCCGCTCTTGCCCGCGCGGCGCGGCATGTCGGTCACGGGCGGCCGCACGGCCTTCGCGCCTTCGAGCCGGCCGCGCCAGAACGCGAGCTGTTCCTCGCAGGCGGGCTCGGTCATCCACTTCTCCAGCCACTCGGCATAGTCCCCGTGGGTGGTGGCGAGTGCGGGCAGGTTGTGCGGACGGCCGCGCTCGGCGGCGTCGTAGAGCGCGGCCAGTTCGCGCTGCATCAGGTCGAAGGACCAGCCGTCCCAGATCAGGTGGTGCGGCACGAACATGAAGACGTGCTCGTTGTCGTCGACCTGGAACAGGGTCGCGTGCATCATCGGCGCGCTGTGGATGTCGATCGGCCGGTCCGCCAGCTCCTGCATGCGCTCGGCCAGCTCGGCCTCGCGCTGGTCGGCCGGCAGGCCGCGCAGGTCGACCAGCGGCAGGGCGAATTCCACGGACTCCGCGATCAGCTGCACCGGCTTGCCGCTTTGCTGGTCGATGTCCATGCGGGTGCGCAGCGAGGGTTGGCGCCGGATCACTTCGCGCAGCACGCCTTCGAAGCGCGCTGCATCGAGCTGCCCGATCAGCCGCTGCGCCGAAGGCGCGTTGTAGACCGAGCGGCCCGGGTGCAACTGCTCCATGAAGCGGATGCGCTCCTGCGAAAGCGTCAGCGGCGCGCTGCGGCGCTCCGGGCGGCATGCAATGGGAGCCTGCAGCCCGACGCCCGCGCCCTGCAGGCCCTGGATCGCCGCGGCCAGCTTCCCGGCAGTGGGCGACTCGAACAGCGAGCGCAGCGGCAGCGTGACCTGGAACTCGCGGCTCAACAGCGTGGTGAGCCGCGCGGCCAGCAGCGAATGGCCGCCCACGGTGAAGAAGTTGTCGTCCATGTCGAGGCCCGGCAGGCTCAGCACCTTCTCCATGATCGCAAGCACCTTGCGCTCGTGGTCGTTGCACGGGCCGGCGCCGCGCCGCACCTCCTCGCGCGCGGCCGCCTGCGGCGGTGGCAGCGAGACGCGGTCGACCTTGCCGTTCGGCAGCGTGGGCAGGGCATCGAGCGTCACCACGTGCTGCGGCAGCATGAAGGCCGGCAGGTGCTTGCGCAGGTGCACCATCAGCGCATCGAGGTCGAAGCCGGCGTCCGGCACCAGGGCAAGGTAGGCCACCAGGCGCACGTCGCCGGGGTTGTCCTCGCGCGCAACGACCACGCTGCGGGAGACGCCCGCAACCTCGCAGCAGCGCACCTCGATCTCGCCGGGCTCGATGCGGTAGCCGCGCACCTTGACCTGGAAGTCGAGCCGGCCGAGGTGATCGAGCAGCCCGTCGTTGCGCCAGCGGCCGCGGTCGCCCGAGCGGTACACCCTCTTCGCGGTGCCGAAGATGCGCACCGTGACGAAGCGCTCGGCGGTCAGCTCTGGACGATCGAGGTAGCCCAGGGAGACACCTTCGCCGGCGATGCAGATCTCGCCCGGCACGCCGATGGGGCAGGGCTGCAGTTCGGCATCGAGGATCCAGATCTCGGTGTTGTCGACCGGCCGGCCGATCGACACGCCGCGCGACGCGACCTCTTCGGGGCGAACGTGCCAGGCCGTGGAGTACACCGTGGTCTCGGTCGGTCCATAGCCGTTCCACAGGCCCTCCATGCGTTCGCACAGCGCCAGCGCCATGCTCGGACGCAGCGCCTCGCCACCGGTCCAGCCGCGAAAGCCGGGGGCGCCGCCGGCCCACTGGGCATCGAGCAGGAGCTGCCACATGCCGGGCGTGGCCTGCAGGAGCGTGATCTGCTCCTGGTCGAGCGCCTGTCCCAGGCGATTGCCGTCCATCGCGATCTCGCGCTGCACCATCACGAGTTCGGCGCCAGCCGCCAGCGGCAGCAGCAGGTCGGGTATGGCCATGTCGAACGACAGGGTGGTGACGGCGGCGATCCGGTCGGCCGGGCCGACGTCCGATTCGCGCTGCATCCACTGCAGCAGGTGCGCCACGCCCCGATGATGGACGATGACGCCCTTGGGCAAGCCGGTCGAGCCGGAGGTGTAGATCACATAGCAGGCGTCTTCGGGCCCCGGGTCGTCCGTGCTCGGCGGCAGGGTCTCGCCGGCAAGCTGCCGCCATGAGGTGTCGCGGTCGATCTCGAAGATCCGCTGGCCCGCGTCGGCGCACCAGTGGCGCGGCGCCACGGCGACGTCCGACGAGGTCAGCATCAGGCTGAGCCGTGCGTCGCTGGCGTAGTGGTCGAGCCGCGCCTGCGGAAAAGCCGGATCGAGCGGCACGTAGGACGCGCCCGCCTTCAGGATGCCCAGCATCGCCACGACCATTTCCATGCTTCGCTCCAGGCACAGCCCCACGCGCTGGCCGCGGCCCACGCCGCGCGCGTGCAATGCACGCGCCATGCGGTTCGACAGCGCATCGAGTTCGCCGTAACTGCAGCTTCGCGCACCATCGCGCACCGCCGGGTGATCGGGCTGCCGAGGCACGCGCGCGACAAAGCCGGCATGCGCCAGCGGCATGCCGACCAGCGGAACGCGCGCGGGCTGCAGCGCGATCAGCGAACGCGCGGCGTCGACGGACAGCACTTCGAGCCGGCCGACCGTTTCGTCCGGCTTGTGCGAGCCCGACTGCAGCACGCACTCGAACATGTCCAGCCAGCGCTGTACGCTGACGTCATCGAACAGGTCGGTGTTGTACTGCGCCTCCACCATCAGGCCGCCATCGAGCGGGCGCAGGTTCAGGAACAGTTCGAAGTTCTCGTAGCGGCGGGGGATGGTGTCCTGTGCCACGTCGAGGCTCGTGAACGCCTCGGCGCTGCTCGCCACGTCGGGGTCGACGTTGAACGCCACGCTCACCAGCGGCAGCCGGCTCGGGTCGCGCTCGAGCGACAACTGGCCCAGCAGCGCGCCATAGGTGAGCGCCTGGTGGTCGAAGGCGTCGAGCACGGCGGTGTTGCATTCGTCCATCAGCGCGTCGAAGCGCATGCCGGCATGCGTGGCGATGCGCAGCGGCAGCAGGTTCACGCAATGGCCGACCAGTCCGGGCACGTCATGCGCGAGCTGGCCCGACGCCGGCACGCCCACGACGATGTCTTCCTGGCCCGTGAGGCGGTGCAGCGTCGCGACGAAGCCGCTGAGCAGGCCGGTGAACAGGCTGGCGCCGGCCTTGGTGCTCGTCACGCGCAGGGTGCCGACGAGGCGCTTGTCGAGCAGGCGCTCGGTGCGGCGCGAATTGAAGGTGCGTGCGGCCGGGCGCGGGCGGTCCAGCGGCAGGTCGAGCACCGGCTGCGTGTTGCCGGGGAAGCGCCCGAGCCAGTAGTCCACGTGCGCCTGCATGTCGGGATGCGCGGCCGCGGCAGCTTCCTCGGCGGCGAAGTCGGAGAAGAGCGGTGCCGCCTTGAGCTTCAGCCCGGTGCCGCTCTGCTCGGCATACAGGTGGCCCAGCTGCTCGGTGATGACGCCCCAGGACCAGCCGTCGCAGACCACGTGGTGCGCCGACATCACGAGTTCGTGCTCGGCATTGCCGAGGCGGTACAGCACGGCGCGGAACAGCGGGCCATGTTCGAGCGAAAAGGGCGTGCACACCGCTTGGCCATGGGCCGAACGCAGTGCCTGCGCACGGGCTTCAGGCTCGAGCCCGCTCAGGTCTTGCCGGGTCAGGACGTTCTCACCCGGATGGCTGACCAGCATGCATGTGCCGTCCGGCGAGATCGTGGCGCGCAAGGCCTGGTGGCGTTCGAGCAGCCGGTCCATGGCACGCGCCAGGGCCTCCTCGTCCAGCGCGCCGCGCAGGCGCAGCAGGACCGATTCGTTGTAGGCCATCGAGGCCTCGGTGCTCAGGGTTGCGCCGAGCCAGACTTCGCGTTGCGATTCCGTCGTGGGAATGATGCATTCGATGGCACCGTCGCTGACGGTGGGCTTGAAAACGGCGTTCATGCTGCGGCCTTTCCATTGAAGATGTGCTGGCTGGGGGTGGGCGCGCCGGGCACGTACCAGAAGGGCTGGCCGTCGATGTCGCGGGCCAGCACCGAGCCTTCCTCGGTCGGCTTGTGCGCGTCGAAGCCGGCGATGGCCACGGCGCGGCGCGGCAGGAACCCGGATTCCTGCATCTCGGCGACCGATTCCTTGAATGCGCTCTGGATGAATGCGATGTCCTCGGCGCTGTGCGCGCTCGTGAGGAAGCACGGGAAGTTGTCCAGGATGTGCACGCCGCGGCTGCGCATCATTGCGAACAACAGGTCCTGCAGCGGGTGGTCCTCGAGCCAGCTCACGCGCCACAGCGACGCGAAGTGGCGGATCTCGACGGGCGCGCCGACTTCCCTGCACCAGCCCGAGAGCTCGGCGGCCATGGCGGCGGTGCTGCCATTGAGGCCGGCCTGCAGCGCGGGCCCGGCTTCCTTCAGGTGGGTGAGCGAGGCCTTGGCCGCGGCGAGCGCGAGCGGATGGCGCACGAAGGTGCCGGCGAAGTAGGTCACGCCCACGCCGGGGATCGAGTCGTCGCCGTACTGCCAGGCGCCGCCGTCGAGTGCGTCCATGAACTCGCGCTTGCCGGCGATCACCCCGACCGGGAAGCCCCCGCCGATCACCTTGCCGTAGGTGGCAAGGTCGGCGCGCACGCCGAACAGTTCCTGGGCGCCGCCCAGCGCGGTGCGAAAACCGGTGATGACCTCGTCGAAGATCAGGCAGCAGCCGCTCTTCGCGGTGATGTCGCGCACCTCGTGCAGGAACTCGCGCGGCTGGAAGTCGGGGCGGCGGCTCTGCACCGGCTCGGCCAGCACGGCGGCCAGGTCGTCGGCGTTCTCGCGGATGAACGCCAGCGCCTCGGGCGTGCCGTAGTCGAGCACGCGGATGTCGCCGAACATGCCGCTCATCACGCCCGGCGCTGCCGACAGGCCCTTGCCGCCCTTGCCGGCGCGCACCAGCACCTCGTCGAAGGTGCCGTGGTAGGAGCCGGTGAACACCACCACAGTGCTGCGGCCGGTGACGGTGCGCGCGATGCGCAGCGCGGCCATCACGGCTTCGGAGCCGGTGTTGCACAGGCCGGCGCGGTCGCTGCCCGTGAGCTCGCAGATGAGCGCCGTGACCTCGGCCGCCAGCGGGTGCTGCGGGCCGATCTCGTAGCCCTGGTCGAGCTGCCTGCGCACGGCCTCCTGCACGAAGTCGGGCTGCCAGCCGAACATGTTCATGCCGAAGCCGTTGAGCGCGTCGACGTATTCGTTGCCGTCGAGATCCCACATCTTCGAACCCTTGGAGCGCTCGATGACGATCTGGTAGGTGATCTCCTTCGTGATCGGGCGGAAGCCGTTGACCACGCGCGGGTCGGCCATGTGGGGGCGGTTGGCGTCGGTGAAGTCCTTGCTCTTGCGCGTGCGCTCGACATAGCGCCGGATGAAGGCGGCGAGGCGTGCCTTCTGGCGGCCGCTGGGTTCGGCCATGCGCTGGGTGTGGATGCGCGCGATGGCGCCGAAGGCCTTGGACACGTCGTAGCGCACCGGCTCCTTCTGCGCGGGCTCCTCGGACGGAACTGCAGCCACCGGCCGGACCGGCACGGCCTGCAGCGTCATCAGCGGCGCGGCCGGCGCCGCACCCGACAGCAGTGCGAGCTGCTGGCGCATCAGTTCCATCTGCTGCGCAATCAGCTGGGACAACTGCGCGTCGCCCGCGGCACCGCCTTGCATCGGCATGTACACGGGCATCGGCTGGCGCGGCGCGGCCTGCGGCACGGCGACGGCACTTTCCACCGGCGCTGCCACGACGGCGGGTGCAACGGCCGGCGCAGGCGCTGCCTCAGGCGGCAGGCTCTCGCGCAGGAAGGCCGAGAGCGAGTCGAAGCAGCGGTATTTCTCCATCAGCTGACGGAAGCTGAGGTTGACCTTGAAGTGCTTCTTGATCTGCGTGGCCGCCTGGGTCAGCGTGAGCGAATCCAGGCCCAGCTCGCCGAAGGGCGCGTGTCCCTCCGCCTGTGCCATGTCGAGGCCGGAGATGTCCTCGAACAGGGTGCGCAGGCGTGCGTCCATGGACGAGGCGGGAGGGGGAAGAGGCGAGGGCGTTGCTGCTGCGGTCACGATCGGCTCCAGGGGAATGGATGGAATGAAAGAGGCAGGGGCCGCGACGGCGGCGCTGATGGACGCGGCCGCGGTGGAAAGGGGGAGAAGGGTGGGTGCGGCGATGTCGACCCAGAAGCGCTTGCGCTCGAACGGCGTGGTGGGCAGGCACACGCGCTGGGCGCCGTTGCGTGCAGCGAGGCGCGACAGCTCGACCTCGGCGCCGCAGGTCCACAGGCGGCCCAACGCCAGCCGCAGGGTCCGAGCCTCTTCGGCCGGCTCGCCGTGCAGCAGCGGCACGACGCTGCCCGCGCCGTGCTGGCGCACCAGCGTGGAAAGCATGTTGCGCGGGCCGGCTTCCACGAACAGCGGGTTTGCCGTCTGCGCCATCGCGCAGCGTACGGCTGGCGAGAAGCGCACGGTTTCGCGCAGGTGCCGGGCCCAGTAGGCCGGGCTGGTGGCTTCGGTGTCTTCGAGCGGTTGGCCGGTCAGCGTCGAGTAGATCGGCGTCTGCGGCGCACGCAGCGCCACCTTGCCGACCAGTGCCTCGAAGGGCTCGACGGCCGCGTCCATCATGGCGGAGTGGAAGGCATGCGAGGTCTGCAGCGGACGGGCCGGAATGCCATCCGCTTCCAGCGCCGCCTGCAGCGCCGCGATGGCATCGAAGGGGCCGGCGGCGACGCAGGCCGCCGGGCCGTTCTCGGCGGCGAGCGACAGCTGCGGGCCGAGCCGGCCGGCCAGTTCGGCCGCGCCCAGGCGCACCGACAGCATCGCGCCCGCTGGCTGGGCCTGCATGAGCGCACCGCGGCGGGCCACGAGCCGGGCGGCGTCTTCGAGCCGCATCACGCCCGCGAGCACGGCCGCGACGAATTCGCCGACGCTGTGGCCGATCAGCGCATGCGGCCGCGCGCCCAGCGCCAGCAGCCGCCGCGCGAGCGCGTATTCGAGCGTGAAGATCGCGGGCTGCGTGACGGCCGTGGGCACCAGCGACTGCGCGTCGCCGGAGAACATGCGCTCGCGCAGGTCGAAATCGGTCGCCCCGTCGAAAGCGGCCATGCAGTCGTCGAACGCGGCGGCGAACACCGGGTCGTTCGCGCGGAGGTTCTTGCCCATGCCTGCGTACTGCGCGCCCTGCCCGGGGAACATCAGCACGAGCTGCGGTGCACGCGAGGCGGTGCGGCCGCTGGCGCGGCTGGGCGAGTCGGCGCTGCGCAGGGCCGCGATGGCTTCGGCCGTTCCGCTGGCCACCACCGCGCGGCGGAAGGTGTGGGCCTTGCGGCCGACCGCGAGGGTGTGGGCCACGTCGGCCAGCGGCAGTTCGGGGTGCGCCTCGAGGTGCGCCGCGAGCTGCTCGGTGGCTGTGTCGAGCGCGGCCTCGGAGCGCGCCGACAGCGGCAGCACGTGGTCGCCCGCCGCCGCCGGCGAAGCCTGCCGCGGTGGCGCTTCTTCGACGATCACGTGCGCGTTGGTGCCGCCGACGCCGAAGGAACTGACGCCTGCGCGGCGCGGCTGGTCGGCGCGCGGCCACGGCTGCAGGCTCGCCGTGACGTGGAAGGGTGTGCGCGCGAAGTCGATCGCCGGGTTCGGCGCGCTGAAATGCACGGTCGGCGGAATCTGTTCGTGGTGCAGCGCAAGTGCCGTCTTGATGAGACCGGCAGCGCCGGCCGCCGTGACCATGTGGCCGACGTTGCTCTTGAGCGAGCCGAGCGTGCAGTAGCCGAGCGCGTCGGTGTGCTCGGCATAGGCACAGGCCAGCGCCTCGACCTCGATCGGGTCGCCCATCGGCGTGGCGGTGCCGTGAGCCTCCACGTAAGAGATGCTGCGTGCATCGACGTCGGCCGCCGCGAGCGCAGCGCGGATCACCGCCGCCTGCCCGTCGACGCTGGGCGCCGTGAAGCTGGCCTTGGAGCCGCCATCGTTGTTCACGCAGGCGCTGCGCAGCACGGCGTAGATGGTGTCGCCATCGGCCTGCGCGTCGGCCAGCCGCTTGAGCAGCACCACGGCCGCGCCGTCGCTGAAGACCGTGCCACGGGCCTGTGCGTCGAAGCTGCGCGTGCGGCCGTCGGGCGAGAGCATCGAGCCCTCGTTGTAGAGATAGCCGCTGCGCGGCGGGCAGTTGACCGATGCGCCGCCAGCGAGCGCCATATAGCACTGGCCCGTGCGCAGCGCATGGAAGGCGTGGGCTACGGCCACGAGCGAGGTCGAGCAGGCGGTATGCACGCTGACGGCCGGGCCGGTGAGGTTGAGCCGGTTCGCCACCCGCGTGGTGATGTAGTCCTTCTCGTTGGCCAGCATCACCTGGAATTCGCCGACCGGCTCCACGAGGTCGGGCCGGGTGCTCACGTGGCGCTGGAAGTAGGTCGCGTTGTACATGCCGGCATACACGCCGACCGGGCCCGGCGCGGCATCGGGCACGTAGCCGGCGCGCTCCAGGCATTCCCAGCAGATCTCGAGGAACACGCGCTGCTGCGGGTCCATCAGCTGCGCTTCCTTCGGGCTGATGCCGAAGAAGGCAGCGTCGAAGTCCTCGATGCCGTCGATCACACCGCGTGCGCGAACGTAGGACGGGTCGCTGCGCAGGGCCTCGCTCACGCCGGCGTCGAGCGTGGCGTCGTCGAAGAAGCTGATGGTGTCGCGCCCGGCAACGAGGTTGTCCCAGAACTGCTCGACGTCGGCCGCGCCGGGAAAGCGTCCGGCGGTGGCAACCAGGGCGATGGCGTCGTGAATGCCGGCGTCCGGCCGCGCTGCAAGGGTGGCCGCTGTGGTCGGTCGATCCTCCGAGACGACCACAGCGGCCGAGGCGGGCAGATCACCCGCCTGCTGCATCCGCGCACCTATCGCTTTTGGCGTGGGATTGCGGAAGAAAAGGTTGGTCGACAACGGCAGGCCGGTGCCGCGCTGCAGGTCGGCGAGCACCTGCAGCACCAGCAGCGAATCGCCGCCGAGGTCGAAGAAGTTGTCGTTGCGCCCGACCTTCGAGATGTGCAGTGCGCGGGCGAAGGCCTCGCACACCTGCTGTTCGACGGTGTCGCGCGCTTCCTCGAAGGGCTGGGCGAGTTCGGGGCGTTCGCCGGCCGGCTCGGGCAGCGCCCTGCGGTCGAGCTTGCCGTTCGGCGTGACGGGCAACTGCGCGAGCCATACCTGGGCGGCGGGAATCAACGCCGCGGGCAGGCGGGCCGCGAGGTGCGCACGCAGGGCGTCCCACGAAACCTTCTGC
>Ga0105243_10000382_pt1 | contig 47538 bp, 43 predicted proteins | sample KBSM34metaG_FD_81525 | JGI IMG/M metagenome (GOLD analysis project Ga0105243, IMG submission 81525) | Miscanthus rhizosphere microbial communities from Kellogg Biological Station, Michigan, USA - KBS M3-4 metaG | ecosystem: Host-associated > Plants > Roots > Rhizosphere > Soil | place... | reverse complement strand
TACGCCGTCTGTCGCACCTCAGTACTTGGTCCATTCGCAAGTCTGTTTTTGGCGAAGCTCGATACGACGACCGGTGTACTCAAATACTGTAGTGCCGGACACCCGCCGGCATTTCTGTTGCGGGCAAATGGTGTGATGGAGATGTTGACTGATGGCGGATTGCTCCTGGGCGCGCTGGCTGAGGCGAAATACGTTGCGGGTTCCTGCAAGTTGGGCGTGGGCGATACGCTCCTGATTTACTCCGACGGCATCACTGAATCGCTGAATAGTCTTGGCCAGGAGTTTGGTTACGAGCGACTTGAGCGTTATCTGCGTAGTTGCCACCAAAGCTCCGCCGATTCAGTCCTGTTTTCGGTGCTGGGCGCGGTGCAGGATTTCGCCGCGACGCGGCCGCTCATGGACGACATGTCTCTCGCCGTCGTGCGGAGGAATTAGGCCGCCGTTAGATCTTTGGCCTTTGGTCTTCGGTCTTCGAGTTGTCCTGCTTTCCGCCTTCCGCCTTCTCCTTTCGGCTTAACGCCTACTGCCTACTGCCGCCTGCCTCCTGCCGTTTACCTTTCTCCGGATTGGCGTAAAATGGCGGGCACTCGGCCGACAGCACGAACTGAATCGGGAGAATTGATATGCGCGACCCACATCAATCCGAAATACCGACTGAAAAATTGATATTGACCGACGAGATGCGCGAGGCGCTAACTGGCGGGCGCGTCACCGATGAGGAGGCTTTTAGCTCCGGTCAGCAACGAGTCGAGGACATGATTGCCGCGAATGAGCCGCTCGGCGAGATTCTGTCGACATTGGTCAGCATGATCGAAGCGCAGACGCCCGGAATGCTTTGCTCGGTCCTTTTGCTCAGCTCTGACGGCAATCACATTCAGCACGGCGCGGCGCCCAGTCTCCCTGCCGACTACGTCAAGGCAGTCGATGGCGCGCCGATTGGACCGAAGAATGGTTCGTGCGGAACAGCGATGTATCGCGGTGAACGAGTGATCGTCACCGACATCCTCACCGATCCACTGTGGGAAGATTACCGAGCGTTAGCAAACGGCACCGACTTTCGAGCGTGCTGGTCCACTCCAATTCTATCTCGGCGCGGCAAGGTACTCGGCTCATTCGCGATGTATTACGCGCAGCCACAGGCGCCGACGGGCGACGAAGCGCGACTGACTGAAGCGGCCACGCGCCTTGCCGCGAAAGCGATCGAAAACCGTAATGCATCGCATTGACCTAACCCGGTCGCCTGACCATGGTCTTTACTGTTTCACCCACGTTAGATCAAAGTTGATGCCTTTCCATTGAATCTCTTTGATTTTGCCGGCGTCGTCGCGCCTGAAACACGCGTTGCCGAAGAAGCGATACTCAAAGAAGCAATCAGCCTTCACCGGATAGAGTTTGATGTCCGACGAGTACAAAAATCCATTCCTGATCACCACTTCAGTTTCCGATCCGTCCGAACGTTTGTAGCGGCCGAGAAACTCATCCAGGTTCTTGTTTGGGTTAGGAACGATAGTAGGGATCGTAAAAGTTTTCACCGTCACTGCTTTGCCTTGCAGGATTTCGGCGAGGCCCTGCTGGATCAGATCGAAGACGCCCGCGTTGTTCGCGAGAATCACATATCCATATTTGTTGTCACGCGCCAACTCATAATACGAGCGATGCCCGTTCGTGCTGCCGCTGCCGTTGAACGGACCATCTCCTTGAAAGTACGTCTTCACCGCGGCGCCGTATTTACCGTCGAGCACGGCTTCCGCAAATCGATAAACATCTCGCGCCGTGCCAAAGACTGAACCGGCGCCAACTAGAAACGAATAGTTTTTCAGCGGAACATTCACGAGACCGTTCGGCGACAGGTAATAGTCCTGCGCGCGCCGCTCAATCACTGATTCGCCATCAACCGTTAGCGAGTCGGTCATACCCGCCGGCGTGAAAACATATTCCTGCAAGAGCTGCGCGTAGTCTTTGCCTGAGGCGATTTCGAGCGCGCGCGCCAGCACCGAATAGCCGGCCGAGCTGTAAAGCCGCTGCGTGCCCGGCTCGAAGACGAGCTTCGCCTGTTTCACTTTTTCGATGAACTCGGCGGACGTGTAGCCGGCCGATTCCATCTCCGGCGGCATGACACGATGCGGAATTCCCGAGCGATGCCGCATCAGCATCTCTATCGTGATCTTGTCGCCATTGGGAAAATCGGGAATGTACTGAGTGAGCTTGTCGGCGAGCGCAATCTTTCTCTCTTCGAGCAATCGCATCAGAATCACGGCAGTCATGTACTTTGTGATTGAAGCGATGCCGATGCGCGTGTTCACCTGATTGGGAATCTTGTAGTCAGCATTGGCCAGACCAAATGCCTTCTCGTAAATCACCTTGCCGTTTTCCGAAGCCAGCACCACGCCGGCAAACTGGTTCGCGTCGGCGAATGGTTTGATGAAGGCGTCAATCTTTTTCGCGTTGGACTGCGCGGAGGCGGCCGGGGCGCAGAATGCGAGGAGCAAACAGGCTCCCACCGGAAATTTTCTTCTGATCGAAACTAACTGTTTAGACGGATTCATAGGGAAGTCTCCCACGGGCATCATTTCTTCAGAAGCGAATTCTTATCCAGCCAGGCGATCACCGCCGCATCGAACTCCTTCGGTTTCTCCATCATGAGGAAGTGTCCGACCCCATCGAACATTTGAAAGTCGAGCTTGGGAGCGATCGCGCGAAATGATTCTTCCGCATTCGGCGGCAACAAAGCGGTCTTGGCCATGATGGCGAGCACGGGCACGTTGATTCTGTCGTCACCCCAGATTGAGTTGTCGAGCATGCCTTCGAACGCGCTCACCAGCACATATTGTGGAGTGTTCATAGAAGCGGAAGTGATTCGCTGTTTAACTTCGTCGGTCAGATTCGGGCCGGCGATGAAGCCCATCATCTGGTTGACTGCATTGCGGTAATTTGGTCCGCGGAATCCGGCCATCATCTGGTCGATCATCGCTTTGTCGCCAAACGGCCTGAGCGATCCATCAACGATGACAATGCCGAGAGTTTTTTCCGGATACTTGCGATAGAACTGCCGCGCGATGGGCGTGCCCATGCTGTGTCCCGCAAGCACTGCGCGTTTTACTTTCGCGTCGCGCATGACTGCATCCACCGCGCGCGCAAAGTGATCCATTGAATAAAATTTTTCAGATTGATTCGTTGCCGGCCCCTGACTCCCCGCCTTTGCCGCCTGGTCTTGTGGCTTGTCACTCTCACCATGTCCGGGAAGTTCAACTACGATCACGCGATTACGTTTGGCAAGATCGGCGACATTGTCCCGCCACCCATCCGCGTTTTGCGTCCAGCCATGAATTAACACCAGTGCCTCATCGCCTCTCCCGTAATTGATGTAATGAACCCGCGCGCCATCCAGGCTGGCAAAACGCGACTCCGCCTTTTGTGCCCATGTTGTTTGCGAGGTCGCCAAAACAAACACGAACGCGCAGAGAAGTAGACGTCGATTGACTGTCGTCATGATTTCAACCCCCGATTATGCGGATTTTATCAGGAGGATCGCCGTCCGCGTAACGGACATTTGAATCTAGCCCGGTCCCGATACATCGTGACGGTCACTCGTCACTCATTACTCATTACTCATCACTCATCACTCATTACTCATCACTCATCACTCATCACTCATTACTCATTACTCAACACTCATCACTGACATTTTCTCTAACCCCTGCATTACGGTGTGCGACACGCCGTTTTTAGCATAGTCACGCCTGCGGTTCCGGGCGCGACATCCTGAAAGGGTTCGTCATCATCGCGATTGGTGGTTTCTAAAACGTTCCCGGCTCTGTCGTATTGGATCACGGTCTTGACTCGCAGTTGATCGCTGCGGCATTTCATCTCGTACAGGACGAGCGCGAAATCGCCGTCCGTGTTCTTATGCTCTTCCTTGATCCAGGATTTCAGCACACCGCTTTGCGCGTCACAGGTTGTCTTGCGCGGGTTGTACCAGAAATGATTGTTGGCTGATTGGCCGAGCGAGGACCACTGATTCGGCAGGTTCGACTCGGCAATCATGTCTGCGCGGTCTTTGTAATAAACGCCGCACGGCGATGACAAAGGCTTGTCGACAGTGGCAGTCCGTTTCGGCGTAGTTTTTTTCGGCACGGCTTTCGTCGTGGGAGCAGCAGGTTTGGTTGTACTCGTCTTGCCGCCGCCCACCGATTCGTTGTTGGCGGTTTGCGCGAATGCCGACGTCGTAAACAAGACAAGAGCAGGAACAAGGATTAACTTTCGCATTTGCGTCGCCTTATACCACCGATTATGGGGAAGGAGAAAGCAGAAAGCAGAAGGCAAAAGGCAGAGACCTGAGACTTTAGATCAAAGATCAAAGACCCAAGATCAGTCTTTTATCTAAGTCTGCGTAATCTGTCCCCGGGAGCGAGGGCATCCTGCCCGCATCTGGCCGACGCTTTGGATTTCTTTTGCGTGTCTTTACGCCTTCGCGAATGTTCGTCACAACGGCCAGCCGGCTGGGCCCGCTACCGTTCGCCATTATGAGAAATCTACGCGATCTGCGGATAATTCTTCTTTGCGGTCATGAGATGGGCGGCACGACAACGTACAAAGACTCTGCTGATCGTTCTGATCAGTATCGTTGCGTTTGGCGCTTTCCTGGTATGGCTTGACCGCAGGCGAGGTGGCCGTTCGCTGCTTACGTGGTCTCGTTCGGAAACAATAAAGGCAGTGCCGCTCGCCTCAACTGAAGTGAATCCCAATGCGGCCCCGACGCCTTCCACGCAGTCTTCGGAGACATCGTCTCCTGCGGCCGCGCCCAGTCCTCCGCCCCTCATTTCTCCGTCAGGTTTGATCATTCCAGTGGCCGGCGTGCGCGCTGATCAATTGGTCGACACTTTTTCCGAAGCGCGCAGCGAAGGACGCGTTCACGACGCCATCGACATTCCGGCGCCGCGCGGGACGCCCGTGCTGGCCGTTGCGAATGGCAAGATCGTCAAACTGTTTCAAAGCGAGCGCGGCGGCACGACTATTTACCAACTAAGTAGTGGCGAAGAGTTCATTTACTACTACGCACATTTGGATGGTTATGCTGAAGGCCTCACGGAAGGCCGCACGGTGACGCAGGGCGAGACGATCGCATACGTCGGCGATTCCGGTAATGCCGGAGCGGGGAATTATCACTTGCACTTTTCCATCGCGATCACTTCGAATCCAAAGAGGTGGTGGGAAGGCGTGAACATCAATCCTTATCCGCTGCTGAAAAAGTAGTGAGCGAAGCATGGAGCGCACGCATCCTGCGTGCGGTTCGCGGGCATCCTTGCCCGCATTTGAAGTGCGTCGGCGTCGACCGCGCTTTGAATCCGTCCGCAGATTACGCAGATTAGCCGGATTAAGAATTGGTCTTCGATCTTGGGTCTTAGGTCTTTGGACTTTGGTGTTTGGTTCTTGGTCTCCTGCCTCCGCATTTGGGCCCGCCCGCTACCGCAGGCGGTTCTGACTGCTCACCGCTCACTACTCACTGTTCTCGCATTCCACTTTGGAAGATCAACGCCTTTCACCAGAAGCCAGCCGGTCATGATCAGTCCGCCCGGGATCATCAACATCAGAAAGATATCCGACGCGTACGCCGGCGCCAGGATCAAGAGGAAGTTTCTCAGGACGAATCCCAAACCACCGATGGCCATCAGCACGCCCAGAAACTTCGGCAGGTAACCGGAACGAAACATCAGGTACGAGCGCACCAGCCAGCCCATGCCGTAGTACGCCGTCGTGAGCATGCCCGCGTACATCGAGAACTTCAGCGTCAGCAGCACCAATGCGTTCAGTTGATCGGGCGAGAACGTATTCAAATAGCTATCGCCTCTCAAGATCACCAGCGGCGCAAAATAAAACAGCTCCGCACACGCAAAAGTGGCGGTGGCGATCAGCCCAAAGAATGCGGCCAGCAGCGAAAGATATTTGTTAACCGGTTTGAGCAACGCGTACAAAAGCAGCGCCAGGGTGATGTCGCACAGCGATTCAATCATGAAGCTGGCGAATCCGAGCCGGTAGATAAATCCAAGGTTGTTGATGTTTGCGACCGTTACTCCCGCATCGCCGGACACAATGATCTTCGACGGGGCATAAGCCTCGCCAAACCCACCGGCGACGAGCGAGATTAAGAATAGAACACCGGCAATCCTCGCGTACCTCTGTACATTCATCCGGGATTCCTCCAAAGATTTGCAGATTCAGTCGACTAAGCGCGTCGTTTACTGCTTTCTAAGACGAACTGAGCAGAGAAATGTTTCGTGCTTGAGAGCGTGGGAAAGCGAGCGCCGGCATCAAATCGATTGAATTCGCACACCACGAGCGAGAAATTGCATCCGTGTTTTTGCCTAGACGCCACGAGGTCGACAGAAAGCGATCGCCAACGGCGCGAGATGTAGAAGCCTAAGCCAACGGCCTAGGTAGGGCGTGATTGAATGAACCGGGCGCTGAAGGCGCGCCATAAATCAACGACCTCGTAATTATTTCACGCCGTTAGCGCTTTGGATTCTTCGTTCATGTCGCGAACTCTTCACGACATGAAATTGCCCAGCCGTAGCTTGCTTATGGTCAGCGAACTGCTGCCCGGTCGGCGAAATAAACCATACTGGTCGTATCTGAACGAGCCACGGCGACGTCCGGAAGTCCATTGCGATCCAGATCCGCGATTGCGAAGCCATAAGCAGTGCCTTTGTTGTCGCCAAAGTGGACCGTCGTGAAGTGGCGTCCCGATCCGTCATTAAAGAAGATCGTTGAGGGAGCTTCAACGTTACCAACGATGATATCGATCTTTCCATCGAGGTTCAGATCGCCGACCGCGAGTGCATACGGCGATACCTTGCCCTGATCCAGAGTCAGTTCACTTGAGAAGCTGCCATCCTTCTGGCCGAAGTAGATGCTTACACCTCGCCGCTCATCGATTGTGATGATGTCCAGCAGCCCGTCTCCATCCAGATCTGCTGCTTCAGCCATCCGAATGTGCGCATCAGGAGGGCCGAACGGAACTCGCTTAAGGTTTGAAAACGCCGCATGCGGGCCAGCCAGATAGACGAAGCTCTGGCCGCCATCGCGATGCGGAACTGCCAGATCGATCAACCCATCATGATTAAAGTCTGCTGCCGTAATCGTTGTGGCCGGGTCGTGCGAGAACGCTGCGCAGTCGGCTCCGAAGCTGCCCTTTTCTTTTCCCAGGCAAATATAGTTCGCGCCATTGTCCGTCCGGTTGGCCACAATGATATCGGGCCGGCCATCGTTGTCGAGATCGATGACGCTGGCGTTGCGTTCCGGCCACTCAGCACGACCGTAGGTTGAACCGATATGGAAATGGCCTTTGCCATCGTTCAGGTAAACGACCTTCGGATCCGGCGCGTCATTGCTGAGCACGACATCCAGATCGCCATCGCCGTCGAGATCGACCAGTCGTCCCGAATACGAGCGGTAGGCGGTTTCCGTCAAGTCGTAGGCAGTCGCGAAGTGGCCGCGTCCGTCGCCGAGAAATATGCGGCTGACCCTCTGCCAATGCCGTCCATTGACGAGAAGGATGTCGAGGTTTCCATCGCCATTAAGATCACCGATGCTCACATTGGCCGAAGTCTCAGCTTTAGTGTCGAGCACCAGGGTGCGTTCGTACGAAGGGAACGTTGGTAGGCCGGCGAAGAATGTCTCCGGCGTGACGCAGTAATTCGCCTCATTGCCTTGGCTTGGAAGTGAGGCGATCCATGTTAGCGTGGCAAGTAGAATGAGCACGCGAAAAGTCATGCACGTATTGTAACGCTCAGTTGTGCTCGTCAGAACCGCCTGCGGTAGCGGGCGGGCAAATTTGGAGTGTCCTGCAACGGCGCTTTGGATTTCGTCCGAGTAGCGGACGAAATGAGAATAGCCCAGCGCTTCAGCGCTGGGATCAGCGTCAATGATATTTTCTGCGCCGGCTTTAGCCGGTGCCGAGCCGGCGCTCTTTCGCGCGTCATAAAAGCCAGCCGGAAGGACTTCATCCTCTCCCTCTGGGAGAGGATTGAGGTGAGGGTGCGAAGCATACGCGCTAAAGCCCTCACCCCTTTTATCCCCTCTCCCAGCGGGAGAGGGGAATCCACGCGCTTGCGCGGTTTCATAACTCGCAGCCAGAAGGTGCGCGTGCGCGCTCAGTTTCCCCTTTTGCCCTTACCCCTTTGCGCTTTGCTATCGCGCGGGCGTTGTCCACGGCTATTGAATTTCACGCCTTCAGCGTGATGACGAATTGATGTTCACCGCTCAGTGCCCACTGCTCACTGCTCACTGCTTTCTGCCGTTAGTCATTACTCATTACTCATTACTCCTTCATCACTATTTTTCGCGGCCACAAGGACAGGAGGAAGCCAATTACGATGAGGCCGAAGAGGATCAGGTTAACGATTACGCCCGGCGGTCTGCCGACTCTGACGAGCGGAATGAATTGGTTCAACAGTTGGGCGCCCAGATAAGTCAGCCCGAGCACGATAAACATCGCCGGGATCGCGCTGCGATATCGCACCAAAACAACGGCGCAGATCAGACAGATGATCAGGCGCCAGAGCGACGATACTGCGAAGATGGCCAGGATTGTCTGGGCCGCATCATGCGGATATAGCTCGAGCGGAATACCGTCAGCATTCCGCGCCGTGTAGTAACCATTGAAAATAATCATGACGCTCTGCAGCGTCCTCATGAGCACGACGAGACCAAATATCCAGAGCGCCAGCTTACGCCCTCGATAGTTGTTGTCGATGCGTTGGGGAAGAAGGCTTTCAAGCATTCGCGTGGCCTCTCAGTCCTGATGTGAACTATCGAAAGTGACTACGACTGCGAGGGAACGAAGGTTCGGCAACTGCGCGGACTCGCAATCGCAGAAGCGGAAAGTCAGCTGACTTCAAGTCTTTCGTCAAAGCCGGCGTCACTCAAAGGGTCTTTTACCGTCTCTCCCTGCACCAAATGGGGACGCCGCCCGGCCTTACTCTGCAGAAACACCTTCAAATCAACGTTCCTTTGTCTGGATTGCCGACGGCACAACCATTGCCCTTGTTTTGGCGAGGAAAGGGAACACTCAATCAAATGAAAAATTTAAGCACTAAGATTGGCGGCGTTATTTTAACGCTCGCTTTTATATTCGGCATATCCGCAGCCGCAGGCATGACGGCCCAGGCACAGGATCGACGTGACCGCGACTATCGTCAGGACCGCAAACGCGATCGCGACGACCGTTGGTCAAACAATCAGACCCAGAACCGCGATTGGCGCAACGATCGCGAACGTGAACGCCGTGAAGAGGCGATTCGTCGCGAAGAAGCCATTCGCCGCGAACAGGCGATTCAACGCGCTCGTGTTTATAACAACGGTCGTTATGACAACCGCGGCTATGGCACCTACGGAAACAACGGTGGCTATGGCACCTATGGAAATAATGGTCGCTATGGAAACAACGGTGGCTATGGTAACTACGGTGGCAACCAAGTGGTATTCAATCAAGGTTACCAGTACGGCTTGAACACCGGCGCCAGCGACGCGCAACGCGGCCAGAGCTATAGCCCGCAGCGTTCACACTATTGGCGCGAGGCTTCATCGCAGGCTTTTCGCAGCGGTTTCGAACAGGGTTATTCGCAAGGCTATCAGCAATATGGCGGCTACGGTAACAACGGTGGCTACAATCGAGGCGGCATTCTCGGCGGCATCTTTGGTCGTCCATGAACTAGCTAACAATTAAGTCAAGCGAAATGCCGCGATGTCACGTCGCGGCATTTTTTGTGCAGGTGGTGTCGCGAGAGTTGGGCGCGAGGATCGCCACTCGACGTGGCACGCGCATCCTGCGCGTGGGCCCACGGGCGGGACGCCCGTGCCACTTTTCAAATTAGGGCAGCAGACTCTGACGCTGAATCGAGATACCAGGCCATCTCAAGCGGGGGCCAATTGCGTCCGCGTAGCGGACGTTTGAAAGTAGCCCAGCGCTTCGGGATCAGTATTGGGTGCCGGGTGTCAGGCATTGGGTGTCGGGTGTTGGGTCTTGGGTTTTCGGTCTCGGGTTTCAGATTTCGTTCGGTTCTTAGATTTTCAATTTTCAGTTCCTGCTTTCCGCCTTCTGCTTCCTGCCTTCTGCTCACTGCTTACTGCTCACTGCCTTTTGCCCTTGCCCCTTTGCGCTTTGCCCTTTGCGCGGACGTTGCCCACGGCTATTGAATCTCACGCCTTCAGCGTGATGACTCATCACTCATGACTCATCACTCATGACTCATCACTTATCACTTGTTTCCTGCCGCCTATTGTCGGGCGACGTTGTTGTCCGCTAATATTCGACCATGCCCGGAACTTCAATTGAGACTCCGACCGGATTTAACGAGCTGACCAAGTCCGAACAGGTGCGTTATCTCCAGGCGCTCTGGGACCAGATTTCCCAACACCCCGAAGGCGTGCCGGTGCCTCAAAGTCATTTACAACTTGCAGAGGAACGCTTGCGCCGTTATCGCGAAAACCCTTCGGCAGCTCGGCCAGCGTTCGAAGTCATTGATCGGCTCGTTAAGAAACCTGAGTGAAACAGTATCGACTCGAAGCTACTCCCGCCGTCGAGCTTGATATCGAAGCTGCCTTCGAATGGTACGAGCGTGAAGAATCTGGACTCGGGTTTGAATTTCTGGAAGAACTTCGCGCCGCGTACTTGAGAATTCTTGATTATCCTTTGGGGTATCAAGACCTCAGCTTAGGCATTCGTCGCGCTTTGACCCGGCGGTTTCCTTACGGAGTGTACTTTTCGGTCGAAGCGGACGTAATCGTCGTGCTCGGCGTCCTTCACACCGCGCGAGATCCGGAGGAGTGGCAGCGACGCGTCTGAGATTCCTATTCACTATTTACTTTTGCGTTTGACGAGAAAAGCGCGTCATAACCGCTTTCTTCATGCATGAGTGGGACGTCATTGTCATTGGCGCAGGGGCGGCGGGTCTTTTTTGCGCCATCGAGGCGGGCAAACGCGGGCGTAAAGTCTTAGTGATTGAACACTCCGACCGGATGGGCAAAAAGATTGCCATCTCCGGCGGCGGCCGTTGCAACTTCACCAATACCGGGACCAGCCCCGATAACTTCGTTTCCCGGAACCCACACTTCTGCAAGTCAGCGCTCGCCCGCTACACACCCGCGGACTTTATTGCACTGGTGGAAAAACACGGCATCGCTTATCACGAGAAGAAGCTGGGCCAACTCTTCTGTGACGGCAGTTCGCAACAGATCATCGGAATGCTGCTCCGCGAGTGTCGCGACGCTTCAGTGGAAATTCGCTGCGGCTGCGAAGTCCGCTCCGTGGACCGCCACGAACCTTCTGCAGAGCGCTCGTTCATGCTGCAAACCAATCAAGGCACTTTCCACTCCTCTTCCGTGGTGATTGCGACTGGCGGGTTATCTATCGCCCCGCTGGGAGCGACCGACTTCGGTTATCGCATTGCACGACAATTTGGGCTGCGCATTGAAGAAACACGCGCCGGCCTGGTGCCTTTGACGCTGCCGGCACAGATTCTGAAAGCTTTGGCGCCGTTAAGCGGAGTCTCGATCGACGCCGTGGTCACTTGTCCCCAGTCTCCCGAGTCTCCCCCATCTCCATCCTTTCGGGAAAACATTTTGATTACCCATCGCGGCTTGAGTGGGCCGGCGATACTGCAAGTTTCAAACTACTGGCGCCCCGGCGCTTTCGTCTCAATCAACCTTCTACCCGATGAAGACGTTTTGGAGATCATTTCGGGGGCCAGAACAATCGAGCGCGATTCAGCACCAGGTTCTGCCGAAGGACCGACACAGGGCGCGCCGAAGACTGTAGGACACAGCTCACGGATTGAGCTGGTGAATATGTACGGGCTCTTATCACGTTACTTGCCGCGGAGGTTTGCGCAGGCCTGGTGCGATCTTTACGGAGCGTCGCGGCCGCTCAAGCAGTACAACGACAAGGAGCTTCAGGAAATTGCGGATAACATTCACCGGCTCCAGCTTACGCCGGCCGGAACGGAAGGTTTCAGAAAAGCCGAAGTGACAGTCGGAGGCGTCTCTACCGCAGAGCTCTCGTCACAAACAATGGAAGCCCGGCGCGTTCCCGGGCTCTGCTTTATCGGCGAAGTGGTGGATGTAACCGGCCAACTGGGTGGCTACAACTTTCAGTGGGCCTGGGCCTCGGCTTTCGCCGCCGGTCAGGTTGTGTAATTGAGTTATCGAACAGCGTTCGTTCAGCATTGTCACGTAACACTGTGAAACGGCGTGTTAGGATGCAGGTTTGACGGATCGGATCGGTCACGCCTGACCTTTGAATCCGTCCGCGTAGCAGACGTCTGAAAGGGCGGAGCGCCTTAGCGCTTCGATCAGAGTCAATAATCTTGTTCGACTAGGGAATCGGATGTTATAAATCTCCCGTTCTTACGAATGACTGCAGCACAGTTTTTCGTTTAGTTTTTCTGCTAAATGGGCGCTCTAGCTAAATGACACAAGCTGATAAGGTCCTCATCGTGTATAGCAATCCGTCCGATACGGATCGCCTGAGGCTGGATAAAGAGCACCGCGCTATAGACGAGGTAATCGAGAACTTGAAACTGCCAGCCGATGCGATCGTCCGCCGACATGCGGCGACCCTTGAAGACGTCGTGAAAGCGCTGGCCGAATCTGATTATTCGATTATTCAATTCTCGGGGCACGGATCGGATAAAGGCTTCTGTCTGGAATCTTCTGACTCGTCGAGCGAGTTGTTAACTGCCGAGAAAATCGCTGGATTGCTATGTGATGGACAGCCAAACCTCAAAGCAGCCATTTTCATGTCGTGCTTTTCTGCAGATGCGTTGCCTGTGCTGATAAAATCAGCTCCTTACCTATTGACAGTTTTCGGCACGGCGGACGATTCCGCTTCGATTGAGTTTATCCGCATGTTTTACACGACATACTTTAAGAGGGGATTTATCGAGAGTGCGTATTTATTCGCTCAGCAGCTGGTAGACCCTTATCTTACGGTTGTTCTTTCACGGAGAGCTTTGGAAAGTGGAGGAAGAGTTTTGTTTCAAGTCTTTCCCGAAGCCCACGGTGACCCGTTACTTGTTGATTTAGATGAGGCAGATAAGGACATTGAGGCTCTCGCAATATCCCGTGAGATATTTCTGGAATCATTAGCGCGGAAGATTCGTGTACATAGACGAATCTTTGATCACCCGCGTGATCGTGCCGTGCTACCCATAGGACAATTCATAGGGGTGTTTTCTTGGCAGAATGCGAAAGACATAGTTCGGTGCCATAGGATTTTGAGGATAAGGCCTGAAGTTGATGATCACGCATGCAATGTTTGGGGAGATCTAGCTGTCACATATAACGATGTTGCAATGTCCAAATATCGTTGGGCACCATCCTACGTATTAAATGACCCGAGACAACTAAATCTGGCTCTAAACGAATACCAGAGCGTCTATGACTATATTGTAGAGAAGGCCGAAGTGATTGACGTGTCTAATTCTTACGTTCCTGAGCAATATCGGCTCTCAAAATCCCTGATGGCTGCGAACCTTAAGATGGCCGAACGTAAACTGGATAGCGGCGACTTCGGTTCTGCAGTTGCCTACTTGGAATCGGCCTTGAGCTCTTTTCACGATCTGCTTGACGCGTTGACAGACGCGATAGCAGTGGGCGCTCCGCCAACTGCTCTGAGTACAAACATCTAGTGTCCGCTCCTAAAATTGCAGAATTGCAGGGCTGACCCCTGATTCAACGGATCTGCGTAATCTGGGGATTCGATCTCTGGAGCCGACAATGCCGCAATACCCGTTCGCGTTCCCTTCAAGGGAAAACCTCAAGCACTACGAATCCTTTCGTCGGTAAGATGGAATCGCAGAATGGCAGGCCTGACCTCAGAATTTTGTTTCGCGTTCAGCATTGCCACATTAGTCTGCCGCCTGCCGCGTGCCGCGTGCCGCCTGCCGCCTGCCTGTGCTGCCGCCAAAATAAACAAGCGGCTAATGATGGAGAATCGCAAAAATCGCAGGCCGGACCCCTGATCTAGCCTTTGCACACAAGGTCGCACAATGAAGCCCCGTGCGAAGTCCGTTTCATTGATGCACACGGGCTGATCCAGAATTGCTGAAATCCAATAATGGGAAGTACTTGCGCGGTGCGCAACGAAGCATGCTAGAATCCGGGCCGTTTTGATGACGCGCCCGCGATCCACTGCCAGATCGTAAACTGAACCTCAAAATGGTCTAACAATGAGACCAGAACAGGGTACTCGTATGAATGAATCTCAAATTGCCGCTCTAGTAAGTGAAAATGAACGGCTAAAGGCCGAGCTAAATGAGGTAAGAGCATCCTCGAATCAATACCTTCAAAATGTCGCGCATCAGCTAACCGCGCCATTAGGAGCAATAAAATGGAGTATCGAAGCTTTGAAGGATCCTCAAGTACCGATCGGTCGCAAAAGCAACCTACTCAGTTCAATCTATTCCCAAGCGACGATTTTGGTCCATCTAATTAAGAACTTTGCTCTCATGTCGAACTTGGAAGCAGATCTCGAACTTGGACAGTTTCGCGAAAAACCTGAGCCGATTGACATGATGAGACTCGCGATAAACTTGGCGAATGACTTCCAGCCACAGGCATCTGAACGAGGGAATAAGATTGTCGTCGCGGAGTCGACATTTCATAAAGTATTCGGCTCAAAAAAACTCGCGATTGAAAAAAATCTCGTTGCGCAAGCGATATCCAATCTCCTAGAAAATGCCGTGAAATATGCCGACTCTCGTGAGACGATCAATCTTTTGGCACAAGCCGATGACCGGACAGTTAGCATCGTTGTTGAAAGCAAGGGGATTCCGATCTCGGATGAAGAGAAGAGAAACATATTCGCAAGAGGCTTTAGAGGAGCAGCTGCTCGGCAAAAAGTCGCGGCAGGTACGGGAATAGGACTGTACTTGGCTTCTCGTGTTATGAAACTGCATCAGGGAGCCATTCACGTCGATGCTCAAGGCCGCATATCCCGTTTTGCGCTAGAGTTCCCACGTCCCAAATTAAAATGAGCCCGAAGAAGCACACAATATTGTTCGTTGATGATGAACCAATGTTCACGGAGCCTCTTCGTTTGGTACTTGAAGCAAAGGGCTTTAATTGTGTCAGCTTGACGGACATGAGTGCTGCAGTTGATTTTCTCGACTCGAATGAAGTGTCTGTCTTGGTTTCCGACATCATGATGCCGAGCGGAGAGGCATTTCCCGGTATTGACTCGTCAGAAACCGGCTTCCACTTCGTGTCGCTTGTTCGCGAGGAGTTTCCAGACGTAAGAGTGATTTGTCTCTCCGTAATTGGTGATCAAACCAAGATTGAGAAATTAAAAAGACAAGGTGCCTTGTATCTGCGAAAGGGAGAAACGCCTCTTGAGACCGCGGCAAAGCTCATCGAAACTAAGGCGACAGGCGTGATTAACTTTTGACTTGAAATGAAAATCCTTCTGATCGAAGACGATTTTTTCTTCTCACAACGGGTCACCGAATTTTTGGTTGATAACGGGTTAGAAGTCGTGACTGTTAGATCGACACATGAGGCCTTGGAACAAAAACTGTCGGATTATGATGGCGCGATAATAGACATTATGCTGCCGAACAATGCCCAACTGTCGGGCATTCCGTCAGAGGAAGCCCGCGGCGGCTATCTCGCGGGGATCGCATTGGCCCGACGCTTCCGCCAACAACGTTCGGCTCTTCCTTTAGTGCTCCTCTCATCAGATATTACCGGCGGGGAAGCTCATCAGTGGGCCCGTGAGCAGGATGTACCGTTTGTTTTTAAGCATGAAGATCGCGGCCGACTATTAAGTGCCTTAGCGAAACTCGGTCTCGCAGTCGAGGTTGAACGTCCGAGGACTTTCATTGTTCACGGACACGATGAGACTTTGCTGGCCGAGCTGAAAGACTACCTGCAGAATACATTGAAATGGCCGGCTCCGGTTGTGCTTAGAGAACAGACAAACGGCGGCAAAACGATCATCGAAAAATTTGAAGAGCACGCTGGAATCGTCGATTTCGTTTTTGTTTTGTTGTCTCCCGACGACAAGTCCTTTGACCCAAAGACAAACGCAGAAAAAAGGCGTGCACGCCAAAACGTCGTCTTTGAACTAGGCTTTTTCTATGGGCTTTTGGGAAGGCGGGAAGCACGCATAATAGTATTGAGAAAAGGTGACGTTGAACTGCCTTCCGACTTGTCAGGTGTCGTATGGATAGATGTTTCCTCCGGAGTAAAAGCCAGCGGAGAAGAGATAAGAAAAGAAGTGGGACGTGTTTAGACCGCAACGGTATGGTTGAAGCACAAAGGATGTTTTGAAGTACAAAGGAACCACAGCGCCTGACACAAGGTCTTTTGCAGTCGGAAGGTGAAACGCAAGCAGCCATAAAACTCTTTTCATCTTTCCTACGTTTTCCAAATATCAGCCGATAGTGAGGATGCGTTGCCTCGTCTTCGGGAAAGACCATGATCTCGTAATCACCCGTCTTCGGCAGAGTCCCTTTCCAATACTGCAAGCGCCGGCAGTGCGCGAGGCGCACGAAAGATTACTCATCTTTCGCCCGCTTCGCGGACTCTTTGTTTTTGTTCCTGTGATCCTGGGGTTTGCTCGCTGAGCTCGCTGCACCCCAGGCTTTATGCTCACGTGCGCTTCGCGCACTGGCTCCGTTTGTCATTACTCATCACTCATTACTCATCACTCATAATCACTCATCACTAATTACCGATCACTCATCACTCGCGGTAATATTCCGGGAACGAACATGACAGAATCTACCTACGATCAACTGCAGAAACTCGCCGCAGACTTCTGGGTCTGGCGCGGCGCTAATCAACCAATATCCAGTGATGACATTCCGCGTATTGAGCGTCCGGATGATTGGGTGCCTGATTGGTCACGCGATGCGATTCAACGAAGACGAACGGAATTAACAGAATTCACCAAGCGCCACGACAGAATCGATGCGAGCGCGTGGGAGGTCAACCAGCAAGTTGATTACCGCCTGATTGGATCGGCGATCGCGCGCGTCGATTGGGAGTTGAATGTTACCTGCGGACACGAGCGCAATCCCGGCTTCTATGTCGATCAGACTTTGGGGTTGCTGTTCCTCTCTTTGCTGACGCCGCCTCCATTTACCGAAGTGCGCAGCCGCCTAATCATTCGCTACCTCCAAAGCTTTAAGGACACAGTCGCGAATGCTAAAGAGAATCTCAAAGGCCGTGCAGTCAGGCCGTTTGCGCTCGCCGCGCTCGAGAAGTTAGTGGACGTCAGGTCGCGCCTCACAAAGGTCGGCACTGAACTTGGCTCGCTGCTGTCAGGCGTCGACCCGAAAGAGTTCAATCAGTCGGTCAGCGACGCGATCACCGCGCTCGAATCTTTGCACGATTGGTTGACTGCTGAACTCGACGGCATGACGGAAGAGACGGCCGTCGGTCGCGAGGCTTATGTCTATTTCCTGAAGCAGGTCGCGCTCATGCCTTTCACGCCGGAGCAACTGCTGGTGATGGGCGCGCATGAATGGGAGCGATCGGTGGCGTTCGAGAGCTGCGAACAGACTCGCAACCAGGGCTTGCCGGAACTCGAGTTGTATCCCGATCAAGAGACCCAGATGGCCCAGGAAGAATTCTGGGAAGGAGCGGCGCGGCGTTTTCTCGAAGCGAAGAACATTCTTACGGTGCCGGATTGGATGAAGCACTATCGCAATCTGCCGCTGCCGCCGTACGTCGAGCCGCTGTCATTCATGGGTGTAACTGACGATCTGACTTCAGACACGCGACTCGATCAAGATGGCGTTAGTTACATCAAGCAGCCGTCTCCGGATCTCGATTACTTCTCGCTGTCGATTGCCAAAGATCCGAGACCATTGATCGTCCACGAAGGCGTGCCCGGCCATTACTTTCAAATGACGCTTTCGTGGGCGCACGAAAATCACCTGCGCCGGCGTTACTACGATTCCGGCGCGAACGAAGGCATTGGCTTCTATGCCGAAGAGATGATGCTGCAGTTTGGTTTCTTTGACGATCGTCCGAAACTGCGCGAGATCATGTACAACTTCATGCGCCTGCGGGCCCTGCGCGTCGAGGTGGACGTGAAGCTGGCCACCGGCCTCTTCACGATCGATCAGGCGGCTGACTATCTGGAGAAGATTGTCCCCGTCGATCGTGCCACCGCCCGTCAGGAAGCCGTGTTCTTCGCTTCTTCACCCGGCCAGGCCATCACTTATCAGATTGGCAAACTGCAAATTGTGAAGTTTCTGGCGGACGCGCGGCTTAATCAGAAAGAGAAATTCGGCCTGCGCGCCTTCCACGACTATCTGTGGAAGAACGGTAATGTGCCGATCGCGTTGTTGCGTTGGGAATATCTGGGATTGGGTGAGGAGATTGAGACTCTCTAGAAGGCAGGCCAGAAGTTAAAAGGTAAAAGGAAAAAGGAAAAAGGAAAAAGAACCTTTCCCTTTTCGAAACTCACGGAGATGCGAATGAGAATACGAATTGCCGCCTTGTCGATAATCCTACTGTTCAGAAGGCAGGAGGCGAGCGCCAAAGGCGCGACATGCAAAAGCCTAGGCCAACGGCCTAGGTAGCGCGTGATTGAATGACAGAGCGCTGAAGGCGCGGGATAAATCAACGATGTCGTAATTATTTCGCGCCGTTGGCGCTTTGAAATTTGATTTACGGCAACAACCCAGGCCGATGGCCTTGGGTTATTTCATGGCGCGCCGTTGGCGCTTTGAAATCATTTACACACCGGTAACCCAGTAAAAGCCTAGGCCAACGGCCTAGGTAGCGCGTGATTGAATGACAGATCGCTGAAGGCGCGGGACAAATCAACGATGTCGTAATTATTTCGCGCCGTGGCGCTCGGAATTGATTTACGACAACAACCCAGACCGTTGGTCTGGGCTATTGCATGTCGCGCCTTTGGCGCTTTGAATCGTTTACGCGCCGTAACCCAGACCGATGGTCTGGGTTATTACATGACGCGCCTTCGGCGCTTAATTTGACCGCTGAAGGCGCGGGATAAATCAACGATGTCGTAATTATTTCGCGCCGTTGGCGCTCGGAATTGATTTACGACAACAACCCAGGCCGATGGCCTTGGGCTATTACATGTCGCGCCTTTGGCGCTTTGAATCATCTACGCGCCGTAACCCAGACCGTTGGTCTGGGCTATTACAACCCGCGCCGTTGGCGCTTAATGCATTTCGCGCCGTTGGCACTCGGGGATTCGCGGGCGATTCTAACCCAGACCGTTGGTCTGGGCTATTGCATGTCGCGCCGTTGGCGCTTATTACATGACGCGCCGTTGGCGCTTAATCAGAATTCACAACTCTTAACAGACATCTGCGCCGCAGACGTGCTAAGAGATAGGCGCAAAGAGACAGCCCAGACATTAAAAAGCAAATATCCGACGCCAGAGGTCCGCGCGTCAGACCGTAAAGGAGAACAGCTATGCCTCGATACAAGTCCAGACTGCTTTTACTTTCCCCGATTATCGCCGCCACCATCGCGCTAACAGGGTGCGCGAATGTTGAGAGCACGAACAAGAACTCAGCCGCGACGACAGAACCTGCGAACTCAACCGCCGCCGGTAAGATTCCGATTACCACTTCTTCGGAAGAAGCGCGGAAGGAATTCTTGACCGGCCGCGATCTCAACGAGAAGTTGCTCGTGCAGGATTCGATCGCACATTACGACAAGGCGATCTCGCTCGATGCGAACTTTGCCTATGCCGAGCTGAATCGCGCCGGCGTAAGTCCTACCGGGAAAGAGTTTTTCGATCACTTGAAGAAGGCGGTAAGTCTCGCGGACAAGGCTTCGAATGGTGAGAAGCTTTTGATCCTCGGTACAGAAGCGGGCGCGAACGGGAATGCGGCGAAGCAGAAGGAATACCTCGATCAACTGGTCGCCGCGTATCCGAATGATGAGCGCGCCAACTTTGCCCTGGGTGGTTACTATTTCGGGCAGCAGGATTTTCCGCAGGCCATCACCTACTACAAGAAGGCGACCGAGCTGGAGCCGAAGTTTTCTTCGGCGTTCAACCTGCTCGGTTATGCGTACCGGCAGAATAACGATTACGCAAACTCGGAAAACGCGTTCAAGAAATACATCGAGCTGATTCCGAACGATCCGAATCCGTATGACTCGTACGCGGAACTGCTTTTGAAGATGGGCAAGTTCGACGATTCGATCACGCAGTATCGCAAGGCGCTATCTATTGATTCGAACTTCATCAACGCGCACCAGGGCATCGGCATGGCTTTGCTGTATCAAGGCAAGGCGTCGGAAGCCGCGACCGAAATAAACCACATTACCGAGAAAGCGCGCAGCGATGCGGAACGGCGGACGGCGCTGTTTGCTTTGACGGTGGTCGATGTCGATTCAGGCAAGTGGGACGCGGCGCTCGCGGATGTCGACAAGCAATACGCGTTGGGCGATAAGACGAACGATGTGCCGGGAATGACCGGCGACCTGCAACTGCGCGGGAACATTCTTTTGGAAATGGGCAAGTACGACGAGGCGAAGGTGCAGTTCGAGAAGCTGCTAAAGATGACGCAGGACTCAAGTCTGTCACAGGAGATCAAGGACAATGCCGCGCTGTTCCATCATTACAATCTGGCGCGCGTGGCTTTAGGGAAGAAGGACCTGGCAACAGCGAAGACTGAAAGCTCGGCTTTTATGAACGGGGTAAAGAATCCGCTGCAGACGAAGCAGGCGCACCAACTGATGGGTTTGATCGCGATGGAAGAGAAGGACTATGACAAAGCGGTCGCCGAGTTGAAGCAGGCGAATCAGCAGAACCCTTACGATCTGTATCGCTTGTGCCAGGCGTATTCGGCGAAAGGTGATGCCGCGTCGGCGAAAGAGCAGTGCGGGAAGGCGGCGAACTTTAATTCATTGCCGGCGATTCAGTACGCGTTCGTGCGGACGAAGGCAGTAAAGCAGTCATGAGTGATGAGTAATGAGTAATGAGTAATGAGTGATGAGTAATGAGTAATGAGTAATGAGTGATGAGTGATGAGTGATGAGTGATGAGTGATGAGTAATGAGTGATGAGTGATGAGTAATGAGTGATGAGTGATGAGTGATGAGTAATGAGTAATGAGTAATGAGTAATGAGTGATGAGTGAAAGGCAGTGAGGTAGTGAGCAGTGAGCTGTGAGCAGTGAGCGGCGAGCAAAAGGCAGAAGGCAAAAAGCAGAAGGCAGGCGTACGAAATGGAATCCGCAGATTACAGAGATTGGGGAAGGCGCGGTTCACGCAAAGGCGCCAAGCCGCAAAGAAACGCAAAGGGACATTGCAAGTTCTTATGCCCTCACCTCATCCCACGAACATTGCTGTAGCGCATCGCCGCGGTCACACTCAGGCCGAGGGCTTGAGCGGTTCATGCAATAGTCCAGCTTTCATAAAATCGCCATCAAAGATCAAAGACCAAAGATCTACGATCTAAGTCCTTTCGGGTGTAATCTGCGGATTATTCTGCCGACCTGCGGAGGTGAGAGATGGTCGAAAAGCTAAAGCCCGGCTGTCTGCACGGGCGCGTCACCAAAAGCCTCAAAGTTGCGGATTTTATCCTGACGGAAACCGCATATGATGCGCGCTGCAAATTGCTCCCACACGCGCACGAAAGCTCCTATTTCTGTTTCGTGCTGCAAGGAGCCTACACCGAACGATTCGGTCATCGAGAGGTTGTTTGCAAACCCTCCAGTCTGACGTTTCGCGCTTCTGGTCTAACACATGAAGACCGTGTTCACGACGCAGCGGCCCGAATCTTCGTGATGGAGATCTCACCTCGCTGGATCGAAAAGCTGCGCGCGGATTCCCTCACGCTCACCAGCGCTTCCGAGTTCTGTGGTGGTGCAATGTCGCGGATAGTTGCGAGACTCAATCGCGAGTTTCACAAGTCGGACACGGCCGCGAAATTGGCGATCGAAGGCCTGGCACTCGAACTCCTGGCTGAGGCCGCGCGACGGCCTCGCGGTGAAAGTGGGAACGCGCCAGCATGGCTCAGGCAAGCTCGCGAAATGATTCTCGAACACTTTCCCGAAACCTTCAGACTCACGCAGATCGCGGCTGAAGTCGATGTTCATCCCGTTTACCTGGCCACGGCTTTTCGTCAAAGATTTGGCATGTCGATTGGCGAATTTGTGCGCCAGTTAAGAATCGAACATGCATGTGGCGAACTCGCGAAAGGCGATACCTCACTCGCCGACATTGCTCTGCGGGCAGGTTTCGCGGATCAGAGCCACTTCTCGAAGGTGTTTAAGTCTTACGTGGGTACGACGCCCGCCAGATATCGCAGAACCGTTCGCATTGTTAAGACCGTACCAAATCTTCATCGGATAACAGACAGAGAGCGCGTCCAGCGATAGAATGCTGGGCCGTCGAGCGTTACGATTATTCAGGAAAAGTATTCTGAGAGCCTTGGCCTCAAAAGTAATCGCTCGAGCGAACGGGGACAGAACGTGCCGTAGGCACGCAATGTTTATAAGAGAGTACACGGTCTTCTAACGTCTTCCGGAAAGAGCGAAATGCGGACATTTCGTTCTTTGCGGAGATGACAAGGGCAATCGCGTAGCTATAAACATCTCGCCGCTCCGCGGCGATGATTCAGTTGAGATCCTTCAGAGCAACCAGCGAAGGACTTTTGAGGCAAAGCCATTCTGAGATCTACCATGAGAATCGTCATCATCCTTTCAATCTGCGTGCTCCTGGCATCCGGCCTGACTGCGTCCGCGCAAGAGCGGCTATCACCAAACCAAACCGTTACAAAAAAGATCGATCCCGGCAAGACTGACCTCTACTCACTGAGCGTGAATGATGGGGACTATTTCAACATTTCGATTGGATACAAGGGCCGCATCAACTTCTTTCTACTGAATCCAGACGGAACGATTGCGCGACGCCTGGTCGAAACTTCAGGTGACGGAAAAGTCACATTCGCGCACGGCGCGGAAGGCTCGGGCGCATATTCATTCAAGATCCAGAATCCGGGCGATCAATCAGCCAGTTATGAATTGGAAATCGGCGAAGTCATCTCGCTCGACGAGCGTCTCAAACCTCAGCCCTGGAACGATCCTTTCCCAACCAAACGGATTCAGTCTCTCCGTAATCAGATTGCCGCGGGTCAAGCGAACACGGACAGCTTCTGGAAACAGGTGGCCGCCGAGGGAACGCCACTGACTGAGCCGTCTGGTTCAGACGGCAAGTATCAACTGGTGACCTTTCTGTGGCGAAACATCCACGATACGCGAAATGTCCTGGTGATCGGTTCTTTTCAAGGGGTTGGCTCACCCGCCGATTATTCCATGCATCGGATTGCCAACTCGGATGTCTGGTATTTGACCTTGAAGCTTCCGAGCAGCGCGCGGTTTTCCTATGCGCTGTCACCGAACGATCCGCTGACGTTTGATGGTCCACGCGCTGGTCAGCGCGCGGCAACGCGGCAGGCCGATCCGCTCAATCTTCATGAACGACAATGTCCGCCGAATTCCAGCAAGTTCAGATGTCGCAGCGTCGCGGAGTTGCCCGCGGCCCCGGCGCAGCCATGGCTTATCCCCAAACCGGGAACGCCTGAAGGGCGCGTCGAGAAACAGACCATCAAAAGCGCGCTCGAGAAGATTGACCGTCCGTTTTCCGTTTACACTCCGCCGAATTACAAGGCCGATGGGCCAGCTTATCCACTTGTGATTTTCTTTGATGGGGAAGACCTGGCAGACGATCCCTATCCGTTGACCACGTTGAATAATCTGATCGCTGCTTCAAGGATTCCGCCGGCGGTCGCAGTTTTCGTTGACAACGTCGGTAACCGGCGTTTGGGAGATCTGGTCGCGAATCCGCAGTTCGCTGATGTGCTCGCGACCGAACTCTTGCCCTGGATTCGAAGTCACTACAACGTTACCAGGGACGCATCCCAGATCGTGCTCGGCGGCTATAGCGCGGGTGGGCTGGCGTCAACATACGTCGCGCTCCGTCATCCAGAGGTGTTCGGCAACGTGCTTAGCCTATCGGGCGCGTTTTGGTGGTCACCCGAACATAACGGCGGGATTTGTGGCGGGCGCTGCCCGGAATCGGGCGGGCGCGGTGGCGACAGTTTTCTGGATTCCACTACTGAAGGGAACTTTCTCGCAAAAGAGTTCCTTGCGAGTCCCAAGCTGCCGTTGCGTTTTTATTTTGCGGTCGGAGCATTTGAAAGAGACACGAACGGGAGTGGTGGAGACATTCTGGAGGCGACGCGTCAGCTCCGTGACATCCTCCTGGCGAAAGGATACAAAGTGCACTTTCAACAGTACGTCGGTGGACATGATGGGTTGAGTTGGCGGGGTCTGCTGGCGGACGGCCTGATCACGTTGCTCGGAACTGAAGCCAGAAGGCAGTAGGCAAAAAGCAGAAGGCAGGAAGCAGGAGGCAGACGGCAGAAACTGAAAATTGAGAATTGAAAAATGAAAATTGAAAACTCAACAACCTAAAATCCGAGACCAAGACCTAAGACCAAAGATCAAAGACCAGTCTGCATAATCTGCGGACTATCCCGCCGCTGCTTGCTGTTTCCACTTACCTTCATCGACACCGCGTATCAGCAGCCACAGAATCATCACAACGGTAACCAACAGACCGTAGAGCGCGGTTATCGAAAACGCGGCGCGACCGAGTGGCGGATACAAGTAGAGTAGCCAGCAGAGACCTGCAATCATCCCCATTACACCCAGCCAACGCGGCAGGAAAGTTGACTTGAAAATTAGATAGCCGTTGAGCGTGGTCGAGAATCCGAAAAATGCCATCGCGGTCGCGGCGCCGATGTCATTTGACCTGAGGAGAATGAGCGCGAGCGATTGCACTTGTTCCGGCGTGAAGCTGTGCAAGATTGTCGAGCCGCCACCCAACACCCACAGCGGCGCGATGAAGAACACGCGCGCGAAAGTTTTGATGACATCGCCTGCAAGCTGGATGAATGCCGCGGTCAACGCAATCGGTTTACTCACGGGCCGCAACAAGTAGTACCAGAGCGCGGCGGTCGTAACGTCGGCCACCATTTCGATGAGATAGACGGTGAAGCCCAATTGGAACAGACCGGTGTGTGACAGAATGTTATTGGCGGTTGCGGCGGCGTCGCGGTAGTTGATCAGTCTTGCGCTAACGAAGCCTTGCGCGAACACGCCGCAGACAATTACAAACAGAAAGAGTAGGCCGAGTATGCGAGCGATCGTTTTAGGGTGTTGGGTGTCGATCATGATGCGGTAAATGGTGAATGGTGAATAGACGATCGAAAATGTAAACGGTATTGAGAGGAGAAAGGTTCGATAGATCTATCCGCGGATTACAAAGAACAGAAAGCAGAAGGCAGGAAGCAAAAGACATAAGGTCCAAGGTCCAAAGTCCAAAGTTCAAAGCACAAAGCACAAAGCACAAAGCACAAAGCACTAACTTAGTATTGCCTGGTGCGCGGCCTTGTAATACTATGCGCGTCCCACCAGCTCAGTTTTTCATCATTCCCCTGTCCTGGAGGTTTTAGTTGCTGGGTAAAACTATCTCGCATTACCACATAACTTCGCAGCTCGGCGAGGGCGGTATGGGTATCGTGTATGAAGCGGAAGATACCAACCTGGGCCGCCATGTCGCGCTCAAGTTTCTCACGCCCGCGTTGGCGAACGATGCAGGTCTCTTGCAGCGTTTTCAACGTGAAGCGCGGGCCGCGTCAGCACTGAATCATCCAAACATCTGCACCATCCACGGCATTGAGCAACATGATGCTGAACACTTCATTGTGATGGAACTGCTCGACGGTGAGTCACTCGCGGATCAGATTCGTCGCGGTGCGCTCGATCTGGAGTTGGTCCTGACGCTCGGCGTTCAGCTCGCTGACGCGCTTGAATCCGCGCACTCCAAAGGGATCGTGCATCGCGATCTGAAGCCGGCCAACATCTTTGTCACGTCGCGCGGGCAGGCAAAGATTCTCGATTTTGGGGTCGCTAAAATAGACGGTCGCGCGGCTGCTGATTCGAATTCAATGGTGGCCACCGTGCGCAAGGATCAGCTTACTTCAGCGGGCCAGACTATCGGCACGATCGCCTACATGTCGCCGGAACAAGCGCGTGGAGAAATCACCGATGCCCGCACGGATCTTTTTTCGCTCGGCACGGTGCTTTACCAGATGGCGACCGGCTTTCTTCCTTTCCAAGGGGACACCTCAGCGGTCGTCTTTGATTCGATTCTCAATCGCGAGCCAACCGCGCCAAATCATCTTAATCAATCCTTGCCGCTGGAATTCGGCCGGATCATTGGACAAGCCCTCGAGAAAGATCGTGACCTGCGCTATCAGAGTGCCACAGACCTGAAGACAGGCTTGAAGCGCTTGAGGCGTGATCTCGAATCAGCGTCGCGGCAGGCGGCTGCTGATTCTGGCAGTGGAACACGCCGCGCCGCTTCAACCGATCACTCCATTGCCGTTCTCTATTTCGAAAATTTGAGTGGCATGAAAGAAGACGAGTACCTGCGCGACGGCATCACCGAAGACATCACTACCGAACTCTCGAAGATCGCCGGGCTGAAAACCTTTTCGCGGGCGATGGTCTTGGCGTATCGAGACAAATCAGTAACGGCTGGAAAAGTCGGGAATGAACTCGGCGCGTCCTACGTATTGACCGGCAGTCTGCGGCGCGCTGGCGCGCGTCTTCGCATCAACGCGCAACTGGTTGATGCGGCTACGGATTTTCCGCTTTGGTCTGAGAGATACGACCGCGAGATGGAGGATGTGTTCGAAGTGCAGGACGAGATCGCGCAGAAAATCGCGGCGGCCCTGCGGATTACGCTTTCGCCTCAGGAACAGCGGGCGCTTTCTGCGAAACCGACCGAAAACCTCCAGGCTTACGACCTTTACCTCCGCGGGAGGAATTACGCGCGGCGCGTGGGACGGCAGGACTTGCAGTTTGCGTTGCAAATGTATGAGAACGCAGTTGCGCTCGATCCACATTTTGCGCTGGCGCACGCCGGCCTCGGCAAAGTCTGCGCCGAGTACTACTACCATTTTGAGCGCAAGCAGCAATGGATCGATCGGGCGATTACCGCAACGCAGAAGGCGAGCGCCCAGGGCCACGACGCGCCGGAGATTCGCTGCGCTGAGGCTTGGGTCATGTTTGCAGAAGGGCGTTACGACGATACGGTCGAAAGACTGCGGGCTGCACTCAAGAAAGATCCGGATCTCGACGGTGGATACTATCTTTTGGGACGCGCTCTTTTTTCGGCTGGCCGGTATCAGGAAGTGGTGGATATGACGGAAGAGGCGATGGCCCATGCCGGCGAGAACTACAACACTACGATTCCGATCCATAACGCATTGGGGGCGCTGGGCAAGTCAGATGCGCTCAAAAACTATCTGCATCGTGAACTTGCGATGTATGAAGAGCATGTCCGGAAGGTGCCTGAGGATGCGCGCGTCCGTGTGTTACTGGCGGGCGACTATGCTATTCAGGGTCGGTTTGAAGAGGCCAAGCGCGAGGCTGACATGGCAATGATCCTCCGCCCCGACGATTCGATGATTCTCTATAACGTGGCGTGCGCGTTTTGTGCGATGGACAAAGCCGCCGACGCCTTAAATGCACTTCGGAAGGCCTGGGAGACGGGCTATCGCGATCCGATTTGGACTCGCCAGGATCCTGACCTGGCTTTGCTGCACGGTGATCCTGAGTTCGAGCGATTATATCCAGCGCAGCAGGCGTAGAAGGGGACCGCAGTAACCAGGAGGCAGAAAGCAGGCGCAGGAGGCAGCGGCGTTACTTCTCGTCTTCATCATCCGGCATCACTCTCACTCATCACTCATTACTCATCACTCATCACTCATTACTCATCACTCATCACTCATTACTCATCACTCATCACTCATCACTCATCACTCATTACTCTTACCTGCTAATCCTCTAAATCCTTTCACCATCAGCCATATCTGCGGATCAATTCTTCCTCATGCAGGTTGAGCCGACTTTTTCTTCCTCAGAATCGCAGCAGAGATCAGAGTGATCAGCAGGCCGACGGGAAACGGCTCAATGAAAGTCATCGCGACTTTGAAGAGAGGGTTGCTGTAAAGCTGCTTGAATTGCTGCATCTCTTGTTGCTTGGCTTGAATCGCCTGGGCGTTGGCGCCTGAGGCTCGCAGTTGCTCGATAGCTTGCGCGGCGTACTTGTCGACAAAGTCAGGCATGAAGTAGTGAGAGAGGATCAGCCAGGCGAGCACATAGCAGACCGACGAGATCACAGCAATCAGAATCCCGACAGCGAACGCGCGGCCGAAGGTAATCGTCCCGCCGCCGACGTTTTCGCGGTATGAACGAATGCCGAAGAAGACAAGCATGAAAGCCAGCACCATCGAGGTGTAGCCAACAATTGCGCCTTTGTCGGTGCCGATCTTCTCGAGGAACGGCAGCGTCGCAAACATAAGGGCCGCCATCAGCGCGCCGGAAATCAGGCCAAATACCAGAACGATTCTTTTCATTTGAGTTCTCCCACAGTTTCGAGTTTCGGGTCTCAAGTTCCGACCCGCTAGTTAGTCAAGACGGCGCCGAGATTACCGCCCATCCCGAGATTTGTCGTCATACTTTCTGATGATTTTGAGCGTTTCCGTTAGAATCACCCTTTCGAGTGACCCGATCTATCCGCTGATTGCGCAGATTACGCAGAACAAAAAAGCAAAAGGCAGAAAGCAGATGGCGGGAAGGCGGTAGGCGGAAGCCAGGAATCAAAGACCAAAGACCAAAGACCAAAGACCAAAGACCAAAGTTGTCTTCTGCGGAATCTGTGTAATCTGCGGATAACTCTGTCTTACGGAATCAGACGCATCTCTTTCGCGATTTGCACTGCCTGCGTGCGGCGTTTGGCGCTGAGTTTGTCGAGCAGGCGGCTGGAGTGGGTCTTGACTGTGTTCTCACTGACGAAAAGCTTCTCAGCGATTTCGCGATTGCTGAGGCCGCCGGCGATGAGCTCTAGTATCTCCAACTCGCGCGCGGTGATTCCCAGTTGCAGCAAACGCGTCTGATCGATTGCAAACGGTTCGCGTGTGGGAACCGGCACTTCGACTTTGACCTCGACCGGAACCTCTTTGACGACGACCGTCTCCTTCTTCTTCGTCAGCTTGAGGCCAAGCCAAATGCCCACTGACGCAAAGAACAACGCGATCAAGCCGCCGTAGATTTCAATTGAGCGCTCGATGATCAGAAACCGATACTCGATTGTCTTGAGCAGGACGATTAGGAGCCCACCGCAAATGCCGTAGATGAGAAGGTGCTTCTTCACTGGTGAATGGTTGGTGAATGTAAGTGGACAGAATTTCTTGGCTTACGATGATTCGCTTATTGGATAATTGACGGCTTGCCGGGTTTTTTCATGACGCGCCAAACGACCCACGCACCAAATAGGAGAATCACTGCGGAGATCGCGCGCGCGGCCGGCCCGTGAACCGTCAGGCTGCCATTTCTGCCGAGAAGAAACAGGTTGCCAGTCGCAAGACCAATTACCGCGCCGATGACCGTGACAAGCAAATACAGTCCAAATGCGATCGCGATGAGCAAGAGGCAGCCGTGGAAGACACAGGCAGCGCTCTTGTTTGGCGGCTGCAACGGCGGAGCGCTGGATGATGGTTGACCGGTCGTTTCCTGTTGGTGAAGAGATGCTTGGATGGCGTCCAGCCACTTACGGATTTGAATGTTGTAGTAGCCGCCCACATCAAACAGCATAAAGCCGCTGAAGCCAGCGCGTTCCACGCGTAATTCGACGTCGACCATGGTCCCAGTGCCGGTTGATCGAAGCTGAATATTTGCGGTTCCGACGTGTCCAAAACTTGAACCTGAGGCAGTGAATCCTTCTGATGTTTCGTTTGTAATTGACCATCCAACCGATTCCGTCATGACCGCGCGCGCTCGCTCGAACACCGCCTCGCGGGCTGCGGGATAAAGTCGTCGCTGGCGGAAATGTTTGTACTTGAAGTCCATTGCCGCGAATGTTGCGCGAGTATAACGACGGTGCGCGTGTTGTCAAAATAATTTTCCCCGTGTGCTTTTGAGAGATGTTGCGGATTCCTTCACATTGACGGTGTTGCTTAATTCGAATAGAGTGCGCGGGCGAATCAAAATAACTTCAAAACTGAGGAGACCCCTGATGAAAAGAATTTCAAGAAAAATGTTAGTCGTAGTGTTTGCCGCAGCCCTCGCGCTCGGCGTCACTGCAACGGCCCAAGTCTACAAATACTACAGTCCCGGCACCGTCTGGACAGTCACCACTATCAGAGTCAAGTCCGGCATGGACCAGGCTTATCTTGGCTATCTCGACACTGAGTTCAAAAAGGAATCAGACGCCCAAGTGAAGGCAGGCTACATGAAGTCGTACAAGATTCTGCGCACACTGGACGATGATTCGTCATGGAATCTGTTAATCCTGCGCGAGTACAAGAGTCTCGCGGCCATGGAAGCTGACACGGAAAAGTCAGACGCACTGGCCCTGCAGACTTCGGGCAATGACGATACGCAGATGAAAGGGTACGAGGATCGGTCGAAGATCCGAGAAGTTCTCGCAACGAAAACCGCGCGGGAATTAATGCTGAAGTAAAGCGGGCGTCCGAATCCAGCTTAAAATAGAATTTCAGCCCAGGCCGTGATTGGCCTGGGCTCTCTATTTGCGCGCAGGCTATGTGGCATCCCTAACCTACCGCCGGAGTTGTCAGGGGTTCTCGAGTAAATTCGCCTTGTAAATCGTGTTCGCTTGCTCTAATCTACTCGCGCAGTTGCTTGCAGCGTCTCCTGGCGCCGACCCACCCCCGGCGCAACTCTCCTGAATATTGAATTCGGTTTGGGGTATTTTGTGCAGAAGTAACGCTCTTCCCAAAAAATCGCCGTCGCCGCGGACAATTCCCGACGAAAGCCAGGGTGTATGCATCGAGCATCGTACCGCTTGAGGCCGGGAGCATCGTCGAAGGGAGCAACTAAGATGAAAGTATTCTGTCGTGTGCATGAAAAAGGGTTCTTCGCTCCGCGCCAAAATCCGATCAAGTGTGACAATCGCAGTCACATCCTCGGTGAACTGAATTTCGCGGGTGACAAACGTCAACCGGCGGAGCTGCATTGGCAGTACTGCTGTAACTGCGAGCACTTCTGTCCGATATCTGAGAACGGTGAAAGCCTCGCGGTTTGCCCGGTGTGCGCGCGGCGAACGTCGCAGATGTACGTCTGTGATCGCTGCTTCACCATAAGTTTCGAATCGAATACGCCGGTGGACTCGAAAAATTTCACACTCACCGCTGATGGAGTAACTCGGCCCGCGTGTCCCGGATGTTTGCAGACGAGTTCGGGGGAAGTGCGCGAGCACGCTTGTGACGACTTGGGCACCTCGTTCACCACCGCGCTAACAACATGTCCCATTTGCCGCGAGCGACTCGACATCGGCCCATCGTTTCCAAATTTGGTGTCACAGTTTCTGCGCAAGACCAAGGCGTCGAACAAATCCAACGTGACTTTCGATTACGACACCGGACTGTTCATTGAGATCGAGGACGGAGAGTTTGTCCTCGTGCCTGACGTGTCTGAGCGCACTCGAGTAATGCTGGTGCCGCGGCTCGCTCAATTCTCTGATCCGCGCGAGTTCTACGAGATTTATCAGGATTACTATCATCATCGCGCTGAGCTTCGCGCGGGCGAAGTCTTCATTCATGAACCGGCCTTGGCCGAACGCACCGAGGGTGGTTGGGCGTTCAAGTCACAGGGCATTTTGGAAGTAGTGGATGATCACCCCAAACGCAGAACGCGTAAGGTTCGACTCAGCGAAGCACTTCATCAACAACAGGCACCCGCGCCGCCGGTGGCTGCTCCGATTGAACCCGCACCGTCAATCAATCCGGCCGATATCGAAACCGAAGCGCCTGCTTCTGCACCATTGGTTACGGCCCAACCGAAGACGGAGCCATCCGGTGGCGTCTGCGAACATTGCGGCTCAGCAATTGAGGACAAATATGCGTTTTGTTGGAACTGCGGGAAGCCAATGCAGTCCACGAAATCTGCTGAATTCAAACGGCCTAAGAACCCTTCGCGCAGACTGATTATCGACATGGATGACGTTCAAAATGTTCAGCCATTCGAAGATAGTCAGCGACCTGAGGCCTTTCGGCGGGAATTGCCTGGTGAACAGAAGAGGCTAAAGCGTGGAAATGGTTCAGGACTGAAGCTAATGCTGGTGCTGGTCGTCGCCGGCACGGCTTTGGTGTCAGGAATGGTCGGCATGTGGTGGCTGAAACCCTCGCCTCAGCTAACGACGGCGGCGGTGGCGGCCCAAACCGCGACTTCAACTTCACAGTCCGCGCAGGATTACGTGCCGACGGTTGCGGTCTCAAATACTCCCGTTGAGACGCCGCTGCCAACAAGGATGACGGCTGCGTCAGCTGATGATGAACTGCGAGACTTGAGACAGCGCCACACAAAAGGAAGTGCTGCCGATCGACGCATTGAGATGCGCGACATTGCGCGATTGGAGAGAGAATTTCCGAACGACTACCGCTTTCCTTACGAACGCGCAAAATTATCCGCCTCGGAAGCAAAGTCAGGTAATGCAGCTTTTCAGGCGCTGTCTGTAGCGGCGCAGAGAGCTATAAAGACGGGCAAGGCCGCAGAGATGTTACAAGGACTGGAGACTGACAAACTTCGCGATTTCAAAAAGCTCTCGCGTGGCCGCGTTGAATGGGCTCAAATCATTCAGTCTTTGAAGAACAGAGACGCGACTCTTTTAGCGACGAACACACGTTCAGCGCAAGCGTTATAAGCGGGCGTTTGCCGGTTTTGCACAAAAATGGAAGTGGCACGTCGTCTGCTTAGTGGACGAGAAGCGCTTTTTGGGCAAAGCAGCTTTTCCCTGCACCTACCTCTTCACGACCGTGATCGTCACTGACGAAGGATACTGCTTCGAGTGATGTACGACGTTATGCGCGACAACGCCAGTGGTCTCGTCATAGTTGTTGCCGCCGGTGTTCATGTTGCGATCGAAACGCGGAAAATTGCTGCTGGAAATCTCAATGCGAATGCGATGGCCGGTTTCAAAGAAGTTGCTTGTGTTCATTGGTGAGAAGCTGAACTTGTAGACCTCGCCCGGTTTCATCCACGCGAGCGGCTTGTCATAACCGTTGCGATACCGCAGGCGCTGAATTGTCTCGTCGAGATTGTAAGCGCGGCCGTCCGGGTAGACATCGATCAACTTGACTGTGAAGTCCGTGTCTTTCACATCCGACGAGACATAGAGCGTGACTTCGATCGGGCCACTCAGTTCCAATCCTTCTTTCAAAGGATCAGTTGAATAAACCAGGATGTCATTCCGTTCTTCCATCTTGCGCTGATCGAACGAGCCGCCTTGCACTGCGGTGCCGGTGCAGCAGACGTTCCCGCCGTATGACGGCACGGGATTCATAGGGTCGTAATCGAATTTGTCCGGCGCATCCGTAGTGGCGGCCGCAGCCATTAGTGCGCCATCGCCATTCAGACTGTTGGCTTTGCCTCCGCTTGATAAAAAGAACGTTAGCGGCGTCGCGCCCGCTGGCGGCCATGTGTCAGACGTCTGCCATTTGTTGATGCCCATTGTGAAATAGCGAACGCGGGGAGTTTTCTGGAGAAAGCCGTTGTCCTCACTTTTCAAGAAGCGATCGAACCATCCCCACGTCAGCTCGTCATAGTTCAAACGCGCATCACCCATGCTGCGCTCGCCGACGATGGTATTTTCGGTCGCGCGTTTGTAAGCACAGTGGAGCGTCGGCGCAATCACCGCGTACTGCTGATTCGCGATCTCGCCTTTGGCATGCGCGCGAACAAAGTTGTACGCGGCGAGGTTTGGCCCCACCGAGACGTCGTACCATGACATGAACCAAAAGCCGGGCACGTTGATGTTCATGTTGTCGTGCCAGAGTCCGCCGCGGAACCACGCCGGATCATTCGGCGCCCTTTTGATCATCGCACCCCGGGTATCGACGGGCATGTTGTCGGCAAAGATTCCGTGTGGGCCATCGACGGCTTTGATGATCTCCATCTCTGGCAGATGCCGCAGACCTTGGGACCAATCAACCGGCGGCAATTGCTGCGCGAGGTCGAACGCTTTTGACATCCGAATCAACTCTTCCTGCGTCGCGTTTGCAGGCGGCATCGGCCGCACCTGGTTCTGCTCGCCGTAAATCCACGCAATGAAGAGCATCTGCACCGCGCCCCCGCGGTACCAGTTGCCTTGCTCAAAATACGGCGCGACGCGGCCAACGCCTGCACCGAATCCTTGCGGAATGATCGCCGCCAGCGCGGGATTGCCGACTGCCGCGACTGCCAATTGCCATTCTGCCGTGGAAGAACAACCAATCAATCCGACTTTGCCGTTGGACCACGGCTGCTTCGCAATCCACGTGAGTTCGTCGTCACCATCGCTGAGTGGTGGCCCGAGAATGTCGTAGTTGCCCTCAGAGAAGAAGTGGCCGCGCTCGTTGATTTCCACAAACGCGTAACCACGCTTCACGGCATCGAGTTCGTTGCTCATGTCACGCGGCACGCCGTTGCGCACGTCCCAAAAGTTAAAGTTGTAAGGCGTGCGAACAAACACAGTGGGGTATTTCTTTGTTAGGTCCTTCGGTCGATAGACGTCCGCTGCCATCTTCTTGCCATCGCGCATCGGAATCATTAGTTTGCGGTCGACGATAGCCATCGACTGCAGCTCCTGTTCTCGTTGATTGCGCTGCGCGATTTGTTCAGGTGTCAGCCCGGGTCGTTGTTGCGCGTCGACCGATTGATGGTGCTTCGAGACGACAAAGACAGCAGCAGCGACAATGGACAAAGCCGCAAACAAGACCGTGTGTTTTCGCATTCAGGGCTCCTTCAGAAACAGGCATGCGGCTTTGCCGCTTGCCGTGGGAAGGCTTGTAGCCTTCCGCGAGATGCTTTCCATTCTCTCCAGGGTTGATGGTTAGCTGCGTGACGGCAAGGCAAAGTCTTACCGCACATCACACCGATCCGCCATTCGACATCAACTTCGCAAATCGATCAGAGGGAATGTTTCCGCCGGTGAGAATACCGACCACCGTCTTGCCGCTTAGCTTGTCGCGCAACTTGAACGCACCGGCCAGTGATGCCGCGCCCGCGCCTTCGGCGATCTGTTTTGCGTCACGTGCAAGCACGTGAATTGCCTCGTTGATCTCTTCATCGCTGACCAGCAGAAAATCGGTTAAGTGCTTCCAGAGAATCTTGTTTGTTAACTCGAATGGTACGCGTGTGGCAAGTCCTTCATGCACCGTCCGCATAGTTGGATATGGTTCCAGCGAGTGATTCTGGTAAGCATGCCACATCGCCGGCGCCGCCGCTGATTGCACCGCGTAGACGCTTACCCTTGGATTTAGTTCATTAGCCGCGATGCAAGCTCCGGAAGCGCAGCTGCCACCGCCTGCCGGCGCGATGATCACGTCGACATTGGGCAAGTCTTCGAAAATCTCGGCGCCGATTGTGCCGACGCCGGCAATCAGCATTGGCTCGTTCGCCGAATGAACGTAACGATAACCCTCTTCGCGCGCGAGTCGCTCGACTTCCAGCCGCGCTTCGTCAAAATCGCGGCCGTGCAGTCGCACTTCAGCGCCGAGATCGCGCATCGCTTGCATCTTCGATTCATTAACGTTTTCGTTTGGCGCGTAAATGATGACGCGGGCGCCGAAGAGGCGTCCGGCATAGGCGATTGATTGACCGTGATTACCCGTTGAGGCGGTGATCAAAGTGACTGGCTTGCCATCGCCCGCGCCGACTTCATTCCGCACGAGGTTTATGCCGCCGCGCACTTTGAAGGCGCCCGTTGGTTGCAGGTTTTCGAGCTTCGCGTAGTAGTCGCACTCAAGCAGCTCTGAAATCTTGTTCAAGCGAACCAGCGGCGTCTTTGGCAGAAACCCTGAGATTGCTGCTCGCGCCGCGACGATATCTGCGAAGGCTGGATAATTCATCGGCTTAACTTTGCGCGGACAGATTACGCAGATCGGAAGAATTAGGGAAGCGAGGGAGGAGGGAGGAAGCAGGCGGCAGAAGGCAAAAGGCAAAAGGCAAAAGGCAAAAGGCACTGCTCACTGCTTACTGCAATGAGCGCGCGCGTTCTACAAGTCGCGGCGCTCCAATTTTTTCCGCGACAGCAGGAAAGTTGTCATGGACGCCCCGCCAACGCAGTTTGCTCACACTCTTAGTTTCACCATTCGTGGGCGAAGCAAGCGGTGCGTCAATGCGCAGTATAGCGAGATTCTTGAAGAGCAAAGCAAGCTCGCGATTTGCGTCGCTTAAGAGCGAGTCAGGGAAGTCTTCAATGTGACCATGCTGGTTGATCAGTTTCGCGACCGTCTTGGGACCGAAGCCCGGCAGCCCAGGATAACCGTCAGCAGAATCGCCAACCATTGCCAGATAGTCGGCGATAAATTCCGGCGCGACACCAAATTTTGCGCGCACACCATCAGCGTTGCGAATTTCATTTTTGCGACGATCGATTTGCACGACTCGATCGTCGACGACGCACTGAGCCAGATCTTTGTCAGGCGTCCAGATGCAGACCTTCTCTACTTTCTTGTCGCGTGCAGCCAAATCAGCCGCCGCCGCCAACGCATCATCGGCTTCAAACTCGATCATCGGCCACACCACAACGCCCATCGCGGCGAGCGCGTCTTCGAGCGGGTGAAACTGCGCCCACAGCGCACGGTCGATGCCCGCACCAGTTTTATAGCCGGACCAAAGCTCGTTGCGAAAGGATTCGATGACGTGGTCGGTCGCGACGCCGATGTGGGTCGCGCCGTCTTCGATCATTTTGACGATCATGCCGAGGACGCCGGCGACGGCGCCGAATGGCGGATCCGTTTTATGAAAGCGGCGCAGGCCGTAGAAATGGCGGAATAGCTCGTAGGTCCCGTCGATGAGGTGGATGATCATTCTCGCGGCAAAAAAATGAATTGCAAATTGAAAAGTGAAAAATGCGAAGTGCAAAATTCATCCCACGCCGACTGCGCTTTCAAACTCTCAACAATTTGCAGTTTTCATTTTCCAATTTTCAATTTGCACTGTCCTTGATTGTTCTGCCTCACGTGCCCGGATGATACGTCCGCTCCGTGTGACCTTTAAGTTGGGACGGATAAAAGTAAACTTCGCGCAAGTCGCCAGTGCTGTAGCGCTTCGCTTGATCGTTGAAGTGTGGTGATGAAGGATTGCCGCTTTCGCCACCGGCAGTTACCGCAATCGCGCGCACCTTCGGGCCGAACTCAACGACCGCAACGAAACTGTTGCCGCTGGTGCCGTAAATTTTCTTCGAGCCCTTGTACGGACGAGCGCCGAACGACGCCAGCGATCCCCAGACCGCCGAAGTGAAACCGACGGGAATGCTCGGGCCGCCATCCGTGAATGGATGAACAATGTCGTCGGTGAGTCGTTGGAAGCGGTTGATGTTTCCCCAGGGCGTCTGCCACGTGCCAAAGTCTGCGGCTAGTTTGTCTGACGCGGACGCGAGAGACTTCAGCAATTGTTCGGGCGCGGCTTTTGTCGAGACGTAATCCGGAAACGACACGCCGGCAGTGCGCGCGTCCGCGCGCAAGCTCCGCTGAAGATCGTCAGCCCAATAAACCGCCAACGAAGTCGGCACTGAGCTCATTGACCAGCGAAGATCCCACGACCGCAATGCCGCAATCTGATCTGACAACTTAATCTTCAGCGGATCGCCCGCTGCGGCACTGTCCCACGCTTTAATGAGTGCCGGCACCGGTTTTTCAAACCACGTTAGATAACTGTCGTAAGCCGCGTCGCGAAGTGTCTCGATGGTGAAATCTTTTTTGTTTTCCAGGACACGCACCGCATGCAGACCGCGCGCGGATTCGACACCGTTATCGACATACTTCGGATAATCGGACTGCTTCGGACTGCTCGGACCAGCCGCCGACCAGGGCGAGTTGTTGCTGTTGTAGAGCCATCCGCTTGCCGGATTCAAAAGGTTCGGCGACTCATCAATTGAAAGCAGCCCGTGCCAGTCTGTTTCCGGATTGCTGCCATCAACCGGTTTCGTCCAATCGAATTTTGGATCGCGTCGCGGAATGAAGTTGCCGTGAAAGTATGCAATGTTGCCTTGAGCGTCAGCGAAGATCGTGTTGTTCGATGAGTTCGTATGCAGCTCCATCGTCTGCTTGAATGATTTGTAATCAGTTGCTTTCGTGCGCGTGAACGATTGAGTCAATGCCTTGACCGGATCATTCATCAACGCCACGCTTACCCACTTGCCGTCCTGCGCGCGAATGATTGGGCCATGATGCGTGCGGTAAACGATGAATGTTCGCTGCCGCATCCCATTGTCCGTTTTGTAAGGAACAGTGATTTTCGAAGTGTCGACCGGGCGTTCTTCATTGCCATACTTGTAGTAATACGTGTCGCCCTTTTTGATGACTGTTTCCAGGTATTCATCGATAGCATCGACTGCGCTGGACGTATGCATCCATCCGCAGTGCTCGTTGAACCCTTGATAGATAAAAAACTGTCCCCAAGTCGATGCGCCGTACGCATTGAGCCCTTCGTCACTGGTCTCCTGTAATTCCGAGCGAAAATAAAATGACGTGTGCGGATTGATCAGGAGCAAAGCGCGATGGCCCTTTGTGTTTGCCGGCCCGATTGCGACGCCGTTCGAACCGGTTGGCTCAGGTTCAGTTTCCTCATCGATGCGAGCTACTGCAGGCGGCTTGTTGTCATAGAACCCACGCAGCCGATCCAAATTGATTGTTTCGATGTCGCCGCCGATGCTCCCTTCGCTGAAGGTTAAGGCCATCCATGGTTCAAAGTGTGAGATAACTCGCGGTTTAACTTGTGGATGTGTCGCCAGATAGAAGTTCAAGCCATCAGCCCACGCGTCCATTAAAGTCTTCAACCATGAGGGGCTCGATTCGTAGCCAGCTTTCATATTCGCCGGATCGATGAAAAGCTTCATGCGCAAGTCCTGCCAAATGGCCGATTCGCCTTCCGCTTCCGCCAAACGACCTTGTGAATTGATGAAATTCGTTTCCACGCGATTGAAATCGTCTTCCGCCTGGGCATAGATCATTCCAAACACGGCATCGGCATCGGTTTTTCCGTGCACGTGCGCAATGCCCCAATTGTCGCGCGTGATCGTGACATTGCGCGCGTGTTGTTGCCAGCGCGCCATTTCATTCTGGGCTTGTGAGGTAGCGGTAGTGAACAGAACACCGCAGATGAAAGCGATGGCGACGAAAAACTTCCTCATTAAACTCCTCCGATAGTCTGTTGTTGGAATGACTGGCCGGTGAAGCGTGGAATATATCGCGCTTGTGGTGAGGAAGGGAAATGCGAAGAGTTGCGTGATAGTGCCTTAATGTGAACTTGGCGTTCCTTTGCCTCTTTGCGCCTTTGCGTGAGACGTTCCTATTCAGCGGCCTAAAAGGTTCACGCCAAGACGCAAAGACGCAAAGCATCGCAACGTAGGACGTTACCGAGTCGCGTTACCGTGTCTTTTCGATTGTGGCCCTTATGATGTAATCAAGCTTCGGATAATTCGCTCTCAGATATCTATTGCCCTCTTTGAAGAGCGCGTCTTGCTTGCCTGCGCGAATGCCGCCGCCCGATTGTTCACCGTACTGAGAATACAGTGCGTCGGCGATGTCCATCCCCTTAACTACCTTGCCGATGGGCACGAACGGTTCTTTGTCGAACGCTTCAGAGTTGTCGCGGAGATTTATGACCGCCTGCGTTGTGCGGCCATTTGCGTCTTTGAAGGCAAAGAACATTGTACCGCGCACGTTTGACTCCACGCGCCGATCGTCGGGAATGGTGCGCGTCCGCCAGGCCTGGGCAATTGCCGGATCGCCGTTGATGCCGAACTGCGCCCACTTGCCCGCGATCACGCGAAAAATTGCCGAGTCATTGTAATAGCCATGCGCGACCAGATTGTAGAAACGGTCGACGCCGTGCGGCGCCCATGCGCGATGCAGCTCGATAAAGATCGATCCCTTGGTTGTTTGCAATTGCACGGAGAAATTATCAGGCGCGCGCCGATTCATTTTCGGACTCTCCGGCTTTAACAGAAGATCGTGAGGCGATTGAGCGGAACCCTGTGCGAAGGATGATCCGAGCGCAATTCCAATTACCAGGCCGATGAGGTGTGGCTTGAGAATTCGCGCAATCACGGCATTTAGCGATGAATGTTAGCGTTCATTTCGGACGCACCGGCGCGATGCGCCATCTTCCCCAGGCGACGAAGATGCATAGCAGACAGGTAACCAGTGGCACTACTGCCATTCCTTTCATCGGGCCCATCAATGTAATCACGGTCGCACCGGCCGTGATAATTGCCAGACCTGCTGCCGCCAAAGGCGTGAGGCGTGATTCAATGCGAAGGGCGCTTGGCAGGATCAACCCGATGCCGCCGAGTATTTCGCACACGCCGATAAAATGCAGAAAGATTCCGGGCAGAAAGATGGGTGCCTGCTCGTTCATCTGAGCAACCGACATCACGAATTTCGTTGCGCCGCTGAAAATAAACAGCAGCGCCAGCAAACATTGAAGGATCCAAAGAAGAATGTTCATTTTCGCGCCTCATTCAATCTGATTCGAGTCTTAACAAGCTTTTTCACCAGCGCCGTTGATAGAGGATGCTCCGGCGTAAACTGAATCGTACCTTTTGAGGTTTGGAACGATTTTAGATCGTTCGCGTGTTTTTCGATCGGCCCGGCGCCTGGGAAAAAGCTGCAGTGTTTCTTAAAGGCCGCATAAGACAGCAGCATGCGTCCGTTCAGTTTGAACGTGGGAATGTCGTAGCTGATTACTTCCGCCGCGTCCGGAACGATTGATTTAATCGTGCTGCGCAGTTTCTCGAGCGCGAACCGTTGCTCTTGCGGAACCGCCGCGAGGTAACCACGAACCGTGTTTGGCGTGACCTTCTTCATAGCGCCGCCTCATTCATGCGCTTCAGTATTAACCATCCATGGAATTCCAAACTGATCGACGCACATTCCAAAGCCCGGCGACCAGAAAGTCTGTGCGAACGGCATCGTGACATTGCCGCCTTCAGATAATGCTTTGAAGATTTTCTCGCCTTTGTCCTTGCTCTTTACGCTGATTGAGACGGTGATGCCTTTCGGTGGGGTGTAACGATCCGGCGGTGAATCGGCGCCCATGATGAAGTCGCCATCGACCTCGAGCGTCGTGTGCATGATGAGATTCTTCGTCTCCGGCGGACACTGACTGCCCATATCGCCGGGCATCTCGCCCCAGGTCATGCTGAATTTGATTTCGCCATCGAGCAGCTTCGCGTAGAAATCGAATGCTTGTTTGCACTGACCGTTAAAGTTCAAATGTGGAATGATGTCCATGCCTTATTCTCCTGTGGCGTCCTAAATTGGATTTGCTTTCTTGGCGTCTTCCGGTTCACTTTGCGCCGTTGCGTGAAACAACGAGCATAATTAATTTCTCGCAAAGGCGCGAAGAAGTGCCGGAAGACGCAAAGGCGAAACAGTACACTGCCACTTTCTTCTTTTCAGCTCTTTTGACGCTTCATACCGTTTGGCGGCGCGGCCGTGACACGACCAGTTTGCCGCCTGCCCACGCGCATGGAAGCGCGGTGAAAACCAGCGCGAGATTGAACCACTTCGGTCCGAATTCCGGCCCTTTGTTCCAATGCATCGCGACGCCGACGATGCTGAGCGCCAGGCCAATGAAACCGACAATCAGCGCATGTTTCATCGGATGATTGGGCGCGAATCGCGCGCCGATGTAGCCACCCATGACTCCGTACACGAGTCGATAAGCGAGTGCGAGTGCCCACAGCGGATCTGCCATCGGTTGAAACCAGGGCGGATAGACTCCAGTCGCATGCAATATCACGTCCGTTCCGAGCGACAGAATGATAACCGTCACCATGCCCGCGAAAATCGCGCCCGCGCTGCGAAGAATGTTTGTCGGGTTAGCTTCACTCATGATGGTTTCGTCGCTACGCGGTTGCTTTTGCGGCTGCTGCTTGTTCGATCTTGCTGAGTTCGATTTTCGTCATCTCCATCACCGCGGCCATTACGCGATCGGATGTCGCGGGATCGCTCAGCAGTTCAAACACCCTGACCGGCACGACTTGCCACGACAGGCCATACTTGTCTTTCAGCCAGCCGCAGACGACTTCCTGACCGCCGTCGCCGCTCAGTTTCTCCCAGTAGTAGTCAACTTCTGCCTGGTTCTCGCAGTTGACGACCAGTGAAATCGCTTCGGTGAATTTGAACCGTGGGCCGCCATTTAACGCCGTGAACTGCTGACCGTCAAGTTCGAACTCCGCCACCATGACTGAGCCTTTCGGTCCGGGGCCGGTGTCGCCGTAGCGACTGACGTTAGTAACTCTCGAGTTCTTGAAGATCGAGACGTAATAATTCGCGGCCTCTTCCGCTTGGTTGTCGAACCACAGCATTGGTGTGACTCTTTGTTCTATCTTTGCCATCGTGTTCTCCTTTGTTAGAAGCTCGAGGCTGGAGACTGGAGGCTAGTACTCGTCTCTAATCTAGCCTCTGGTCTCTTCATGTAGCGTCTAGTCTCAGCCCCACTCCAGCCTCTAGTGTCTCCTAAGCACTGATTTGCTCGCGCAGACGCGCTTCGCGTTGCTGCAGCTCGGGTGTGAACTCTTCGCCGAAGTCTTCAGCCTCGAAGATCTGGCGAATTTCGACCTCACCACCTTCGAATGGTGCTTTCTTCAACCACCCGATCGCCTCGTCCAGTGAAGCGCACTTCCACAACCAGAAGCCCGCAACCAGTTCTTTCGTTTCCGCGAACGGTCCGTCGATAACGCTGGTCTTGCCTTTGCTGTCGAATCTCACCCGCGCGCCCTTCGAACTCGGATGCAAGCCTTCGCCGGCGAGCATTACGCCGGCTTTGACTAACTCTTCGTTGTACGTTGTCATGTCGGCAAGCAGTCTCTCGCTCGGCATTGTGCCGGCTTCCGAATTCCTGTCGGCTTTCACAATCACCATGAATCGCATTTCGTTCTCCCCTTTTGAATTTGATTTCTTTTTGTCTTTCACTGGTTAGTCGAACGAACATTGGCCAGATCGACAATCTGTGATCTCAAATCTCGAATTTGAGATCGCAATTTTCACATGTTCTGTTTTGGCTGCCAGAAACCGAGAGCCGCACCAGTTGGATCACCGATGATTGTGAGCCATCCCATGTTCGGCACTTCAACCGAGTCTTTGACGATCTTCGCACCCAGCGATCTGGCCTTCTCAGTAGCAGCGTGTATGTCGTCAACCAGGACATACGCGAGCCAGAACGAGGGGACGCCGGGCATTGGATTTTTCAACAAGCCGCCGCCCGTTCCTTCGCCCGCCTTGATAACGGTGTAGGTGTCGCTCGGACCCATCTGCATGTCTTCCATCTTCCAGTCAAACATTTGGCTGTAAAAACTCTTCGCCTTTTCAACGTCGGTGGTGTTCAGTTCCACGTGCACAAATGGATTTGCCATTACTTCCTCTCTTTCTAATTCTCAGGTAGTCCGGGGATTTCCATGAGGGGCCTGATTTCAATCGTGCCGTACTTTGCCGGCGGAATCTTTTCAGCGATGGCCATTGCTTCATCCAAATCATTCGCCTCGACGATGTAGAAGCCGCCCAGTTGCTCGCGCGTTTCGGCAAATGGACCGTCAGTCACCAGTCGCTTTCCTGCGCGCACGCGCACGCTCGTCGCCATCGAAACCGAATGCAGTGGGCCCGCCGAAACGTACTGGCCTTTTGCATTTAGATCCTGAGTGAGCTGCGCCGATTCGACGTAACAGTGCTGACGCTCATCGTCGGTCATCGCGCTTTCGTCCATGTAAACCAAAAGCATATATTTCATAGGTTTGCTCTCCACAGGTTAGTCGATTAAGAGGCCTCTGAAATCGACATCGGGCAGATAAATTTTTTATGATTTGCGGTCAACCATGATTTCCCCAGCAAATTCGGCGGTTGACGCCGTTTACCGGTCTGATTGGGGGCGGATAATTGCCACGCTTATCCGTTCGTTCGGCGATTTTGATGTTGCCGAAGAGGCGGCGCAGGAAGCATTCGCGGCCGCCTTGAATCAGTGGCCCAGCGAGGGCGTGCCCAGTTCACCGGCCGCGTGGATCATTCAAGCCGCAAAACACAAAGCGATCGATCGTTTGCGGCGACAGAGTCGATTTCACGAGAAAGTTGAATCCTACGCGTCCGAAATCGGTTTCACAACGGAGCAGCCTGATCCATTCACCAACGAAATCACAGATGATCGGCTTCGTCTGATTTTTACTTGCTGTCATCCGGCGCTGGCTCCCGAAGCGCAAATCGCACTGACGTTGCGTACCCTGTGCGGTCTGCAAACTGAAGAGATCGCGCGCGCGTTTCTTGTGGCGCCGGCGACGATGGCGCAGAGGTTAGTGCGCGCGAAGAGAAAGATTCGCGACGCCGGCATTCCTTACAAAGTGCCGGATACGGCTGAAATCCCCACGCGGCTTGATGCGGTGTTGACGGTAATCTATCTGGTTTTCAATGAAGGTTACGCGTCGACACAAGGGGCGCAATTAGTTCGTGGAGATCTTTGTGCTGAGGCGATACGCTTAGCGCGTATCGTCCGGATGTTAATGGCGCCCCTGCCACCCGCAGAGGTGACAGGGCTGCTTGCCTTGATGCTCTTGCATCATTCGCGGCGCGACGCGCGTGTCAGTGAGAAGGGCGATTTGATTGTGCTGGAAGAGCAGGACCGAAGCCGGTGGCGCCGGGATGAAATCACCGAGGCGCTGGCGCTCGTGCGACAGGCCCTGATTTCTCCGGATGCCGGATCCTTCTCGTTTCAAGCTGCGATTGCGGCTGAACATTGCCGCGCTCGCCAGGCGGAAGCTACTGACTGGCGACAGATCGTCGCGCTATACGATCGTTTACAGACATTGCAGCCAACGCCGATCGTCTCCTTGAATCGCGCAGTCGCGGTCGCCATGGCTGACGGACCACAGCAGGGTCTCGCGTTGATTGATCAGATTGTCGCCGGTGGTGAGCTCGACGATTATCATTTGTTGCCCGCGACCCGTGCCGAGTTACTGCGTCGCTCAGGATTGAAGCGCGAAGCGGCAGAGAGTTACCGACGCGCGCTTGCGCTAGTGACGAACGACGCCGAGCGACGCTTCCTTGAAAAGCGACTAATTGAAGTGGAGTCAGGGGCGCCGGTAGTTTGAAAGGCTATACCAGCAGCAGGCCTGAAATTATGGGGCTTGTAGAGTCATGCTTCGTCCGATCTTGACGCGGAGCCCAAAATGGGAATATACGTTCACACGCTCGCTTGGGCGAGGTAGTGACATTGGATTTGGTTTTTGAAAACGGAATAAATCTAGTCAACCACGGTCGTATGACCAGTTTGACTTTGCAGGTCACAAGGGAAGTTGGGTGAAAAGCCCGCACGGTTCCCGCCACTGTGTACCGGCGATTGTGTAGCTTCTGACAATGGTCACTGATCCTGTTAAGGGTTGGGAAGACCGCGAAGCTACGGGTTGAAGCCGCAAGTCAGGAAACCTTGCCTGCTTTTGAAAGCGACCACAGACGCTCCGGGTGAAGGGCCAGTGGTGCCGGAGTTTGAATTCAAACCGTAATCGAAATTCGATTGCGAGCGAATTAGGTTTAGGCGCCCTCGATCTCCTGGATGGAGATCGAGGGCGTTTTCATTTTTCTTTGAGAATCATGACGCTCTTTTTAGATTGCATGGATAACAGAAGTGCCGAAGCATTGCTCATCGGAGGTGAGGACTATTACGTCGAAAACGGACTGATGGTTCTCACCGCTCGTTATCTTCTGCGTCGTGGTTATTGCTGCGAACAGGGTTGTCGGCATTGTCCTTATACCGGTAACCGGAAGGACGTTGAGATGGATACCAGTGAAAAACAATCACCCATAGATTTCTCTGGCGACGCTTGAGCAATCGAATATTTGTTTGACAGTGCTTCCGAAGATACTCAAATCGATTTTACCTGTCCTGAAAAGGTCGCAAACTTGCGAGGGATGTGGGCGGCCTTTCGCTTGCGAGATTGTGCTGGGCGGCGGGTGCTGGTGCGGGGAGATTAAACTGAGCGCTGAGACTCGCGCCGAATTACGGGCCCGTTATCAAGGATGTTTGTGTCGCGTGTGTCTGGAAGCAGAATCAAAGAAGCTGCCTGCGACAATGGAAGGAGAACACAAGCAATGAATTATGACGTCCGATCATATCCTCGGCGAATCATATGCCTCACCGAAGAGACAACGGAAACGCTTTACCTGCTGGGCGAGCAGGACCGCATTGTGGGCATATCAGGATATACGGTGCGTCCACCTGAAGCGAGACAAAAACCCAAGGTCTCCGCCTTCATCAATGCGAAGTTCGACAAAATCCTGGCTCTGAAACCCGATCTCGTTTTCGCCTTCTCCGACCTTCAAGCCGACATAGTAGCGGAGTTGATCCGTCGCGGCGTCACCGTCTTTACCTTTAATCAGCGCAGCGTCGCCGAGATCTTTGAAATGATCCTAACCATCGGTCGGATTGTGGGCGCCGAGCTGAAAAGCGAGCAGATACTGAGTGATTTACAGAATGAAATGGAGTCGATTGCGCAATCTGCCTTCCGCTTTTCTTTCCGGCCGCGAGTTCTATTTGAAGAGTGGTATGACCCGCTAATCTCCGGCATTCGCTGGGTTGACGAATTGATTGAAATCGCCGGTGGTGATTCTGTTTTCCCTGAATTACGTCGGCAGCAAAGTGCGAAGGATCGGATCGTGAATCCCGCGACGGTAATCACGCGCGATCCGCAGGTCATTATTGGATCATGGTGTGGCAGGCAGGTTAAGAAGCGTCTGATTCGCTCACGTGACGGCTGGGCAGACATCAGCGCGGTTCGCGACAACCATCTTTACGAGGTCAAGTCGGCTTACATTCTACAACCCGGGCCGGCCGCTCTTACTGAAGGTCTGAGACAGCTACATAACATTTTGGCGCGCGTTGTGAATCAAGAGATTGATTCGTCACTTTTGCCGCGCGAACGATGTGATGACAGCTTAGGGTTGGCTGCGTGAATAGGAATGCGGCTTGAGCTTGCGGCCCACAGTGGACAGAATTTTTCGCCACGAAAAGATCAAAAGGCTATCCGAAGTTTTGAGGCAAAAAGGACAGGGAATTAAGCGTGATAGAGAAACAGGCTTCTAACGGAATTGGAGCGAACTTTATTTCGATTCGTGTACCGTCTTTATCGGTAACGGTAAGTGATCCGGCCCCGGCTCAGATCGTAAGGAGACATTTCGACGGTAACGCGATCGCCCACCAGAACCCGGATGCGATGTCTGCGCAGCTTACCGGCAATAGCCGCCAATACAACGTGCTCGCTGTTGTCGAGCTTAACTTTGAAGAATGCGTTGGGCTGCTTATCAATAATAGTGCCCTCAGCAGGAATCAAATCATCTTTTGCCAATAGAAACTCCTTCTCAGTTTTCTAATCCTGATAATGCTCGACCATGCTTCTTTGCAAAGCAGCGGGTAACTT